>OLQK01000023.1_pt1 | contig 182647 bp, 136 predicted proteins | sample 1672501 | NCBI WGS metagenome assembly OLQK01 (sample SAMEA3136693, study PRJEB25190) | human gut metagenome | biome: human gut; feature: human-associated habitat; material: faeces | place: Austria | collected 2013
AGGCCCTTGCGGCCTAGTCGCTATTTAGGGCGTCCAAGATTTGGGGCGCAGTTCAATCAGTCTGCCAGCGGGCTTTTCTGTGCGTTGAAAAATCTCGGCATTGCGTGGCGCTACACGCGCGTCGCATCCTTGGGGCTCATGGTCATGCTCTGGAAGCGGTTCTCCATGTAATCGTTATCGAAATACTTGCCGTAGAACTGCGCGACGGGAATATCCGGCTCCGTGCCGTTGACGCGCTGGTACCAGTAGTCGAGCGACTGTAGCGTCATGACGCCGTCGACCAGCATAATGACGGTAAAGATGACGGTAGCCGAGTAGCGACTCTTCCACGGAATCATGTTGATGAGCTTGAGCAACCTCGGCAGCAGCAGCTTGATCCAGATGAGGCCACCCAGGCCCCACATGCAGGCAAACGGCGTGCATGTGCGTCCCCCGGTCAATACCGCGATGGGATCGGGCATGCCGAATAGCCTAATGTGTGAATAGCTCCACGACACCACGCCAAATGAGGTCTGCATAAACCAGCCTACAAACACCTCGAAAGCGCCGCCGATCAGGGCACTTACCAGGAAAATGATCAGAGGATTCTTTTTATAGAAGCGGTTGAGCGCCATGGTCATGAGCACCGCGCCAAATCCGTAGATGGGGCTAAAGGGGCCAAATAGCATACCGGCACGGTCCTGATAGACGCCGGGATCGACGACGACCATATGCCAGACTTCCTCGAGAATGAGACCTAACACGCTGCAGACGAAGAATACCCAGAACAGGTTGAAGTAGTTGAGCTTGATGTAGCCCTCGCCGGTTTCGTCGCGGCCGAGCATGCCCTCGGCGGCGGCGTCGCGGTCGAGCATCTCCTGCAGGCGGCGCTGCAGTTCGCGCTCCTGGCGAAGCGTAGGATCGACGGTGGCTGAAAGCGCGATGAGGATACCGAGCTGAATAGCGGGACGAAGCAAGAAGAGCCCGATACCTTGGAGCATCACGTCGACCAAAAGCTCGACGACGGTGAATGCAATAAGGATATAGGACAGGCGGGCGGCGTTGCGGCGCTGGTTTCTGATAAGGTCCAGGCCAAAGATGATCAGGATGACGGCACTTGCCGCAGAGAGCATGATGCCGGCGACGATGAGTCCAACCGCGACGAGCGTGTTGTCGCCGAGCTTGGCGGCGGCGTTGCCGTTAATGAGCGCGGTGATGACCTGCCACATAAAGGCGGCGACCGACGGGAGTGTGCCCACGCCGGACAGGATGCACAGGACGGCGTACACCTTAATGATGAGGGGAATCTTCTTGACCTCCGTGGCGCTGGGGACGCTGGGGTCGAGTTCGTTTCGATCCATACAGAACCTTTCTCGCTTTGTTGTAGGTTATAAGGATACGCCGCCGACCTGCCAAAAGACAGGACGAACGTCCCAATTGCAACTTTGTAATCCCCAACGGTGGACGCGGCGGCCATCTGGGAGCGCGGGCGCTGGCACTGGACAGACCGATAAAATGTTTGGCCGCAAAACGGATTATTAGCTCGGTGGGCTTTTAAAAAGCGCTGCTCATGCGCTGGGGAGCGCGTCGCGCCGTGCGTATAATAAGGCGAGTAACGCCAAAATACGAGGCTCTGAGGGGATGCCATGTCTCAAGAAACCATCCGCGCGGCCGAGCGTGCCGCGGGACAGGTGAACACCATGTCGACGTATGATCCGGACTCCGACCAGCTGCATGAGGAATGCGGCGTTTTTGGTGTCTGGGCGCCCGATCGCGACGTGGCTCGACTGACGTACTTTGGCCTGCGTGCACTGCAGCACCGTGGCCAAGAATCGGCGGGAATCGCCGTGGGCGACGGCGGTACGGTTATGGTCCGCAAGGATCTGGGCCTGCTCGACCGCGTGTTCTCCAATGCCGACTTGTCGACGCTCTCCGGTCAGCTGGCCGTGGGTCACGTGCGCTACGGCACCGCCGGCGCCAAGAGCTGGGAAGCCTCTCAGCCGCACCTCTCTACCATCAATAGCGTCATTATCGCGCTTGCGCACAACGGCACTCTCGTCAACACCGATGAGCTGCGCCGCCAGCTGATCGAGCTGGGCGTGCCGTTCCTCTCCAACTCGGATTCCGAGGTCGCGACCAAACTCATCGGCTACTTTACTCAGCGTACAGGCCACCTGCGCGAGGGCATTCGCAAGACCATGGAGCTCGTGCGCGGCGGCTACGCCATGACGCTCATCAACGAGCAGGCGCTCTACGCATTCCGCGATCCGCACGGCATTCGCCCGCTCGTGCTGGGCAAGCTGGTGGACGAGGGCCTGGACCAGGCCGATGCCGCATCCGTTTCGCAGCTGCCGTCGCAGGACGGCGCCGCGACGGTCGACGCCACCAACCATGTCACCCGCGCCGGCGGCTGGGTCGTCGCCTCCGAGACTTGTGCGCTCGACATTGTGGGCGCCGAGTACGTCCGCGACGTCCGTCCCGGTGAGATTTTGCGCATCAGCGCCGAGGGCCTTGTGTCCGAGCAGGGCGTGCCTGCCGCCGAAGAGCCTGCTAACTGCATCTTTGAGCAGGTCTACTTCGCTCGCCCCGATTCCATCATGAACGGCAAGAGCGTCTACGCCTGCCGCTATGACATGGGTCGTCAGCTGGCACATGAGGAGCCCGTCGAGGCCGACCTGGTCATCGGCGTGCCCGACTCCGGCCTGCCGCCCGCGGAGGGGTATTCGCACGAGAGCGGTATTCCCTTTGGCGAGGGCCTCATCAAGAACCGCTACGTGGGCCGTACGTTTATCGAGCCTACGCAGGAGTTGCGCGCCATGGGCGTGCGTATGAAGCTCAACCCGCTGCGCGACAACATCGAGGGCAAGCGCCTGGTCGTCATCGACGACTCCATCGTCCGCGGCACCACCATGGTGCAGCTCGTCAAGATGCTGCGCAACGCCGGCGCCAAGGAGATTCATATCCGCATCAACTCGCCCGAGGTCATCTGGCCGTGCTTTTACGGTATCGATACCGACGTGCAGTCGCAGCTTATCAGCGCCAACAAGACGGTCGACGAGATTTGCGAGTATATCGGCGCCGATTCGCTGGCCTTCCTCTCGGTCGAGGGCCTGCTGAAGGTCATGCCCAAGGGCGGCTACTGCGATGCGTGCTTTACCGGACGCTACCCCGTGGCGATTCCCGAGAGCTTTGGCCGCGACAAGTTCATGGAGGGCTTTAAGCCCCGCAACCTGGACAAGCCGCTGCACTTTGATGACGACGCCGTGGTCGAGAAATACGACGACCGCAGCTGGGAAGAGGAGCACGGCGAGGCCTAAAACCTGCCATGTGGGGACAGGTTTTTTTGGTAGGTTTTACCTGCTGTTTTGTTGATATGACGGCGTGTGCTGTTATGGCGCGCGCCGAAATGAACGCAACTATGAGCACCGTTTGGCGCCCGTGCGGCGCCATGGTAGTGGGAGAGGAAGGCTCAGATGAGCGACAGCAAGCATGTGACGTACGAGGACGCCGGCGTCGATACCGCCGAGGGTGGCCGCGCCGTCGACGCTATTAAGCAGATGGTCAAGGACACCAACCGCTCCGAGGTTATCGGCGGCATCGGTGGCTTTGGTGGCCTGTTCTCGGCCGCCGCGCTCAAGGATATGGAAGACCCGATCCTGATCAGCGGCACCGACGGCGTGGGCACCAAGCTCGTACTCGCCCAGATTATGGACCGTCACGAGACGGTGGGCCAGGACTTGGTCGCCATGTGCGTCAATGACATTTTGGCTTCGGGCGCCGAGCCGCTGTTCTTCCTGGATTACGTTGCCATCGGTCACATTGAGGCCGAGCACATGGCAAAGATCATCAAGGGCGTGGCCGACGGCTGCAAGCTCGCGGGCTGCGCGCTCGTGGGCGGCGAGATGGCTGAGCACCCGGGCGTCATGGCTCCGGCCGACTACGACCTCGCCGGCTTTACCGTGGGCGTCGTCGACCGTCCCAAGATGCTCGACCCTGCGAACGTTCGCCCCGGCGATGTGATCCTGGGCCTGCCCTCCACCGGTGTGCACTCCAACGGATACTCACTCGTGCGCAAGGTTATCGGTGTCGACGGTATCAAGCCGGGTACGCCCGAGGCTGCCGCTAAGGCCGAGGAACTGAGCCGTCCGCTCGAGGAGCTCGGCGGTGCTTCGCTGGCAGACGCTCTGCTGGCCCCCACGCGCATCTACGTCAAGCCGATTCTGGAGCTGCTGCGCGGCGGCGCTAACGTGCACGCCATCGCTCACATCACCGGCGGCGGTATCACCGAGAACCTCAACCGCGCGCTCGCCGACGACGTCGACGCCGTGGTCACCCGTAACGGCGCCGAGATGGGCTGGGATGTTCCGCCCGTCATCACCTACGTGTCGCGTCAGGCCGAGCTCGCGCCCAACGAGGCATGCAAGACCTTCAACATGGGCGTCGGCCTGTGCCTGATCGTCGCCCCCGAGGACGAGGCCGCCGTGACCGAGGCTCTGGTCGCGCTGGGCGAGAAGCCGTTCCGCGTGGGCGAGTGCGTCGAGGGTTCCGGTAAGGTCGTGTACTCCGATGAGCGCTAACGAGCAGATGGCTGCTGCCGAGGGCCTGGGCTTTATGCCCTACACCCGTCCGACCGGCACCGATACGGCCGAGCCGCTCAAGATCGGCGTGCTTATCAGCGGTTCTGGCACCAACCTGCAGGCGCTGATCGACCTGATCGCCGCTGGCAAGCTCAATGCTTCGATTGAGCTTGTGGTGTCGAGCCGTCCTTCGGCCAAGGGTTTGCAGCGTGCCGAGCGTGCGGGCATCCAGACACTCACGCTGTCCAAAGATGTCTATGCCGACCCCATCGCGGCTGACGAGATCATCGCGCATGAGCTGCTCGAACGCGGCTGCGAGTACGTGGTGATGGCCGGTTACATGCGCATGGTGCACACGCCGCTGCTGGCGGCGTTCCCCAACCGCGTGGTCAACCTGCATCCGGCACTGCTGCCGAGCTTTACCGGTGCCCATGCGATTGACGATGCGTTTGCGCGCGGCGTCAAGGTGACCGGCGTGACCGTGCACTTTGCCAACGAGATCTACGACAACGGTCCCATCATCGCCCAGCGTGCGCTGGCTGTTGAGGAGGGCTGGGACGTCGACACGCTCGAGGAGCACATCCACGCGATCGAGCATGTGCTGTATCCCGAGGTCGTGCAAATGCTCGCCGACGGTCGCGTTCACGTGCTGGAGAGCGGCAAGGTCGCAATTGACGCGCCGCGCTAGTCGTTGGTTTGTGTTGGCGGTTAAGCGTCGGAGGTACGCTTAGCCGCCATTTTTATGCATTGCGATCTACGTTGTTTGAGGCAAACGATCGCCACAGCTTGATGCTCATAGTCCAATTGCTTCGCCAAGAGGTGCGATCCGGCAAGAGATTAATTTAGCCTAATAGAGTCATTTGCTCTTCTTTATGCTCGGGATACGCCGGACCATAATCAAATGATAATGCGCTAAATAATCTTATGGGGATAATCAAATTATATTTTGTACGGGTGCTGTCTGTTGGGAGCAAAGATGGGTGCACAATTATTTTCGAGACGAACAGCAATTAAAATGGCCGTTGCCGCGGCTTCTGTCCCGCTGATTGGTCTAGTTGGATGTGGTGAGAAGTCGATTGTTGGAACTTGGGCAAACGACGATGGAGACGAAATTCTCCAATTTGATGAGAATGGTGATTGTTCGGTTCCTTTTACCTATAACGGTGCGTGGCTGGAAAGCTGCGATCGCTATACGATTCAAGAAGACAAGACATTGGTTCTAAGTAGCAGTCAAGGAAATATCAGCTCTCAACATTGGAAGAAAGCCAGCAGCAAAGAGGAAGCTGAAGAGGCGGATGATAGGCTCTATTTTCTCAATGGGGACGAGCTTGTTATCAACAACGAAACGTACACGAGAGAATGAGAGCTAAGACACGCCGACCGTGTGAAGATAGGGAATGTCATAGATGAATGCCGTGCCGGGCTCGTGACAAACATCGTTGTCGCGAGCCCGGCACGCATCAAAGTATAAATTGTCCACCAGCCCGCATCCTCTTTTTGCTCAGATTGAGCCGCTTGCTGCTAGTGCGGTTGTTGCGCAGATGCCGCAGGGGCGTTATCAAATGCTAATGCCTGTTTGTTTCCAGTGTGGATAATAAAGTCTGCCTAAATAATTTCGTGTTTGATTTCGAGCCCAAACGAGGGCTATGGCATTAAAGCCACCATGTTTTCTAGAAATTTGAACGGTGGGAGCCATGTCGATTGCGAGATTTGACGGGTTGGTTGCCTGACTGGAGGGTGGATCTAATGAAACCGAAAAAAGAAACCGTTGCATTGCTGTCACTTGGCTTGGGGCTTTTTGCGCTGGTCTACGGGCTTATAACAAAAGCGATGCTATCTCATCGTTATACGTTTAAAGCTCCTCTTACCAGCATGGAGCTTTCGGTTTTGGCAATTATTGGAATCGGATTTGTTTTACTGATTGCTGGTGCGCTTCTATTTATAAGCGTGCGCTATACATCCAAGAATGTTGTTGATATTGATTCGACACGGAACAAAGGCAAAGTATGTCCTTATTGCCAAACTCGAATCATAGGAGATGCGAAACACTGTCCGAACTGTGGTCAAGAGTTGGGTCAATAAGAAGGGGCTTGAGATGCCGAGGACAACGGTAACGATTTGTGCGCACGGTCAAATTGATACGCCAAGAGTCTTAGAGATCTGGAAGAGCATCATTGAAGGCGCCGGCTTTCAACAGAAACTAATTAAGGGTGAACCTTGTTGGTCGAAGGGCGACGGCGTACTGATGCTGCAGCGTAATTTTACGATTGCTTTTGGCGAAAGGGAAATTGTGCTTGAGGGATGGATGGGCGATGCTCTCTTGGGTGAATCCGATTTGACAGGCGTTAACGGGTGGATGCAAAAGAAAAAGATGAAAGGGCTCCTGTCCCAAGCGGAGGGTGCAATTAGGAGCATAGTCTAGGCTGCATTAGATAGCGATACGGTGTTTATTGATGACTGAAATGCATGGCTAGGCCGTAAAAATATAAGGATACTGGTAGCCGGGTGCCCGATTTAATTTGGACACCCGGTGATTTCGTTAATCTTGTCAGCGAGCTTCAAGCCAACGTTATCCGGTCGCCATTGGCTTTTGGAAAGACTTAGGTTAAGTGACAAGTGATCGATGCTAGAGGCCAAGCGAAGGATATGGGTATGTCACTGTCTTCGGTCGACCGTGATTCATTTTGGCTTGATGTGGGCAAGCGGTCTTTGTCGTGAGCGCCGTTAGGGTATGGCTTTTTCATGTCTGCTGGAGGCCGAAATCTAAACAAAGTAGCCAATAGCGGCCAAAAGACTATAGGACGCTAGATAAAAGCGATATTTGCGGATAGAGGTAAGATGAGAAAAGCAATCGATTTAATAGCAATTTTTATATTCGGAGCAATAGTTGTATACATTGCATCGGTCGTTTCATCCAATGGGACGGCGGCGCAGTATGCTGTGTCGGGCTTTTGGGGCGGATGGGTGGAATCTCCAAAAATCTCAACTATCGCATTTTGGATAGTGCTCGTGTATCTTGGGCTAGTGGTATTGACTTGTTCGCTGTGCTGGAAGAGTCCCCTATTGGTGTTGGCGGTTTTAGACGCAGTTTCGATTATGGTTCTCGTCAATCCCTCTTATTCAATTTATATCTGCTATGTAATGTTCGGCCCGGGACATTTCATTGGAGACCTGCTTATGCCCATTGCGTCATTTTGCGGATCGGTTATTTTTGGCGGTCAATTTGCCTTTGAAAACGGATATGGCTGGTTTGTAAGGCTGATTTGTGTCTTGTTCTGGTCGATGGGATTCTTGGCGATTGTTGCAGCTCCGGGCGAGTTCTTTAGCGAGCTGTTCTCCGATTCAGGAACGACGCAGTCAACATCGAGCAGAAGCACAAGATCTGATTGCAGTGACGAGATTGATAATTTATTGCGTGATGCCAAGATGGATCGGATCCAAGAAACGTTGGATGACATTAAATACTGGGAAATTCGTAACGGAGGCCGCAAGTAGCTGTGTCGAGATTACGCGGCTGAAATGAAAGACCTTAATACGCGACACAAGGCAGATGATGTCGCTGTGACGCAGCGACTTGTTATGTCTGCCGAGGTACTGCATGTGGGGGACCAGAACGCCATCCCCTTTCGGCGATAATGGATGGTTAGTGATTGATTACGATAGTTAACCAGCAAGCTAAGAGGAGGATATTATGCCACTGCTGCCAGTTGACCATGAGCCATTTCACATGAATGCAGGCGAACCGTCTACGTCTCGCATCGAGTTAATCTATGATCTTGAAGAAGAGGCTCAAAGACTTGAAGATGACTATCAGGTTCTAATGGATGCGTTATGCGACGATATCGTTAAAAGCGAGGGCGAAGATGAAATACGGTCGAGTATTGAGCATCGAATCGGCATGCTGATAAACATCAAAGAGAGCCAGCGCCTCTGCTATGCCCAAATTGAAGATTTGGTGCCTCGACGTCATCCTTGTCCAGTTCCTCCAATGAAAAAACGTCCCAATTGCTGCGATGAAATCGAATGCCAATGCTGCGGTACAAAAAACGAGATAGATGCCCAATTCTGTAAAATATGCGCTAGCCCTATTGATATGGGCGACATATGGCGTTATTGTAAGAAGTGTAGGATTGCATACAGTAGGGAGATTAACTTTTGTCCTGAATGCGGTTCAACAATAACCGTCGAGATTAAACGTAAAAGGAAATAGCGTTTCGTTGCTATATGCCTGCCCTTACGCGCGAAAGTGTGATTGGCGACATGCCCAAAAATGATGAGATGCGCGAATGGGGGACCCTGTCGATAACTCCCGGGTACTCCTCGAGGAACCATTTGTAGCGGTCACGAGCTGGCAACAGCCTAAGCGCGGATTCGGTTTTATAATGATCGTGCCAAGCCCTTGATAGATATCGGTTAATGAGAGTTGCAAGTCCTGGATTATATCGGGCTTTATTTTGAACATCGCTTATCTTAAGAAGAACGAGCGTGCAGTCTGTTAAAGCTTCAATATAAGTCGGAGATGGAATGTCAAACTCGGGGCTAGGCATTACAGGCATGCCCGGTTCCGCCATTATGCAGTCGGTGATTTCCGAACCATCGCTTTGTAGAGAGTACGAACAGGCTACCCCCTGTTTTAAAAGGTAAAACCATTTTTGTTGGGTACCCATTTCAAGGATAATCTCCCTTTTTTGAAATTGCTGGATTGAAGCCATTGCCACTAGCTCGGCTAATAGGTTTTGGTTGTCGCACGGGGCGTACTGACAGAAAAAATTCGGATCTAGGGACACGGAATCGCTCCAACGGGCACATATGGTTAACAAATGCTAACCAAGGATAAGATACGCCATCGGGGGGGGGGGGCATTATCAAATGCTAATGAGATTCTGGCTTTTTCGGAAATTTTAGAAATACATAAAAATGGAGTGCCGCTGCGCCACTGTTTGCCAGCTGTGTTTTTCGTTGCTGTGCCGCTGCCGCTCGATTTGTTCGAAGGACATGATGCTGGATAAGGACAACGCCCATTTACTTGGCGATAGTTGCTGCTTTAATTACATTCCCGCTGCTTGAGTTCCTTTTGACACCGGGGCCATATCTTCTTGCCTGTCAATTACGGTAGTCGACTCTTTCGCAGAGAACAAAGCTTCCAGCATTGAGATTATCTGGGAAAACGATCAGAAAGTTTGGTCTTCTGCATCAAATCGTGCATAGTTCTATTTATCATCTTTTTAACATCTCGTTATCAAATAAGAGTGAGTGCGGGCTGGGAACGCTCGTGACGCTCTATTGCGATTGCCCATATACTCGAATGAAAAAAGCGAACGAAAAAATGCTGTGTACTGGCATGCTTGTCTTTTGTACGCCCAAGGCGAGTCAATGAGCAATCAGTCGCTGCGAGAGCGTTTCGGACTTTCCGATAAAAAGAAAAACACGGTGGCGATGTCTCGTCTAATCAGAGAGTGCCTAGAAGAGGTATTGATAAAGGAAGAGGACGAGGATGCGGGCGCCAAATATCGAAGGTATATTCCGTATTGGGCCTAAAGGGCAGAAGTGGGAAATTGAGACAGCTTGTGTTTGTTAATGACGAAGCGCTGTTGTGACCTAACTATCGAAAAAGTTTATTGGGGCATATGGAATCACATGTGCCCCAATCGACCTTTATTACTTCTTTGATTTTGGACTCTGGATAACGTGACGGGCGTCATTCCCATCCCAAAAAATCCGATAGGGCTCCGCCCGTGTGCAGGCGGGGCCCTTTTGCGTGGTCTTTCATGTTTGCTATACTGCTAGCAAGTAGAGAGGAGCCGCTATGGGTGCAGCAACGGTGCAGCTCAACACGCGAATCGACCCTATGCTCAAAGCTGGTGGCGACGCGGTCCTAACTCGCAATGGGTTGGGGCCGAGCGATGCCATTCGCGCGCTTTGGGCCTATCTTGTCGAGCATCAAACGTTGCCGGGATTTATGGTGGCGGATAAGCGTGAGGCGCCCCATGCGGAGAGCCTGGCCGAGCAGGGGTGTGGCCTAGCTTTTTCCTCGTTGGGGCTAAGTGCTTCGGATTTTGCACCGGCCGAATCTTCGGCGGACAACTGGGATGCCGTACGAGATGATATGTGTGACGCGATGATTGCCGACATTGAGGCGAATTGTCGATGATTGAGGCAAAGCATCTCTTGGTAGATACGAACGTTTGGCTCGATTATTACCTGCAAGAAGGGGCGTTCGACGAAGCGAAAAGATTGGTTGAACTGGCCGAGGCGGGAAAGATCGACCTTTTGTATGCGCCAACGACGGCAAAGGATGTGTTCTATATATTGCCTCGTCGTCTGGCCCGGCGGAATGCGAATGGGATTAACGTGTCGTTTGCCTCGGCGTCATGGGCCTGTATCGAGCATATGATGCAGGTGGCGACGGCCTCTCCGCTTTCGTTGGCAGAGTGCGAAATGGCGCGCATGCTCGGCAAGCGCATGCCGGATTTTGAAGACAACCTCATCATCGCTTCGGGCGAGACGGCAGATGTCGGCTATGTGGTCACGAGCGACCGGCGTATGCTGGAGGCGATGCCCGAAGTCTGCCTGACGCCTGCCCGCGCTCTCGAGATGATTGGGATCCTCGACTAACCTTGCCTGCCTCGTTTCGCTATCATATGGGTCATTGTGAACCTCATGCAACTTTGGAGGACGGTATGGCGGATAACGCCGAGATGCTATTCTCGCCTGAGCTGGTGTTTTTTGATTGGGAGTGCGCGACGCCGGGCGAGGTGTTTGCGCGGCTCGAGGGCGAGCTTGCCCCGCGCGGCTACATTGCGCCCGGTTGGCTCGACGCCGTCCGCACGCGCGAGGACGCCTATCCCACGGGTCTCGCCATGCCGGCGGCAAACATCGCCATTCCGCATACCGATCCGGGATTTGTGGCCAAGCCTTATATTGCGGTGTTAAAGCCCGCCGCACCTGTTACGTTCAACGCGATGGCGGGCATGGGCGCCCCCGTGCCGACGCAGATCATCATCAATCTGGGTATTGCCGAGCCGGGCGGCCAGGTCGAGGCTCTGCAAGCGCTCATGAATATCTTTATGGATGCCGACGCCGCAGCCGATGTACTCGGTCAGACCACGCCGCAGGGCATGGTCGACGCCATCCGTCGCCACTTCTAAGGCCGGCACTGGGGGACTGTCCCTAACTGCCGGCAGAAAAGGAACGTCCCTAACTGCCAACTGCCAGACCTGTCCCCTTTGCACCAAAATGGTGCAGATTAACCTGTCCCCTTTGCACCAGGTGTGTCGCGGGGGCTGCGTTGTGACACAATGGCGTTTGTTCGATTCGTGATGCGAAAGGCCAAACATGGCAAATAAGAAAAAGAACCCCGAGGTCGCGCCGACGTCCGAGCAACGGTCCCGCGCCGCCTCCAGCTCTCGCAAGAAGCAGCGCAAGACCTATGTGTCCAAGACCGTCAAGATTGTCCTGGTGGTCATCGGCGTGCTGGCGATGCTGCTCTCCGTCTCGGCCATGGCGTGCTCCGGCCTGATGTCGCAGAGCGAAAGCGCCAGCTCGGGCTATAAGCTCACTGGTGGTGTGGCTGCCACTATCAACGGCACCAACCTCACCGAGGACACCGTGACCAAGCAGATCATGAGCATGCGCACGTCCTACGGCTACACCAAGGACAAGGACTGGGCACAGTACCTGGTCGACAACGACCTCACGCCCAAGAAGTACCGCAAACAGCTCATCGACTCCTACGCGCAGCAGATCCTGCTTCAGCAGGCGCAGAAGGAAAACGGCGTGACGGTGTCGGACGACGAGGTCGAGAAGGCTTGGAAGGACGCGTGCAAGAGTGCCGGCGGCGCTAAGGCTTTCAAGAAGACCCTTAAGACCTACGGCTACACCGAGGACACCTACAAGGATTCGCTCAAGGAGAGCCTGGCGCAGCAAAAGCTCAAGGATGCCGTGGCACCCACCAGCAAGCCCAAGGACAGCGAGATTGTCGATTACATCAACGAGAACCTGTCCAACTACAATGACGCCCGTCGCTCGTCGAATATTCTGATCAAGGTCGATTCTGACGCTTCCGACGAGGACAAGGCCGCCGCCAAGGCCAAGGCGCAGGAGTGCCTGGACAAGATTAACTCCGGCGAGCTGAGCTTTGAGGACGCCGTGAAGCAGTATTCCGACGACACCGGCTCCAAGGACAAGAAGGGCGATGTGGGCTGGGACAAGCTCACCACCTTCGTCGACAGCTACCAGGCGGCGCTCGAGGGGCTCAACAAGGGCGATGTGAGCGACGTCGTCGAGTCGACCTATGGTTATCACATCATCAAGTGCACCGACTACTTCCATGTCGATAATCAGGTTGATGACATTAAGCAGGTGCCCAAGGACATCAAGAAGTACGTCTCCAACGTTGTGAAGACGCAGGCGGCAAGCACCGCGTACAGCGAGTGGCTGGAGCAGTACAAGAAGGACGCCGACATCACCGTTAACCCCATGCCCAAGGACGTGCCGTACAACGTTAGCCTGAAGGGCGTCACCAAGAGTTCGACCGACGATTCGTCGACGACTGAGTAATCATGGGGCGGTGCCCGCGTGAGTGCCGCCCACGCTATTGAGGAGGATATGCAGATGACCAACGAAGAGCTGCAGAAGGAAATGATCGCGGCCATGAAGGCCAAGGACAAGGTTCGCCTGTCTATCATTCGCCAGGTTAAGGCCGAGGTGAAGAACATCGAGGTCAACGAGCGTCGCGATGTGACCGAGGAAGACGTCAACAGCATGATCAAGCGTCTGATTAAGCAGACGAGTGAGACGCTGGAGATGTCCATTAAGGCCGGTACCGACCAGGAGCGTACCGACAACCTGACCGAGCAGGTCAAGATTCTGGAGAGCCTGCTGCCCGCGCAGGTTTCGGGCGAGGAGCTCGAGGACCTGATCGAGCAGGTCATCGCCGAGCTGGGCGCGACCTCTAAGAAGCAGATGGGCCAGGTTATGGGCGCACTCGGCAAGGCCACCGGCGGCAACTTCGATAAGCCGGCAGCAGCAAAGATCGTCGGCGCCAAACTCGCGTAATTTGTTACGCGGTTTTACCAAACCGCGTAACGGCTCGACGCTGCAAACCCGTACACGCGGCAATCTGACGTTCAATTTCAAGGGCGCGACCATAAGGTCTGCGCCCTTTCATTTCACGTCACCTTGCTCGCGTGTACGGGTTTTCGCTGACTTATGCTCAACAAGGGCGGTTGTATTATTTTCTGGTTTTGAGGGGCGTGACCATTGTGGTCGCGCCCCTTTTTGCTGGGCTGTCCCCAATGAGTGGGTTAAAGGTTGCGGGTTCTTTACGGGAATGTAGTGTGGGCTGCGGAAACGTGGTTCTTTCCGTACAATAGTGCAACTCGTGTAAACGCAGGGAAGGGACATTCATGGCAGACATGATCGAGATCAAGCATCTCAACAAGTACTTTGGCGACCTGCATGTGCTCAAAGATATCAATCTCACCGTCAAGCGCGGCGAGAAGCTCGTAATGATCGGGCCTTCCGGCTCGGGTAAGTCGACGCTCATCCGTTGCGTCGATTATCTGGAGGAGCCCACGTCGGGCGAGGTCGTCATCGACGGTACGCCGCTCACCAAAAAGAACCATCTGGAGATGGCTCGCAAGTACAGTTCCATGGTGTTTCAGCAGTTCAACCTGTATCCCAACATGACGGTGCTGGGCAACCTGACGCTCGCGCCCATCAAGCTGCAAAAGAAGAGCAAAGAGGAGGCGACCGAGATCGCCATCGCCGCGCTCAAGCGCGTCGGCATGGCGCATAAGGCCGGCGAGTATCCGCAGAATCTCTCGGGTGGTCAGCAGCAGCGCATCGCCATCGCCCGTGCCCTGTGCACCAAGCAGCCCATCATCCTGTTTGACGAGCCGACCTCGGCGCTCGACCCCGAGATGGTCCAGGAGGTTCTGGACGTTATGATTGAGCTCGCGCAGGAGGACATCACCATGATCTGCGTGACGCACGAGATGGGCTTTGCGCGCCAGGTGGCCGACCGCGTCATCTTTATGGAGGACGGCCGCATTCTGGAGGAGGGCACGCCTGAGCACTTCTTCGATAACCCCGAGAACCCGCGCTGCCGCGAGTTCCTGTCCAAGATTCTGCACTAGGCGCGGTGATGGACATGACGGATATGACGAGGGCGGCCGTGTCGCGCCGTCACTTTTTGCAGCTGGCTGGCGCCGGCATGCTTGCGCTGACGGGGACCGCGCTTGCCGGTTGCGGCAACTCCACCAGCAGCGAGGGCTCCGACAAGGGGCCTAAGCTTGCGGCCATCAAGTCGCGTGGCCATCTGAATGCCGGCGTTAAGAAGGACGTTCCCGGCTATGGCTATTACGACACCGCCAAGGGCCGCTTTGAGGGCATGGAAGTCGATTTGTGCTACCAGATCGCCGCTGCCGTCTTTGGCGTGAGCTACAAGGAGGCCCGCGCCCAGGAGCTTGTCGAGTTTACCGACGTGACGCCCAAGACGCGCGGCCCGCTGATCGATAACGGCCAACTCGACGTGGTCGCGGCGACCTACACCATCACCGACGAGCGCAAGAAGAGCTGGGATTTCTCGACGCCGTATCGCACCGACTACGTGGGACTCATGGTCAAGAAGCGTTCAGGCTTTACCTCGATTGAGGACCTGGACGGCAAGGTCATTGGCGTGAGCCAGGGTGCCACCACGCAGGGCCTGATCGAGCAGATGATCAAGGACAACGGCTTTAGCTGCAAGCCAGAGTTTAGGGCCTTTAGCGGCTACCCCATCATCAAGAGTTCGCTCGACGCCGGCAATATCGACGTCTTTGCCATGGACCGCTCCACGCTGGCCGGTTATATGAACGAGACCGTTGAGCTGCTGCAGCCCGAGGTCAAGTTTGGCGAGCAGGGCTACGGCGTGGCGACCAAGAAGGGCTGCGACCTTTCGGCCGTGGTCGATCAGGTGATTTGCGATCGCCTGGCCGACGGCTGGCTCGACCAAGAGGTCAAGACCTGGGGTCTTGTATAGGCACATCGTCCAAGGAAGGAATCAAATGCTCGAAGGATTATTTGACGCCGACCGTTGGTCGACGACATTTCAAAATATGGGGCCCTTCTGGGAGGGCTTTGGCGTGACGCTGCAAGTGGTCGTTGCCGGCCTGCTGTTGTCGCTGGTGCTGGGCACGCTGCTGGGCGTGTTCTCTACCACTCGCTCGCGCGTGCTGCGCGCCATAAGCCGCGTGTACGTGGAGTTTTACCAGAACACCCCGTTGCCCGTGCAGGTGCTCTTTATGTACATGGCCGGTCCGCAGTTTTTGCAGGCCATAACCGGTGCCGACCAGCCGGTGCGCATCGCGCCGTTCGTGCTGGGCTTCTTGGGCGTGGGTCTGTATCACGCGGCCTACATTTCGGAGGTCATCCGCACTGGTATCGAGGCGGTTCCGCGCGGCCAGATGGAGGCGGCCCAGAGCCAGGGCTTCACCCGTGCGCAGGCGTACTGGTACATCGTGCTGCCCCAGACGTTCAAGATCATTCTGCCGCCGCTGTGTAACCAGGCGCTCAACCTGGTCAAGAACACGTCGGTGCTGGCGCTCGTGGCCGGCGGCGACCTTATGTACCGTTCCGACAACTTTGTGAGTCTGTACGGCTACCTGCAGGGATATATCGTCTGCTGCCTTATGTACTTCATCATCTGCTTTCCGCTCGCCATGCTGGTGCAGTGGCTCGAGCGCCGCTCCAAGGAGCGTCCGCGCGGCGTGAGCCTGGCCGAGCTGGGACTCGACAACGTAGAGGAGGCCTAGCGCATGGAAATCTTCAACGCGACCAACCTGCTCTACATTTGGGGCGGCTTTGTTAAGACGATCGAGATCTCGGCGCTGTCGATCTTTTTCTCGCTCATCTTTGGCACGGTGCTGGCGCTCGTTAAGAGCTATGCGCCCCGTCCATTCCGTATTTTGGTGAGCGCCTATATCGAACTGTTCCGTTGCACGCCGAACCTGCTGTGGATTCTGTTTATCTACTTTACGGTGCAGGGTTTGGACATTGTGATTTCGACCATCGCCTTTACGCTGTTTACCAGCGCTGTTATGGCCGAGATTGTGCGCGGCGGTCTCAACTCGATTCCACGTGGCCAGTTTGAGGCGGCGCAGAGCCAGGGCTTCGGCTTTTTTGCCACCATGCGCTACATCATTCTGCCGCAGACGTTTAAGACGATCATTCCGGCGCTGTTTAGCCAATGCACGACCGTCATTAAGGACAGCTCGTATCTTTCGGGCATTAACGTGGCCGAGCTCATGTACACGGCAAACGTCGTGATGGCCCACGCGATCGACCTGTCGCAGGTGCTTATGCTCTACGGCCTGGTGTTTGCGATGTACTTTGTGCTCAACTTTGGTATCTCGCTGCTGGTGAGGGCATACCAACGCCGCATCGTAGCTGCATAGTCCTGCTTCCCCAAGCACGGCACCTTGCCCCTCAATCGTCGCTTGCGTACATTTAGTACGCGGCGCTCCTCTTTCGGGGCAATCTGCCGCACTTGGGAAACCGGGACGGTCGTAAGTGACAAAATGGGAATCAGGAATCGCCTCTTTCTCATTTGTTAGAAAGGAATCGCGATGAGCGATCTGGAGAATAAGAAGAATCCTGTGGTCATTACCATCGCGCGCGACTTTGGCGCCGAGGGCCACGAGATTGGTCGCATGCTTGCCGACGAGTTGGGGATTCCGCTGTACGATAACGAGCTGCTGGTACGTGCTTCGCTGCGCACAGGCGAGTCGCTCGACAAGATGGCCGCTTACGACGAGCGCCTGGCCGTGGAGAACATGGCGTTTCTGCCCGACCGCTACGATGCCCGTTCGTACTCGGACAAGTTATTCCAAAAGATGAGCCAGGTGATTTTGGATCTGGGCGAGACCGAGAGCTGCATTATCGAAGGCCGCCTGTCCGATTACCTGTTGCGTAACAACCCCAATCACATTGCCGTATTGGTGACCGCTCCCTTTGAGGATCGCGTCGAGATTGTGCGCAAGAAGCGCGGCCTCAACAAAAAGAAGGGCGCCAAGCTGGTCAAGCAGCAGCAGAAGGCGCGCGAGGCGTTCTATAAGCGCTACAGTGCCGGAAAGTGGAAGATGACGAGCGGCAAGGATATCGTCGTCAACCGCGCCAAGTTGGGACGCGAGGGCTGTAAAGACGTCATCGCCGCTGCCTACCGCTACAAAGTGGCGCAGCTCGAAGGCTAGCCGACAAAAACCACCACAAGGGGACAGGCACCTTGTGGTGGTTTTTGTTTTAGGTAGAGAAAGTCAACTGGTTCTGCCGGGGCCGATCGCTCAAAGAACTCAAGGATGCTCAAAAAACTCAAAGATACTCAAATAAATTATAGATAGTAGGGGCATAATTAAGTTATATGAGTTAAAGGGAGGCTTTATGGCGGCACCGACGGCGTACAGGCAGGCAAATCCATTCACGCCGATGTTCGGACGTGTACCGGCGTATATGGCCGGCCGTGAGCAAATCATCGATGATATGGTGCTGGCGTTTGAAAATGACGACTCCGATCCCAATCTTTGCTCGGTTTTCTATGGTGCGCGCGGTACAGGTAAAACGGCGCTTTTGGCATATCTGTCGTACCGCGCCCAGCAAGAGGGCTGGATTACAGCGAATGTGACGGCCTCGGAGGGGATGCTCGAAGACATTTTGCAGCGCCTCAACGAATCAGCCGCCCATCTGATCGAAAAGCCCGCTTCTAGGCGTGTGAACAGTGTCGGCATTGCCCCCGTAGGAAGCATGAGCTGGGAAAACATCGATGTTGAATTTGAGGGCGCTAACTGGCGTACTAAGATGAACGCTTTGTTTGCTCAGCTTGAAGCGACTGACACCGGGGTGCTTATCGCCGTTGACGAAGTGGATGCATCGTTTGCGCAAATGACGGAGCTTGTTACTACCTACCAGCACTTTGTAAGCGAGAATAAAAAGGTAGCTTTGCTTATGGCGGGGCTGCCGTTTCGCGTGCTGGCGCTGCTGACGGGGAAATCGACATCGTTTCTTCGTCGCGCGGCTCAACATTCGCTGGGATCAATTTCACCGACTGAGGTAAAAGAAGCGTTTCGACTAACGATTGAGGACGGCGGCAAGACGATTTCTGATGAGGCGATCGACCTCGCTGCCAAGGCGATCGATGGTTTTCCATTTATGTTCCAGTTGGTGGGGTATCGGGCATGGAATGCTTCGCGCCAAGCCTCCGAGGTTTCTATTGAGGATGTCGAACGAGGCGCGAAACTTGCGCAAGAGGAGCTGGAATCGCGAGTTTTCGCTTCAACAGCGGCGGAACTTTCACGAGGGGACCTTGAATTTCTTCGTGCAATGAATCCGGTTGGGACGACGACCAGGCAAGAGCTGGCAGCGAGGCTTAAGAAGAGTTCCGGTTCGATTTCAACGTATAAAAAGCGTCTGGTAGAGGCTGGGGTAATTGGAGAGCCTCTACAAGGACGTTTTGAGTTTGCATTGCCAGGCTTCGGCCGATATGTCGCATCGCTTTACTAGAGGGTCGTTGCTGCGAAGGATCGCTTCGTGTCCCTTTACTGTCTCGATCTGTAACAATAAGTCTGCTTTTAGGGGCCTATCTGTTACAGACTGAGACAAACTGGCAGAGTGGCCTTCTGCTCCGCTCAAACCACCGCAAAGGGGGCCTTTGTGGTGGTTTTTGTTTTAGGCGGAGGGGAAGGCCTTGGTGAGACCGGCGCGCGTCTGCGTGTCGGTCTTTTGGTAGATAGAGCTCAGGTGGCGCTGTACCATGCGCATCGAGATGCCGAGCTCCTCGGCGATCTGCTTGAGCGGGCGTTCATCCTGGGTCACGGCTATGAGCACGTCGACTTCACGCGGGGTGAGAGCGTGGTCGGCGATGAAGGCCCGGCGTTGCTCCTCGATAGTGGGGGCGGCGAGTGCTTCTTCTGCCAGCTGCTCGCGCTCGCGCTCCTGCTCGGTTTGGGGCAGGCGGAATAGGCCGGCTGCCACGAATGCCGCACAGGCGGCGACGAGCAAAACGAGCGCGCCGATCATGATGAGAGCAACATTGCCCGAGGTCACGAGAGCAAGCGAGATGCCCGATGTGGTGAATGCGCACACGTTATTGGCCGCGCGGCCCATGCCGGCCCAAAGGGAGGGTGCATGCATGCGCGGTGCCAGCTGTGTAAAGGTGGCGGTAAAGAACGTGACGAAAAAGCCCGAGCTCAGGTAAAAGACGACAAGGCCCAGGTTGGGATCGGCGCCGGCCTCCACGGCCAGGATGGAAATGGTCGAGAGCACGGCGATGCCGAACATGACAAGTCCCATGTAGCGGCGCTCGGCAAGGTCAAAGATGAGACCGGCGGCAAGGCCGCTTGCCGCCAAAAAGAGGCGCGGCCAGGTTTGCACGGCAATGGTGCCATGGGCGTTGGAGAGCGTGACCACGTTGTCGAGGGTGGAGAACAGACAGGCAAGAATCATGACGAGCGCGATGCTCCAGCATGCCTGTTTGGCGAGGGCGTGCGAAGGTTCGACAAAGGGATTGATGGAGGGGCTGGAGCTCTCGGCAGCCTTCTGGGGAACGACGCTGAGGGCGGATATGGCGATAGTCGCTGCGCCAAGGACGATGAGTTCTGCGATACCGCCGCAATTGAGCAGGTTGACGGCGAACTGCATCAGAATGCCCGCGGCATATGCCGCTCCCGCACCGGTGGAGAGCTTGCGGTCATCCTGGAATGTCAACGAAAAGGCGTGGTGAGCAGCGGCACCCAGCAGACCGAGCCCAAAGAATGCCACGCAGCCCAGAATCTCGAGGGCAAGCGGGGCCGTAGGGAACTGGACCTGGGTCAATCCCAGGATGGCGATGGGAACAGCGGCGTTGACGACTGCCAGTGAGTGGCCTTTGCGCTGTGCGAGCCCGAGCAGCGGCGCGTACCCGATAAAGCCGAGTACACTCGCGCCCAGAATAAAGCCCTGTGCGATCACAACGCGTTCGGCACCGGCGAGCAGCCCGACGTTGACGTCGAAGCGAAACTCGGCGGCAAGGAAGGCGAAGGTGAAGAGCGCGAGTGCCAGAAGCGCGTTGATTTTAGACCTGCTCAGGTTCAAGGACGGTCCTTTGGGTGGACGAATAATCGTGTCCTCGATTGTAGCGTTCCCGGGACGAGTGTGGCGATGGCGAAATCATATTGAATTAAACCGCAGGTAGAGGCCTAGGTTCACATCTACGAACCTAGGCATACGGAGTCATTTGGCACATCTTGGTGGTACAGGACCACCACAAAGGGGACAGGCACCTTTGTGGTGGTATATCCCTACGACCAAGGAGGCCGTTATGAACGCAAGTCACTTTGACAAGCAAGCTCAACGTGAGTCCACCTGCTCGCTGGTTCACGGTACCTGGCGTTGTGTGGGTGCCAAAATAGCTTGCGCCGGCGCGTGTGCGCTTATGGTCGGTCAGTTGCTGCTGCCGAGCGTGGCGCTGGCGACGGAATGCGCCGATCCCGCCGTTGGGACGGATGAGGTTGCCGCGGCTCCGGTGACGCCGACGGTTGCGGAGGATACGGCGGCTCCGGCGCCGGTACCGGTGGCTCCGGCTGCGCCGATGACTGACGCGGCTCCGGCGGCACCGTCCACGGCAGAAGTTCAGCAAGATCAGCAGGACGCACCGGCGGCAACGGTGAACGATACGGTTGCTGTCAACCAAGATGGCTCTCTTGGTGGCACCGACAGCTCGTCGGCAAACAACGCCATCATGCCCTGCGGTGTGACCGATGTTGTTGGCGGCAGCGGCGTTAGGGTCAATACGACCGTGGTTCCCCGCTACACGGACTGCGCGCTTCCGAGCAATGTCACACTCGAAAAGGGCCAGTCGTATACCTATGATTTTCCCGATGTTGAGGGTGGCATTCCAGAAGCGCTTGCGAGCGAAGTCGTCGAGGTTAAGTACTACAGGGCCGATGCCGCTTCGGGCACTCTGGTTGAAGTTCAGGATGCATCCATGTCCGACGTGACGGCTCGCTTCGAACCCGCTGGCGATCACATGAGGCTGACGCTGACCTTTACGGGTGGCGCGGCAGGCGGCTCGTATCGACTCACGCGCAATGAGGCTCTCTATATTGGCTCGGCACTGGAGTATACCGGAACTGACTATGAAGGCAGCTCGGCTATCGTCAACGAAACCAGGTACGATTATTACCTCCGCTACGTCATCAATAGCGAAATTACGCTCGTTGCGTCGGAAAACGAAGCCCTCCATAACCTGAACGTCAACGACGTGAAGACCGACTACGCGCCCGGCGAGGCGCCGCGCGCGACCGCGACGGTCCCCGCTGCCGATGCCGACAAGTACGAGATCGCCTACGAGTGCTGGGAAGAGATGGATGCCGGCGACCCTACGGGGCTCACGCCCGTTGCCTTCTGGTATTCCGACCCTGCCAAGTATCCGACGGGCGCGAGGAGGATTGAACACTTCGAAGATGGTAAGTTCTACATGTACTCCGTTGAGCTGAGGCTCAAGGGCGACAATACCGTGGCCGATGACTGCAATATGAACGTCAACGGTCATTGGGTGCACCACGTAAAGACCATCAACGGCGTCTTCGCGCCAAACGCTGACAATATGGTGTGCGAGCAGCCGATCGACGAATGGCGGGCCATCGACGTTATCGAGATCAACGGCGCCACGACCACCTTCAAGGCGGGCGATAAGCCGGTCTTTACGGCGAATGTTCCGACGGGCTCCAACTCCCTTCCTCAGTGTGAGTTCTGGACGGGCAGCGATGGCAGCGAAGTGAACTCTCAGGAGTTCTGGGATCAGAACATTACGAACCACATCGACGCCTTTAAGCCCGGCGTGACCTATCGTTACGGTATCTACCTCAAGTCCGCGCGCGGCTTCTACTTTACGCCCAACACCAAGCTGGTGATCAACGGCCAGGAGTGCGGCTACCAGGTCGCGGACAGCGTATCCGATGAGGACAGCGGTTGGATCTACACCCTGTGGCTGAACACCAATCTGACGTTTACGCCTGAGACTACGCCGGCTCCCGATCCACAGCCCACGCCGGATCCCAAGCCGACGCCGCAGCCTGGGGTGAAGCCCGCGGCCAAGCCGGCCACGACAACCGCCACGACCAAGACGGTTGGGAAAACCACGCAGGCCAAGAAGGGCGATGCTGTCCTGGCTACCACGGGAGATACCACCGCGATGACGGTCGCCGCCCTAGGCATCGCCGGCGCGACCGTAGCCGCCGCCGGCCTCGCCGCGACCAAGCGCCGCAAGCATTAGAGCTGGGTGACGGCTCTCGTTCTCGGCCTCAGTAAAATCTCAATCTGTAACACCAAACTGCCCAAAACGGCTCTAGATGTTACAGATTGAGATGAACCGAATGGCCGCCAACCTAACGTCTCGATCTGTAACACGTAGCGGGGAATTTGGTCTCTAACTGTTACAGATTGAGACAAAGCGGGGGCGGCTGGAGCAATATCTCGATCTGTAACAACTACAAGGCTCAACAGGGCCTAACTGTTACAGATCGAGACAAACATCGGAATCGGTTCGCCGACCAGACCCCAAACCGCCACAAAGGTGCCTGTCCCCTTTGTGGCGGTTTGCGCAGGTAGAACGGTAGGTTCGTATATATGAACCTACCGTTCGCTTTGTTTTTGGACAACGATTACGCTGGATGACTTTTGGTTTGCAGGAAAGGAACGACCATGAGGTGGACCACTGTTCGAGCGCTTTGCCGCCGCCTGACCGTTGCCGCGGTGACCCTCACCATGGTGACGGGTTCGTTGCCCGCGGGCGCGTTTGCCGAGACCCTCACCACCGACGGCGCTTTTGTGCAGACGGATAACGGCCAAGTAGCCGACGCCGCTCCCGCCGATTCGGCTGACGCCCAAACGTCAGGCTCGGCTTCCGCCGACCTCGCGCCCGATGCCGGCGCCGCCGACCCCACAGCGCTCGATACCGGTGATACCCCTACGCCCCCGGCCTCCGAGATTGCATCGGCGGCGGGCCTGACGGGCGCCGGGCAGACCGAGAGCACACCTGCGGGTACGCTCGCCACCGATCTTGTCGAGGGCAAGGAACTCGCCGAGCAGCAGAAGCAGGAGGAGACCGCCGAAGCCGAAGCAACCTGGAATGAGGATCTTGGGCTCTGGATGACCTCGAAGGGCGCTACGGGCGTAAAAGGCGAATACGATGATGGCTACGTGGCCGGCGAGCAGACTCCCGCGCAGTACTACTTCTCGATCGATAGCCTCACCAACGAAATTTCTATCGAGAATGGCGACGCGGGCATTACCACGTTGGAGGTGCCCTCGACCATCGACGGCAAAAATGTCGTGAGTCTTAAGGGCATGGGAAACGTTGCGCTCACATCGGTCACGTTTGCCCCCGATTCGCATATCCGCTCTGTGGGCGGTTTGGGCGGCAGCAGCATCAAGGAAATCGCACTGCCCGATTCGGTTGAGGAACTGGGCTGGAATGCGTTTACCGGAAGCAAGACACTTCACACGGTGACCTGGCCCAACAACGCGGCCTTTACCACGATTCCCGAGCAGGCCTTTGAGGGCTGCGAACAGCTTGACGACAATGTGGTGGCAACGCTGCCACCTTCGGTTAAGACTATCGACTATCGTGCCTTCGCCAATTGCGGCGTGCCGCAGTTCTATGTCTCGGATACAACGGTACTCACCTTTACGCAGATCAATGTGCCGGGCACGGTGGAGCGGATCGGGCACTATGCCTTTGACGGGTGCTCGCATGTGTCGTCGGTGACGATCGGCGATGGTGTCAAATCTATCGGGGCGCTCGCGTTCGCCTCTCTTGATCCTGCGATTGCCGGCAAAGAGATTGTGCTACCCAAAAGCGTGGAAATGATAGAGTGGGGAGCTTTTGAGAACACGAGATACGGAAACGAGACGAACCATAATGCCGTTGCCCTGCGCGTGATGAACCCCGATCTTCAGTTTGGTGAGGCGGGCTATCCGGGCGACTATAATGAGCGCGTGACAATCGATGGCGTAACGTATGCGATTCCCTTTGGTGAAGGCCAGACCATCTATGCCTATGCGACCGATTCGGCTGGCAACCCCTCGATGGTCAAAAAGCTTGCCGATGCCGTGGCCGATCGCAAGGACTCCGTCGATTCCTCGAAGCCTGCCTAGACGTTTGAGTGGATGGGCGAGGCGGCCCAGGTGACGGGCAAACTTCCCCAGAGCGCGACGGCTACACTCGTGCAGGCGGGGCAGTCCACGCCGCTGGCGGTTGGCGATGACGGCAGCTTTACAGCGGACGCTCTCTCCAAGACAGCAGCCACCCTGCGCATTTCGCTCAGCGGTTACTATGACATGGTGCTGGCGCGCCCGGGCGACCAGATGACGGGCACATGGAATATCGGAGACATTAAGGCGGAGGACTTTACCAAGATTCCGGCTTCGCGCGCGATTGAACTCAATGTGGCCTATCTTGAACCGATTGTGGGCCAGGATAAGACCGAACGCATTGAGCTCGATAGTCTCGATAACATCGATCTGACGGTGAAGAGCGGCGGCAAGACGCTTAAGCCTGCCAAGGGTGACAAGGAAAACGACTTCCGTATCCAGGGCACAGCGCTCGTGGTGTCGCAGGCCATTGCCGACGCGGACCAGGATCTGGAGATAACGCTCGAGCCCAAAGACAGCCTCAAGCTGGGTGGGGCGACGGCGACGGTGAAGCCTTCGGCCGGCAAGGTCGATATCGACTTGAAGCCCTGGGGCACGGCGACGGTCACGACCAAGGGCGACTACCAGGGCGCCAACCGCGTGCTGGTGTTCCGTACGTCCGACGGCAAGCTAGTCGCCGACGGCGTCACCTATTTGATGGGTTACGAAGACGATGGCACCACGCCTATCATGAAGGCCGAGACGCCGCGCCTTAAGGCCGGTTCGTACACCATCGTCGCCTTTAACAAGACGAGCTACGACATCCAAGCGACGAGCTATTCCACGTTTAGCCGCCTAGGGCTGACCGTGGGTAAGCATATCGCGCAAAAGCAGGTGAAGATTGAGGACGGCAAACAGCTCGACGTGACGCTCGACGTCCCCACGTTTGACGTGGAGACGTATCGTGCCGAGCGCGGGCTGACGGCGGGCTCGGTTATCGCTGATTCGTCCGCGGTCGTTGGCGCGGAGACCGAGCTGCGCATTCATTACGAGCTCAAGGACAGCCAGGCTGCCAAGATTGAGATTCCTCTGGCCAAGGATGCCGTCGAGGATGTGTCCGCAGGCGCTCGCGAAGCCGGCGCCAGCTCCGATGCCATGTGGGCTGCCACAACTTGGGAGGGCGACAACCTCGTTCTCGATATGAAGAAGGGCATGGGCGCCGATGTGTTTGTGCGCTTTAAGCCTAAGGCCGCGGGCATCTATGCCGTCTCGCCGCTCATTACGCTGGGCGAGGTGACATTGCCGCTGGGAAGCACCACGCTCGAGGTTAGCGGATCGCGCATCGAGGTCGACAGCACCGACGTTCACAGCCTGCTGGGCAATGTGGCCTACGTTTATGCAGCGCCGGGCAAGAGTGTGCAGCTCACCGTGGGGACGGGCTCGTCGGCTGCAAAGTACACCGGCAAGACCAATAAACTCGGCCGTGCCAAGATTGAATACGACCTGCCGCAGGATACGCTTGCCGCCGAGCGTGTGACGCTCGAAGCGCGCGTGGGCTCGACCGATGTTGCCGCCGCTGCTGCCGAGGTAACGGCTCGCAATTATGTGCGCTATGTTCCGGGCGCTTCGGTCTGGAACTTTGATGTGACGTATCGTGGCGGTACGCAAAACTTGGTCAAGGACGGCAAGGACACCGGCAAGAGCCTGTGGACCTTCCATCATCTGCCACAAAAGAAGAACGCCTACTGGACCTTTGATATTACGCTCGAGGTGGGAAACGAAGAGGCCGCCGACACGCTCGACCTGTACGTGGACTGCGTGGATGGCAAGACGGTGACGATTCCTCTGACTCAAAAGTCGCGCGAGGGCACCCGTGTGCGCTATGTCGCGGAGTATGTGGACGAGGGTTACCTTAAGCTGCTCGACGAGTTTAACAAGGCGAATGACTCGACCTATGTGAACTGCGGCAACTTTGAGCAGATCTTTATGCCGCAGACCTACCGCATCTCCAATGCTCAGCTTATGACCATGCTGAGTTTTGACGCCAACGCTTCGGCCAAAAAGCATTCCGCCGCGGCCGAGGAGCGCCAGCAGGAGTTCTCGAATGCTGTGCAGCAGTGGCACGAGTATATGATGGATAACTCGTTTAATGATGTCGACGAGGCCTTTAACGACGCGATTGATCAGATGGTCGCCGATGCGTTTGCCGAGGAGGACAAGGACGGTAAAGAGGACGAAGCCCAAGGTGGAGCTGCCCGTAAGGCTCGTCGCGCCCCCGCCGCCAGCGACGGCGAGGGTGATGATGCTGGCAACGACGAGGCCGCGCAGTTTGCGGCTGAGCTCAAGGCCGCGGTCGGCGGGTCGGCGGCGCTGCTGACCCAGCAGGGCGACAGCTATGGCGTCAATGTGGACAAGATGATCTTTGAGGATGCTTACGGCACCAGCGAGGATTGGTATCAGGAACTCGCGGCGGCCCAGGGCGCGAACGCTGCGGATGCGGCCGCCATCAAGGAGCTCGTCGACCATGCATCGCGAGCGGAGTTTATTGCCCAGCGGGCCGAGGATCTGGTGGGCCAGTCGATGGGTATCGGCCAGCTCAACCAATACGGAAGCTGGAATGACGCAACCGCTGCGGCGCTCAACAAGTGTGCGGGCATTAAGGCCAGTGAGTACAACGGCCAGTCGACGAGCGGGTTTAACGATTTGGGCCAGGCGCTCGGCAGCTCGCTGAGCTACAAGGCGGCTGACGACGATACCGTCAAGGGCTTTAAGGTCGCCGCGCCCGATGGCGAGCAGACGGCCTATATAGAGTCGGAGTTTATCGAGAACTCCAATAACAACAAGAACCAGGCGCTTCTGTTTAACTCGATCGCCATGCAGTGCGACATTCTGGACAACCTGTACGACAACTGGAATGTGGTCCATAGCCTCAACAACTCCAAGGTGCGCGGATGGCTCATGGCCTGGAAGCGCAACGGCGACGTGAGCGCCCATATGAAGCTCATCCGCACGATCCGTTCGCTCAAGAGCTATAAGATCGAGTGCGAGATGTTCGGACAGGTCTTTAAGACCGATGCGTGGAAGGCGGCCGGCCAGGCGTTTCCCGCGGCGACCCAGGGCATTGGCATCTTTACCGGCATTTACGGCGTGAGCGATGCCAGCAAGAACTGGGAGAACGTGAACGTCCGTATGCAGAAGGTGAAGGGCGAGCGCGAGGGCTATGAGCTTCAGCATACGCGCTTGCTTGCCAAGCCCGAGAAGACCGAGGACGACTGGAAGTGCATTTACGCGCTGCGTGACGCCATGGAGAAGGCGCGTGCGTTTGAGGATCTGCTGTATCGCCAGCTCTGCCACGACAGCACCGATGTGGCAGTGGGCTCCATTATGACAATCGCCGGCGTGCTGACGGCCGGTTCGGCGGGTACCGTGGTGGGCGCTGCCTATGACGCGGCTTCGACCAGCGTAGGTTCGGAGCGCGCGATTAAGCTGACCAATGCCGAATGCGCCTACGATGTTGCCTGCGAGCAGGTGGAGCGCGCGTGTCAGAATCGTATTACGGTCAACTGGGGCGAGCTGACCGATGCCGAGGTCTACAAGGCCAACGAGGACGGCTTGATCTCGGACGAGAAGATGCAGTCGATCTTCGAGGCGCGTTATCGCAATGTGGCTGCCAAGGCTGCACCCGACCCTGCGGGCGTGGTGTACGAGGGCCTGCTGTCCAATACGGTTGAAGGCGCGACGGTTGAGCTGTGGGGCGCCGACGATGCGGCCGGTACCAATGCGGTGCGTTGGGATGCCGAGGAGTATGAGCAGGACAATCCGCTTGCGACGGGTGCGGACGGTGCGTACAACTGGAATACGCCGACCGGATGGTATCAGGTGCGCGTGACCAAGGACGGGTATGAGGAGGCGCATTCGGCTTGGCTGCGCGTGCCGCCGATTCAGACTGAGGTGAACATTGGCTTGGTGTCGGCGGCGGCACCCGAGGTGGTTTCGGCCCATGCCTATACCGATTGCGTCGAGGTTGAGTTTGCGCAGTATATGGATGCGAGTGACGATACCCTGGCCGCATTGTGCGCGCAGGGCTTGGGCGACGTGACGTATACGTGGCTTGACAAGCAGGACGATCCCAATGGCAAGCCGCTGTCGCGCGTGCTGCGTATTCGCTATGCCGATGCGTGTGAGGCGGGCTCGACGGTGTCGTTTGAGCTCGACGGTGCTCGCAACTACGCCGGCACGGCCATGGCGCGCTGGGCAAGCGGCGAGCTTGTCGTGGGCGTTCGTGCCGACAAGCTCAAGCTCAACGTGGAGCAGGCCGTGACCATGCTTGAGGGCAGTGACTTTGAGCTGGTGGCGCACGTGACCGATAAGGCGGGCAAGCCGTTTGCGGGCGCAAAGGTTAGCGTTGGGCTGGAGTCCTCGGCTATCTGCTCTGTCGATGCCACCCAGGCCGTGACGGGCGAGGACGGCGCGGCGACGTTTGTGCTGCATGGTGCTCTGCCCGGTTTGACGACGTTGACGGCGGCGGTGGACGGCACGGCGCTGTCCAAGCAGGTCGACGTTCGCGTGTCTGCCGAGGCAGTGCGACCGGCGCGACCGGTGGCGACGATTGGTGCGACGACGTTTGGTGCATGGTCGCCCAAGGAGAACTACATTACGGTGCCCAAGGGCACGAAGCTGGAGCTTTCGGCCGAGGATGGCACGACGATTTGGTACACCACCAACGACACCTGCCCCTGCCGTGACGAAGGCCGCGTAAAGTACACCGAACCTATTGCGCTCGATAGCAACATGTATGTGCGCATTGCGGCACAGCGCCCTGGCATGTCGTACAGCGAGTATTCCGAGCGTCTGAACATTACGATTACGGTGACCGATGAGGCGGCGCCTGATCCGACGCCCGATCCCGAGCCGACGCCTGGCGACGGCGAGCAGGGCGGCGGTGCGGATGGCTCTGGTGGCGCCGGGGTCACTGCGGGCGGTTCGACTTCGACGACGACCACGGTGACGACGAACAAGTCCAAGGGTAAGGGCAAGAACGGCAAGAATTCCGGTGGCATGGAGCTCGCCAGCACGGGTGACTCCGCCGCGATGACGGTCGCTGCTCTGAGCATCGCCGGCGCAACCGTCGCCGCCGCCGGCCTCGCCGCGACAAAGCGCCGCAAACGTTAGAGCTGGGTGACGGCTCTCGTTCTCGGCCTCAGCAAAATCTCAATCTGTAACACCAAACTGCCCAAAACGCCTCTAGATGTTACAGATTGAGATGAACCGAATGGCCGCCAATCTAATGTCTCGATCTGTAACACCAAGCGGGGAATTTGACCTCTAACTGTTACAGATTGAGACAAAGCGGGGGCGGCTGGCACAATATCTCGATCTGCAACAACTACAAGGCTCAACGGGCTCCAGGTGTTACAGATTGAGACAAAACGAGCAAGCAAGTCCCAAACCACCACAAAAGTGCCTGTCCCCTTTGTGGTGGTTTGGGCGGCCGGCATAGAAAAAGTCCCCGCCGGGCGTGTGCTCGACGGGGACTTTGCCGTTTGATGGCTAACGCTGAGGGTGACTACTCGCCCAGCAGGCTCTTGGTGATGGAGGCAGCGGCCTTCTTGCCGGCGCCCATCGCCAGAATGACCGTAGCGGCACCGGTGACGATGTCGCCGCCGGCCCAGATGCGGGGATCGGTGGTCTGGCCGGTCTCCTCGTCGGCAACGATGTAGCCCCACTTGTTGAGCTCCATCTTGCCGCCGATCTTCTTTGCGAAGGGGTTGGCGTTGGTACCGATGGCCGAGATCGCGACGTCGCAGGGGATCTCCTCGATGGCGCCCTCGATGGGCACCGGACGACGGCGGCCGGACTCGTCGGGCTCGCCGAGCTCCATCTTCTGGACCTTGACGGCGCACACGGAGCCGTCCTCGCCAGCGACAAACTCGAGCGGGGAGACGAGCGGCAGAACCTCGACGCCCTCGGCCTTGGCATGGTGCAGCTCAGCGCGACGGCAGGGCATCTCGTCCTCGGTACGACGGTAGGCGATGATGGCGTGCTCGGCGCCCAGGCGCTTGGCGGTACGGACGGCGTCCATAGCCACGTTGCCGCCACCAAAGACGACGACGTTCTTGCCGTGCTTGGTGGGGGTGTCGTACTCGGGGAACTTGTTGGCCTTCATCAGGTTCACGCGGGTGAGGTACTCGTTCGCGAAGAAGACGTTGGGCAGGTTCTCGCCGGGGACGTTGAGGAACTTGGGCAGGCCAGCGCCGGTCGCCACATAGATGGCGTCGAAGCCCTGCTCGAACAGCTCCTCGGCCGTGGCCATGTTGCCCACGACGGAGTTGTACTCAAACTTGACGCCCATGTCCTCCAGGCCGTCAATCTCGCGCTTGACGACCGCCTTGGGCAGACGGAACTCGGGGATGCCGTAGACCAGCACGCCGCCGCCGGTAAAGAAGGCCTCGAAGACGGTGACGTCAAAGCCGTTGCGGGCGAGCTCGCCGGCGCAGGTGATGCCGGACGGGCCGGAACCGACGACGGCGACCTTCTTGCCGTTCTTGGGAGCCATCTTGGGCGTGGAGGCGAGCTCGGGGCGGTCACCCAGGAAGCGCTCGAGCTGGCCGATGGCCACGGGCTCGGACTTCTTACCACGGATGCACTTACCCTCGCACTGGTTCTCCTGCGGGCAGACGCGACCGCAGATGGCGGGAAGCATGGAGTCCTCGCGGATGGTATCGAGAGCGCCGCCGAAGTCCTTCGCGCGGATCTGCTCGATAAAGCGGGGGATGTTGATGTTGACGGGGCAGCCCTCAACACAGAACGGCTTCTTGCAGTTGAGGCAGCGCTCGGCCTCGGCCAGCGCCATCTCCTCGGTGAAGCCCTTGTCGACGGGGCGGAAGTCGCAGGCGCGCTCGGCAGCCGGCTCCTCGTTATCGGGGGTGCGGGGCGACTTCATATCGGCAACGAAACGACCGTTAACTAGTGGCATGCGCAGCTCTTTTCCTCATAGGCCTTGAGGGACTCGCCCTCTTCGGAACGGTAAGCGGCCTGGCGGGCACGAAGGTCATCCCAGTCGACCAGGGTGGCATCGAAGTCGGGGCCGTCGACGCAAGCGAACTTGGTCACGCCGCCCACCTCGACGCGGCAGCAGCCGCACATACCGGTGCCGTCAACCATGATGGGGTTGAGCGACGCGGTGATGGGGGTGTCGTACTTCTGGGCGGTGAGGGTCGAGAACTTCATCATCGGAACGGGGCCAACGCAGAAGACCTGGCTCACGGCCTTGTCCTGCAGCAGGCGCTCCAGCGGAGCGGTGACAACGCCCTGCTCGCCGTAGGAGCCGTCGTCAGTGGTGATGTGGATGTGGTTCTCGTCGAGGAGCTCGCGGAACTGGTCCTCCATGAGCAGGAGGTCCTTGGTGCGGGCGCCCATGATGGCGTGAACCTCGTGACCGGTCTCGACCAGGTGCTTGGCGACCGGGAAGGCAATTGCCAGGCCGACGCCGCCGCCAATGACGGCGCAGGGGCCCTCGGCCATCTCGGTGGGAACGCCCAGTGGGCCCACGACGTCGCGCAGCGACTCGCCGGCCTCGTAGGTGGAAAGCATCTCGGTGGTCTTGCCGATCACCATGAAGATGAACTCGACCCAGCCCTCGTCACCGTTCCAGCCGGCCAGGGTAAACGGGACGCGCTCGCCCGTCTCGTTGGCGCGAACCATGAGGAACTGTCCAGCGTGCGCATGTTTGGCGATTGCAGGCGCCTCGATGCGGAACTTGAACACCTTCTCCGAGAACTGCGTCTTCTCCAGGATCTTATACATAGAACCCCTCTCTTGTTAGGGCCGCCGAACCGTGCCTCCACGGAAATGGACGGTAGCCCGAATAAAACCGTACGCGCACAGGCGTTGTGCAGACATACGGTGCAAATTATACCCTCATGGACATGTCACTTACGTGTGTCTTCGGCGGTTGGGAGCAGGGTTTATCCACTTTGACCTACCAAATAGGGGCAGGTTTATTTTGGTCAGTTTTATCGGGTAAAACGGCAAAGGGGGCCGGCCTCGGGTTGTGATGAGGCCGGCCCCCTTTGGGGTGCTATGCGTGTATGGCGGCACGCGGTTTATCGCGATGCCGCAACTGGGGCGTTTCCGCAGGTAATACCTGCCAAAATAAACCTGTCCCTAAATGGCAGGTTTTAGTGCTTGCCGTTGGCGGAGGCGGCGCCGTTGACGTGGTCGCGGGCATAGACCACGCCGTGCACGATCGCCAGGCCGGCGGCATCTGCGGCGCGGGCGCAGGTGTCCTGGAAGTCCTCGGCCTCGCGGGCGCGCAGCTGCTTAAGCACGTAGTCGGCGACGGCCATCTTGCCGGGAGGGTTGCCGATGCCGGTGCGGATGCGGCTGAAGTCGCGGCTGCCCATCTTGTCGATGATGGAACGCAGGCCGTTGTGACCGGCGTGGCCACCGCCCACCTTAACACGTACGTCGCCGGCGGGAATGTCGAGCTCGTCGTGGATTACGAGCAGCTCCTCGGCCTTGATCTTGTACTCGCGGCAGAGCTTGGAGATGGGACCGCCCGAGGTATTCATGTATGACTGCGGCTTGACCAGTACAATCTGGCGCTTGCCTCCCTCTTCCTCGGGATCGTTGATGTTGATGAGCGCGACCTCGGCGCCTGCCTGGTTTTTCCAGTACGTGACACCGGCCTGACGGGCCAACTCGTCGATTGCTTTGAAGCCAGCGTTGTGGCGGGTCTCGGCATACTCATCGCCAGGGTTGCCAAGCCCGGCAACCATGCGAATCTTAAGCGGCTGTGCAGCTGCCATATTTGTCCTTCCGTTACATAAAAAGTTTAATCAACGACAAAGGCTACCACGCCCGCCGAAGGCGAGACTTCGTTTCAGCGAAATCCCACCAGACAAAAGCGCGGCCGCGGCAGGGCGAGCCGTCGGAACAGAAGAAACCCCCGCGCGACCTTTGCGAAGCAAGGGGGAGCGCGGGGGTTTCTTCTGTTCCGACGGCGATGCGCCGGGTTGCAAGGACGATGCGACTACAGCGCGAAGTCGCCGCCGACGAGCGTGGAGACGGGCTCTTCGTGGTAAACGGCGGAGATGGCCTGAGCGAACTCCTCGGCGACCGAGATGGTCTTGATCTTGCCGCCGACCTCGACGGGAATGGCGTCGGTGACGAGGCACTCGACGATCGGGGCGTCGTTCAGACGCTCGATGGCCGGACCGGAGAAGATGCCGTGGGTGGCGCAGACGTAGATGTCGCCAGCGCCCATAGCCTTGAGCTCCTTGACGTTGGCGCACAGGGTGCCAGCGGTGTCGATCATGTCATCGTTGATGATGCAGGTCTTGCCCTTGATGTCACCGATGATGCCCATGACCTCGGCGGCGTTGTGGCGCGGACGGCCCTTGTGGGCGATGGCCAGGTCGCAGCCGAGCATGTCGGACAGCTTCTTGGCGGCCTTGGCGCGACCCACGTCGGGGGAGACGACAACCAGGTTGTCGGTGTCGAAGTGCATGTCGTTGTAGTACTGGCCAAACAGCGGCAGCGCGGACAGGTGGTTAACCGGGATATCAAAGAAGCCCTGGATCTGGCCCTGGTGCAGGTCGAGGGTGATGATGCGATTGACGCCGGCGCGCTCGAGCAGGTTGGCGACGAGGCGGGCGGTGATGGGCTCGCGCGGGCCGGCCTTGCGGTCCTGGCGGGCATAGCCGTAGTGGGTGATAACGGCGGTGATGGAGCGGGCGGATGCGCGCTTGGCAGCGTCGGTGGCGATGAGCAGCTCCATGAGCATGTCGTTGACGTTGCCGCCGGCCACGGACTGAATCAGGAAGACGTCGGCGCCGCGGACGGTCTCGTCGTAGCGGGCGTAAATCTCACCATTGGCGAACTGCTTTAGCGTAAGGCCCGAAAGCTCGACCCCAAGGTACTCAGCAATCTTCTGAGCGAGGGGACGGTTGGAGGAACCGGAATACACGCGGATGGACTTGCGCATATTCTCCGACTTCTCGGGATCATTAATCGGCATTACCCTTCTCCTTTATACATCGAATGCCATATAGATGCCTTTTTGCATTGTAACCGCGCGGCGGGGTTTATCGAGTCTTGATAACGTCTTTACCGTCAACGGACACGAACCGACCACTCATCCGGTTGCGCAGGTCACGATAGAAAAAGGAGCCGCCCCCCATGGGAACAGCTCCTTTTGTGCTTGATAAAACGTTATGCTTCGTCGTCCTCGTGCAGGCGGCGGCGATAATCGGCGGCCCAGCCCTCGATATTTACCTGACGGGCGCGGCCCAGACCGAGTGCGTCGGCCGGGACCGGCTCGGTGATGACGGATCCGGCGGCCACGAGTGCACCGTCGCCAATCTGGGCGGGCGCGACCATCATGGTGTCGGAACCGATGAAGGCGTCCTTGCCGATGACGGTCTTGTGCTTGTGAACGCCGTCGTAGTTGCAGGTGATAGAGCCCGCGCCCACGTTGACGCCGGAGCCCATGGTGGTGTCGCCGATGTAGGACAGGTGCGGCACCTTGGAGCCCTCGCCGATCGTGGACTTCTTGATCTCCACGTGCGTGCCGGCCTTGGAGCCGTCGAGCATGTGGGTGCCCGGGCGCAGGTAGGCGCGCGGGCCGCAGTCGACGCCGTTCTCGATGACGGCCTCGATGGCGATAGTCTCATCGATGGTGCAGCCGCTGCCGACGGTGGTGTCGGTGAGGCGGCTGTTGGGGCCGAGCTGGCACTCCTCGCCCACGGTGACGTGGCCGATCAGGTGCGTCTGCGGCCACACGACGGTGTCGCGGCCGATGGTGGCATCGGGGCCGATCCAGGCCTGCGTGGGATCGATGAACGTGACGCCCTCGGCCATCCAGTGCTCGTTGATGCGGTCGCGCGCGATAGCGGTGAGCTGCGCGAGCTGAATGCGGCTGTTGACGCCCAGGCCGTCGCGGTAGTCATCGCAGTGGAAGATGGAGACCGCCTGGCCGTGACCCTTGAGGATTTCGAGCATGTCGGGCAGGTAGTACTCGGACTGCGCGTTGTCGTTGCCGATCTCGTTAATGTGGGCGGCGAGCTGCGCGCCGTCAAAGGCGTAGCAGCCGGCGTTGCACTCCAGCAGCGTGGCGGCCTGCTCGGGCGTGCAGTCCTTCTGCTCGATGATGCGCTCGATCTGGCCGTCGGCGCCCAGCTTGATGCGGCCGTAGCCGAAGGGGTCGGGCGGGGTCATGGTCATGACGGTGCAGGCGAGCTCGCCGGTAGCGACGGTCTGTGCGAACTTGGCGACGGTGTCGGCGGTGATGAGCGGCAGGTCGCCGTTGAGCACGACGACGGGGCCTTGCGTGATGCCGCAGGCCTCGAGCGCGACCTTCACGGCGTGACCGGTGCCCAGGCGCTCGGTCTGCTCGACGCACTCGACCTTGGTGGCGCTGCTGGCGTAGGCGCCGTCGATGAGGGCGCGCATCTCGTCGGCGTGGCTGCCGATGACGACCACGACGCGGCTGCAGCCGGCCTTGATGGTGGCGTCGACGATCCACTGGACCATGGGCTTGCCCAGGATCTTGTGCGAAACCTTGCAGTGGTTCGACTTCATGCGGGTGCCCTCGCCGGCAGCGAGGATAATTGCGGTTGCGTCCATGTGATCTCCTGTTACGTTATAGAGACGTGTGTTTGGAAACGATACACGGCGCAATATGATACCGCAGGCATATGTTGAGCGCGTAACGATTGATACGTGAGGGCCGATGTCGGTGCCGACGGCGTGACGTTTGTGCTGCTTGCGTGCGGCGTTGGCGGTGCTGCGGAGCTATCGTTTGAGCGAGGGGACGGGGGTGCCCGTGGACAACATACAAGAGGAGTTTGGCGGCGAGCCCGTCGCGGCGTTCTCGATGTCGCATCCGGCTGTGCCGGCACTCTATATAGTGCTGACGCTGGGGCTCACCATGTTCTCGATGCAGCCGGTGCTGATTGCGCTGTCACTTGCGGGCGGGCTGGCGTATGGATTTGCGACGCGTGGGGCTGCCCGCACGCTGGGCGCACTCCGCTGGCAGTTGCCGGTGATTTTGATTATCGCGCTGGTCAATCCGCTGTTTAGCGCCTCGGGCTCGACGGAGCTGTTCCGTATTGGCATGCGCGCGGTGTATCTGGAAAGCATGGTATACGGCCTGTGCATGGGCGGGCTGTTTGTGGCGAGCGTGCTGTGGTTTGAGGCCGCGGCGTCGATGCTCGAATACGACAAGGTGCTCGCGCTGCTGGGCAATGCCGTACCGGTGATTGCGCTCATGATCTCGATGTGCATGAGGCTTATCCCGCAGTTTTTACGCCGCGGTCGTACGGTGCTGGCGGTGCAGGATGCGATTGATGTGCCGGGCCGCGCGCCCACCGATCCCGTGCGATCGCGCCTGCGGGCGTCGAGCGTGTTGATGGGCTGGGGCATGGAAGATTCGCTGGAGCGCGCGGACGCGATGCGCTCGCGCGGGTGGGGTGCCGCGACACGTCGTACGACGTATGCGCGGTATCGGCTGGGGCGCGGCGATGTTGCCGCGCTGGTTGGACTTGCGCTGTTTGGCATGGCCACGACGGCAGTGGCGTGGACTGCGACGATGCAGTATTCGTTTTACCCGCAACTATCGGTGCCGGCGCCGTGGCTGGGCTATGTCGTGTACGCTGCCTGGATGATGCTGCCTTGCGCGTCGCACGCGATTGATGAGAAGAGGTTTGGCTGATGGCTCGGTTGGATAGGAGCTCGGCGGCGGGTGTGGCATATGGCTCGGCCGCGCCGGCGATTGAGGTGCGAGGCCTTAGTTTTGCCTATCCCGGGGCCGAGGCACCGGTGCTCGAGGGGCTTGATTGGCGTGTTTCCCAAGGTGCGTTTGCACTGCTTGTTGGCGGTACCGGTTCGGGCAAGTCGACGCTGCTGTCGCTGCTCAAGCCCGAGATCGCGCCGGCGGGTACGCGCTCCGGCGAGCTGCGCGTGCTGGGCGAGCCCGTCGCCGACATGGATGTGCGGGCATCGGCGGAGCGCGTGGGCTATGTGTTCCAGGATCCCGAGAACCAGATCGTGTGCGAAACCGTGTGGCACGAGATGGCGTTTGGCCTGGAAAACTTGGGGCTAGCACGTGATGAGATGCGCCGTCGCGTAGCTGAGACCAGCTATTTCTTTGGGCTGGAAGATTGGCTTCACCGCGATACTGACACGCTTTCGGGTGGTCGCAAACAGTTGCTGTCGTTGGCGGCCGTTCTGGCGTTGCGCCCGCGCGTGCTGCTGCTCGACGAGCCCACGTCTCAGCTTGATCCGGTTGCGGAGAAGAATTTCCTGCACGCGCTGTTTCGTGTGAATCGCGAGCTGGGCTGCACGGTTGTTGTGGCGACGCATCAGCCGCGGCCGATGCTCGAGTATGCGACGTGTACGTACCGGATTGAGGGCGGTCGCGTGCGCGAGGTGGCGGATATGTCTTCTTTGGGACGCCGAGAATCGCTGTTTTCCGATGACATGTTGGGGTGGGGTGCCATCCGATGTGCAAAAAACGGAGTATTCAGCAGGCGTGAGGACAATTTGGGTTCTCTGGAGCCGCCCGGGGACGTATCGAGCGCGAAAAAAAGTTCGGAATTGGACAAATCGTCCGAATTTGTGGCGCAAACGTCGCTCGAGAACGGCTCGGAAGCCTTCTCGCGCACGGATGGAAGCAGAATACTCCAAAAAATGCACGGCGGGTCGGCTACCACCCTGTCGGAAGGCTGGTTTCGCTACGATCGAGCGTCCGGCTGGGTGTTGCGTGGGCTCGATGCGTCGTTTTCGGCCGGTGCGGTGCATGCGGTTGTTGGCGGTAACGGCTGCGGCAAGTCGACGATGCTCTCGGTGCTGGCGAAGACCGCCAAGCTGCAGCGCGGCCGCATGGTGCGCGGAGCGGCCTCGGCGGCGCTGCTGCCTCAGAATCCCAAAGCATTGCTGGTTGCCGAGACGGTTCGCGATGAGCTGATGGAATGGGCCTCGACCTGCGGATATGACGAGAACTTGGCGCGGGAGCGTGCGGCGAGCTTGGGGTTGTCGGGTCTGGATGGACGCCATCCGTACGATCTTTCGGGCGGGCAGCGTCAACTGCTTGCATTGGCAAAACTGCTGCTAATCGGCCCCGAACTGCTATTGCTCGATGAGCCCACCAAGGGTCTAGACCTGTTCAGCCGCCGCATCATCGCCCGCGCCCTGCGTGACCATGCGAAGGCTGGCGGCACCGTCATCATGGCTACGCACGATTTGGACTTTGCCGAGCAGGTAGCCGACGACGTCGTCATGATGTTTGACGGCGAGATTGCCTGCATGGAGCCGCCGGCCGACTTCTTTGCCGATAACGTGTTTTATAGGGCGTGATGGGATGACGGATTATCGCGTCGCGCGCTTGCTTGCAAAACTGGAGGTCCCGCTGTTGTTGGCGGTGCCGGCGGTGATGGCTGCCGCGTTGCTGTCGGGTGTTGAGCAGGCAGCATTGGCCATGCTGGTTGTGGTGGCGCTGGTGCTCGCGCTGTTCTTTGCGGGTTACGAGGCATCTCGTCCGGGTTTGCGCCAGATTATGCCCACGCTGGTTCTGGCAGCATTGGCCGCGGCGGGGCGCATCTTGTTTGGCCCCATTCCCGACTTTAAACCCGTGAGTGCCATCGCCATTATCGCGGGGGCGACGCTTGGTCGCCGCAATGGTTTTATGGTCGGTGCGTTGGCGGCGCTGACCAGCAATTTCTTTTTTGGGCAGGGCATGTGGACGCCGTGGCAGATGTATGCCTGGGGGCTCGTGGGATACGTTGGCGGTGCGCTGGCGCATGCCGGCGCTTTTGATCGCGCCGATGGCACCGTGCGTATGCCGGCGCTGCTGACCTACGGCTTTGCTTCGGGTTTGCTGTACGGCGTTGTGATCAACGCCTACGACATTATCGGTTTTGTTCAACCGCTCACGTGGGCGGGTGCCATGGCACGTCTTGCCACGGCAGTGCCGTTCGATATCACACACGGCCTCGCGACCTGCGTGTTCTTGGCTGCCTTGTACAAGCCTTGGTGCCGTCGCATTAACCGTGTCGTCGTGAAATACGGGCTGTAAGGCATTTCGCGTTCCCTCACGAACTTGCGGTGGAATGGTTCTCGTTTTTGGCTATTTGCTGCCCAAACAGGAACTATTCCACCGCACCTTATAGGGGGAGAGGGGTCACATGATCTGTTTTCCTCTGTCCCCTAGAGGAATTACTTGGGGCTAGAGCTCTAGCGTGAGGGTGACGGGGCAGTGGTCGCTGCCAAAGATGTCGCCGCGGATGCCGGTGTCGCGAACGTTGGCGGCGATCGAATCGCTTACCAGAAAGTAATCGATGCGCCAGCCGGCGTTGTTCTTGCGGGCATTAAAGCGATAGCTCCACCAGCTGTAGACGCCCTCGACGTCGGGGTTTGCCGCGCGCCAGGTATCGGTAAAGCCGGCGTTGAGCAGCTCGGTAAACTTGCCGCGTTCCTCGTCCGAAAAGCCTGCGTTGCCGCGGTTGGACTTGGGGTTCTTAAGGTCGATCTCCTCATGCGCCACGTTAAAGTCGCCGCAGGTTACGACGGGTTTGCCGGTCTCGCGCTCGAGCGCGTTCAAAAAGCCGCGGTAGGCATCGTCCCAGGCCATACGCACGTCGATGCGCGCGAGCTCATTTTGTGCGTTGGGCGTGTAGACATCCACAAACCAGAATTTGTCGAACTCGAGCGCGCAGACGCGGCCCTCGGTTGCGGCTTGGGCGACGAGCACGGCCGCCTCGCCTTCGCCGGCGTAGGGCAGCAGCGCATCGGCGCGCAGTACGCGCAGCGGCTCCTGGCGGCTAAAGACCGCGGTGCCCGAATAGCCTTTACGCTCGGCGTAGCTCCAGGTTTGGTGATAGCCGGGCAGGTCAATATCGACCTGGCCTTCTTGCAACTTGGTCTCTTGCAGCGCCAGGATATCGACGTCGAGTTCTTGCGCGATCTGGATAAAGCTCGGGTCCTTTTTGAGCACGGCGCGCAGGCCGTTGACGTTCCACGAGGCGAAAGTGTAAGTCTGAGGCATGGTGTCCTTTCGGCGGGGTTGGCAGGCTTAAGATTAGCGCAACAGGGGCGGGGTGGGATCCGCGCATGCTGACTTAAAGGCCGCATGCTGGGACGTCGCTCAACGCTGCCCGACTAACAAGGACGGAGGACTCATATGACGCAGGCAATATCGGACCCCAGGCAGGCCTCCGCCGCGCTGGCGGATCTGTTTGACACCCACAAGCGCGTGGTCTTCTTTGGCGGCGCTGGTGTTTCTACGGCAAGTGGCATTCCCGATTTCCGCAGCGTGGACGGCCTGTATCACCAGCAGTTTGCCTATCCGCCCGAGACCATGCTGTCGCATAGCTTTTACGAGGCGCATCCGGCGGAGTTCTTCGACTTTTACCGCACCAAGATGATCGCGCTTAACGCTAAACCCAACCGCTGCCACACCAAGCTGGCCGAGCTGGAGCGCGCCGGTAAGCTTGATGCCGTGGTGACGCAAAATATCGACGGCCTGCATCAGATGGCCGGCTCACAGCGAGTGTTTGAGCTGCACGGATCGGTCCATCGCAACATTTGCCAGTCGTGCGGCGCGGTCTATAGCGCCGAGTGGATTTGCTCGCGCGAGCACGAGGATGCCGCGGGCGTGCCTGCGTGCCCCGCGTGCGGTGGCCGCATCAAGCCCGATGTAGTGCTCTACGAAGAGCCGCTCGACGAGCATGTGTTGACCGGTGCCGTTGCCGCCATCGCCGCGGCCGATGCCCTCATTGTGGGCGGGACCTCGCTCGTGGTGTATCCGGCGGCAGGCCTTACGCGATACTTTACCGGCGATACGCTGGCTATTTGCAATCTTGCTCCTACCGATCAGGATGCAAATGCCGACCTGCTGATTTCTTGCGACATCGCGGCCGCGTTTGCGTTCTAGCCCGCGTGCGCGGATACAATAGAAAGACTGAGTGCAAAGCGACCCCGCCGCCAGCTCCCCAAGCTCGGCGGCGTGGGCATTTTAGGAGGATGTTCATGGCGAACGACAGCAAGACATGGCGGTGCGGAAAGTACGAGCTCAGCTTTGACCGTCCGCGCATCATGGGCGTCCTCAACGTGACGCCCGATTCGTTTAGCGATGGCGGGGAGCACTTCGACCCGGATGCCGCCATCGAGTACGGCCTGGCGATGCTCGACGCCGGCGCCGACATCATCGACGTGGGCGGTGAGTCCACGCGTCCCGGCTTTACTCCGGTCAACCCCGACGAGGAGGCTCGCCGCGTGCTGCCCGTGGTGCGCGCGCTGGCCAAAGAGGGTGCCATCGTCTCGATCGACACGCGCCACGTGGCGGTTGCCAAGGCGGCCGTGCGCTGCGGCGCCTCGATCGTCAACGACGTGACCGGCTTCACCGATCCCAAGATGGTCGAGTTTGTTAAGACGAGCACCTGCGGCGTCATCGTAATGCACGCCGGCGAGGTCGCCGCGACCGCACGCACGCACGCAACGGTGCAGCTCGATACCTCGGCAGCGGCGTTTGTTGCCGAGAAGGCGCGCGAGGCGGCTGCCGAGGCCGCGCGTGAGGCCGAGAAGCCGGCTCGCCGCCGTCGCGGCAAGTTGCTGGGCGAGCCTAAGCCGGAGGCCAAGCTTCCGGGCGGCGTGGTGCAGCCCTCGTTGCCGTTTGGCGAACCGGAGCCCACGTCCGAGCCTGCAAGCGAGCAGGAGACGCCCACCGCCGAGCGGGCTGCTGCCGCCGAGACCGTCGCGCCCGCGCCCGAGGCCACGCCCGCAGCCACCGAGGCCGCATCGGAGTCCAATGACCGCCTGGCCGCCATGATGCGCCGCAGCGCCCGCCGCGAGGAAGCCTACGTGCCCACCTCGCAGCTCCGCCGCTTCACCCTGCCCGATTCGGCGCCCATCATGCGCCGCGTCATGGGCTTTCTGTCCGACCAGGCCCGCACACTCATCCATGCCGGCGTGTCGCGCGACCGCATCTGCATTGATCCTGGCCCGGGCTTTGGTAAGTCGGCTAACGAGGACATCGTCATCCAGCGCGAGACTGCCAAGATGGCGTCACTGGGCTATCCGCTCGTGTGCGCCGTGTCGCGCAAGCGCTTTGTGGGCGCCGTCTCGGGCGTGACCGAGGCCGCCGAGCGCGATGCCGCTACGTTTGGCGTGTGCCTGGGCGCCATCCAGGCCGGTGCCAACATCGTGCGCGTGCACGACGCCGCGGGTTTTGCGCAGTTCCTGAACGGCTACTGGGCGGTTGCCAAGCCGCAGCCGCGCCGCGCGTTTGTGGCCGTGGGCTCCAACCTGGGGCATCGCTGCGACAACATCCGCGCCGCACGCGAGATGATCGCCGAGATTCCACTCACCTGCGTGTCCAACTCCTCCAAGATTTACGAGAGCGAGCCGGCCTACGAGACGCGCCAGGACGCGTTTGCCAACGCCGTCATCGAGATCAAGACCGAGCTGGCGCCGCTGGTGCTGCTCGATGAGCTCATGAAGATCGAGGCCGAGCTTGGGCGCGACCGCTCCAAAAAGGCCAAGGCCAACGGTCCGCGCACCATCGACCTGGACCTGCTGTGGATGGACGGCGAGACCCACGGCGGCAAAAAGCTGCGCCTGCCGCATCCTCTCATTGGCGAGCGCGACTTTGTGCTGGTGCCGCTCGAGGACCTGATGCACGACCCGGCGCGGTTCTTCCGCTACAACGGTGTCGAGGTCAAGGAGCCCGAGGACCGCGTGGGTCATATCGTGGGCGAATTGGGGCGTATGTAGATGATCGAGATGAATGCTGTTGCCGCCGGCACCGAGCTCGACGCGGCACGTGACGCGGGCCGCGAGGGCGTGTCCGCGGGCTGGTGCGCATGGAGCGCGGGCAACGCATCGCTGGCGTTTTCGCTGGTCGTGCGTCCGGATGTGAATATGCACGCCTTCCATGGCCTGCCGTTTGTGGCCGCGATGGGTATGATGGACGCGCTTGTGGGCACGGCTTCGACGCCGGGGTTGGGCCTTGCCGGTAAGGTGGGTATCCAGTGGCCGAGCGATATCGTGTGCGGAACGCCTGCGTTTGAGACGTCGCTCGCGCGTGTTGCCGTGAACGGCGGTGCCGGTGCTGCGGGCATGTTCGGTGCCGTGACGGTGGATATTGAGCGTTCGGCGTTGAGCGAGCTTGGTGTGGACGTGGCTGACGAAGCGCTGGTCGAGGCGCTGGCCGCCGCCGTGCTGGCCCGCGTGGACGCCTGGGCGGTTGTTGCCAACACGCCGCAAGGCGCCGCAGGGCCGCTGGCTCCCGTGCTGGGCGAGTACTTCGACATGGTGCCGCTGCTGGGCCGCCAAGTTGCGGCGGTGTCGCCCAACGGCCTGCCGCTTGCGGTCGGTGTGTTTGCAGGCCTGGACATCTGGGGCCGCGCGACCATCAAGACCGATGCCGGCGAGCAGGAGTTTCCGCCCGAGGCTGTACGAATTCGCGGGCTGTAGCGCGGGGCGCCAGCGCTCAAAGATAACGATGGCAACAAGACCCTTCTCGGCCTGTGCCGGGGAGGGTTTCGCTTATCTGAGGAATAGGCTTGGCGAGCCTTTGCGGGGACTGTGGCATCGGGCGTGCTCGACTTAAGCCCCTGCTCTATCCCAGCTCCTGCATGCGGCGGTAGATTTCGCAGATACCCTTGATGGTGAGCTGTCCGTCGACCACGTCGAAGGCATCGGTCGAATCGGCGACGATGCCGGCGAGACCGCCCGTGGCGATAACGGTGGCATCCTCGCGGCCCAGCTCGCGCTTCATGCGCGCGACCAGGCCCTCGGCCATGGCGGCGGCGCCCGTTACGGCGCCGACCTTGATGCATTCCTCGGTGTCACGGCCGATGGCGTGCTCGGGCGCCTCGAGCGGCACGCTGGCGAGCTTGGCGGCACGGGCAGCAAGCGCGTCCATGGAGATACGGATGCCCGGCGCAATCGCTCCGCCAATGTAATAGCCGTCCTCATCGATGACGTCGATATTGGTTGCGGTGCCAAAGTCCACCACGATCGCCGGCGCGTCGTAGAAGGTCTCGGCAGCGACGGCGTTGGCGATGCGGTCGGCACCAACGGCCTGGGGGCGCGCCGCCCGCAGCTTGGTCACGGCGACCGTCTGCGGCCCGATGACGATGGCGTCCGCGGCAATGCGGTCGGCCACGGCGTGCCACTCGCGCGAGAGCTGCGGCACCACGCCGGCAAAGGCGATCGCGTCGACCGCGCCGAGCGAGAGGTCATACATCTTAAAGAAGCCCATCAGGCGCACGTGGATCTCGTCGGCGGTATAGGAGCGGTCGGTGGGCATACGCCACGACTGCACCAGCTCGTCTCCGTCAAACAGCCCCATGGCCGTCTGCGTGTTTCCCATATCGATAGCGAGCAGCATGTCTACTCCCGGTGTTGGCATAAAAGGACGCGCACCATTGTATACGTGCCGTCGACGGCGCTCGGCTGCGATTCGTTTACGGTGATAGGGGCTGAGGGGTTTAAATATGAAGGAATTATGCTCTACGAGATTTTCCTTGCCGTTTACCGAACTCCCGCGTAATATTCTTTCTTGCGCACATGAGGCGCCCAGACATTGCGGGGTGGAGCAGTCTGGTAGCTCGCCGGGCTCATAACCCGGAGGTCGTAGGTTCAAATCCTGCCCCCGCGACCAAGAACTTGCAGCTCGTCGGCCTAGCCGGCGAGCTTTTTTGTTATCCCGGGACTGTGTTTTCGGTCCAATTCTTGGCCTCTCAAACAAAATCTCGATCTGTAACATCTAGACCCGATTTGGGCGGCTAAGTGTTACAGATCGAGATGTTTCGGCAGGACGGTCTTCGTTTGTCTAAATCTGTAACACGAGGGACGGATTTTGCCGAGTTGTTGTTATAGATTGAGATTTTCTAGCAGGCGGGTTTGGTTTGTCTCGATCTGTAACAGGTAGGGGTCAAAAGTGGGTCTAGCTGTTACAGATTGAGATTGTTGAGGTTGGGTCGAGGGGAATATCTCGATCTGTAACAGTAAGACCCGGTTTTGCCGAGTAACTGTTACAGATTGAGACGAACCGACGGGCCGCTCTGCCCCATCCACCTGCCGCCACCTGATATTCGCCGATTTCCGTTGTGCCACCGTGCTCCCATGCCATATCCTCTAGACAACTACGCGGCACCATCGCCGCCGCGCCTACAAGAGAGGAATATCCATGACCGCACCTGCATCCAAGTTGCTCCAGCCCATTACGGTTGGCCCCCTTGAGCTCAAGAACCGCATTATGTTCCCGCCGCTGACCACCGGCTACGAGGAGCGCGACGGTTCCATTGGCGAGCGCAGCCTGGCTTTTTACGAGCGCCTGGCCCGTGGCGGCGTGAGCTACATCGTCATCGGTGACGTTGCTCCCGTCATGACCGCGAGCCCCACGCCCAAGCTGGCGACCGACGCTCAGATCCCCACGTTTAAGGCCCTGGCCGATGCCGTCCACAAGCACGGCGCCAAGGTCGCGCTGCAGCTGTTCCACCCCGAGTACGACGTGCCCGGTGTCGGCCGCATGGTCATGGGATCCATGGCTGCCGCCATGGCCGCGCAGGAGGCCAAGGCCGCTGGCGACGAGGAGACCTTTGCCGCCAAGATGGCCGAGTCCAACGAGATTCGCAACCAGGCCTACGCCAAGCTGCACCACGACATGCAGCACTTTGTGAACGAGGCGAGCGTAGAGCAGCTTATCCAGATCAAGGAGGCCATCACTGCCTCGGCCGCTCGCGCGCAGCAGGCCGGGATCGATGCCATCGAGGTCCACGGCGACCGTCTGGTGGGTTCGCTGTGCTCGGCAATCCTCAACCAGCGCACCGACGAGTACGGCGGCTCGTTCGAGAACCGCGTTCGCTACGCGCTGGAGGTCGTCGCTGCCATTAAGGAAGCCGCGCCGCAGCTGATGGTGGAGTACAAGCTCCCCGTGATCATGGAGAACCCCGACGGCACGCCGCGCGGCAAGGGCGGCCTGCAGCCCGACGAGGCCTGCGAGTTCGCCAAGCTGCTCGAGGGCGCGGGCATCGACATGATCCAGGTCGCGCAGGCCAACCACACCGGCAACATGGGAGACACCATTCCGCCCATGGGCGCCATGCCCTACAACTGGACGCTGCCCGTGGCCGAGCGCGTCAAGGCCCTGGTTTCCGTGCCGGTGGCAACCGTCGGCCGTGTTGTCTCGGTCGAGGCCGGCGAGAAGATTCTGGAAGACGGCGCGGCCGACATCATCGCCTATGGCCGCTCGCTCATGTGCGACCCCGACATTGCGCTGAAGGCCGCCACGGGTGAGCCCATCCGCGAGTGCCTCAACTGTAACAAGGGCTGCGTCGACGCGATTCAAAACCGCAAGTACATCTCGTGCGTGCTCAATGCCGAGAACGGTGACGAGGCGACCATCGCCATCAAGCCGGGCGAGGGCGACAAGAAGATCGCCGTGGTGGGCGGCGGCATCGCCGGCCTGGAGGCCGCACGCGTGGCGGCCAAGCGCGGCTACGACGTGACCATCTACGAGGCGAGCGATCATCTGGGCGGCCAGATTGTGCTGGCGGCCGCGCCTCCGCGCAAGGACGAGATCATGCGCTCGGTCGAGTATTACGAGAAGATTCTGCCCGGCCTGGGCGTGAAGGTTGAGCTCAGCCACGTCGCTAGCCCCGCGGACCTCAACGCCGCCGACGCTGCGATTGTGGCCGTGGGCGCACACGACGTGGTCATTCCCGTTCCGGGTGCCGATTCGGAGAAGGTCGTCTCGAGCTGGGACGTGCTGGCCGGCAAGGCGGAGCTCAACGGCCGCGTCGCCGTCATTGGCGGTGGCCTGGTGGGCACCGAGACTGCCGAGTATCTGCTGCAGCACGGCTGCGAGGTGGCGATCGTGGAGATGCTCGACAAGATTGCCGCGGGCGAGTCCGAGACCATTCTGCCGCTGATTATGAGCGACTTTGCAGAGCACAACGTGGAGCAGCATGTTAAGACCCGCCTGACCGCCATTACCGACGAAGGCGTGGAGGCTGTTCGCACCACCGAGGACGGCGCCGAGGAGCCGGTGAAGATCGCCTGCGATTACGTGGTGATGGCCGTGGGCTCCAAGGCCAACGCGTTTGACCTGGATGGCGTGACGGTGCCCGTGACCTGCGTGGGCGACTGCTCGGGCGAGCGCACCGCCGACATTGCGAGCGCCATCCGCACGGCGTATCACGCGGCCAACGAGCTGTAGTTGAGCATCGCGGCCAGGCGGGGCGGTAGCACGGATCCGTCTCGCCCGGCTGTGTCCCGTTGGGTGTCAACCGGTGCGGGGCCTGCAAGCGCAGCAGGTCCCGCCCTTTTTGTTTTGCTCCGGTGGATGGCAATGCGCGGTAATCATGAGGAGTGAGGACGTCTACTGCCTTGCAGATCACTCAAAATTATTGGGGGAGGGGTTAATAACTATATCCTCTATACCAAAGGACATAAAGAGATGCCAATTTTGTTGACAAGCGAATGACGATTAGCTGCGAGTCAGCTACCAGCGTAAATAATCGATAAAGAAATGTCGTAATTTGGTGCCAAATGCCCAGATAACGCCGCGTCTACTTTAATTAACTGCTTTGAGCAAACAGTAAAATGCTACTATCTAACTTGCACGTAAGAAGGCAGATTAACGGTTAAGGCTAAGAAGTGGCAGGTATGTCGGAAGCAACTAGGACTCGCACGCATGCGCCCGAGGTTAGACAGCTCGCCGTCGAGATCCTCCAAGAGGGGGTCGGTCATCGCGCCCTCGCCGCGGAGCTTGGCATTCCCCAGGCCACGGCTCGTCAGTGGGCCCGCGCGTATGCTGTGGGCGGTGCCGACGCCGTTCTCAATGCCGGTTCGCATCATCACACCTATTCGTACGACGTAAAGCTCGCTGTGGTTAAGGACCGTCTGGAAAACGGCTTGACGGTTCGCGAGGCCATGATCAAGCACAAGATTCCCAGCGAGTCTTCGGTCAAGGCTTGGTGCCGTCAGTACCGCGAGAGCGGTGAGTCCGCACTGGTCGATAAGCCGCGCGGTCGCAAGCCGCGCGTTAAAAAGGCGGAATAGCAAACGGGATGGTGCGCCCACAGGGGCGCATTTTTCTTGCCGCCTCTCTGCTCCAAAGCGGACGTGCCCTTACTCCGTACGCCTAAAACTCCCCAGTTGACCGAAAACCCGCTGCCGCTACTCATCAATTGAGCTATAACGTTAAACAATTGCAGCGTTTTTGCATGGGGGAGTGATGGTATGACGCTACTGTATTTCCTTACCCTGTTTCCGCTGGTACCGGCGCTGGGCATGCTGCTCGCGCGCGGTGATCGAGCCCGCGATGCGGTAGGGCTTGTAGGTTCCGGCATTATTATGGCGGTGACAGTTGTAGTCGCCGTCATGTTTTTTGGCACGGGTCCGCAGAGCTTTGAGGTTGCCCCCGGCACCTCGTCTACGCTCTCGATCATCATCTCCGCCATCGACGTGATCCTGTGCGACGTCATCCTGTACAACGCGCGCAAATTTAAGAGCACGCTCGCCACGGTGCTCGGCATAGTCCAGCTGGTGGGCACGTTCGCCTTTGCGGCCATGGCGTTGCCTGCGGTCGAGGTCGTCACGGCGACGCCGCTCTACCTGGACTATATGAGCGTGATCATGGTCCTCGCCGTCGGCATCGTCGGCAGCCTTATCTGCGTGTATGCCCTGGGCTACATGAAGGACTTCCAAGCGCACGATGAGCACGAGGCAGCGCTGCGCGGGCAGACCGCGCCCGATCGACGTCCGCAGTTCCTGGCACTTATGTTCCTGTTCCTCTCGGCCATGTTCGTCATCGTGACGAGCGACAACCTTGAGTGGCTGTTCTGCGGCTGGGAAATTACCACCGTGTGCTCGTTCCTTATGATTGGCTACACGCGCACGCCCGAGGCCATCAAGAACGCCTTTACCCAGATCATCCTCAACATGCTGGGCGGTATCGCGTTTTTGGCCGGACTCATGTATCTGCACGTTAACGGCATGCCGCTGACCATCTCGGGCATGATCGAGCTTTCCGGCGCCGGAACCGCGCAGTCCGCACTGCTGGTGATGCCGGTCATCCTGTTTTCGCTCGCCGCACTCACCAAGGCCGCACAGATGCCGTTCCACACTTGGCTGTTGGGTGCCATGGTTGCCCCCACGCCCACGAGCGCCCTGCTTCACTCGTCAACCATGGTCAAAGCCGGCGTGTTCCTGATGGTCAAGCTCAGCCCGCTCTATGCCATCTATCCCGTGACCGGCTTTATGGTCACGAGTGTGGGTGCCATCACGTTTTTGCTCGCTGCCCTCATGGCCATCTCGCAGAGCAACGCCAAACGCGTGCTCGCGTACTCCACCATTTCCAACTTGGGCCTCATCAGTGCCTGCCTGGGTGTCGGCGCGCCCGAGGCCGTATGGGCGGCCATCTTTCTGATCCTGTTCCACACGGTGGCAAAGTCGCTGCTGTTCCTGTGCGTGGGCACGGCCGAGCATCATATCGGCAGCCGCAATATCGAGGACATGGACGGTATGTTCAGCCGCATGCCGCACCTGACGCGCCTGATGATGCTGGGCATCATGGGCATGTTTGTGGCGCCGTTTGGCATGCTCGTGTCCAAGTGGGGCGCCCTGGTGGCGTTTGCCCAGACCGGCAACGTGCTCATGATCATGGTGCTGGCCTTTGGCTCGGCCGCGACGTTCTTCTTCTGGGGCAAGTGGCTTGCCAAGCTTTCGGGCGTCGACCCCACGGCTCAAAATGTTGAGGTCAATGTCCACAAGACCGAATGGATGGCCCTCAACACCATCGCCGCGCTGCTGATTCTGTGCTGCGTGGCGTTCCCGGTTATCTCGAGCGGCCTGGTGTCGCCTTACTTGGCCATGGTGTTTGGCCGCGTGCCATACGTTATCGGCAAGGATGCCATGTATCTGATGGTGGTTATCGTGGCGTTTATCGCCGTGGTGCTGCTGACGTCGTTCCGCGTGAGCAATAAGCCGCACGTCAACGTGTACCTTTCGGGCGTGGGAACCGACAAATATCGCCATTTCCGCGGCTCGATGGGACGCGAGGTGAAGGCCGAAAAGCGCAATTGGTACTCGGAGGACGCCCTTGGCGAGAAGCGTATTGGCCCCGCGGGCAGCGTCGTGTGCTGCAGCATTATCTTGTTTGCGCTGCTGTGTTGCGCGTGGATTGGGCCCGAGCGGCTTGCCATGAGCGCGCCCTCGGTGCTGCGTGGCAAGTATTTCGAAGGCTCGGGCGTCGTGGGCATTTTTATTGGCACCGTGGCGTTTGCCCTGCTGGCGCCGCTTGTGGGCGGCCTGATCGACGGCGTTGACCGCAAACTTTCGGCCCGTATGCAGGGCCGCGTGGGCCCGCGCCTGCTGCAGCCCTTCTACGATGTGGCCAAGCTGCTGCGCAAGGCCCCTGCCAGCGTAAACACCATGGACGATACCTACATGGCGTGTGCGCTCATCTTTACCGTCGTGGGCGGCGGCATCTTTGTGTCGGGCTCCAACACGATGCTGTGCGCCTTTATGGTGACGCTCGCCGCGATCTTTGTGGTGTTGGCGTCCGCCTCGACGCAAAGCCCGTTTGCCCAGGTCGGCGCCGATCGTGAGTTGCTGCAGGTTATGAGTTACGAGCCCGCCGTTCTGCTGATGAGCGTGGGCCTGTACCTTGCCACCGACAGCTTCGATTCCATTGCCGTGACGGGGCAGTCGGCCCCCATCATCGTGTACAGCGCGCCCATTTTCCTCGCGCTGCTCGCGGTGCTTACCATCAAGCTGCGCAAGTCGCCGTTCGATCTTTCGTATTCGCATCACGCGCATCAGGAGATCGTCCAGGGCGTCGCCACCGAGATGAGCGGCGGCACGCTGGCCAAGATGACTCTTATGCACTGGTGCGAGACCGTGCTGTTTTTGATGTGGGTGGGCATGTTCTTTGTTTGGGACAACCCGGTGAGCTGGGTGGTCGCCCTGGTCGTGATGGCCGCGACGTACTTTGTCGAGGTCCTAATCGACAACACCTTCGCGCGCAGCACCTGGCGCAGCTGCTTTAAGCTCGGCTGGGGCGTGGCGCTGGTGTTTGGCCTGCTCAACCTTATGCCCATCCTCGTCGACGTGTTTATTTAGGAGGCGGCATCCATGGATCATAAAATGTCGCGCTCGCCGTGGGTTATTCATTACGACGGTTCGAGCTGCAACGGATGCGATATCGAGGTGCTGGCCTCGCTCACGCCGCTGTTCGATGCGGAGCGCTTTGGCGTGGTCAACACCGGCAACCCCAAGCATGCAGATATCTTTTTGGTGACGGGGTCGGTCAATGCCCAGAACCTGCCCGTCGTGCGCCAGATCTACAACCAGATGCTCGAGCCCAAGTGCGTGGTGGCCTGCGGTATCTGCGCGTGTTCGGGCGGCGTGTTCCGCGATGCGTACAACGTGATCGGTGGCGTGGACCGCGCGATTCCCGTGGACGTGTACGCGCCCGGGTGCGCCATTCGTCCCGAGACGGTGATCGATGCCATCGTGGAGGCGTGCGGCATCCTGGATCAGAAGGAAGCCGTGATGCGCGCCGGCGGCGACCCGCTCACCGTGGGCGGTGCCGCAACCTGGGACGGTGGCGTTGAGCTGGGCGAGGACGGGTTCGTGGCTGCTGCGGGGGCCGGGGTCGGTGTCGACGCAGGCGCGGCTGACGGTGCGCCCGTCGCTGCAAAGGAGGCCGAGTAATGCAAAAGGCAATCTATACCACCGTCGGAATCGACGAGCTGTTGCCGCATGTGCAGGCGCTCAAGGGCTTCGGTGCCCGCTTTGTGCAGATGCACGCCGAGCGCTGTGTGGACGACGGATCGTATCGCCTGGTCTATACGTTTATCAACGTTCGTGCTGCTCGGGAGCATATCGCGCAGGACGGCAACTATGCGATTGAGAATCTGATGGTCGAGGGTATCGACCAGTACCAGGAGATTCCGTCCATCAGCTCGTACTATCCGGCGGTATTCCCGTTTGAAAACGAAGCGCATGACCTATTTGGTCTTGCCATCACCGACATGCAGGTCGACTTCAACGGCTTTTTCTACCAGGTCTCGACTGCCGAGCCCATGAGCGTTATCACGCCCGAGGTGAAGGCCGCGCGCGAGAAAGCCATGAAGGTCCGTGCCGCCGCCGAGGCAAAGGCGCGCAAGGCCGCCGCCGAGAAGGCTGCCGCTGCCGCGGCCGCTGCGGGGGAGGGTACTGCGGGTGCTACTGTCGCTCAGTCCGCTGCGGCTGCCGGCTCCGATGCTCAGCACGATGAAGCTGCCGCCAAGGCCGCGCTCAAAGCCGCCGAGCTGGAAGCAAAGCTCGCCGCCATGGATCCCGAGAAAGCGGCCAAGGTCCGCGCGGCGCTTGCCGCCAAGGCCGCCCGCGACAAGCAGAAAAAGGAGGCGTAAGGTCCATGGCACATCGCTCCGTTATTCCGTTTGGCCCGCAGCACCCGGTGCTGCCCGAGCCGCTTCATCTGGACCTGGTGATCGAGGACGACCGCGTTATCGAGGCAATTCCGCAGATCGGCTTTGTGCACCGCGGACTCGAGAAGCTTACCGAAAAGCGCGATATGCATCAGTTTGGCTACATCGCCGAGCGCATCTGCGGTATCTGCGCCGTGGGCCATAGCTGCGGCTATGCCAGCGCCTGCGAGCGCATGCTCGACATCGAGGTGCCCGGCCGCGTGCAGTATATCCGCACCATTTTGCACGAGCTTTCGCGCATTCACTCGCACCTGCTGTGGCTGGGCCTGCTCGCCGATGCCTTTGGCTTCGAGGCGCTGTTCTATCGCTCGTGGACGCTGCGCGAGCAGATTCTCAAGATTTTTGAGAGCACCTGCGGCGGCCGTGTGATCCTTTCGATTAACGAGATCGGCGGCCTTAAGCACGATATCGAGGACTCCGAGCTGGCAGGCATTGTCCAGACGCTCGATGCCATGCGTCCCGACTACGAGGCCCTGGTGCATACGTTTTTGGACGACAATAGCTGCGGCGAGCGCTTGCATGGCGTGGGCGTGATTAGCAAGAAGGAAGCGCTGGAGCTTTCGATGGTCGGCCCGTTCGGTCGTGCCTCGGGCGTGGACTACGACGTGCGCATGTTTGGCGACGGCGCCTATGCGGATCTGGCCGCGTTTGAACCTATCGTGGCGACCGATGGCGACTGCTATGCCCGCTGCCAGGTGCGTTGCGCCGAGGTCACGCAGGCCATGGACATCATCAAGGAGCTTGTGGGCAAGATTCCGCACGACGGAATCGGCGGGCGCACCAAGCTCACGCCGGCCGACGGCGCGCTCGGCGAGGTTGTGATTGAGCAGCCGCGCGGCGAGGCGTATTACTATGTGCGCGGTAACGGCACCAAGAACTTGGACCGCTTCCGCGTGCGGACGCCGACGTCGCAAAACCTGGCGGGTCTGACGCATGCGCTGCAGGGCGTGCTTCTTGCCAACGTGCCCATGATTATCCTGACCATCGATCCCTGCATTAGCTGCACGGAAAGGTAGGCGCGGCATGAGTTTGCTGACATTTGCCAAGACGGCCTTGGGTTCTATGGTCAAGCGGCCGGTCACGGTGTGCTATCCGCAGGAGAAGCTCGCGGCGCCCGAGCGACTGCGCGGGCATATCGTCAATGACATGGACGTGTGCATCTGCTGCGGCATGTGCGCGCGGCGTTGCCCGGCGGGCGCGCTCGCGGTCGATCGCAAAGGCGGCACCTGGTCGATCGACCCGTACGCCTGCGTGGTGTGCGGCGAGTGCATCGAGAGCTGCCCCAAGCACTGTCTGAGCATGGACACCGCCCGCACTCCAGTTGCGGCGAACAAGACTCCCACGGTAGAAACCAAACCGGAATAACTCTGGACTGGGGTTGGTATAGCGTTGGGATAGGGCCGGTGGGGCAAAATTGCCCCACCGGCCCCGCGCTTAAACGCGCGGTTGTACCGCCACGAACAAAACCATGCCGGATTACGGGGCTGGATAGCGAACCTCCGACCATATAGAAAACCGCAAAAACAAAACCGCAGGTAGATAGCCTGCCGTTTTCCAAAAAATGAAGGTATGGATGAGGGTCCCGACTTTAGCCCCGTAATCCGGCATAGTTTTGAAATAGCATTAAATCGATAGCAGCTATTTTTCTTTGCCGGGGCGGTCGGTCTTCGGGCAATTACCCCCGCAGGTAGGCGATGGCGATCTGCGTGCGGTTGCGCAGGCCCATTTTGGCAAGGATCGAGCTGATGTGGTTGCGCACTGTGCCTTCGCCCATATAAGCGGTGGCGGCAATCTCCTTGTTGTCGAGGCCGCGGGCGATGAGCTCGGCGACTTCGAACTCGCGGTCGGTCAGGCTGACAAAGGCCGCGGGCCGGCGGGTCGCGCCGGCCTCGACGTCCGCCCCATCAAAGTTGATATCCTCGATCGCCTTACCTTCGAGTACGCGTTTGCCATCCATGACCTGCGCTAACGCTGGCGGAATGGCGGCGACATCGGTTTTGATCAGGTAGCCGCGGGCACCCAGTTTGAGCGCCGACACAATGTACTCGTCATCCGGGAATGTCGTCAGAAACACCACGCGCGCCGCAGGGTCGCGCTCGAGGATCTCGCGTGCCGCCGATAGGCCGTCGCGTCCTGGCATCTGAATGTCGAGCAGCGCGATGTCGGGTGAGTACTCGGTGTAGAGCGCCACCGCATCGTTGCCGTTGGCGCCGGTACCCACCACCTCGATCTGCGGCTGGGCGCCCAGGATAATCTTGAGCGAATCGACCACCAAGCGGTCGTCGTCGACAACGATGAGCCTCATCGGTCCTCATCTCCTTGCTGTTTGGGAACGGTGGCAAACACGCGCCAGCCGCCGACGCCGGCGCGCGGACCGGCGGTGAAGGTGCCGCCAAGCGCCTCGATGCGCTCGCGCATGGAGGCGAGCCCCATGCCCTCCGCGGCGCCACGGCCGATTGCTTGGACCCCGCCCACGCCATCGTCGGTAACGATGAGCTGGTAAAACGACGGATGCTCCATGCACCGTACGGTGGCAGTATGGGCGCAAGCGTGGCGCATGGTGTTGGAGAGCGCCTCGCGCAGGACCGCCGCAAAGCAGTTCGCGACGTTTGCGGGCGCATGTTCGGTCATAACTTCAAGCTCAATCTGCGGGCCGCCGTCCGAGCGCGCGCCTTCAACAATGCGTTCGAGCTGCACGGAAAGGTCGACGGCGTTGTCGTTGAGCGCGTGGACGCTGGTGCGCACAAGCTGGAGCGCCTCGTCAACCGTGCGTTTGACGTCGGCGAAATCGACGGCGACGCCGGGCTCGTCGGCGTGGATCACGCGCAGGGCTTCGGCTTGTAGCGAGGCACGCGTGAGCTGGTGTCCGACGTTATCGTGGATTTCGCGCGCGATGCGGGCGCGTTCGGCGAGTGTCGCGAGCTCGACTTCGTAGTCCTGGCGGTCGGCAAGATCGCGGTTGCGCGCCTCCAGCGCCAGAGCTCGTTCTTGCAGCTCGTCGCGGATACGGCGCATGCGCTGCTGTTCGCGCTCCAACTGGGCGGTACGTAGCGATAACAAGGTGGCGGCAACCGAAAGGATGGTGGTCAGCAGGAGCGTTCGGGCGGTGAGCTCGTCGGCGCGAAGGTCCGCGACAAGCGCAAAGGTAAAGACGGAGCCAATGCTCAGTGCGATCCAGGCGTGCTCGCGGCGCACGCGTCGCGCGATGTCATAGAGGGCGAGAGGCGCAAACGGCACAAACGGCGGCACGAAGACAGCCGCGATGATGTAAGCGTAACTCGCGGCCTCGCTTACGCGGCGCGTGCGTTCCCCCTGTGCGACCTCGGCCAGCGAGGTGGCAATAATGCCAAGGCAAAACGCCGCGACCAGGCGAGCGTCCACAGCAAGACCCATGGCGGCCGCAATACAGCACGCCAGCACGATCGATTTGTCGAAAAGCCTGTTCATACGGGTATTGTACGCGAAGCCGCGCGTGGTGGAGGGACCGCCTGCGCAACTGTGACATTCCTCCCACGCGGCAAAGCTGCGTCGATCGCTCGCGCGAGCGGGGGTTTTCACCTCTGCCCCCTCGCACTCGTGACAAAGCTCACTGGCGCGCGCCGGCGGCTCCTGCGATGATGCAATCGTACCGGGCTGCAATCAACAGAAGGGCCGCCTCATGACAGACATCGTCCACGTCGAAAACCTCGTCAAGCGCTACGACGATCTTATCGCGCTCGACCACTTTAACCTGAGCATCGCCCCCGGCGAGATCTTTGGCCTGCTCGGACCCAACGGCTCGGGCAAGACCACGTCCATCAACTGTATTCTGCAGCTGCTCGCTTACGACAAGGGCACCATCGAGCTGTTCGGCGAGCCCATGACACCCGCCCGCTACGACCTCAAGCGCCGCATCGGCGTGGTGCCGCAGCAGGTGGCGGTATTCGACGAGCTCACGGTGCGCGAGAACATCGACTATTTCTGCAGCCTCTACGTCAACGACCGCAAGCGCCGCCGCGCGCTGGTGGACGAGGCGATCGACTTTGTCGGGCTGGGCGACTTTACCAAGTTCCGCCCCGGCAAGCTCTCGGGTGGCCTGGCGCGTCGCCTCAACATCGCCTGCGGTATCGCGCACAAGCCCGAGCTCATCTTTTTTGACGAGCCCACGGTGGCGGTCGACCCGCAGAGCCGCAACGCCATCCTGGAGGGCATCTGCCGCCTGCGCGACGAGGGCGCCACGGTGGCGTATACCAGCCATTACATGGAGGAAGTCGAGCAGATCTGCAGCCGCATCATGATCATGGACGGTGGGCGCGTGCTGGCACAGGGCACCAACGACGAGCTCAAGCGCATGATCCAGATGGGCGAGCGCGTGACCGTCGAGGTCGGCGCCGTCGAGCCCGTCACGGTCAAGCGGCTGCGCGCCCTCGAGCACGTGCTCAGCGTCGAGCTGTCCGGCGGCGAGCTCGTCTGCACCTGCGAGGCGAGCCCACACAATCTGGTTGACATCCTCGACACGCTGCGCGCCGCCGACGTGGCACTCGGCCGCGTGTGGAGCGAGCCGCCGACCCTCAACGACGTGTTTCTTGAGATCACCGGCCGCGAGCTGCGCGACTAGGGGGCGGCCATGTTCAACACCATTATCATTACGGTCAAGACGCTGCTGCGCCGGCCGAGCACGTGGGTTTGGGGCGCGATCTTTCCCATTGCGCTTTCAACGATGTTCATGTTTATGTTTGCGAACCTGAGCTCCGACGGCAAGGTCGACCCGGTGCCGGTAGCCGTCGTGGCTGACGAGGCCTGGGACGCCTCGACCTTTAAGGACGTGGCGACGTCGCTTGCCAAGGAAGGCGACGACCAGCTGCTCGAGATCCACGAGTGCGACGATGCAGCCGATGCGAACCGTGCGCTTAAGGCCGGCGAGGTCGCGGGCATCTATACGGTCGACGACGCGGGCACGCCCAACCTCACGCTGCTTTCGAGCTATGACAACTCGCGTGCGTCGTCGGTGCTCACCGACCGCAGCATTTTGGAGACGGTGGCAAGCTCGTATACGCAAAATGCCGAGCTCATGTCCCAGATTGCCCAGGACAACCCGGCGGCGCTCGCCGACCCGGAGGCGGTTGCGCGCGCCCTGTCGCTCGAGGGTGGCACCCGCCGCGTAAGCCTGACACGCACCACGCCCGATGGCACGGTCATTTACTACTACGCGCTCTTTGGCCTGGTCGCGATGATGTCTGCCGAGTTTGCCGCCTTGAGCGTCGTCGATCTGCAGCCCAATCTGTCGGGCCTTGGTGCGCGTCGCTGCGTGGGCGGTCTTTCCAAGACGACGTCGCTGGCCGGCATTTTTGTCGGCTCGTGGCTGGTCTCCTTTGCCTCGATGGCAATCGCGATCGGCTACGTGCGCCTGGTCGTGGGCGTCGACTTTGGCGGGCGCGAGGGGCTGTGTCTGGTGGGCGGTGCCGCCTCCGCGCTTGCCGCCACGGGCCTGGGACTCTTTGTGGGCACGCTTCCCGTTAAGGGCGGCAAGGCGTCCAAGTCCGGCATCCTTACGGGCTTTGCCACCACGTGCGCTTTGTTCGCCGGGCTCTACGGTGAACCGGCGATGGCGCTTGCCGATGACGTTGCCCGCGCCTGCCCGGCCGAATGCTGGCTCAACCCCGTCAAGCTCATCTGCGACATGTTCAACCGCCTGTATTTCTTTGAGGACTTGGGCCCCTTTGCCGTTCGCGCCGGCGCGCTGGTCCTTATGGCGCTGCTGTTCGTTGCCGCCGTCACGCTGATCTTTGGAAGGAGCCGCTATGAGCACCTTTAAGACCGCGCTTCGCATGGCGCTGGCGCACCCGTTCTACCTGCTCATCTACACGGTGTTCATCTCACTGATGGGCGTATTCATCGCGGCATCGGTGAGCTGGAACTCGTCGCAGCTTACCGAGTACAAGCCCTACGACACCAACGTGATCGTGGTCGACCGCGACGACAGCGACCTTTCGCGTGCGCTTACCAAGCATCTGGGTTCGCGTTTTGAGCTGGTCACGGGCATCGGCGACGATACATACGATCTTGCGGACGCGCTCTCCAAGAGCAATAGCGCCAAGGGTAGCGCCGACTGCGTGTTCTTTATCCCGGAGGGGTTTGAGGGCGACCTTGTTGCAGCCGCCCGCGCGGGGGAGTCTCTGCCCAAGCTCGATGTGACCTACGGCGCCGGTACCATGGCGGCAGCGCTTTCGTCTGCCGAGGCCTCGCGCTGGATCTCGCTCGCGGGCGCTGCGGCCGCACTTGAGCCCGCCGCCTCTAACGGTAGCGTCGCCAAGGCTGCCGAGCATGCGGCCGCGAAGCGCGCCAAGGTCGAGATCGAGCAGGTCAAGGTTGACTCGACAGCCGCCGCCACGCTCGAGTCGTATTTCAACTTTGGCGCGTACGCGATTATCTCGTCGGTCATCGTGTCGGTGGGATTGGTGTTCTCGGGCATGAACGAGCCCGAGCGCGTGCGCCGCATGGATGCCGGCCCGGTCTCCGAGCGCCAGCGTTCGCTCGCCGTGTTTGCGGCCGCTGCCGTGCTCACCGTCTGCATTTGGCTCGTGTCGAGCATGATGGGCGTCGTGGGCTTTGCCGGCGCGGTTGCCGAAGTCGGCGTGGGCCGTGTGTGCCTGGCGCTGGCGGCGACGTTTGCCCTGGCGTGCACGCCGCTGGCCGTTGGCTTTGCGCTTTCGAGCCTGGGTGCGCGCGAGGAGTTGCTCAACGGCGTGGGCAACCTGCTCGGCATGCTCATAACGTTTTTGGGCGGCGCCTGGATGCCCCTGTCGCTGATGGGCCCGGCCGTGCAGACGGTGGCGCATTTTGTGCCGACATATTGGGTGAACGACGCGATCAGCAAGGCACTTGCCTCGGATTTGACGTCCGCCGTGCTGGGGGACATCGCCTGCGACCTGGGCGTCACGGCACTCTTCGCCGTGGCCATCGCCGCCGTAGGCCTCGCCCTCGCACGCACCAAATCCCGCGCCTAGTCTGAAATAAAATCCAAGCCTCGCTCCAAAATAGTTCGCCAAGGTTTACTATTACGCTCATAAAGTAGTATGAGGCTAACAATGGGGGATAGCATGGCAACGCGGGAAGCCTATGTCCAGGTCAAAGGGCTCAAGAAACACTACGGCGACGGTGACGCGCGTCTGACGGTACTCGATGGCATCGACACGTCCATCAACCGCGGAGAGGTCTGCGTCATGCTGGGGCCTTCGGGCTCGGGCAAGTCGACATTTCTTAATCTGATCGGCGGCCTGGAGGATGCCGACGCCGGCTCTATTCTGGTGGACGGCTGCGACCTCACGGTGCTCAAGCCTGCCGACCTGGGCGAGTATCGCCGCCGCGAGCTGGGCTTTGTCTTTCAGTTCTACAACCTGGTGCCCGACCTCACCATCAAGGAAAACATCGAGGTCACGGCACACCTGTCCAAAAAGCCGCTCAACATTGACGACCTGCTGCGTTCGCTGGGTCTCTACGAGCACCGCAACAAGTTCCCGCGCCAGGTCTCGGGCGGCCAGCAGCAGCGCTGTGCCATCGGCCGCGCGCTCGTCAAAAACCCGGGCCTGCTGCTGTGCGACGAGCCCACGGGCGCGCTTGACTACAAGACGTCCAAGGAAATCTTGCAGCTCATGGAAGACGTCAACCGCGAGTACGGCTGCACCGTCATTATCGTCACCCACAACGCTGCCATCGCCCGCATGGCCAATCGCGTGCTGCGCCTGCGCGACGGGCGCATCGTCGAGGATGAGCTCAACGAGTCGCCCGTCGCAGCCGCCGAGCTCGATTGGTAGGCGGCGCCATGACACCTCTCGCAAAACGTCTCCCGCGCGAGCTGCGCCGCAATATCGGTAAGTACCTGGGCATCTTTTTGCTTATGTGCGGAAGCATTGCCCTTACATCGGGCTTTTTGCTTGCGGCGCATTCCATCGGCTGCCTTATCGACGACATGCGCGATGCGTACACGATTGAGGACGGCCGCGTGACCACCTCCTTCGAGGCCACCAAAGACCAGCTCAAGGCAGCCGAGGACGCGACAGACGACGTCGGCGGCGTCACGCTCTACAAGAATTTCTCCATCGACGCCATCATCAAAAAGACCGCCGGCGACGACGGCACCAAGCGCACGCTGCGCACCTATGCGCACCGCACCAAGGTCGATATCGCGTCCTACTGTGAGGGCAGGGAACCCAAGGCGGACGACGAGGTGGCCATCGACCGTGTCTTTGCCACCAATAACAACATGTCCGTGGGCGATAAAGTCGAGCTCGAGGGTCGCACCTACACCATCTGCGGCATCATGACCCAGCCCGATAGCCAGGCGCTGTTCCTCAACAATTCGGACTTTACGGTGAACACCATCACCTATGGCGTGGCCGAGGTCACCGACGCCGGCTTTGCCGCGCTCGAGGATGCCGGCGGCGCGCCTGCCTACACCTACTCCTTTACCTTTACCGACCGCGACCTCTCTACTGCGGATCGCATCGATGCGGAGCAGGATATGGTCGAGGCGCTGACCGATGTCGATGCGCGCGTGGACGATCTGATCGATGCCGATTCCAATCAGGGCATTGGCTATGCGCGCGACGACGTGGACGGCGACTCCATGATGTGGACGACGTTGCTCGACATCATCATCGTGATCATGGCGTTTGTCTTTGTGGTCCTTACCGACGCCACCATCGAGGAGGAGAGTGCCATCATCGGCACGCTGCTCGCCAGCGGTTATCGCCGTCGGGAGATCGTCCTGCACTACCTGGCACTTCCCGCCATCGTGGGCGTGGTCGCGGCGCTTTTGGGCACTGCGCTCGGCGTTGTGTTCTTTACCGAGCCCATGCGCAGCCTCTATTACGGTTCGTACAGCCTGCCGCCCTTCCAGGTGTATTGGAGCTGGGAGATCTTTGTGAAGTGCGCCGTGGTTCCTGCCGCCGCGCTCATTCTCATCACGCTGGTGGGCCTGCTTCGCAAAATGGGCAAGACGCCGTTGCAGTTCCTTCGTCACGAGGCGAGCGGTAAATCGGGTACCAAGCATGGCCTGCAGCTGCCGGAGCGAATGGGCTTTGTCTCGCGCTTCCGCCTGCGTATCTTCCTGCGCAACCTGGGCAACTTCGCCACGCTCTTCGTGGGCATTGCGTTCGCCTCGCTGCTGCTGCTCTTTGGCCTGGCGATTCTGCCCACGATGACGCACTACGCGGACAACCTCGAGACGAGCCTGGTCGCCGAGCACCAGTACACGCTCAAGGCTCCGCTGGAGCTCGAGGGCACCGCCGAGGTGCGCGAGCAGTGGTCGGCACTCGAGCGCTTGCAGTCGGTTGACGGCGCGCTGCTTTCCGCCGCTCAGGATGCCGATGACGAGCTTGACGACGCGGCCGATGCGGCGCAGGCGGCAGCCGATGCCGCGACCGCATCTCCGTCTGCCGAGAGCCTGACCGCGGCGCAGGATGCGCTTGCCAAGGTCCAGGACAAGAAGGATGCGCTTTATGCGCGCCTCGATGACCTTGCCGATGCCCTCGGCTGCAACCGCGACGAGGCTATCGACCTGATCGACAAGGCCTCTAAGATTGACGCTGACAACGACGATATCCACCCGGTCAATACGATCGACAATGGTGCAAGCGCAATCGCGCAGGCCGAGAAATACGCCGTCTACCAGCTGCAATACGACCGCGGCGATGGAAATGGCGAGGAGACGATTTCCGTCTACGGCATTTCATCCGACTCGCGCTATTGGAAAGACCTCAACGTCGGCGACGGACGCGTCGTCTTTGGCGGTGGCTTGCTCGACAAGTTCGGCTGGAGCGAGGGCCAGAAGGTCACGCTCAGCGACAAGTACGAGGGCGAGCATTATTCCTTTGAGTACGCGGGCAAGGACTGTGCCTGGGGCTCCAAGTCGGATATGAATGTCTATATGAGCATCGACGACTTTAACGAGCTGTTCGACAACGACGCCACCTACTTTAACGGCTATGCGAGCAACAAGAAGCTCGACCTCGATGCTCGTTACTTTGCCGGCGACACCACGCCCGACGACATGCGCGCCGTGGGCGACCAGTTCATCGGCATGATGAGCAAAATGATCGGCATGATGGTTGGACTTGCGGTGTTCATCTTCCTGCTGTTTATGTACCTGCTGACCAAGGCTGTGATCGACCACAGCGCCCGTTCGATTAGCTACATGAAGGTCTTTGGCTATCGCGAGAGCGAGATCTCGCATTTGTACATCCGCTCGATCACGCTGTGCGTGGTGGCGTCGCTCGTGCTGAGCCTGCCGGTCATTATTGGCTCGCTCACGGCCATCTTCCGTTCGATGCTGCTCGCCTATAACGGCAATATCGAGATCTATGTGCCCGCTTGGTCCATGGCGGCGTGCGTAGGAATCGGCTTTGCGACCTACCTGGTCGTGGCGCTGCTGCACACGCGTTCTATCAAACGTGTGGGCCTGGCCGAGGCGCTCAAAGTCCAAGAGTAGTCATTTAAGAACGTCCCCAATGACTAGGTTCCGTACTTGACTTTAACTCTGCTTTAACTGGTACCATCCTCTATGTCTGTAACGCCATATAGACCGAGGGGATATATCTATGACCGCAACTGCACCCGCAGCACCCGCTAAGGTGTACTTCACCAACCTGCGCACGCATGCTCGCGAGAGCCAGCTCGACAAGCTCAAGCGCCTCATACGTCACGCCGGTATTGAGCAGATCGACTTTGAGAACAAGTTCGTCGCCATCAAGATTCACTTTGGCGAGCTGGGCAACCTGAGCTTTTTGCGCCCCAACTACGCCCGCGCCGTCGCGGACGTGGTGAAGGAGCTGGGCGGCAAGCCCTTCCTCACCGACTGCAATACGCTCTATGTCGGTAGCCGCAAAAACGCGCTCGAGCACATCGACACTGCCTACCAGAACGGCTTTACCCCGTATGCCACGGGTTGCCAGATTATCATCGCCGACGGCCTCAAGGGTACCGACGAGGCGCTCGTCCCGGTCGAGGGCGGCGAGTACGTGCGCGAGGCCAAGATCGGTCAGGCGCTCATGGATGCCGATATTGTGATCAGCCTTACCCACTTTAAGGGTCATGAGCAGGCCGGCTTTGGCGGCGCCATGAAGAACCTGGGCATGGGCGGCGGCAGTCGCGCCGGCAAGATGGAGCAGCATGCCGCCGGCAAGCCGAACGTCGCGACCGAGCACTGCGTTGGCTGCCGTGCCTGCGAAAAGATCTGCGCGCACAACGCCATCTCGTTTGACGATACCCGCGAGCGCGAGCTTGCCAACGGCAACACTCGCACGGTGCACGTGGCTGCCATCGACCACGATCGCTGCGTGGGCTGCGGACGCTGCATTGCGGCATGCAACCAGGACGCCATCAAGCCCGGCTATGAGGCCGCGGCCGACGTGCTCAACTGTAAGATCGCCGAGTACACCAAAGCCGTTGTCCAGGATCGTCCCAGCTTCCACATTTCGCTGGCTATGGATATCAGCCCCAACTGCGATTGCCATCCCGAAAACGACACACCTATCGTCAACGATATCGGCATGTTCGCGAGCTTCGACCCGGTCGCCATCGACCAGGCCTGCGCCGACGCCGTCATGGCGTCCGAGCCGCTGCCCAACACCGAGCTTACCGATAGCGCGGCCAAGATGGAGCACAACCACGAGCATCTGGAGGGCGAGCAGGCCAAGGATCCCTTCTGCATCACGCATCCCGACACCGACTGGCGCGTGTGCATCGCGCATGCCGAGAAGATCGGCCTGGGCACGAGCGAGTACGAGCTCATCGAGGTCAAGTAGCGTCGTCCTATTGGACAAACCAAGCGCCTTTGTGGCGTTAGTTGAGTAAAAGCCGCCCACGAGCACAACGCTCGCGGGCGGCTTTTTGGAAGTGCGGCGAAAAATCGAACCCCGCCGACCACAAACCGTTTTTTGGCAACAAAACCCCAGACGTTGCTTTTTGCCTAAAAATTCTTGTCGAGGAAGTTGTCGACCGTGTCCCAGTAGAGTTCGGGGTCGACCTGCGCGCTCTTGGCGTGGGTGGCGCCATGGATGGTGAGCTTTTGCTTGACCTTGCTGGCGCACGCGTCGTAGTTTTGGTCGAGCATATCGTACGGCACAAAAGTGTCTTGGTCGCCGTGGATAAACAGCATGGGAACCGTCGCGTGTTTGAGTTGCTCCACACTGCTCGCCTTATGAAAGTCGTAGCCCGCGCGCACGTTGCACACCAAGTTTGCTACATCGAGCAAGGGAAAGCTGGGCAGGCCGAACACGTCCTTGAGCTGCAGAGAAAACTCGTCCCAAACACTTGTATAACCGCAGTCCTCGATAATGCATTTCACGTTTGCGGGCAGAGATTCCCCCGCGACGTTCATGGCAGTTGCCGCACCCATCGACTCGCCAAAGACCAGGATGCGCGCCTCGGGGTCAGCCTGAACGATTTGCTCGATCCATGCGACGATGTCGAGGCGCTCGGGCCAGCCCATGCCGATATAGTCGCCGCCGGAGCGCTCGTGGGCGCGTGCGGCGGGTGCGAGTACGTTCATGCCGCGGTCGTGGAATCGCTTGACGTATCGGGCCATACCGATGGGCTCGTTGGTATATCCATGCAGGCAGACGGCGTAATCGTGTGCGCTCTCCGACGCAGCAAAATACCAGGCGGCAAGCTCGGTCCCGTCGTTCGCGGTGAGGCTGCTGCTCTCGCGGTTTTCCTTAAACCACGCCCGTGCCTCGCCCTCCTCGGCGTCCATCTGCTCGCCCTTTTCGGCGTCCTTGCCATCCTGCATCATCTTCATGGTGTACGGCGCTTGGGGGTTCAGGGCAAAGTCAAACAAAAAGTTGCCGGCAAACCCCAGCAGCGCGACAACGAGCACCAGCGCAACGACGCCGGCTATCTTGAGCTTTCGATGGGAACGTGCGTTTTGAGACATAAGAAGCTTTCCTATAAGATGTTAATACATCAACATTTAATGCAAGCGCATTATGGACGTTCGCCGTTGATGCGTCAACAGGCAAAGAATGGGTAAACAAAGGGTCACGTATGGTGCAAATTTCGCACGTACCCAGACGCTTTGATATAGTGTTGAGAACTCTTTACGTTGGAGGATGTAACCGGCATGTCCGATTCGAGCGACAGTTCTAAGCCGCGACCCAAGACCGCGGCCGTTCCACACTACACCATGGGCGAGGAGATCATGAACTCCGTCACCCATGGTGTTGGCTGCCTGCTGGGTATCGCGGGCCTGGTGCTCCTGATCGTATTCGCCGCCCTGCGCGGCGGAGGCCCGGCCCACATGGCCGCGGCGATCGTCTATGGCGTAAGCATTATCCTTGAATACTTGGCCTCCACGCTTTACCACGCGATTCAGCCCGCGGGTGCCAAGCGCGTATTCCGCATCATCGACCATAGCTGCATCTACCTGCTCATTGCGGGCAGCTATACGCCGTTTTGCCTCATTACACTGGCAAACGACGGCGGCGCTGTGCTGTTCTTTGCCGTATGGGCCATCGCCATTATCGGCATCGCCCTCGAGTGCTTTATGCGCGAGCGTCAACCGCACTGGGTAAGCGGCCTGGTCTACCTGCTGATGGGCTGGCTCGTCGTCTTTAAGCTGCCCGAACTTGTGGCACTGCTCAGCCCCGTGGCACTTGCCCTGCTCGCCGTCGGCGGCGTGTGCTACACCGCGGGCGTGCCGTTCTATATCGCCAAAAACGTGCGCTATCTTCACAGCGTGTTTCACCTGTGGGTGCTCGCCGGCAGCATCTTCCAGTTCATGGCGGTGATTCTCTTCGTAATCTAGCGACCACGCCTGCGCACCCGCGTCCTTGTTTGGGCGCCGGTGCAATTGCCGTATCCGCCGTCAACGTTTTAATCCGACGTCCCGAATCTTGGAGGTTCGAGAAACTCCCGATGGACATAACCATCTCCCTTATCACCACCCTCGTTTTGACCCTCATCAACGGCTACTTCTCTATGTCCGAGATGGCGCTCACCACGGCCAAGCGCGCCGTGCTGGAGCACGAGGCCGAGGAAGGCGACAAGCGCGCCGAGCGTGCCATTAAGCTGGCTGCCGACTCCGACCAGCTGCTCGCCACCATCCAGGTCGCCATCACGCTCGTGGGCTTCGCCTCGTCCGCCGTCGCCTCGACGAGTCTGTCCGACCCGCTCGCCACGTGGCTCATGAGCTTTGGCATCGCGCCGCTCTCCGCCATCGCACGCGGCCTGGCGCCGGTCATCATCACCGTCGCGGTCGCCTTCGTATCCATCGTGATCGGCGAGCTCGTCCCCAAGCGCATCGGCCTGGCCAATGCCGAGGGCGTGTCCAAGCAGGTCGTGGGCCCGCTTTCCGTGTTCCAGAAGATCGCCCGTCCGCTCGTGTGGCTGACTGGCGCTTGCTCCGATGGCCTGGCCCGCATCCTGCGCATCAAGAGTGCCGACGACCGCCAGAACGTCTCGGAAGAAGAGATCAAGTACATGGTCTCGGAGCAGGACGACCTGCTCGATGAGGAAAAGCGCATGATCCACGAGATCTTTGACCTGGGCGACACCGTTGCCCGCGAGGTCATGGTTCCGCGCGTGGACACCACCATGTGCGAGGACGACGAGACGGTCGCCGACGTGTTGTCCACCATGCGCCAGACCGGCTTCAGCCGCATTCCCGTCTATCACGAGGATCCCGACAACGTCGCGGGAATCGCGCACATCAAGGACCTGATCCAGCCCGCGCTCGACGGCAAGGGCGACCAGCCCATCGCCGATTATCTGCGCGACGCCACCTTTGTGCCCGACACCAAGGACATCCTGCCGTTGCTGTCCGAGATGCAGACCTCGCACGACCAGATCGTGGTTGTCGTGGACGAGTACGGCGGCACGGCCGGCATCATCACCATCGAAGATATCGTCGAGGAGATTGTCGGCGAGATCGAGGACGAGTTCGATCCCGACAACAAGTACCTCACGCGCCTTTCGCGCCGTGAGTGGCTTGTCGATGGGCGTTTTTCGTGCGATGACGCGATTGAGCTTGGTTGGCCGCTCGAGGAAAGCGATGATTATGAGACCATCGCCGGCTGGATTTTGGAGCTTTGCGACTCGGTGCCCGACATCGGAGAGGTGTTTGAGGTCGCGGGGTACAAGTTCAAGGTACAGTCGATGCGTGGCCAGCGCATCTCGCTCATTCGCGTGATCGCTCCGGCCGAAACCGATAAGAAGGATTCCGAGTCCTCGGCCGAGAAGCCGGCGGCGTCGGGTGCGGGCTCTGCGGACCCGCACGATGGCGACGAGTAGGGCAAGGAAGAGTAGGGGAGAGTTATGGCAGGCCTGTTCAACATCCTTAAGGTCACCGTCAGCGAGGACAAGATTTGCGCGCATGTGCTGGTGAACCCCGGCATGCCGCTCATGACCTCGGAGGATATCGAGGCCACGGCGCGCGTGTACTACCTGGTGCCCGCGATTGCCAAGCATCTGTGCCTAGGCGATTCGGGCCGCGAGTTCCAGGACTGCATGGGCCAGACCGAGCTTTGCCACCTGCTGGAGCACGTGACGGTCGAGCTCATGAACGAGACCGGGCTTGCCGGCAGCATCTCGTGCGGCCGCACCCGCGTGAGCGAGCATGACGAGCGCGTCTTTGAGGTTGAGCTTTCGTGTCCCGACGATGCGCTGGCCATTGGCGCGCTGTCTTCGGCGACCTTTATGATGGACTGGGCCTACCTGCACGCCGACCAGCCGGCTCCCGACGTGGAAGGCACGGTCGCGGGCCTGCGCAACCTGGTGCTGGGCATGCGTGCCGAGGCCGAGGGCAAGGACCCGCACGAGGCCGTTGCCGCTGCGAACGGCGAGGACGTGGCCGAGGATGCGCTCGAGGGCGACGCTCCTGCCGACGCCGACGCTGAGCCCGTTGCCGAGGCGCCTGCTGAGCCCGAGCCTGCGGAGCCCCAAGGCGTCCCGAGCTTTGACGACGAGCCGCAGATGCCAATCGATACCGAGGGTGCGGTCGCCGAGAACCACGAGGCCCCTGCGGCCGTCTTTGGTGGTGCGGCAACGGCTCCGTCCGGCTCGGTGCACGAGGGCAACCTGCCGCTGGTCGATGGCGCCGGCGAGAACCCGGCCGCCACGGTGGCCATGCCTGCCATGCCGCAGGAGTAGGTTTACTCGCTTATCACCATCATGTACCTGCGTTTTTACCGTACGCAGATGAGCGCGACGGCAAGTGTTGCGCTGCGGGTATAATGGACAGCATTCAAACGGTGGGCATCGAGGTGCCCGCAGGAGAGGAATGATCATGGGAAAGACTTTCAGCTTTGTCTCCGGTGCGCTCTTTGGTGCTGCCGCCGGCGCTATCATCGGCGTTGCTCTGGCCCCGCGCTCGGGTGCCGAGACCCGCGCCATGGCCGCCGATATCGCCAACGATGCCTGGGACAACATGCGTGACACCTACGAGCACAGTGCCGAGGAGGCTCGTGCCGCGGTCAGCGATTTTGGTCCGATGGTCGATGCCAAGACCGATGACCTGCGCGCCAAGGTCGACCTGGCCCGCGAGCGCATGGATCAGCTTCGCGAGCAGCTCAACGACGCCATCTCGGGCGGCAACGTGACGCCCGCTGCCGACGTCGTAGTCGAGAACGTCACCGAGGCCGGCACCGAGGCCGGCACCGAGGCCACGGAGCCCTCGACCGAGGCATAATGCGCGCAGGGGATTTTGTCGGCGTCAAGGTTTATCGTAAGCCTGCCGAAGACAAGCGCACCAAAAAGGACGGCACGCCGCGCAGCCCTAAGAAGCTCGGCAAGATTCACTTTCCCGTCTTTACCCCGGGCGGCACGCGCGTGGTGGGCTTTATGGTTCGCCAGTCCGATATCGCGGGCATGATCGAGCGCCCCGACCGGTTTGTGGCGCTCGATGCCATCGGCGTCTATGAGGGCGCTGTCGCGGTCGACGACGTCAAGGGCACCTACGATGCCGCCGCGGCCAAGCGCCTCGACATCAACCTGGACGATTGCATCATCTGGGTCGGTATGGACGTGCGCACGGAATCGGGCGACGTCGTGGGCTATTGCTCGGACGTTGAGTTCAAGCCACGCTCGGGCATCGTGCAGGCATTCTATGTGACCGCCGGTGCTGCTTCGAGTATTTTGGTTGGTGACACGCAGGTGCCGCCGACGATGCTGCGCGGCTACGAGAACGGCGCGATGGTCGTCTCGGACGAGGTCAAGTCGCTCGGGTATTCGGGCGGTGCGGCTGCCAAGGCCGCCGAGGCCAGCGTCGTGGTGGGCGACAAGGTCAAAAAGGGCGCCAAGGTGCTCGACGACAAGGGATCGGTTGCCGTGGACAAGGGCAGTCGCGCACTGGGCAAGCAGCTCGGCAAGACGCGCGGCATGTTCAAGGCCTTTAAGGACGAATACCAAAAGGCGAGCGGAGGCTCGTCAAAAGCTACAAAATAGCGACGTACCAAATGATGGGAGGCAAGCCGGAGACCTGTTGCTCCGGCTTGCTGTGTTTATGGGGGAGGGCACATGCGCCAAAACGGATCCAACTTAAACGGGCGTTCGGGTGCGCGTCCGACGGCGCGCCGCGATCTGGGGCAGCTGCCCAGCGGTCAGCGCAAGCGTCACCGTAAGCCCGGCGCGATGTACCTCAACCATAGCCGTGGGTTTAGCGATCGCAGTGCGCGCATCGGCAACAGCCGTACGCCCCGTCGTTCGTCTCGCCTGCCCTACGCGCTCATCGCCGTGGGTTGCGCGCTCGTGCTGTTTATCGCTGCCGTCGTGGGCTACGTCAACCGCAGCGTGGACGTGGAGCTCAACGGCCAGAAGACCGCGGTGCGCGTGGGCTCTACGCTACAAAACCTCATCGACGACCAGGAGTTGACTGACACCTACGACGCAGGCGACCTGCTGGCCGTCGATGACAGCGTGCTCAAGCGCCATGGGGGCGAAAAGCTGTCGGTGAAGGTCGACGGCAAGCGCGTGAAGCAGGGCAAATGGGATAGCCGCGAACTCGAGGGCGGCGAGAAGGTGACGGTCAAGGATGGCCGTAACGCTTACGAGAAGCACGAGGTTCAGGCTACGGTTATCGAGCCCAAGCTCAAGGTCGAGGGCACGGGCGCTATCGAGTATGTGCAGACATGGGGTGTCCAGGGCCGATCCGAGGTGTGGGTTGGTGAGCAGTCAGGCAAGACGCAAGACCGCGGCGAGGTTGTGCCCGCCACCGATTGCGTTGTTGCGTGCGCCAGCGTGGCGCCCAAGGGCAACAAAAAGTACGTGGCACTGACGTTTGACGAGGGTCCGAGCGGCGCCACCAAACAGATCTTGCAGGTGCTCAAGGAAAAGGGCGTCACCGCGACGTTCTTCCTTTCGGGCGATGCGGCCGAGGCCTCGCCTGCCACGGCCAAGGCGATTGTCGACGCCGGGTGCGAGATCGGATCCAACAGCTACAGCGACGATTCGCTCAAGGGTCAGGACCGTGAGGCGGTACGCGAACAGATCACGAAAGGCACCGATGCGATTAAGTCGGCGACCGGCGTGAAGACGATGCTGCTGCGTGCTCCCTACGCTGCCTTTGACGAGCAAAACTGGATTGATGCGATGGACCTGGTCTCCGCCGTGGTCTCGTGGAATATTGACTCGGGCGACTGGCTGCTCAACGGTGCCGACGAGCAGGTCTCGACGGTGCTCGATTCGGTGACGCCGGGCAATATCGTGCTGCTCACCGATAGAGACGAATGCGCCGAGCAGACGCTCGAGGCGCTGCCGCAGATTATCGACGGCCTCATTGCCGACGGCTACAAGATCGTGACGCTCAGCGACCTGGTCAAGACGGACACGTCGCTGAGCAAAAAGCTCACCTCGCTGACGAAGGTCACCATGCCCAAGGACGCCGTGTTCCCCCAGCTTGCCGAGGACGACGACACCACGGAGTAGTCATTGGGTAGTCATTTAAGAACGTCCCCAATGACTATGTCACGGATGCGTCAGTGTTTGGTATGCCTGCAATGTGCAGCGCATAAATTCGATGCCGCAGGGCGATGCTGATGCTATAGTTACTGCGGTTAATGAGGGTCAAGAGAAAGGTTACAGGTGAAATCCAAACCTCGACCATACAGTCGATGACCCCATGCAGGTGCTTTTTGCGCATGCACGGGGTGTAAGCGTCGAGCGGCGTGCCGCCCGCGCATGCGTATACATATCCAGAAGCCCACGGAGCGTGCGCCATCACGGCCGCAGCCCGAAGGAATAATGATGGGGAGCACCATTGAATTATCTGAGTGAGATGCTCAAGTTGCCGGTCTTGGACGTCGATGGCGAAAAGCTCGGCGTAGTGAACGATTTTGGCATTGCCACCGGCGAAGTTTTTCCGCACGTGACGTCGCTCGCGTTCCGCGGACCCGGCAAGACGCCGTTTATGATCAGCTGGCGCAAATGGGTCGACCGTATCGACGAGACGGGTGTACACCTTAAGACGTCGGCCACCGAAATCCGTTTTTCGTACCTGCAGCCGACCGAACTCTTGCTTGCCCGCGACGTGCTCAACAAGCAGATTGTCGACACGCAGGGCATGAAGGTTGTGCGCGTAAACGACATCAAGTTTTCCATGTCGGGCGAAAACCAGCTGCGCCTGCTGGGTGCCGAGGTCGGTGCTCGCGGTCTGCTACGCGCCATCAGCCCCGCGCTCGAGCATATCGTCGAAGGCTTTATGAAGCACCTAGGCAAGCCGCTCAGTGAGGACATCATCGCTTGGTCCTACATGGACCTGCTCGACCGCTCGACCAAGAACATTCAACTCTCGGTGTCGCACAAGACGCTCGGCGAGCTGCACCCTGCCGACATCGCCGACATTATCGAGCAGCTCGACCCGCGCCTACGCGCGCAGGTGTTTGCGCAGCTCGATACTGCCCAGGCCGCCGAGGCCATCTCGGAGTTCGATGACGACGAGCTTATGACCGAGATGCTCGAGGGCCTGTCCGACACGGACGCATCGTCGATGCTGGCCATGATGGACCCGGACGACGCCGCCGACCTGATCGACGAGCTCGATTACGAGAAGGCCGAGAAGCTCCTGCGCCTGATGGGCGTCAAGGAAGAGAAAGCGATTCGTAACCTGCTGGGGTATGAGGACAACACCGCCGGCCGCATCATGACCTCGGAGTTTGTCTCCCTGCCCGCCACGGCAACGGTCGGTGACGCCATCGAGGCGATTCGCGAGCTCGACGAGGACTTCGAGAGCGTCTACTACGTCTATACCGAGGATCCGAGCGGCATGCTGACCGGCGTGCTTTCGCTGCGCACGCTGATCGTAGCCGACCGCGACGCCACGCTGGGTCAGCTGGCTTATCGCGACCTGGTCTATGTGTCGCCCGACGAGGACCAGGAAGACGTGACGGACGAGATGACCAAGTACGACCTGGTTGCCATCCCTGTCTGCGACGAGAACCGTCATATCCTGGGTATCGTAACCTTCGACGACGCCATGGACGTTATCGCTGAGGAGCATCAGGAGGACCTGCAGATCGCCGGTGTCGGCTCGGGCGATAGCGCGTCGGACGACTCGACGAACGTGCTCAGCTGGTTCGTGCATCGCCAGTACTGGGTTGTTGTATGGGGCATCGCGTCGTGCATCATGGCGACCGTGCTGGGGACGGCGCTCGGCTCCGCTCATCTGGTGGTGTTCCCCATGTGCGCCATGCCGCTCGTGCTGCTGGCGGCCTCGCGCATGGTGTCGTTCGTCAAGAACTACTTCCTCGAGTACGACGGCCACGACGACGAGCCCAAACCGTACCTGGGATTCTTCTTCCAGAGCACGGGTATGGGCCTGATCCTTTCGCTCGTGACCTACCTGTGCGCGCAGCTGGTGCGCACCGCTGCATTCCCCGATGCGTCCATGTTTGAGGAGCAACTCTTTACCGGGTGTTTTAATATCGCTGCTATCATTTGCCTGGTTGGCAACATGAGTGCCGTGATTTACCTGATGGTGCTGTTCTGGCGTGACGAGCATGACCTCAACACGTCGGGCACCGCCATGAACGTTATTGCCGTCATGATCTCGTGCGTAGCGTACTGCGCCGCTGCGGTGCTGCTCACCATGTCGGTCATTGGCTAGGTGGTCGCGTGCAAAATACCAAGCAAAAGTCGGGCACCAAGCAAAAGTTGACCATCGCGGCCATCTTTGGCGCTATGGGCCCCGGTCTGCTGGCGGCGCTTTCGGGCAATGACGCCGGCGGCATTGCAACGTATTCCAGTGCGGGCGCCAACTATGGCTACAAGATGCTCTGGATGCTTCCCGTCATGACTGTGCTGCTCATCGTGACGCAGGAGACCGCGGCGCGCTGCGGCTGCGTCACGGGCAAGGGCCTGGCATCGCTCATCCGCGAGCGCTTTGGCGTGCGCAAGAGTGTACTTGCTATGGCGGCGCTGTTGATCGCCAACACGGCTGTGACCATTTCGGAGTTTGCGGGTATCGCCAGCGGCCTTGCTCTCTTTGGCGTGCCGGCGAGCATCTCGGTGCCTTTGGTGGCGCTGCTGGTGTGGATGCTTACCATGTCGGGTAGTTTCCAGCGCATCGAGAAGATTCTGCTGCTGGTAAGCTGCGTCTTCGTGACCTATATTGTCGCCGCGTTTATGGCTGGCCCCAACTGGGGTGAGGTCGCGGTCGACCTGGTCGTGCCTAACATTCAAAATGACCCCAGCTACGTGTCGCTCGTGGTCGCAACGATCGGTACCACCATCGCGCCGTGGATGATTTTCTTGGCGCAGAACAACGTGGTCGATAAGAACGCGGGCGAGGACGACATCGTGCTGCAGCGTATTGATACCGTGAGCGGCTCGATCGCTGCTGATATCATTGCGGGCTTCATTATCATCACGACCGGTACGGTGCTGTTCCCGGCGGGTATTCAGATTAGCGATGCCGCCGATGCTGCCCGCGCGCTGGAGCCTATTGCGGGTCAGTGGTCCACGGTACTGTTTGCCTCGGGCCTGGTCGCGGCGAGCTTCTTGGCCGCCTGCGTGCTGCCGGGCGTTACGTCGAGCGCTATCTGCGAGGCATTTGGCTGGGAGCGCGGTGCCGACCGCAGCTGGGACGAGGCCCCGGTTTACCGCGGCATCATTACGGCCATCATCGGTATCTCTGCCGTGCTGGTGCTTATGCCCGGCGTCGATCTGTTCCAGATTATGATGACCTCACAGGTCATCAATGGCGTGCTACTGCCCGTGGTTCTGGTGTTCCAGGTGGTTATCGCCGCCGACCGTCACATCATGGGTGCCAACCGCAATGGCCGCGTGTGGAACGTGCTCACTTGGGCGACTATCGCCGTGATTACGGTGCTGACAGTCGTCATGTTTGTGCTGCAAGCGATGGGCTACAGCGCTTAACGCCCACTTTTGCTTCCGAACAGGCCGCAGCGATGGGCTGCGGCCTGTTTTTTGTCTGCTATAGGGTGTTAGTTATATAGCAATGGACAAAAAATGCCAAATATGAGTACTGTTGCTAAGTGAATAGCATTTACATCCTAAAAGATAATGAACATAGCCTTTAGTATGTTCATTAAAATTGGCTCCAATACGCCTTAAACCAGTCAGGTTGGCTGCTTTAGGGGGTTGTAGGGGTCGCTCGGACGTCATTTTGGGTGGTTTTGCCTGCTACTAAAATGGTAACAGTACTCATATTTGCCCTTTTTTGCCCACAGACCTTTGAGGGTGCGGCGAAAAGGGCTTGTTTTGATTGTTTGGGGCAGGCACGAGGCGCGGAAACGATGTCTGGAGCGACGGAGCGGCCTGGAATTCATCCGTAGAGGTCTTCATTGGCTGCGCCAGGAGTGTCCCTAACTGCCGGAGGGGGTGTCTGCCGTGGCAGACACCCCCTCCGGATGTGGGAAGTTTGCGCTGCAGGTTACTTGTCGGTGCCCAGCTTGTGCGGCTTGAGAGCGAGCGCATTGACGAGTGCGTCGGTGGCAGACTTGACGGCTGCCGGCTGCGGATCGTTGACATGATCCTCGGGATGCACGGGCAGGTCCTTCTTGACGGCATCGTGGATCAAGTTGAGGTACTCAGTCACGCCAGTGGTCGATAGGTGCGTGCCATCGCCATCGAACAGGTCGTTGCGGTTGGCGCTGTATCCGTACCAGTCGATAACGCGCACGTTCTTGTAGCGCGTAACGGCGTTAGCGATGGCCTGGTTGGTAGAGCCAACCCACGGCTGCGGACTGCGCGTGTTCACAAACACCACAATACGCTTATCTCCTGCATCGGCCATGATGGCGTCGATTTGGTCGTCGGTTACCAAGCCGTTGGTGCCCAGCGCAAAGACCACGATCTTGCCGGCAAGGTTCTGTTGAAGATAGCCCTCAAATGTCGCACGGCCCGCATCGAACTGGCGGCCCTTTTCGGCATCGATATGGCTGTGCGGGAACACGCCGTCAAAGGAATCAACGGCGCGCAGCGACACGGAGTCACCGATCATCAACAGGTCGTAGGAGCCGTCGGGGAAGCCGTCGTTGTCCTTGTCGGTGTCGTCGGCCGCCTGCTGGTCGGTGGGTGCGGCGTTCTTGGCTTCCTTGTTCAGAACTTCGGCGCCCTCGCCGCTCAGCGCAGACGTCTCGGGCACAAAGATCAGGCCGCCCAGTGCAACGACCAACACGACAGCGCAGGCTGCGCAGGCAGGGACGTGCGCGCGCACCCAGTTGGCGGGCGTGGCGGTGCCGTCGCGGAACTCGGATACGGTGCGCCCAAAGGCGCCCTTTCTAAACGGCGTCTCGATAAAGCGATATGAGCATTCGGCCACGGCGACCACCAACAGCACCTGCAAAATGTACTGCCACCACGGTGTATCGTTGATGTTGGCGACCGGGTTCATAAGCAACAGCAGGGGATAGTGCCACAGGTAGATGCTGTACGAGCGCTTGCCAACCCATACGAGCGGCTCGGCGGACAGCGCGCGGGCAACCATTCCCTGGGGCTGCACACAGGCCGCGATGACCATGAGCGTGAGGATGGAGCATAACAGCGTGCCGCCGCGATACTGGAACGCGGTGTAGCCGTTGGTGAGCGCGACCATGGCGGCAAGGCCAACCAGACCCACGACGCCCAACACATCGATGGATGCGGGCGAGGACCAAAAGCGCACGAGGGCGCTCGGCTGTGCCGGGGCGGTCTCGGCTGATTCGTCGGCCTTCTCGCCAGGCTTGCCCTCGGCATTCTTGCCGTGCTTGGCGGCGCCAGCCAGGCGATTGAGCCCCAAACGACGAGCGAGACGCACCGGCGCCAGGTCGCGATCGGGGATAAAGGCCATCCAGGCACCCAGCAGCAGCGAGAACACGCGGGTGTCGGTGCCGTAGTACACGCGGCTGGGGTCGGCGGCAGGGTTGTAAAGCACCATCATGGCGAGGGCAGATACCGCGGCAAGGCCCAGAACCACGCGGCGCGTGTTGGGCTTGCTCATGTGCATGGATACCATAGCGAGCAGCAGCGGGGGCCAAACCAGGTAGAACTGTTCCTCGATGGCGAGCGACCAAAAGTGCGTAAGCGGCGAGGGATCGCCCAGAGCATTGAAGTACGAGACGTTTTGGGCAATCTGCCACCAGTTGTTGAAGAACAGCAGCGACGGCAGGATATCGGGGCGCATCTTGGTGAGCATCACGTGGTTGAAGACGGTGCACAGCGCACAGGCACCACCACGACGGTCACCACGGCGGGGACCAGGCGACGGATGCGGCGGATCCAGAAGCTCTTGAGGTCGATGCGGCCGGTCTTAGCGACTTCGTTGAGTAGCAGGCGTGTGATCAGATAGCCCGAAAGCACAAAGAAGATCGTGACGCCGAGCAGACCGCCCTGCGCCCACGTGAGGTTGAGGTGATAGAGCACCACCGCGACGACGGCAAGCGTGCGCAGGCCGTCAAGGGCAGGGATGTAGCGGGACTTGGGGCGAGCAGGCGTCTGCTCCGCGGCGGGAGTGTTGGCGCGACCCGCGTTGTTGGCAGAAGCGCGATGGGGGCTCGCGGTGCGTCGCGGCTCGTTGGCACGGCGTTCGCTCTTCACGCGTTCGTGCGGCGCCGGCTCGTTGCCTGTGCGGCGTCGACCGCGCGAGCCCGATTGCGAGAGTTGTTCCATAAAACATCATCCAATGACGAGAATAATCAGCACGCCTTCATTGTAGCTGCCTGCTCCTGTGAATGCTTGCTGCTGGCGCAAGCTCAAGCGCGCGTCCACATCAAAGTGAACTAAAGTTATAGGGGGTGCGAGAGTGCACGATCGACGGCCGGCGGTGGGCATAAGGCCCGCAGATGAGGAGGTTTCCATGGCAGATCGCGGCATCGTTGCGGTGTTCGGCAGCATGAACATGGACCTTTCGGTGGCGTGCGAGCGCATGCCGCGTGCGGGCGAGACCGTCGGCGGCAGCGGGTTTATCACCAACGCCGGCGGCAAGGGCGCCAATCAGGCTGTAGCTGCCGCGCGTATGGGCGCGTGCACGCACATGATCGGCGCGGTCGGTCGCGACGCGTTCGGCGCGTCGCTCGTGGTGGGGCTCCAAGACGCCGGCGTGGACTGTGACTTTGTAGTGCATCGCGATGACGTGGAGACGGGAACGGCGACCATCATTCGCTGCGAGGGCGACAACCGCATCATACTGTCACCGGACGCCAACCATGCGCTTGCGGGCGCGGACGTTGCCTGCGCGTTGAGGCGTCTGGTGGCCCATGAGCTCGACGACGACGCCAGCGAGATTGCCCCGGCTGCCGGAAGCGTCTTTATCGCCCAGGGTGAATGTGACCTTGCGGCGACGGCCGAGGCGCTTGTTTGTGCTCACGAGCTGGGGTTCTATACGGTCTTTAATCCAGCGCCTGCCTGCGAGCTGCCTGCGGAGGTCTGGCCTGCGGTCGACCTGGTCTGCCCCAACGAGACCGAGTGCCAGGTTCTGACGGGCATTCTGCCCACGGATGATGCAAGCTGCGTCGCGGCGCTCAATGCGCTGCTCGACAAGGGTGCCGGGGCTGCGGTCATCACGTTGGGCGGTGCCGGCTCGGTTACGCTCGGCGATGGCGGTGAGCTGCTGCGCATGCCGGCACTTTCGAGTACGGTAGTCGATACCACGGCCGCCGGCGATACGTTTATCGGCGCGTTGGCGGCGGCTCGCCTAGAGGGCCTGCCGCTCTTTGAGTGCATGGCCGCGGGCGCTCGCGCCTCGGCGGTGACGGTGTCGCGCCTGGGCGCTCAGCAATCGATTCCCACGCGCGCCGAAGTTGAGCGCGTGTTTGATTTAGACGATTTAGTACAAGACGGAGAAGCGGAGTAGAACAATGGCAATCAAGAAGCTGATCCTTGATCTGGATATGGGTGTTGACGATGCGATGGCGCTGGCCTATGCCATCGCGAGCCCCGAGGTGGAGCTCGTGGGCATCACCACGTGCTTTGGTAACGTGCGCGTCGAGCAATCGGCGCACAATTGCCTGGCGGTGCTCGATCTGCTGGGTCGCCCCGAGGTTCCGGTGTACCTGGGTGCCGACCGTCCTCTGCAGGCGACTGAGCCCTATACGCCGCCGGCGTCCACCGCGCTCATTCACGGCAAGAACGGCATCGGCGGCGCGAGCGTGCCCGCGTCGCCCTACGAGCCGGTGGGGGCGACCTCGGCCGACGGCAACGCTGCGGTCGATTATCTGATCGATGCCGCGCGCACCTATGGTCCCGATCTGGTCTACGTGGCGACTGGCCCGCTCTCCAACCTGGCGCTCGCCCTGGAGCGCGCTGCGGCGGCGATGATGTCCATCGGCCGCGTGGTCGTGATGGGCGGCGCCCTTACCGTGCCCGGCAACGTGAGCGCGGGCGCCGAGGCCAATATGGCGAGCGACCCCGAGGCAGCCGACGCGGTGCTGCGCTCGGGCCGTAAGCTCACCATGGTGGGTCTGGACGTGACGCATCGCGTGGTGCTCACACGCCGCGACATTGCCGGCTGGACGGGCTCGGGCACCATGGCGGGCTGCGCATTTGCGAGCATGGTCGAGCACTACATTGGCTCGTACGAGATGAACGCACCCTACCTGGGTGGTTGTGCGCTGCACGATCCGCTGGCCGTTGCCGTGGCGATCGACCCCACGCTCGTAGGTGCGCTCGGCTGCAACCTGCGTGTTGATCTGCTGGGCGAGTACCGCGGTCGCACCATCTGCGATGAGCGCCGCCTGTCCGATCCGGACAAGAGCACGCTTGTGGCACTGACCGTGGATGCTCCGCGCTTCCTGTCCGAGTTCAAGACGCGTATGGCCCGCGTCCTGGGCTAAGTTGTCTTTTTGGGACGGGGCTTTTTTGACTGTTATGATTGGTGCGACCATTCGAACCAGCTAAAAGAGCCCGTCCCAAATTGACTACCGAGAGGATCTGCCATGGAGCGCATTGCGAGCTTTTCCGTTGACCATCTGTTGCTTGAGCCCGGCGTGTATGTGAGCCGCATCGACCGCGATCCGGCGACCGGGGCCGCCGTCACCACCTTTGACCTGCGCCTGACCACGCCCAACAAGGAGCCGGTCATGAACACGGCCGAGTGCCACACCATCGAGCACCTGGGCGCGACGTTCCTTCGCAATCATGCCGAGTGGTCGGGCCGCATTGTCTACTTTGGCCCCATGGGCTGCCGCACGGGCTTTTACCTCGTCGTATTTGGCGAGGTGACGAGCGAGGAGATCCTGCCGCTCGTGCGTGAGCTGTTCGAGTTTGTCGCCGACTTTGAGGGCGATGTCCCCGGTGCCGCTCCCGAGGAGTGCGGCAACTACCTGGACCAGAACCTTCCCATGGCCAACTGGCTTGCGCGCCGCTACCTCGACCGCGACCTGGCCGATATCGACGAGAAGCACCTGCACTATCAGCAGGCATAAGGGCTTTATCGTCCAAAACGCGCGCATTGGGCGCCTTCGCTTATGCGGGGGCGCCTTTTTGTTGATTGGTCGGGGCGAGCGTTCAAAATCGCTCATGTTTGTTCTAGAATGTTCGTATAGTCACATTTACGAACAGGAGTGAACATGCATATCTACTCTGTCAACGATCCCGAGTTCAAATCCTATGGCAACGTTTGGGATAACGTTTCGTCCGAGCTCACGTCGCCCGTGCTCGAGGCGCTCTCTGCCACGCCCATTCCCGAGGGCAGCAAGTACGTAGCAAGCGCGCCGGAGCTCGAGGACGTCAAGGATGCCGACAAGCTTGGCTTTCTCATGTTTGGTGGCCGTCCCTTCCAGCTCGGCTGGTGCAACGGCCACAACACGCGTCTCAACTGCCTGGAGTATCACCGTGCCAGCGAGTTCAACTTGGGCGCGCGCGACTTTATCCTGCTCGTGGCGCATCGCTGGGAGATCGAGGACGGCAAACTCGACACCGCGTGTGTCAAGGCGTTCCGCGTGCCGGCCGGCAAGGTTGTCGAGGTTTTCAACACCACGCTTCACTACACGCCGTGCATGGTCGACGAAGGCGGCTTCCAGGTGATGGTGGCGCTGCCCGCTGGCACCAATGGTCCGCGCCCCGAGGCTGCGGCCGACATGCCTACCGCCGGTGACAGCTACTGCTACTGGAAGGCCGACAAGTGGGTTCTCTGCCACGCCGACAGCCCCAAGGCTGCCGAGAGCGGCTACGTAGGTCTCATCGGCAAAAATATCGACATCACCGTGGACTAGCGCATCGCCCCAAACCACCACAAAGGTGCCTGTCTCCTTTGCGGTGGTTTGGGGCGGGCGGATATCGGGAAGTGCCAGACGGGGGAGGCTGCCGGGCGCCTTGCCGTCTGCGGATTTTGGGACATGCGGCCCGCTTTTTCGACCCATCTGTCGGTACACTAAAAGCACTATGGGTACCCGCGAGCGACATATCGGCCACGCGGCCGCCCGGACCGCGCCGGTTGCGGATCCCAGGGGCGGCAGGCTCTTCGCCATGCCGCGATTCCTTGTTGGCATAACGCATCAGGTGTACCGTCACCGCGTCTTTGCTATCGCCGGTGCCATCACCGCGCTGTTCCTCGTGCTTTTGGCAGTCTTGCCGGCGCTGTTCGCCTTCGACCCCAAACTTTCTAACGCCGTGCCCGCCTATAGCGAGGTGTCCGAAGAGGTCGTGGATGCGCTCGTCCATTCGAGCTCTCTCCCGCTGCTTGTCGCCGCAATTGTATTTTCAATTTGGGGCGTATCGGTCTATCTGCGCTGTTTGGACTATGTGTTGCGCCGCCGCCTTGTTGCCATCGCCACCATCTGCGCCCTGTGGATGATCGAAGTCATTCTCAAGTACAAGTCGTTCACGCCGTTCTATGCCACCGTGCTGTGGTACCTGTACTACGTGCCCATGACGCTCATTCCGCTGCTCTACCAGTTGTGTGGTTTGCGCCTTGCGGGTCTGGAGCAACACCGCCTGGGTCGCCGCTACTGCGCTGCGCTGTGGATTGTGGCCATCCTGCTTATCGGATTTGTGCTCACCAACGATTTTCACCAGCAGGTCTTCCACTTTGACCGTACAAGCGACACCTGGAGCAACGATTACACGTACGGCTGGGGTTATTTTGCCGTCCTCGTGTGGACGGCCTTTAACTTTGTGGCCTTTTTTATCCTGGTGGGCCGGTCCTCGTCCTTTCGCATCCAACGTTTCTCGGGCACGGCGGCGCTCGTGCTGCTGGGCGGCGCGTTCTTTGCCATCTCATATGCGTTGCGCGTGCCCTGGGCATGGAGACTCAACTTCTCGCTCATCTATTGCGTTCTGTGCGTGGTGGCGATGGAAATCTGTCTCGATTGCGGTGTCATTCCGTCATATCACGACATCGCCGGCATTTTCGACACCTTGCCGCTTGACCTCAAAGTTCTAACGCGCGACCTGCAGGAAGTCTATGCCACGCCGGCGTCAAAGCCAATGCCGGTAGGCGTGCGCGAGGAGTTGCGGACCCAGGCGCACGGCCGCGCCCATGCCTTTGCCGTGGCGTCCGATCCCGATGTGATGTACCGTGCCTTTCCACTGCTGGGCGGATCGGCCCTGCTTGCCCAAGACGTGTCGGATCTCAACGAGCTTAACCGTGAACTGGCACATCGTCGCATGGAGCTGCAGCGTCAAAACGAGCTGCTCGCCGCCGACTACGACCTTAAGACGCACCTGGCAGACCAAGAGGCCGAGACCTTGCTGGTCCAAGACGTGGACCAGGCGCTTGCCCGCGCGCTCGAAGGGATGTACGACCTGCTGAGCTCGCTACCGCCGTTGACCGATGAATCGTCTTCGCACGAGCGTTACCGCATGCTGCAGCGCGCCAAGATGCTCGTCGCCTATTGCAAGCGCAAAGGGTCGCTCACGTTGGCACAGCACGGGGAGAGCGGTTTTGATCGCGACCGCATTCAGCTCATTGCCAACGAGCTCGCAAGCGACCTGCGCACCATCGATATCGATTGCGCCTCGATTATCGCCATACGGCGCCCGATGCACGCCAGTACGGTAAGCGCCCTGTACGACTGCGTGTATGACTTTGCGTTTTTTGCCTACACCACCGACCATCCGGCGCTTATGTATCACTTGGGCGATCATGACCGATGCAGTGTCGAGCTGCGTGCCGCGCTTTTTTCCAACGATGATGCAGATCTTTCGCAGACGCCCGCTGCGCAAGAGCTCGAAAGCGCTCTGCAAGGGCGCAACGTGGCATACCGCCTTGAGGGCGAGCCCGGCCAGCTGCGCATGATCGTCTTGATGCCGAGGGCGGGTGAGTGACGATGCAGATTTCGCTCATTCTTCCCCAAATCGTTGCGCTCGATGTTGTCTTTGCCCTGGCTGCGTGTCTGCAGACGATCCACGTTCCGCTCATCGCATCGCGCCGCTCGTCCTATAACCGTAAGGTGATTTGTGCCTACGAGGCGAGCCTTGTGCTTCACCTAGTTATTTCGGCGCTCATCTTGTTCGCGTCGTCTGGCTCATATCTGGTGGCGCCGCTTGACGTTTGCGCCAGGGCAATGGACGGAGCGTTGTGGCTCAATGCCGTGATCTTTGCCTACGGCATGGTGCTTATGGTGCACTATCGTCGCCCCGTCATGCTGGCCGAACTGTTGCTCGTTGCCGCCGTGACACCGCCGGTGGTGCTTGCCATGGGCTCGGCGTGGACCACGGTCCTTATCGCAGAGGGAGCGTTTTTCCTGTTCCGCTCCATTGCAGCGCTCTTGATGGATGTCCGCAACCGCCAGGAGGATATCACCGCGTTCTCGACGATCGAAACCATCAACGTGATTCCCGTGGGCATCCTGTATCTGGACCCGAGGGGCCGTCCGCTGCTCATGAACCGCTGCATGCGAAAAAACCTGGTGGAGCTTCATATGCCCACCGACCTAGGTGATATGAGCGGTACATGGAACGACCTGCGCAAACTCAGCATGCAAATGCCCGAAAGCAGCCAGAACCGCGTGCGGATTAATCTGGACCGCTTTGGTGAGGCGCGGGCGGTGGTCGAGGTTTCTCCCGCCGAGATTCGCTTGTTTGTGCACGATGACGTTATGGTTTCGGGCCGCCTCTTCGAGCGCATTATCGGCCTGGATGTAACAGAGTATGCGCATGCTCATGATCGCCTGGCGCAAGCCAACCACCTGCTTGAGCTTGCGGGCCAAGAGCTCCAAGCCCAGATCGAAGAAGTCAAAAAAGTTGCTGACAATGCGGCCTATCTGCGTATGCGCGCTCGCGTGCACGACGTGATCGGGCAGCGCCTGTCCATCCTTCATCGTTATCTGGAGGAGGGGCGCCTGGATGACGAGTCACTCGAGCAGATCGACCCGCTGCTGCGCTCAATCGCTGCCGATCTGCGCAGCGGGGGCGACACCGAACCGGCAGAGCAACTGGGAGATATCGTCCATGCCTTTGGCCTGGTGAGTGTGCAGATCGATGTTGAGGGTGCGCTGCCTGAGGACGCGCGTGTCGCCGCCGCATTTTTGCAGATTATCCGCGAGGCCTCGACCAATGCCACCAAGCATGCACAGGCGCATCGGGTCCACGTGCGTCTGTGGCAGGAGACGTCGGAAGACGGTGCTGTTGCGCGGATGACCGTTTCTAACGACGGCGCGCCTGCACCCGTATCGTATCGCGAGGGAACGGGTATCCCAGGTATGAGGCATGTCGCACAGAATCTGGGCGGCAGCCTGGAAGTCCACACCGCCCCGCCCTTCACGCTTACGGTGTCCATCCCGCTCGCCTCCAACGCTACGGTCCAAAGGAGAAGCTCATGATCCGCGTCCTTATAGTCGAAGACCAGGCCATCCTGCGCGAGAGCCTGGCGCGCTCCGTTGGCGACCAGCCCGATATGACCGTTGTTTCCGCCATTGCCGATGCTTCCGAGGCCTTGGGTGTCGCGCTCAAGGAGCGCCCGGACATGATACTGATGGACGTATGCACCGAGCATGATTCCAACGGCATCGTGGCGGCGGCGCGCATTAAAGAACAACTGCCCGAGTGCCGCGTCATTATCATGACGGGTATGCCCGAAATCACCTTTGTGGACCAGGCGCGCGAGGCGGGCGTCGACAGCTTTGTGTACAAGAACGTCGGTATCGACGAGCTATTCGCCGTGATGCGCTCCACGCTGGCGGGTTACTGCACGTTTCCCAAACCGCCCGAGAGCATCTTCTCGGGCACGGCGGCCCTCGACGATGTCGAGCTGTCGATCTTGCGCCTTGCCTGCGAGGGTAAGAGCCGCCGCGAGATCGCGGCCGAGCTGTTTATGAGCGAGGGCACCATCAAACGCCGCATCTCGGAGATTCTCAATAAGACCGGCTACGACAACATCATGCGCCTAGCCGTGCGCGCAGTAACGGAGGGCAGCATCGTTCCCAACATGGAGCGCTAACGCTCGTTATGCATCGGCATAAAGCGGCGGGGCCGCAGGATCAACTCCTGCGGCCCCGCCTGGTGTGAGCGGATGTGCCCGCCAATCCGCGGCTGTCGGTGTCTGCCGTTACGCGATGGTTGCGCTGTAAGAGGCGACGTCCTCGTAGGAATCGGTCAGGTAGGCGTCGATGCCGATGGTCGTATTGACGAGGTCGTCAAGGCTGTCAAGCTCGCCGCTCGAGAACGTGAATTCCTCGGTGGCGTTGGTGCCGGGCATCAAGTGAGCCGAGAACCAGGGTTCCTTCATGGTGCCGTTGACGTTGGTCTTGCCGGAAGGAGCGTAGAAGGTCAGGTCCTTGTCGCTCTTGTTGGTGATGTTGACGACAAAGCCGATGTCGCCCCAGTCGTCCTTGAACTTCTCGGTGATGGTGATGGTGCACAGGTCGTCATCGGCGACGGTGACGGCGGGGGAGATTTCGATGCTCTGGACGTCGTCGTCTTCGACGGCCTCATCGATCTCTTCTTCCTTCTCGGCCGCCTCGCGATCCTTCTTCACCGTACCGGACAGATCCTTGTCGGACTTCGTAAAGATAAGCTTGTCGCCTTCCACCTCGAGGACGAGCTTGTCGTCCTTGAGATTCAGGTCGTGCGACTCATCTTCGGCGGTAATCGTTACGGTGGTGGCGTCCTTGGCCTCCCATTTCAGGTCGGCGACCTCAAGGAACATGTCGAGGACGCCCGTGCCGTCTTCGTCGAGGATCAGGATACAGTTGAGGCCCCACTCCTTGAGCATATCCATGTACTCATCGGTGAGCTCTTCGCCGTCCAAGGTTCCACCCGAGAGTTCCCAGCTGCCGACGAAGTTGGCCTTGGGGTCTTTGCCGCCGCCGCTGCAGCCCGTCAGGGCAAAGGCGAGCGCCAGGACGCATGTCAGAAATGCGAGTACGGACTTTTTGAACGTTGTCTTCATGGTGTCCTCCTTCATCGAACGAAACCCATAGAAGCAAATGCGGGGGTGGCGGATCCCCCCGCTCATTACCAGTTAGGGGCGCTAGGGCCTGGGCGTTCCGCAGTTGCTGCAGAACTTGCCGCCGTTTTCGCTGCCGCAGTTGGGGCAGAACCACTTGGCCGGTGCGGGCGCGGGCGCGGGACTGCCGCACTCGGAGCAGAACTTGCCGGTGTTGGTGGCACCGCAGCTGCAGGTCCACGTGCCGGCCGCGGGTGCGGCGGCGGGGGCCGGTGCGGGGGCGGGCGCCGGAGCCGGCTGCGGGGCGGCCTGCTGCTGTGCCTGGCCGGCGGCGAACAGCTGGCTGGTATTCATGCCGCCCATGCCACCTGCCATGCCCATGCCCATAAAGCCGGCCATTGCGCCGTTGGGGTTAGCGGCCGCCGTGCGCATCGCGTCGCTCTGGGCGCTGGCGATGTTGGCTGCTGCCATGGTGGGATCGCGCATGACCGCGGCCTTCTGCAGGTCCTTGATCATCTGCTCGTCTTCTTGCGAGGCGGCGATGGAGTTAACGCCAAAGCTCACGATCTCGACACCACGCAGGTCGCGCCAGTCGGCCGAGAGGACCTCGTTGAGCGCGCGGGCGAGCTCGGTGGTGTGGCCGGGGATGGCACTGTAGCGGATGCCCATCTCCGAGATCTTGGCAAAGGCGGGCTGCAGGGCGGTGAGCAGCTCGGACTTAAGCTGGCTGTCGATCTTGTCGCGCGTATAGCTATCGGTCACGTTGCCGCATACGTTGGTGTAGAACAGCAGCGGGTTGGTGATGCGGTACGAATACTCGCCGTTGCAGCGCACGGAGATGTCGACGTCCAGGCCAATGTTGTTATCGACCACGCGGAAGGGCACGGGCGAGGCGGTGCCGTACTTGTTGCCGATGATCTCCTTGGTGTTGATGAAGTAGACGCGCTGGTCCTTGCCCGCGTCGCCGCCAAAGGTAAAGCGGCTGCCGATATTGGCGAAGGTCTCCTTGATGGAATCGCCCAGGTTGCCGCTAAAGACGCTCGGCTCGCTGCCGGTATCGAAGACGAACTCACCGGGCTCCAGCGCGACTTCGATGATCTTGCCGTTTTGCACCACGAGCATGCCCTGGCCGTCGTTGACGGCGATGACCGAGCCGTTGGAGATGACGTTGTCCTCGCCGCGCGTGTTGGAGCTGCGGCCGCCGGTGCGTTTGCTGCCCTTGCAGGCCAAGACGTCAGCAGGCATCGATTCGCAGTAGATAAATTCCTTCCACTGGTCGGCCATGACGCCGCCGGCAGCTCCCAATCCAGCTTTCAAGAGTCCCATGGTGATCTTCCTTTCTCGTCAAAGGCCGGGTGGTATCGGTCAGAATGACTAATCGTCCTTGTCGTCCTTCATGACAACGGTGGTCTCGGTGTGGCTGAAGGTGTCGTGCTTCTCGGTCAGGTCGAGCTCGCCGCAGTACTCGTCGGCGTGGGTGGCCTCGTTGGCCGTCTTGAGCTGGCCTACCAGTAGCACGTCTCCGATAATCACGATGATCAGCGGCGCGATGATGTTGATGAGGATACCCTCGATATCAAAGGTGAGGTAATCCGGATCGAAGGCGTATTCCCCCATAAAGAGAATCTGGGAGAGGATAAATCCGATCACGAAGAACAGCACCGAGGCGATGGCGAGCTTGGGCTTGGAACAGGGGAGCTCGCCGACCAAGCGGCCGGTCTGGCCGTTCATGGCAAACAGGTAGCTCTTGCCGTTCCACGAGGTGGAGAGCATCCAGACGGGGAACAGGGCGTAGTCGCTGTCTTCCCAGGTGTAGTCGAGCTGCTTGCTTTCGACTGTGGCATCGTCGTATTCGTCGACGACGGTCTCGCGCAGGGCCGAGATCGTGCTTTCTTCCATACGGCGCTCGGCGCGCGCCTTGCAGGTCTCGCAGTCCTCGTCGTAACGGTTGGCGATGTAGCCGGGCATATAGGCGACCGAGAACGGGCGCAGCGCGTCGTAGTCAAACGGCTCGATGGCATCCATGTGGCCGTCGGGCATCTTGGACGATCCGTCGACGGGCACGCGCTTAAACGAGATATTGCCCTTGCGATAGGCATCGTAGTGGTCGGTGGTCGTGACGGTGCGGTCGGATTCCTCGGTCACGGTCTCGTTGGTCGCGTCAAAGTACACTTCGCCGTCAACGCGGGCGCCGTAGAGCCAAAACGGCACGTAGACACCTTGGACCTCGTCGATGTGGTTGCCGGTGACAAAGCTCTTGGGCAGCAAGATCTTGCCCTTGTAGTGTTCCTTGAGTGCGGCCGTGACGTCATCGCGCCCGAGCTTAAACGGAATCACCAGGTCGGGCGAGAAGTCGCCAGAGAGCTGGCCGGGCGCCACGGCGGAGTTACCGCAGTACGGGCAGGTGGTGACGGCGACGGTGCCGTCGGACACGAGCTCGGCGCCGCACGACGAACAGATGTAGCCGGCGTTTTGAGCCAGCTCCTGCACCGCGTCGTCGGCGAGGGGCTTTGGCGTTGCGGCCGCCGCATCGGCTTTGGCGTCGGCCTTGTTCTGGCGCTCGCGATAGAGGGCCTCGACTTCTTCGACTTCAAAACGCGAATCGCAGTAGTCGCAGACGAGCTTTTGCTCGGCACTGGCAAAGTGAAGGGGGCCGCCACACGCGGGGCACTGATAGTTGACGCTCTCGAAGGCCATGATCGGTCCTTTCGCTGCCGGAGGCTATGCGCCGATGGCGCCGCCGCAGTATTCGCAGCGCCCACTGGCATCGGGAATGGTGGTGGCTCCGCAGAAGGGGCAGGTCACCGCGGTCTTGGGGGCCTTGGCGGCCACGACGCTGTCGCGCGTCTCCTGGCGCAGCTGCACCAGCGCATCGCGGACTTCGGTTGCCTGGCGCTTGGCCTCGCGATATTCGATGGAGCCGCGCTGATCGATGGTGGAGTCGTTCACGCGCAGGCTGATCTCGGTGAAGTACGGTGTGTTGACGTGGATGGTCAGATTAAAGTCGTAATCCAGGTCGTAGCGCGGCGGGTTGTAGCTCTCGCGCTCGCCGTCCTTGGTCTCGCGATAGATCTCGGTGCGATGCTCGTCGATATCCATATCGCAGCCGAGTACCTGCGAGAACTCGATGATGTCGGGATTGGCGTCGCGCCAGCGGCTCTGCGAAGTGATGATCAGCAGGCCCGCGTCCTCATCGAGCATAATATTGGTGCGCCCGGCAGAAAGCGTGCGCGTGGGGTTGAACGAAGACAGGCGCTCGGCGTTGGCCTCGCGGTAGGCGAGTTGCTCACGGATATCGTCCGCGGTGCTGGAGCGATAGCCGTGAAAGTAGGGGGAGAGCTTGCCGGCGCACTCTTTGCACAGGTAGCCTTCGTGGATCTTGGTCTTTCCCAAAAGTCCCAGCTCGGTACCGCAAATCGCGCACTCTTTCTTCTCGAACATCTTGTCAAAGAAGCCCATGGCTGCCTCCCATCAACAGGTAGCGTGTGTCACTTTTGATGATGGGGGAGTGCGCGATCTTTCACGATACCCAGACGGCTCAAGGAGTCTCCACAACTGGGACACATGGCCCATTTTTCATCCGACACATAGGGACACTCCTTGCTGCGGGTAGTCATTGGGCACTCATTGGGGACGTACTTAAATGAGTGGCAGTTGGAGACACTCCTTGCCGAGCTAGAGGCCGCGCGTGTCCCTTCTGGTCCATGAGGCTCAAAACCGCGGTGTGACGTGAACGGCTGGGGTCAAATTTGCAGCATTTCGAGCTCGGCTTCGATATTGAGACTGGTTCTTTATTAAAATAGATTTCCAGACAATTGAGCGGCTGGGGGTTAACCATGAGGGACATGGGAGACACAACCGCATATCTGCGTCGGGGCATTCGGGAGATTATATGCCTGGCGCTGTTCTTCTTCACGTTTTTGGCGTGCGAGTATCTTTTTGATGCGCGCATGGCCGAGTTCGTGTCTCCGGACGAGGTTGTTATTTATGAGAGCCTTGTTATCGGCGCGAGCGTGATTGGCTTTTTTGTGCGTCCTATTATGTACTATCGCCGTCCCCATGCCATTGAAGCAACGAGTGACGTTACGGGCGTTTTGCTGGTGGCGGCATTGCTGCTGTTGATTATGGCGGTTCAGGTTGAGGTGGTAATTGCCGGCGGTTTGGTGGCGTGCTGCGCGCTGGGCTACTGCGGATCGACTGCCCATGCAAACTTTGCGCGGCGCTTTGCACGGACGCCCTGCTTGGCGCGTGCGGCTGCACTTTCCTACGCCATGGGCGTTCTGGTGCAGGTGCTCAACCACATGGTGATGCCTGCCGGCATTCCTCAGCAGGCTGTTCTGGTCGTCTGCGCGATCGCGCAGGTGGCGTTGCTCCACGGTGCCCGACGCGCCAAGCTGCGCGACGAGCCCGACCCCAACTTTGAACCCAGTGCTGCCGGGCTTTCGGTAGATGCTCTGGAATATGGCGCCAAGTGGCATGACGATCCCGAGGCAAAGGCGGCATTCCGTCGCGCCGTAGTTCGCCTGACCGTGGCGACGGCGTATCTTTCCGGCGTATTCGCCGCTCTCAACGCGGGCTTCACGACCCTGCATGCTGTCGGAGCCGTCGATTTGGGCGATTGGCCGCGCCTGCTGCTTGTCGTGAGCTCGTTGGTCGCTGGCGCACTATTTGACCTGCACGGCCGCTCGTATATGAATATCGGCATGACATGTGCCGCCATACTGTCCACGCTTTCGTTCTTTGTGCTCATCGTCGATGGCAATGGCGGCAACGAGCTTGCTGCCACGATCATCTTTTATCTGGGCTCGGGCTTTTTCGTGGTGTTCTTTACCACAAAATATGCCGCCGTCTCGCTCTATGCGCGCTGGTCATATTTTTGGCCGTGCATGGGTCGCGTCGTCAACAACGTGTGCTCGATGTTCGTGACGGCGCCGGCAGTGGCGATTATCTCGAGTCAAAATGTGCTGGCTGCGGTCGGTGCGGCGCTCGTGATGTTTGTGGGCATTGCGATTACGCTGCTGGGGCAGTTGGGGCAACGAGCCGATGATGCCGCGATGCGGGACGGACTGCCGCTTGCCACCGACGATCTTGGTGGGGATCTTGCGCCCACATGCTCCGACCCCGAGCCCGTGGAGGCAGCGGAGCTCACGTCCGATGAACGCCTTGATGCCTTCGTCGCCACCTTTGGGCTTACAGAGCGCGAGCGCGATATTCTTGAGGTCTTGGTCGTTTCGGACCAGAGCGTTCAGGACATCGCCACAACGCTTTTCCTTTCGCGCTCCACGCTCTATCGTCACATTTCCTCGATCAACAAAAAGACCGGTACCGCCTCGCGTGTAGCCCTTATCAACTTCTTCTGGTCCTGGACGCCCAAGGACTAGCTAATCCTCCAATAAGTTGCGGTGGAATAGTCCCTAAATTAAAGTCACGGGGCTTTAAACAGGAACTATTTCACCGCAATTGCTGGGGGGATAGACTGCGGCGGCAGAGGCAACGGCAGCGGCGTTGGCAGCTGTGGTAGTGGCAACGGCAGCTGGCAGGGTGTTTTCCGTCTACTTGCTACAGCAGCTCGCCGTGGCGGGCAATGTAGCGGCGCTTTGCCAGCTGGGTGAGCGCGATATAGGCGGTAACGATGCCAATGAGCAGCCCAAAAAAGCTCGTGGGCAGCGGCATGAGGCCGAGCGCATCGGCGATGGGGCTTGCCGGCAGCCAGGTGACGAGCGCCAGGCCCAGCACGGTAAGAACGCACAATGCGGGCGCGGCGTGGTCGCGCGGGCTCGGCAGATGCGGGGAGCGCAACATGTGGACCACGAGTGTCTGCGACCACATGGACTCGACAAACCAGCCGCTCTGGAAGAGCGCAGCAAAGGTCGCCATACCCGCGACGTCGCCCGCGGCGGCAAGCTCGGACCAGCTTGCGTCCACGGCGGCGGGGCACACGACAAAGAAGAGCGCGGCGAAGGTCACGATGTCAAACAGCGAGCTCACGGGGCCCAGCTCGAGCATAAAGCCCTTGATGGATGCGGCGTCCCAGGCACGCGGGCGGGCAGTCCAGGCGTCATCGACGGTGTCCCACGGCAGTGCGATGCACACGATCTCGTAGACCAGCGACAGCAGTACCAGCTGCAGGGCGCTCATGGGCAAAAACGGCACGAACAGGCTCGCGACGGTCACGGACAGCACATTGCCAAAGTTGGAGCTCACCGTGGTCTTGAGGTACTTGAGCAGGTTGCCGTAAGTGCGGCGGCCTTCGATGATGCCGCGCTCGAGCACGCCCAGGTCCTTCTGAAGCAAGATGATATCGGCGGATTCCTTGGCAATATCGACGGCCGAATCGACCGAGATGCCGCAATCGCTCGTACGCATGGCGGCGGCGTCGTTGATGCCGTCGCCCATAAAGCCCACGGTGTGGCCGAGCATCTCGCGCATGACACGTACCAGGCGCGCCTTCTGCAGCGGCGAGAGCTTGGAGAAGAGGTGGGTTTTCTCGGCGCGCTCGGCAAGTTCGGCGTCATCGAGCGCATCGATCTCGGAGCCGAGCAGGACGTTGCTCGCGTCGATACCAATCTGCTCGCAGACGGTGGCGGCGACGCGGTCGTTGTCGCCGGTTAGGACCTTGACCGCCACGCCCTTGGCCTCGAGGGTGGCGACGGCGCCCGCGGCACTTGCTTTGGGCGGATCGAGGAAGGCCAAAAAGCCCATCAGCACCATGTCGCACTCGTCGGCGATGCCAAACTCGCCCACGCAGCGCGGATTGGTCTTCTGCGCCACGGCAATTACGCGTAGGCCCTCGGCGTTAAGTCCGGCGATCTGCTTGCGAATCTGGGCGAGCTTCTCGTCGGTGAGCGGCTGAGCGATGCCATCGATCTCGACAAAGGAGCAGATCTCGAGCATTTCCTCGGCAGCGCCTTTGGTAACCATCTGAGTTTTGCCTTGGGCGTCGGCGACAACTACGCTCAGGCGACGGCGCGAGAAATCGAAGGGAACCTCGTCGACCTTGGTATAGCGGGCGCGCAGGCTCTGGCCCAGCATGGAATCGGGCGCGACGGTCGAGGGTGTCACATCGGCACGGTCGATTACGGCCAGGTCGATAAGATTTTTGAGGCCGGTCTGGAAGAAGCTGTTCAAAAACGCATGGCGCAGCACGCGCGCGTCCTCGTTGCCATCGGTGTTGAGGTAGCGCTCGAGCACGATGCGGTCTTCGGTGAGGGTGCCGGTCTTGTCGCAGCACAGGACGTCCATCGCTCCGAGGTTTTGAATCGCCGGCAGCTCCTTGATGATAACCTGGCGACGGGCGAGGTCCTTGGCGCCCTGCGACAGGCTCGTGGTCACGATGACGGGAAGCATCTGCGGCGTGATGCCCACGGCCACGCTCGTGGCGAACAGCAGCGCGTCGATGACGTTGCCCTTGGTGGCGGCGTTGATGGCAAAGACGGCCGGCGCCATAACGAGCATCAGGCGCACCAGCAGCATGGAGACGCTCGAGACGCCGCGGTCAAACGCGCTCTTTTCGCCGCGCCCGTTGAGCATCTTGGCGATGCCGCCCAGGTAGGTGTCCGAGCCGGTGGCAACGACAAGCGCCATGGCGGCGCCGTTTTGCACGGAGGTGCCGGTAAAGACGATGTTCTTGCAGGCAGAGAGTGGCAGTGCGGAGCCGTCGGCGCCCTCGACGACGGTGACGGCGGTGGTCTTCTCGACGGCCTCGCTCTCGCCGGTGAGTGCGGACTCGATCACAAACAGGTCGCGCGCGGTGATGATGCGGGCATCTGCCGGCACCATATCGCCGGCAGAGAGACGGATTACATCGCCGGGGACGAGCTCGTCGAAGGGGATCTCGATGCGCTCGCTGTCGCGCAGGGCGGTGCAAGTGTTGGAGACCAGGTCCTTGAGGGCCTCGGCCGCATTGCCGCTGCGGGCTTCCTGGATAAACTTCATGCCGCCCGATACCAGCAGCATGGTGCCGATGACGATGACCGTGGAGGGGTCGCGCTGCGGTTCGGGCACGGCGAGCACGTCGATGTAGAGCGAGACCAGTGCGAGCGCGGCGAGGATGCCGGCGAAGGGATCGATGAACGCGTCGGCGATGCGGCGGGCGAGCGTTTTGGTCGTTGCCTCGATGGTGTTGGGGCCGACGGCGTTCAGGCGCTCAGTTGCCTGCTCGACGGTGAGGCCGTTTGCCGTGGCGTCAAGCAGTACGAGGGCGTCCTCGGCACTATGGGTGGCGGCGAATATGGTGTTCTTGGACAGGCCGGTATGAACGGCAGGGCGCGCCGTGCGGCGGCGCTTGGAGATGGCTTCGAGTACCGTGACGGTTTTGAGCATCAGCATAGGGTCCTCCTTGTTGAGGGGAGTTAGCGTACGTGTCGTATTTGCTTCAAAAAACCTAGATGTCGCTCACGTCAAGCTCTTGAGCCCACAAAGGGTGCAGCGCGCCTTTGCGGTGGTTTTGGCGATCTGCCGGTGGCGTTTATGCGTGTGCGGAGTCCTCGCGGCGTGCCGAGGGCGACATGCAGGTTTTTCGACTAGGACTGCCTTCCATGGCACACCTCCTAAAGGCTGAGCGCAGCGCGCTTTGGGTATCTCGTACCCCTTTTTAATCCGCCCGTATTCTTGATGAGGGGGTTTGACATGTCAACCCCATTGTTCGGAAAACCATTCCCCCTGACAAAGCCTTTACAGAATGCCGTGGCCCCAAAGCGCGCCCGCATCTACGCTTCGCCTGCGCTAAACTGGAAGGCACGTACGCGATTACGAGAGGAGCCCGCATGGAGGCTTACAAGCAAGAGTTCATCAAGTTTATGGTCGAGTCCGACGTCCTTAAGTTCGGCAGCTTTACGCTCAAGAGCGGCCGTCAGTCCCCGTTCTTTATGAACGCCGGCGCTTACGTGACGGGCTATCAGCTCAAGAAGCTGGGCGAGTATTACGCCCAGGCCATCCACGATAACTTTGGCGACGACTTTGATGTGCTGTTTGGACCGGCCTACAAGGGTATTCCGCTGGCCGTCGTGACCGCAATTGCCTACCACGAGCTGTACGGCAAGGAGGTCAAGTACTGCTGCGACCGCAAGGAGGCCAAGGACCACGGTGCCGATAAGGGCAACCTGCTGGGTTATGAGCCCAAGGACGGCGACCGTGTGGTCATGGTCGAGGACGTTACCACCAGCGGCAAGTCCATCGACGAGACCTATCCCAAGGTCAAGGCTGCTGCCGATGTCGAGATCAAGGGCCTGATCGTGTCCCTCAACCGCATGGAGGTCGGCAAGGGCGGTGTGACCACCGCGCAGAAGGAGATCGAGGCCAAGTACGGTTTCCCCGTCGCGAGCATCGTCTCCATGGCCGAGGTCGTCGAGACCCTCTACAACCACGAGATCGACGGCAAGGTTGTCATCGACGACGAGCTCAAGACTGCCATCGACGCCTACTACGAGCAGTACGGAGCACGTTAGTTACGGCGTTTTACCAAACGCCGTAACTGCTCGACGCTGCGCGGGCCGCATTTGGACAATCTGACGTTCAACTTCAAGGGCGCGACCAGAAGGTCAGCGCCCTTTCGTTTCACGTCACCTTGTCTCAAATGCGACCCGCTCGCTGTCCGTTCTCTACCTGCGGCGTCGTCTTGCTCCGAATGCGGCTCGCTCGCTGTCGTTGCCGAAACATCGGCGTTGCCGGACTAGTCATTGGGGACGTTCATAAATGACTACTCAGGAATGAGCGTGGATAATCTCCCGTTTTTGGCCTGTGTGCGGGCTCAAAGTGGGAGATTATCCACGTTCGCTAGTTAAGCGTCCAAAAATCCACACTCGCCAAACCTGCCAAAAAGGACAGGTTTATTTTGGCACGTTTCGGTCGGTGTCAGGAAGTGTTAGGGACAAGGCGGCGGCAGGACTCGAGAGCGAAAAGAAGTATCGGGTTTGGTGCGCCCGCTTCTGCCCGTCCCGTGCGCAGGCGATACTCGGCTTATCGACCTGCGATGCAAAGGAGATGCTCGTCCCACGAGCACTACCGGGAAGGGCTCGCGATTCGAGTCCCCACCTTAGCATTTGAACCATTTGGCACTATAATTACCGTAGGCATGCGCACAACGTTGCGCTTAATCAAGAGGAGAAAACGTATGGGTCTGTTTGACATGTTCAAGAAGAAGGCTGAGCCCGCGGCTGCCGCTGCTCCGGCCTCCATCTCTGCTTCTGCTGGCGCCGACGTGCTGTGCTCGCCCGTCAAGGGCAAGGTCATCAAGATGGCCGACGTGCCCGATCCCGTCTTTGGTGGCGAGGTTCTGGGCAAGGGCTGCGCTGTGTGGCCCGAGGACGACCTGGTCTACGCTCCCTGCGACGGCAAGGTGACCGTCACCATGGGTCACGCCGTGGGCCTGCAGTCCGATAGCGGCATCGAGGTTCTGGTGCACGTTGGCGTCGATACCGTCAACATGAACGGCGACGGCTTCGAGGGCTTCGTCAAGGCTGACGACGTCGTGAAGGCCGGCCAGCCCATACTCAAGATCGACCGCGCCAAGATCGCTGCCGCCGGTTACAAGGACTGCGTCGTCGTGGCCGTGTCCAACACCGCCGAGTTTGCTGATGTCGAGCTCGCCGTCGAGGCCGAGTCTGCCGTCGCCGCCGGTGACGTCATCGTTAAGGTTGTCCGCAAGTAATCTGCGGCATCCAAAGGATGTGCAAGGGTGGTCGGGTTTTCCGGCCACCTTTTTTATTGCACCGTGGGGAAGCGTTTTATTGCGCGTTGGGCGGGCTTGCAAACCGTTCGGACGCTAAAACGAACCGACCGCGCCTTCGCGTTGCCGAGGGTGTTCATAAGTGGATAGTATGGGCTTACTTATTACAACGTGTGCCGCGTCCGGGAAGCGCGGTGCCGCTCATTGGGAGGAACAACATGAAAAAGAAGCTGCTGCTTGTGCCCCTCATGGCCGTCTTGGTTGCATGCGTGGTCGTGCTTTCCGGCTGTGGAGGTCCTTCGGTTGAGGAGCTCATCACCGAGGATCTTACGACGCAGTTTGACGAGGTCAAGAACGGTGGCGACGACTTCCTCTCTGGTCTGGAGGAGGCTTCGGGCGACGAGTTCGAGCAGCTGGGTATCGATCCCAAGGAGTATGCCAAGACCTATCTCGAGGGCTTTGACTACAAGATCGGCGACGTGACGGTCGACGAGGACAAGGGTGTCGCGACCGCCGAGGTCTCTATCACCTGCAAGTCTATGAACAAGATCGTCGAGGACTTCTCCACTCAGTATCAGGAGAAGGTCGCTGCGCTTGACACGGTTCCTTCCGATGACGAGCTGTACAAGATGGCCGGTCAGGTTATGGTCGATGTGACCAAGACCACCGAGCCCAGGAAGACCACGGTTATCTTCAAGTACACCTGCAACGACGACGGTGAGTGGTCTGCCGACGACTCCGTCAACTCCGAGATGATGGATGCAATGCTGAACTAGGGGGTTACGCGGTTCTACGAACCGCGTAACCAGTTGACGCTGCGCGCCGCCCAGGACGACAATTTGTCATTCAAAAGGCGAGGCATGACCAGAAGGTCTATGCCTCGCCTTTTTCATGCCAACTTGTTCGTCCTGGACGTCGCTCGCTGTCCATCCTCTACCTGCGTCGTTGCCATGGTGCGGCACTTGTAGTCATTGGGGACGTTCTTAAATGACCAGGCGGCAGTTGGGGACACTCCTTGTGCCAGCGTTGCATCGATTGCTTGGGAAACCGGGACCCGGTTTTTGGCCGAATAGTGGGTCGCATTTTCCGGATGGGGTGGGTTACGGAAAGTGCGACCCGGAATATTACTCTGAAACGGGATGCGGTTTCCCTGATGCGCCTCAAACGGAAAGCGCATCCCATTCCGGAGCTCCAAAACGGGATGCGCTTTCCGCGCGGAAGAATTGCCGCAGCTGCGTTAAGCAGTGTCGCTCGTTACTCGCCCAGGATCAGCGCTGCGAGCTCGTCCTGGGTGTCCACCACGTAGTCGGCGCCGGCGGCTTCCAGCTCTGCGCGGCCGCGGAAACCCCAGCTGACGCCCGCACTCTTAAGGCCGGCGTTGTGGCCGGTCAGGATATCGACATTGGAATCGCCTACGTAGAGCGTGGTCGCCGGGTCGGCGCCTAGCTCTTCCATCACATGCAGCGTGACGGGTGCTTCGGGCTTGGGCGGAAACGCATCGACACGGCCCTGCACCAGCGCAAAGCGCTCGGAACCAAAATACTTTTCGATAAGCGGAGCCGCCGAGACGTGGTCCTTGTTAGTGAGCACGGCAAGCTGAACGCCTGCGGCGCGCAAGCGGTCGAGCATCTCGATCGTGCCGGCATAGGGAGCGGTGTGGTCTTCCTTGTGCTCGCTGTAGTAAGCCCTAAACTCGGCAAGTGTCTGCTCAAACATGCGGCCGTCGCCTGCGTACTCGGCGGGCATAAAGCGCTCAACCAGCTTGAGCATGCCGTTTCCCACCTTGTAGCGGTACTCGTCAACGGCAAACGTGGGCCAGCCGTGCGCCTCGCAGGTATGGTTGCCGGCGGCCGCCAGGTCCTCGAGCGTGTTGAGAATGGTGCCGTCCAGGTCAAAGATCACATGGGAAAAAGCTGCTGCCATGGGTGCTCCTGCCGCTTGAGTTGTAAAACGCACCCCATGATACTGGGCATGCGTGCCGGGCATGTTTGGAATCTGAATATCTTTAATAGCCCTGAGCCTTTGTCGTTAGCAAATTCTCGGCAGCTGCTCTCCTACGAGCATGTCGAGGATGCGGGTCGAGCCCCAGCCGGTACGTACGCGCACGGCGGGTCGAGCGTCCGATCCAAGTGGCAGCACGCGGCCGATAATCGCGGAGTTCTCGCCGTAGCGGGCGGCGCACATGGCGGCCAGCGCCGCATCGGCTTGTTCGGCCGGCACGACGGCAACCATCTTGCCCTCGTTTGCCACCTGCAGCACATCGTAGCCGAGCATCTCGCAGGCGGCCTGCACGTCGGGACGCACGGGCACGGCATCCTCGTCGACCTCCATGGCAACGCCGCTGGCCTGTGCAAACTCGTTGAGTGTGGACGCCAGGCCACCGCGCGTGGGGTCGCGGAAGCAACGTGTGTCGGGTGCTGCGGAAAGCACATCGGCAATCAGGTGGTTGAGCGGCGCGGCGTCGCTTTCGATGGTGCTCGAAAACGCCAGACCCTCGCGCTGACTCATGATGGCGATGCCGTGGTCACCCAGTGTGCCCGACACCAGGATGACGTCGCCGGGCCGGCAGTTTGCGCCGCTGAGCGCCACGCCCGCGGGTACCTCGCCCACGCCGGCGGTATTGATATAGACGCCGTCGGCCCCGCCGCGCTCGACCACCTTAGTGTCGCCCGTGATTATGGACACGCCCGCTTCGTGCGCCGTTTCGGCCATCGTCTGCACAATCTGGTGGAGCTTATCCATGGGATAGCCCTCTTCGAGGATAAAGCCGCACGATAGGTAGCGCACGTTGGCGCCCGAGGTCGCGACGTCGTTGACGGTTCCGCACACGGCGAGGCGGCCGATGTTGCCACCGGGGAAGAACTGCGGCGAGACTACAAAGCTGTCGGTCGACATGGCGATGCGCCCGCTCGCGGGCAGCGCGGCGACACCGGCGTCGTTGCCTTCGAGCAGCTCGGGCGACCCAAAGGCATCCAAAAAGACCTCATCGATGATGCGCTTCATCATCTGTCCGCCGGAGCCGTGGCCCAGCAGGACGGTGCTATCGGTAACGCTATGGGACATATCGAAAACTCCAATCGTGGGTGGAATTATATGGGTGAGGCGCAGCGTCGACTGGTCCGCCGTTCGTTAGAACGGCGGAACCTATTAGCCTCGGTAGCGGAAATATGCTGCGCAGCTGCCCTCGGAGCTCACCATGCAGGGGCCGACGGGATGCTCGGGCGTACAAGCGTGGCCGAACAGGGGGCAGTCGCTCGGCGTAATGGCCCCGCGCAGCACGTCGCCGCAGCGGCACCCGCGTGGCTCGACCGTCGGCTCGATGGACACGTCAAAGCGCATGCTGGCATCAAAGTGCGAAAACTCGGGACGAATGGCGAGTCCCGAAGCCGCAATCGATCCCAGCCCGCGCCACGTGGTATCGCACGGCTCAAATACCTGCTCGACCAGCTGGCGCGCCACAGGATTGCCGTCGGCATTGACGCCGCGACGGTAGGCGTTGTCGATCGCGGGCTGCCCCTCAACAACCATCTGGACCAGCATGCAGATACCCTGCAAGATGTCGACCGGCTCAAATCCCGTTACCACGCCTGGAGTCTTAAACTCGTCGACCAAAAAGCCAAAGGGGGCCAAGCCCGTGATGGTGGCGACGTGGCCCGGCAGGATAAAGCCGTCGATGGCGGTCTCGGGGTCGTTGGCGATGGCGCGCAACGCCGGCGGCGTGGTCTTGTGGGCGCAATAGACCGAGAAGTTCAAAAGCCCGCGCGCCTCGGCCTCCAAGATGGCGGCGGCGATGGTGGGCGTCGTAGTCTCAAAGCCCACGCCCATAAAAATGACCGGGCGATCGGGGTTTTGCTCGGCAATGTCGAGCGCGTCGAGCGGGGAGTAGACGATGCGAATGTCACGCCCTGCCGCTTTTTGCGCAGCGAGCGAGGTGGATGATCCGGGCACGCGCATCATGTCGCCAAAGGTGGTGATGATGGCGCCGTCTATGTTGGCGAGCGCGATTGCGTGGTCGATGTCGCGGTTGGCGGTGACGCAGACGGGGCAGCCCGGGCCGCTCAGCAGCTTGAGCCCTGCCGGCATAATGGAGCGAAAGCCATAGCGCCCGATGCTCACGGTATGCGTGCCGCAGACTTCCATAAGGTTGATGGTGCGGTCGCCGACAAGCTCATGAATGCGCTCGATGAGCTCGCGAGCCAGCTTGGGATCGCGGAATGCCGAGAAATCGATACCGGAGCGAGCCGGCTGCTCGGGCGCCACTAGTAAGCCTCCGCCGGGTTGGTGGCCAGCTGGTCTTCTTCGACCAGCTCGGACATGGCATTAACAAGCTCGAGCGTTTCCTGTGCTTCCTGCTCGTCGACAATCTGGATGCCAAAGCCGGCGTGTACGAGAATATAGTCGCCAACCTGCGCCGTCGGCACGAGCCGCAGCGACACGGGGCGCTCGATGCCCATCATGTCGACGGTGGCCTTGAGGTCGTCGTCGCGTTTGACTACTTTGCCGGGAACGGCAAGGCACATATTGTTCCCCTTTTATACGCTTTGCGCTGGATGGGCGCTTAATAATCCATCAGTTGATGGTAGCGCTCGCGGGCGCTGCGGGCAAACGCGCTACACCTGTGAGACGGCGGCTTGCGGGCTGGCCGAACAGCCTACTGCGATGCAATCTGCGCAAGACGAGCGCTTGCGACTGCCGCCTGACCGTAGGCGATGCAGCCGTCGTTAACGGGCACGGTTTGGGGAATCAAGACAGTGAGACCCATGCTTTTGAGCTCGCGGGTGAGGAGCTGGAGCAAAAGTCGGTTCATGAACACGCCGCCCGAGAGCGCGACGGTATCGATGCCTTCGCGCGCGCAGATTTCGCGTGCGATTCGTGCCGAAGAGCGCGCGATGGCGATATGGAAGTCGAGCGCGAGCCTGTAGGCGGGCGCTCCGGCTTCAATTCCTCCCAAAAGTGCCTCAAAGAGTGCTTTCTGGTCCAGAACATAGGGGCCGTCCAGCCACGATGGGCCAGATGCGAAATAGCCGGCGTTGTCGTCGGGAAAATGGGTGCCTTCGCTGTCGAGCGCGCGCCAGGCGGCGGCTTCGAGCTCGATGGCGGGTTCGCCCTCGTAGGTTGCCTTGTCGCAGATGTCCAGAATTGCTGCCGCGGCATCAAAGAGACGCCCCATGCTGCTGGTACGCGGGCTGTTGATGCCGCGCTCGATCATGGTGGCTGTCACGCTGCGCGTTTGCTCGTCGAGGCTGTCCAAAAGCCGAGCGGCACCTGGGTGCTCGAGCAGGCCGAGCTCACTGAGCAGGGCAAAGGCGTTGCGGCGGGCGTCGCGCACGGAGGCCGCCCCACCGGGGAGCGCCCAGGTGCGCAAATGCGCGGTGCGCTCAAAGCCGCCAAGGCTGGCAACAAGAAACTCGCCGCCCCAAATGGTCCCATCGGTGCCGGCGCCGGTGCCGTCAAAGGCGATGCCAAGGACGCGCGCGTCGGTTGTAAGCTGGCCCGCGGCGATGGCCTCGGCCATTACGCTCGCGATATGCGCATGATGGTGCTGCACCTCGACGAGCGGCAGATTGCATTTTCGCGTCTGCTCGCGCGCCCACTGGCCCGATAGATAGCTGGGGTGTACATCGCAGGCCAAGGCGGCGGGCGCCAAGTCAAAGAGATCTTCCAAGCGCGTGCGCGCGGCGTTCCAGGCATCGAAGGTCCCGCCGTTTTCAACATCGCCGATATGCTGCGACACAAAACAGGTCGCCTCGCCGTTCGTCCCTTCACGCGTGAGCGCAATCGTGGCCTTTTGTTGTGGCCCGCAGGCGAGCACGCAGGACGGAGCGCCGTCGAGCGCCGGCAACGGCAGCGGCTGGGGTGCATATCCGCGAGCGCGGCGAACGGGCATAATGGCGCCGTCGACCACGCGCACTACAGAGTCGTCGTAGCGCGAGAGGATCGCGCGGTCGTTACCGAGCAGCGCGTCGGCGATGCCGGCGGCAACGAGGTGTTCCCAGGCAAGGTCGTCGTCGGTCTCGATGGGTTCTTCGCTCAGGTTTCCGCTGGTCATGACGAGCGCGTGCATACCGCAGGCTTCTGCCGCGGCAAGCAACAGATGTTGAAGCGGCGTATAGGGGAGCATGACGCCGAGCTCAGGAAGGTCGTGCGCGACAGATGGCGCGAGAGCGAGGATGTCGGGGGAACCGCCGTTGCCCTCGCCAACAGTGCGCCGGCGCAGCAGCACAATGGGGCGGATACTGCCAGCGAGCAGATCGCGTTCAGCATCGTCGATATGACACAGGCGCCCGGCATCGGCAAGACTGCGAACCATGACGGCAAGTGGCTTGTTGCTGCGACGCTTGCGACGGCGCAGCTCGCGCACCGCTTGTTCGTTGGCAGCATCGCAGGCCAGGTGGAATCCGCCCAGGCCCTTGATGGCGACGATGCCACCGCTGGCCAGCAGCTCAACGCAGCGCTCGATGATAGCGTCGCTGGCCTCGCGTGTGGTGCCGACGGTCGGTGTCGCGGACGAATTCCCGCACGCATTGCCGTTTACAGCCTCGCGCCACGTAATATGCGGCCCGCAATCAAAGCAGGCATCGGGCTGCGCGTGAAAACGCCGGTCGAGTGGGTCGACATACTCCGCAGCGCACTTGGGACACATGGGAAAACAATCCATCGACGTGGCCGCTCGGTCATAAGGCAGCGATTGGATGATGGTAAAGCGTGGGCCGCAGTTAGTGCAGTTGATAAAGGGGTAGTGATAGCGTCGGTCGGCGGGATCGAACAACTCGCGCAGGCAATCGTCACAGGTGGCGATATCGGGCGAGACGAGCGTCGTGTGCGCGGTCTGGTCCTGCGACGCCACAATGTGAAAGCCCTGCTCATCGGCAGCGCTCCAGCCGCCAGGCTCCAAATCCGCAATATCGACTCGCTCAACGCGAGCTGCCGCAGGCGCATGCTCAGAAAGCGCGGCAACAAAAGCATCGAGCGCATCGGCCGGAGCGTGCGCCTCGATATGCACGCCGTCGCCCGCATTGAGCACCCATCCGCAAATGCCATGCGTCATGGCCTCGCGATACACAAACGGTCGCATGCCAACGCCCTGCACAATGCCCGTCACATGAATATGCACATGCCGCATGCGACACTCCTCATCAAAACCGATCAAAAAGGGACAGGTTTATTTTGGTAGGTAAAACTTCTAAACCTGCCAAAACAAACCTGTCCCTATTTGGCAGGTGCGCTGCGGGAAATCCCGCTACAGCCCCAGGCTCTGCTTGGTGGCGGCGCACGTGAGCTCGCCGTGCTTAACGCCGCGCAGGCCCAGCAGGCGGTCGGCTAGTTCGTAGACGCGCTCGCCGCGACCCTTGAGTGCCAGGATTTCCAAGCAGTTGTGGTGATCCAAATGCACGTGCATCGTCGATACGATCTCGTCGGTGTAGTCGTGCTGCACCTCGTCCAGGCGGCGCGTCAGGTCGCCGGTATGGTGGTCGTAGATCATGGTGAGCGACCCGATAACGTGCTCATCGGGCGTGCGCATCTGCTCTTTGGCGATCGAGGCGCGAATCAAATCGCGCACGGCCTCGGAGCGGTTGGCCACGTCGCCGCGGCGCGCGATCTGCTCGTCAAAACGGCGCAGCAGGTCGTCGGGTGCGGTAACCGAAAAACGGACCAGCTCGGAGCTGGAGCCACTACAGTGGCAGCCCGCGTCACCGTCCGCCCCGTGCGGATGCTCGTGCTCGTACCCGCAGCAGTGCTCGTGTTCGGCCACCTTACACCAGCTTCACGGAGCCGACGGAGTTGTGGTCGGCCTCGATGGCTTCCTCGTAGCCCTCGAGCGCGTCATGCGCCTCGTGGAGCGCGGCCATGGCGGCCTCGAGCTTGGCGCCGATGCGCTCCATGTCAAAATTCTCGGTCGCATGCAGCAGCTGATGGCTCCACTCATGAGCGAGCTCGATGGTGTCGTCGACCTGCTTGACGCTCATGGCAAGCTGGCTCATGTTCATTCCGACGTCATGCATGGAAAATCTCCTTTTGTATGGGGCAGTTCAGTGGTTCAGATTTTACTACGCCCGCTCTGTGCGCAGCTGCATAAGAAAACGGGTGCGAGTCTGTGCGACCCGCACCCGTTCACTGGGGGCTGTTTGTGACTACCATACTATCCGTGGTTGCACTCGGTGCATCCAGAAGTCCGGCGAGCGGTGCAAAAGCGCTCATGGACGGCAGGCAGACGGCAACATGTAACAAGCGTATTACAGATGCTTCTCCAGCAGCGCCTGCAGCCTCGCCTTGGGCAGAGCGCCAACCGAGCGGTCAATCTCCTCGCCGTTCTTAAACACAACCAGCGTGGGGATGCTCATGACGCCATACTTCATGGCCAGGTCCTGGTTGTCGTCGACGTTGCATTTGGCAACGGCAAGCTTGCCCGCCAGCTCATCGGCAACCTCGTCAACGATGGGCGAGAGGGATCGACAGGGCCCGCACCACGGTGCCCAAAAATCGACCAGCACGGGCAGGCTGTCGTTAACGATGGAATCGAAGTTCTCGGGGGTAATCTGATTAATGTCAGCCATGGTGACCTCCATAATGCGACGCGGCTCGGCCGCGTAAAACTCAGTACGACCGTGCTTATACCCAGCCGCCCGCAAAGCAACCACTCGCGGGCGGCTCTTTTATATAATGGTGGGCACGCAAACGATTGGAGAGCGCATGTCCACGTCACAAAGCCAGAAAAAAGAAGCCATCGCCCAGGCGGCCGAGCAGGAGCTCACATCGCTTGCGGTCCGTGGCGTGCGTATCGCGGGCAACGCGTGCTCGCCGATCGTGCTGGTCAAAGGCGATTTGGACGAGGCCGAGCGTTCGGGTGGCGAGCTTGCCGCCGGCCCGGATGGCGCGGCGTTGCGCAAGGCGCTTGGGGCCATCGGCTACGCGCCCGAGGATTTTTGCGTACTGGCAAGCGTCGCCGGCGTGGGTGACGGAGCGGTCACAGTGGGCGAGACTCTGCCGTGCGAGCTGTTCCGCGAGGCGCTCGAGGCCTTGGACCCCGAGGCGGTCCTGCTGCTGGACGATCGCGCGGCCGATACCATGCGCGAGACCTACGCCGATATGCTCGTGGCGATCGATGACTTCGACACCGCCATGCTCAAGCCCGGCCTGGTCGCCCATGTGCAGGGCCGCCGCGTGCTCGCGCTCGACGGCTTTGAGGCGGCACTCACCGACAAGGCCGCTAAGCAGCGCATGTGGGCATACATCAAGCAACTGACCCCGGCGGCCGCTCCGCTGTAGCGAGCCCGCGTCGACAAACGACCCCGAGCGGACGGGCCGTACCCGCGGAACGCAAATCCGTCGCGCCCGCGCCCTTACATCACGGCGCGCAGCTCAAACCGATCGCCGTTAATGCGGAACTGGCAGTTGCCGTTCATGCGCTCCACGGCAAGTTTGATGCTCCTGGTGCCAAAGCCGTGGCCCGCATGCCGGGTCACGGGCATGCCGTCGACCATGCGCGGCGCGCGGTCAAACGTGTTGGAAACTAACAGCAGCAGCTGGCCGTCCTCTAATCGCAGGTCAAAGTCGACGAATCGCTTTCCTTGGGGTGCGGCGCTTGCGGCGGTGATAGCGTTTTCCAAGGCATTTGAGAGCACGCTAAACAGGTCGGCGTCACCTACGTGGATGGTTTCGGGTACGGCGGCGCGCAGGTTGGCGGTAATGCCGTTTCTATTGATATCCGAGTTAAATGACGAAAGCGCGATGTTTACGGTCTCGTTGGCGCAGAAGCGGCGTACGGCGGTGCGGTCGCCGGCTTCGCAGAGTTCGTCGATGCGATCGAGCGCCTCGTCGGTGTGGCCCTCCTCAATTAAAGCGGCCAGGCCGCGTAGGAAGTGGCGCATGTCGTGGCGCAGAATCGACAGCTCGCGCCCAGATTGACGCCAAGCCTCGAGCTCTTTGATGGCGGCGCTGTCGCGGGTTTCGAGCATCCAGCGCTCTCGCTCGGCGGTTTCCTTTTCTTCGTATTCGCGCAGGTAAACGGCAAGAAACATAAGATAGAAGGCACAGAGCGCAAATGCCAAAAACTCAACCGTCACCACCGAGCCCGAGTGGAACAGCGTGGTGTAGACGTTGGTGGCATAGTCAAAGACGTAATAGACGAGCGGCAGGATTAAAAGGATGCCCAGCTCGGTGGTGCTTTTAATCGCCAAGCGTGGACCGATGTCGCCGGCCCAATGCAACAGGACGGCAAAGACGGCGAGTGTGGTCGCGATACGCGCCAGATAGTACGCGATCTGCGAGTCGGTTGCGGCAAATGCGGCGATGCCCATCCAATTGCTGAACTGGCAGCTCAGATAAGCACTCGTAATGCCGAGCGCGGCAAGCAGCGGGCTCAGGCGGTAGCGCGCACACAAATAGATGACGAGCGGCAGATGCACGACGAGCGGATATACCTGGCGGGCAAAAAGCTCGCCGCCGACGGCATTGGCGAGGCCAAATGCGCATCCGGTTACGGCACCGACCAACACCAGTTCAAGCGCATGACGCCGGTTGATCTCGACACCGCACAGTGCCGTCGAGGCAAAGACGCCAAAGAGCAGCGTCGTGGCGTGGTGGATTGCCCAAAGGACCATTTCGGCCGAGGAGACCATCAGTGTCTCCCACCCTCAAAGCGCGCCGCAAAGTAGGCGTCTTGGAATCCCTGCTTGCAGCTGCGCGAAAGCGGGATGCACGCGCCCGAGCGCATGACGATGTCCGTGCGGTCAAAGTGATCGATATTGCGCAGGTTGACCTGGTAGCTGCGGTGGCATTTAAAGAAGACCGCGTTTTGCTCCAAGCGGTCCTCGACGCTGCGGAACGACTCGAGTGCCTCGATATCGCGTCCGTCGCGCAGGTGGAAGACCACGTGCTTGTTGCGCGCCTCGGCATATTCGATGTCGGACAGGCGCAGGGCGTGGTAGCCAAAGGAAGTTTTGATCACGAGCTCGTCGGTTGCCGCCGGGCGCATGCTCGAAAGCTCGTCGAGTAATCGCGCCAGGCGTTCGTAAGTCACGGGCTTGAGCAGATAGTCGAAGGCGCGGACCTCGTAGGATTCCAGCGCGAACTCGGGCGACGAGGTGAGGAACACCAGGCGCACGGCGGTGTCGGCCTGGCGCAGTTCGCGTGCGGTGTCCATGCCGTTGACGAGCGGCATGATCATGTCGAGCAGAATGATGTCGGCGCGCGATGCGGCATGGCGGGCCAGCAGGTCCTCGCCGCGCGTGACGAGCGCAACATCGACCGTCGTGCCCGTCTCGGTCGACCAACGGTCGATCATCCGGTGCAGTCTATCTAGAAAAGCGACATCATCGTCGCAGGCAATAATCTTGAGCATTCTAAGCCCCCTTAGTAGTTCGATTTTGCCACATTGGGTGCGGACCGCTTGTGGGGGTGCGGACCGTTTGCGCCCCACGGCGTGCAACTCGCGCCAAGCGGTATTGCGGTGGCGAAAGATGCCTCCTGCGCCATCGAGACCTCAGCTATCCTCAGCTTGCCAGTTCGAATATGGACCTGCCACATGATTGAATCTTTATTTCAACTTTACACCTAGGTTTACAGCTGTCTTGTCAGCTGTAAACCTAGGTGTCATACTAAAGCCCCAAGATTCGCCAAAAGAGAGGGGCCTTGATGGCACAGAGCGCGAACATGGATGCGTCGGAGCTTGCACGCGATATCGCGGCCGGCCTGGCATCGGCAACGACGGCAACGGAGCGTGCGGCACTGGTGCCCGCAGAGCTCGTCGAGGCCATTCATCAACTAAAAACCCAACGTGACGCGGTGATCCTGGCGCACTATTACGTGGTGCCCGAGGTTCAAGCCGTTGCCGATTACGTCGGCGATAGCTTCTACCTGGCAAAGCTCGCCAAAAGCCTGCCGCAGCAGACCATCGTGTTGTGCGGCGTGGAGTTTATGGGCGAGAGCGCCAAGCTGCTCAATCCCACTAAGACCGTGCTGCTGCCCGAGCCGGGCGCGGACTGTCCCATGGCGCACATGGTCAAGCGCGAGACGGTCGACGCGGCGCGCGCCGAGTACGGCGACGACCTGGCCGTGGTGTGCTACGTCAACTCCACGGTCGAGATCAAGAGCTGGAGCGACGTGTGCGTCACCAGCTCCAACGCCGTTAAGATCGTGTCCGAGCTGCCGCAGCAGCATATCCTGTTCATTCCCGACCAAAACCTGGGACGCTTCGTAGCCGAGCAGGTGCCGCAAAAGCACGTCATCCTCAACAACGGCTACTGCCCGCGCCATCACATCATCACCGTCGAGCAGATCGTCGACGCGACGGAGGCCCACCCCGACGCGCTCGTGCTGGCGCACCCCGAGTGCAAGGCCGACGTCCTGGCCGAGGCCGACTACATCGGCTCCACCGCCGGCATCATCAAGTATGCCGAGGAGTCCGACGCGAGCGAGTTCATTATCGTGACGGTCCGCGGCGTGCTCTACGAACTCGAGCGCCGCTGCCAGGGCACCGGCAAGAAGTTCTACTTCCCCGTGGTGCAGCCCACCTGCGTCAACATGGATCTCATCACGCTCGAAAAGCTCGTGCGCTGCCTGGAGACGGGTGAGGGCGAGGTGCAGATCGGCGTGTCGGACGAGGCTGCCGACCAGGCCAAACTCACGCTCGACCGCATGCTCGAGTACGCAGCACGCTAGAACAATGTTGCATGAGGGACGGTCCCTTATGCCACATTACAAGGGAGAGGATTCCTGTGGAAACCAAGCAATACCCCGATATGGAGTGCGACGTCGTCATTGCCGGCTGCGGCGTGGCGGGTCTGTACGCGGCCCTCAATCTGCCGACGAGCACGCGCGTGATCATGCTCTCCAAGGGCGCGGTCGATGAGTGCGATTCGATGCTCGCGCAGGGCGGCATCTGCGTGCTGCCCGAGGGCTCGGACTATGATGCCTTCTTTGAGGACACCATGCACGCCGGTCACTACGAGAACCGCCGCGAGAGCGTCGACATCATGATCCGCTCGAGCCGTTCGGTCATCAACGACCTGCTAGCGATGGGCGTGGATTTTGAGCGCAAGGCCGACGGCAGCCTCGACTTTACCCGCGAGGGCGCGCACAGCCGTCCGCGCATTGCCTTCCATGCCGACATTACGGGCAAGGAGATCACGACCAAACTGCTCCAGGCCGTTCGCAAGCTGGACAACGTGCAGATTTTGGAGCACGTGGCCACGACCGACATCCTGACGGGCGAGCGTGACGGCGCCACGGTGTGCACCGGTATCGTCGCCGTTCCCGTGGACGAGAACAACTCGGTTCGTCCCGCCGACGAGCTGGTAAATGCCGCCGAGGGCGCGCATGCCGGCGAGCCGTTTAAGATCCATGCCCGCCACACGCTGTGGGCAACGGGCGGCATCGGCGGCGTATACGACCATTCGACCAACTACCCGCAGCTCACGGGCGATGCCTGCTACATTGCTCAGGAGCATGGCATTAAGATGGAGCACCTGGACTACGTGCAGATTCACCCCACGGGGCTGTTCTCGCCGCAGCCGGGCCGCACGTTCCTGATCAGCGAGAGCTGCCGCGGCGAGGGCGCGATTTTGCTCAACGCCGCCGGCGAGCGTTTTACCGACGAGTTGCAGCCGCGCGACGTTGTCGCCGCCGCCATCCGCGAGCAGATGAAGCAGGACGGCACCGAGCACGAGTGGCTGAGCTTTGCCCCCGTCGAGCGTGACGTGGTGACCGGGCACTTTGCCAACATTCGCGCGCGCTGCCTGGAGGACGGCCGCGACATCTTGGACGAGCCCATTCCCGTTACGCCGACGCAGCACTACTTTATGGGCGGCGTGTGGGTCGACAAGGACGGCCGCACCTCGATGCCCGAACTCTACGCCGCGGGCGAGACGGCCTGCAACGGCGTTCACGGCAAGAACCGCCTTGCATCAAACAGTCTGCTCGAAGCACTGGTCTGGGGTCGTCGCGCCGCGTGGTACATGCGTACCGGCGAGTCGCTGGCCGTGGAGCAGGCGGGCGATCCCGCGCTCGATGGCCGTCATCGCGCCCTGAGTGCCGACACCCTGGCAATCGATGATTTGGCCCGTGCCGCCGGCACGCAGGCCGTGGAGGAGTAGACCATGAATCCCATTACCATGAAGCTCGTCGTCGATGATCTGATTCTGCAAGCTCTGCGCGAGGACATTACGTTTGAGGACGTGAGCACGGCGAGCGTGTGCCCCACGGCGCGCCCCGCCACGGTGGAGCTCATCGCCAAGGCCGACGGCATCATTGCGGGACTGGATGTGTTCGCTCGCACCTTTGAGCTGCTGGATTCGCAGAGCTCGGTGCTGTTTGATGTTGCCGATGGCGACGAGGTGCACGCCGGCGACCATGTGGGTCAGGTGCGCGGCGATGCGCGCGTGCTGCTTTCGGGCGAGCGCGTGGCACTCAACTACCTGCAGCGCATGAGCGGCATCGCTACCTACACGCACAGCATGGCCGCGGCGCTCGAGGGTACCAAGACCGTGCTCGTCGACACGCGCAAGACCACGCCGGGTATGCGTGTGTTTGAAAAGGCGGCGGTTGAGATTGGCGGCGGTAGCAACCACCGCTACAACCTGTCGACGGCCGTCATGCTCAAGGACAACCACATCGATGCCGCCGGTGGCGTGGCGCGCGCGATCGAGATGGCGCGCGCCCATGCGTCGTTTACCACGACGGTCGAGATCGAGTGCGAGAACCTGGACATGGTGCGCGAGGCCGTGGAGGCCGGTGCCGACATCATCATGTTCGACAACATGACCCATGACGACATGGCCGCCGCTATTGAACTTATCGCCGGCCGCGCCAAGACCGAGTGCTCGGGCAACGTGGATGCCAGCAATATCCGCGCGCTTGCCGACCTGGGCGTTGACTTTATTAGCTCGGGCGCCCTGACGCACTCCGCGCCGATCCTCGACCTCTCGCTTAAGCACCTGCGTCTGCTGGACGGTAAATAATGAACGCCCGCGAGCGTCGCCGTGCCATCATGGCCGTGCTCGAGGGGGCCAAGGGGCCCGTATCGGGCAGCGCGCTTGCCCGCGAGGTGGGTGTGAGCCGCCAGATCGTGGTGCAGGACATCGCCCTGCTGCGCGCCGATGGGCACGATATCGTGGCGACCAACCGCGGCTACGTGCTGCAGGAGGCCCCCAGCAGCCCCGCCGTGCCTACGCGCTTGGTCAAGGTTCGCCACAGCGTGGAGCAGGCAGGCGATGAGCTCACGAGTATCGTCGACGCCGGCGGCGCCGTGCTCAACGTGATTGTCAATCACCGCGTGTACGGTAAGATTACGGCCGACCTGGACATCCGCAATCGTCGCGATGTCGAGCGCTATCTGCGCGATATCGAGAGCGGCAAGAGCTTTCCGCTGCTGACGGTGACCAGCGGCTACCACTTCCATCGCATTGCGGCGGAGGACGAACAGACCCTCGACGAGATCGAGGCGATGCTCAAGGAAAAAGGCTACCTAGCAGACCTGATGCCCTACGAAGACGATTTGTCCTAGTCGACGCCGCATCTATAAGTTGCGGTGAAATAGTTCCTAAAATCGGCATCCAAGACATAAAACAGGAACTATTCCACCGCAACTGCCAAGGGTCCCGCTCCAAATTAGCTGCCCACATATGCAAAAGGAGGCCTCCGCGGCGATGCGGAAGCCTCCTTTTTTTGTGCACGGTGTACTTTTGAGTGTGCAAGTGGGGGAGTTGTTACTCCTCGACGATCTCGGTGATCGCGCCAGCGGGGCAAGCGTCCTGGCAAGCGCCACAGGCGACGCAGGAGTCCTCGTCAGCGACGGTAGCGACGTCCTGGAGCTCCAGAACGCCAGCGGGGCAGGAGTCGACGCAAACGCCACAAGCGATGCACTCGTCGGCATCAATTACGGGATGAGCCATGGTAGTTTCCTCTCTGTTGACCGACGCTACAGGCGATGCGCGCCGGTTTGATTCGGGCAAAAACATACCACGGGAGCGACCGTTTGCAATACCCTCTGGCCGGCATCTTCATACCGTTCGCCGAGTATGCCAAGGTTTACTAAAAAACGCGCAGGTGGGGCCGTTGAGCTGCATAAATGTTAGCTAAAGGTGACTTGAAATATAGGGCGATTGAGCGTGCTTGCGGAAACCGCATCCCATTATTTTGTCGAAAAACGGGTTGCAGTTTCCGGTTAGGCCCGCTAGCGGAAACTGCGACCCGGTATCAGCTCTCAAAACGGGATACGGTTTCCGGTTGAGCCTTCAGATGGAAACTGCGACCCGGAATCCACGCTCAAACCGGGATGAGCTTTCCGCAAGACGGCCCCCAGGCACCCCCGGACGCAAACCTCAGCCATCTCTACATAGATCTCGATAGATTTGCCGAGAACTCAAACAGTGCGTCTACCTGCATATTTGCGAACCTAAACTCTTGGCAATAAGAAATCTTATATGAATTGACTTAGATTTTGTATATTCCGGCCCATAAGGGGATACACTACATCCTGAAAGACAAGCCGAAACACCGCTCGGCAGACCGCCGAGTCGGTGCAAACGCACAAGAGAGAGGGAATTTCTAATGGGCAAGATTCTTGGTATCGACCTTGGTACTACTAACTCCGCAATGGCCGTCCTCGAGGGCGGTTCTCCGACCATTATCGTGAACGCCGAGGGCGACCGCACCACCCCGTCCGTCGTGGGCTTCCGTGCCGACGGCGACCGCGTCGTGGGTAAGGCCGCTAAGAACCAGGCTGTCACCAACCCCAAGAACACCGTGTTCTCCATCAAGCGCTTCATGGGCCGCAAGTACTCCGAGTGCACCTCCGAGATCAAGACCGTGCCGTACGAGGTCAAGGAGGGCCAGGGTGGCCGTGCCGTCGTCGACATCGAGGGCAAGGATTACACCGCCGAGCAGGTGAGCGCCATGACGCTCGCCAAGATGAAGGCCGACGCCGAGAAGTATCTGGGCGAGACTGTCACCGACGCCGTCATCACCGTCCCGGCCTACTTCAACGACGCCCAGCGTCAGGCCACCAAGGACGCCGGTAAGATCGCCGGCCTCAACGTCAAGCGTATCGTCAACGAGCCGACCGCTGCTGCCCTGGCCTATGGCCTGGACAAGCAGGGCACCGACCAGCGCATCCTGGTCTTCGACCTGGGTGGCGGCACCTTTGACGTCTCCATCCTCGACCTCGCCGACGGCGTGTTTGAGGTTCTGTCCACCTCGGGCGACAACCACCTGGGCGGCGACGACTGGGATCAGCGCGTCATCGACTGGATGGCCGATAAGTTCCAGCAGGAGAACGGTGTCGACCTGCGTCAGGACCCCATGGCCCTGCAGCGTCTGAAGGAGGCCGCCGAGAACGCCAAGAAGGAGCTCTCCGCCGCCCAGCAGACCACCATCAACCTGCCGTTCATCACCATGAACCAGTCCGGCCCGCTGCACCTCAACTACACGCTGACCCGCGCCGAGTTCGAGAAGATCACCCGCGACCTGCTCGAGCGCTGCAAGCAGCCTGTCACCAACGCCCTGCGCGACGCCAAGCTTAAGCTCTCCGATCTGACCGAGGTCATCCTCGTCGGCGGCTCCACCCGTATGCCCGCCGTCCAGGAGCTCGTCAAGACCATGACCGGCAAGCAGCCCAACATGTCCGTGAACCCCGACGAGGTCGTTGCCGACGGCGCTGCCGTCCAGGGCGGCGTGCTTACCGGCGACGTCGAGGGCATCCTGCTGCTCGACGTTACCCCGCTGTCGCTGGGCGTCGAGACCATGGGCGGCATCATGACCAAGATGATCGACCGCAACACCACGATCCCGACCTCCAAGACCGAGGTCTACTCCACCGCTGCCGACAACCAGACCAGCGTCGAGATCAACGTGCTCCAGGGCGAGCGCGAGCTTGCCCGCGACAACAAGTCGCTCGGTAAGTTCCAGCTGACCGGTATCCCGGCTGCCCGCCGCGGCGTGCCGCAGATCGAGGTCACCTTCGACATCGACGCCAACGGCATCGTCAAGGTCTCCGCTAAGGACAAGGGCACCGGCAAGGAGCAGCAGATCACCATTTCCGGCTCCACCGCTCTGTCCGACGACGAAGTCGATCGTATGGTCAAGGACGCCGAGGCTCATGCCGAGGAGGACAAGAAGCAGAAGGAAGAGGTCGAGGTCCGCAACCAGACCGACAGCCTGTGCTACTCCACCGAGCAGACCCTCAACGAGCTCGGTGACAAGGTTTCCGCCGACGTGAAGTCCAAGGCCGAGGCCGCTATCGCCGACGCCAAGAAGGCGCTCGAGGGCTCTGACGTCGAGGCCATCAAGGCCGCCGGCGAGTCCCTGCAGTCCGTGGCCTACGAGCTGGCTCAGGTTGTCTACGCCGACGCTCAGCAGCAGACCGACGGTGCCGCCGGCGCCCAGCCTGCCGACGATGACGTCGTCGACGCCGACTACGAGGTTGTGGACGACGAGGACAAGTAATCATGTCCGCCCGTAAAGCTCGCACGGAGGCGGCTGCCGCTGGCGCCGCCCCCGTTGACTCTGAGGAGAAGGACGTGAAGATTCCCGTAGAGGCCGCAGACGTTACCGAGGCCAACGAGGCCGCGGCCGCCGAGGCTGCCGAGAACCAGGTAGAGGATTCCAACAAGGAGGCGACGATGACCGAGGACGAGATGGTGGAAGCCGCTATCCGCGCCGGTGAGGAAGCCGCCGACAACGACTTTAAGCTCAAGTTCGAGCAGGCCCAAAAGGAGCTTGCCGACGTGCGCAATGAGCTCGATGCTGCGGCAGAGGCTCAGAAGGCCGCCGAGGACAAAGCAAAGGACGCTACCGAGCGCACCGCCCGTCTGCAGGCCGACTGGGAGAACTTCCGTCGCCGCACCGCAAACGAGCGCATCGCCGAGCGCGAGCGCGCGACCGAGAAGCTTGTCACCGCGCTGTTGCCGGTGATCGACGATATCGAGCGCGCGATCGACCATGCCCGCAGCCAAGAGCTTTCCGACGACTTTAAACAGTTCGTCGATGGCGTTGACGCGGTACATGCCAAGCTGCTCGATGTGTTTGCGCACGAGGGCGTTGAGCCCATCGATCCCAAGGGCGAGGCATTCGATCCGCTCGAGCACCAGGCCGTGGGTCGTGTCGAGGACGCGTCGCAGTACGACGAGACCGTCAACGACGTGTACCAGAAGGGCTACCGCATGGCGGATCGCATCCTGCGTTCCGCGATGGTGACGGTGACCTACGGTGGCGAGAAGCGCCCCGCACCGGAGCCCGAAGCGGCGCCCGAGGATGCTACGGCCGATACGGCCGAGAGCACCGAGGAGTAATTGAGAAGGGCCCCGGGGCAACACCCGGGGCCCTTTCTGGCCTAGTGCCATATGAAAGCATGAGCCGCCGCCCGCTGGGCGGCGGATGAAACAGGAGAGGAGCTACGATGGCTGCAGGCAAAACCTTCTATGACATCCTGGGCGTATCCAAGAGCGCCTCCGACAAAGAGATCAAGAGCGCGTTTCGCAAGCTCGCGCAAAAATATCACCCCGATGCCGGCGGCGACGAGGCCAAGTTCAAGGAGATCAGCGAGGCCTACGAGACGCTTTCGGACGAGAAGAAGCGCAAAGAGTACGACCAGATGCTCATGTTTGGCGGCATGCCGGGCGCAGGCGGCGCGTATGGCGGCGGTTACGGTGCCGGCGCAGGTGCCAGCGGCTGGGGCGACATCTTTGACAGCATCTTTAGCGGCAACGGCGCCTGGGGCAGCGATTGGGGCTCGGGCTTTGCCGGGGCTGCGGGCGCTGCCGGTGCCGGCGCTGGCCGCAGCCGCGCTCGCAAGGGCGGCGACCTGTCGCTGACCGTCGATGTGACGGCCGAGGACGCGTTTCGCGGCGTGACGCACAAGGTCACCTATCGCATTCCCTCGACAGGCGAGCAGCAGACCATTACGGTCTCGGTGCCCGCGGGCGCGGTCGACGGCGGCAAGCTACGCTACAAGCGTCGCGGCGAGTATGGCGTTGCCGGCGGCGAGCGCGGCGACCTGGTCGTGACCACGCATGTGGAGGAGCACCCGCTGTTTAAGCGCAAGGGTGCCGATGTGACCATGGAGGTGCCGATCTCGGTCTACGAGGCGGCGCTCGGCTGCACGGTTGATGTGCCCACGCCCGGCGGCGCGACGGTTCGTCTGAAGGTGCCCGCTGGCACCCAGACGGGCAAGAAGTTCCGCTTTAAGGAGATGGGTGCGCCCGACGTTAAGCACCGTGGCCGCACAGGCGCGCTGCTCGTCGAAATCAAGGTACAGGTCCCCACGAACCTGTCCGATGACGAGCGCGATGCCATGACCAAGCTGCGCGAGGCCGACACGCGCGATTATCGCGAGAAGGTCAACCGTTACAAGGCGACGTACTAGGGCGGTCGTGGCGCACACCCGCGCCCGCGGGCTTATGATGGACGATAACGAGACGGAAAGGGGTCAGGTAGCATGGCCGAGGACAATAGGAATAAACCGCTGTACATGATCAGCGTGGCGGCCGAGTTGACCGGCATGCATCCGCAGACTCTGCGCGTCTACGAGTCCAAGGGCCTGGTGAACCCCCAGCGCTCGGGCGGCAACACGCGTCTGTATTCGCGTGCCGATATCGAGCGCCTGGAGCTCATCAACCAGCTGACCGACGAGGGCATCAACCTTGCCGGCGTGGTGCGCATCCTCGATATGAAGGAGCGTGCCGAGGAGCGCGAGCGCGAGAACGAAAAGCTCCGCGCCCGCGTGCGCCAGCTCGAGGACGAGCTGCACGAGTACAAGATGCAGAAGAAGATCACCGCCCTGGCCCCGCGCGACGGCTCGGTTAACCCCGAACAGGTCATGCGCAAGCTGCTGGGTGCCGGCGGGGATTTGTAGTTACGCGGTTTTACCAAACCGCGTAACGGGCCGACGCTGCGCGCCGCCCAGAGCGACAATTTGTCATTCAAAAGGCAAGGCATGACCAGAAGGTCTATGCCTTGCCTTTTCCATGCCAACTTGTTCGCTCTGGACGTCGCTCGCTGTCCGTCCTCTACCTGCGGCGTTGCCTTGCTCCGGATGCGGTGGTCATTGGGGACGTTCTTAAATGACTAGTTAAAGGGGACATTCTTGCGGCACTTGGCACTTGGGGACGTTCCTTTTGTGCCGGCACTTTGGGACACTCCTTGTCCAGAGAGTGATGCAAAGGGCTCGTCCTTTACTTTACCTAGATAAAGTGAACGTGTAGATTCGTAACCCGCTGGCAACCGTTCTATGGCACGATATTGAACGAATGTATGCTATGCGCCCAAATCTTTTGGGCAGAGTGGGAGACAGTATGGTCAAGCTGTACGAGGACGGCATCTACCTGCGTAACGGCAGCGAGGTTGTGCCTGAGGCCGAGGCTGCCGAGCGCGGTATTACGCAGACGCCCGAGGATGCCAAGCGCGGCACCATCGCGTATTCGATCCTCCAGGCACACAATACGTCCGGCGACCCCGAGGCGCTCAAGATTCGCTTCGACGCCATGGCGAGCCACGACATCACCTTTGTCGGCATCATCCAGACGGCGCGCGCCTCGGGCATGGAGCAGTTCCCGCTGCCCTACGTGCTCACCAACTGCCACAACTCGCTGTGCGCCGTGGGCGGCACCATCAACGAGGACGACCACGTCTTTGGCCTTTCCGCTGCTAAGAAGTACGGTGGCATCTTCGTTCCGCCCCATATTGCGGTCATCCACTCCTTTATGCGTGAGAACTTCGCCGGCTGCGGCAAGATGATCTTGGGCTCCGACTCGCACACCCGCTACGGCGCCCTGGGCACCATGGCAGTGGGCGAGGGCGGCGGCGAGTTGGCAAAGCAGCTGCTGCGTGACACCTACGATGTTGCCTATCCCGGCGTTGTCGCCATCTACCTCACGGGCGCCCCGCGTCCCGGCGTCGGCCCGCACGACGTGGCGCTCGCCATCATCCGCGCCGTCTTTGCCAAGGGCTACGTCAAGAACAAGGTCATGGAGTTTGTGGGCCCCGGCATCGCGAGCATGACGACCGATTACCGCAACGGCGTCGACGTCATGACCACCGAGACCACCTGCCTGTCGAGCATCTGGGCCACCGATGAGGATACGCACGCGTTTTTGACCATGCACGGCCGCGGCGACGACTACCGCGAGCTCAAGCCCGCCGATGTCGCCTACTACGACGGCTGCGTCGAGGTCGATCTGTCGAGCATCAAGCCCATGATCGCGCTGCCGTTCCATCCTTCCAATGGCTTTGAGATCGACGAGCTCAACGAGAACCTCGAGGACATCCTGCACGAGGTGGAGCTTGAGGCCGCCAAGATCGGCGAGGGCAAGACGCACTTTAGTCTGCTCGACAAGATCGTCGACGGCAAGCTGCACGTGCAGCAGGGCGTTATCGCCGGCTGCTCGGGCGGCAACTACGACTCCGTGGTCCAGGCTGCTCGCGTGCTCAAGGGCGCTAACACCGGCTGCGGCGAGTTCTCGCTGTCGGTCTATCCCACGAGCCAGCCCGTGGCACTCGAGCTTACACGCCGCGGCTACATCTACGACCTTATGGAGGCCGGCGCGATTGTGCGCACGGCATTCTGCGGCCCGTGCTTCGGCGCCGGCGACACGCCTGCCAACAACGGCCTTTCGATCCGCCACACCACGCGCAACTTCCCCAATCGCGAGGGTTCCAAGCCGGGCAACGGTCAGCTGAGCGCCGTGGCCCTGATGGACGCCCGCTCCATTGCGGCGACGGCTGCCAACGGCGGCGTCCTGACGCCGGCGACCGACCTGCCCGAGGAGACTTGGAACGAGGCCTGCGGGTACACCTTTGACGACGCGCCGTACAAGAAGCGCGTGTACTGGGGCTTTGGCAAGGCGGAGCCTGCCGACGAGCTGGTCGAGGGTCCCAACATCAAGCCGTGGCCCGCGATGGAGCCTCTCGGCGACGATATCCTGCTCAAGGTGTGCTCCAAGATCATGGACCCGGTCACCACGACTGACGAGCTCATTCCCTCGGGCGAGACGAGCTCCTTCCGCTCCAACCCGTTGGGTCTGGCCGAGTTTACGCTCAGCCGTCGCGACCCGGCCTACGTGGGTCGTTCCAAGGAAGTCGACGCCGTGGAGAAGCGCCGCGTGGCTGGCGAGTCCGCGGGTGACCTGGCGGCACTCGATGCCGAGCTTGCCGGCGTGTTTGAGGCGCTGGCTGGTGCGGGCGTCGCGGCAGATGCCAAGGCGACCGAGTACGGCTCCATGCTCTACGCCAAGAAGCCGGGCGACGGCTCTGCTCGCGAGCAGGCCGCGAGCTGCCAGCGCGTAATTGGCGGCCTGGCCAACCTCGTCCACGAGTACGCCACCAAGCGCTATCGCTCCAACGTGATGAACTGGGGCATGGTGCCCTTCCAGATGGAGGCCGAGCCCAACTTTAAGGTGGGCGACTACGTCTTTGTGCCGGGTATCCGCGCCGCGCTCGATGGCGATCTGCAGAACATCGTCGCCTACGTGGTGCGTGCCGACGGCACGGTCGAGCAGATTGAGCTCTACATTGCCGACATGACGGCAGAGGAGCGTGCCATCGTCAAGGCTGGCTGCCTGATCAACTACAACAAGTTCAAGGCCGCTGCCGAGTAACGCACTTAATTGTCCGCCCGGGGCTTACCTTTTCCCGCCCGCTCACGCGCTTCGCGAGGGTCGCGTTCGGGAAAGGGTAGCCCCGGGCTACATTTCTGCGTTCTCGTTGGGCCTTGAGGGACGCTAATAAATAGACTTGCTTGATGCCGCCTCTGTTATCGGGGCGGCTTCTTTTTGTCGAAAACCACCACAAAGGGAGCAGGCACCTTTGTGGTGGTCGCGGTTTGTCTCGTTCTGTAATAGGTAGACCCTTATTTGCCGAGTGGTTGTTACGGATCTAGATAAACGGGCACTGCTAAACAATTCATCTCGATCCGTAACATCTGGACCCAAAAACGGCCGCTAGATGTTACAGATTGAGATGGTGAACGCCGGGGCCGAAGATCACCACAAAGGCTCCTGTCTCCTTTATGGTGGTGGGGGGCGAGCTCGATGTTGCCGTGCTCGTTGAACGACATTCTAATGAGCGTCTCTACAGAATTTCATCTGGGCTGGCGGGTTTGGTTGTTTTGGGGATGCCGAGTTTGGATGACGCGAAATCGTCAACATTGTCCTTAATTCCGTCTTTGGTGTAGACGGTGACCATATAGGTGCTGTGTCCGAATTCGCCCTTGTCGCGTGTTGCCCAGGCATCCCAGTAGGCGGCCCTGTTTCGCCCTTTGATTTTTCCGACACGGCGGAGTTCTGTTCGCTTTAATTTCTGGTTGCTATAGATGGTTCGACCGGCCTCCTCGGTGAGCCCGCACTGTCCAAGCATCTTGTCGAGGACTTGGTTCATGTGGCGCTCATCGGTGTTTGGTGCGTAGTCGTAGGCAAGGCCGATGGAGTCGAGTGGCTGGTCGTCGATTAGATAGTTTAGCGCCTGAGGTCCAAGGCAGAAATAGGGGGAGCATCCGTCGATCTGACCGAGCAACGGTAATTTGGACTGCCAAAGTCCGGTGGGAATTGCATATTCGTAGAACACGCCACGGCAGACAAAGGAGAGCGAGGTGGCACGCGAGCCGGCGTCGATCATCCCGCAAAGATCGAAGGGCGAGGCGATACCAAAAGAAAAGGGCGTGATGACGATAAGGAAGAGCATCACGATGGGTATGGCGAGAATGGCGATGACGTTGCGACCGGTGGAATGAGGCGGCTTCATATGCGCTCCTCGAGACAAAGATCTGTTGAGGATAGGCAGAAATGGATATGTTCAGAGAACAATTCAAGTTTAATCTCATGGCGCGAGATGGTCGACCGTTAGCGTCGAAAACCACCACAAAGGTGCCTGTCCCCTTTGTGGTGGTTCTCGGTTTGTCTCGATTTGTAACAGATAGGGCTCTATTTGCCGAGTAGATGTTACAGATTGAGACAAACGGGCGCCGTTGGTCATTTCGTCTTGATTTGTAACATCTGGAGCCATAAACAGTCGCTAGATGTTACAGATTGAGATAGTAAGGGGACGAGGCCGCAGTGGGTGAGCGTGCCTGCCCCTATCTCTCAATCACTCAGAAAATCTTATATATAGAGACTTAGATTTGTGTATAAGATCGCGCAAAGCTGGCAACAATACTTCTCGAACAACGTGAAGCCGCCCCGTAGGGCGGCCGCCCCAAGAGAGGTGATTCCATGAGAATCGATAAGCTAGCAATGACGTCGCGCGAGGCGTTGCAGACCGCCATGAGCACGGCTGCCGACGCGCAGGCCGGCGCGGTGGAGCCGATTCACCTGCTGTCTGCCCTGCTCGGTGCCGGCGAGCGCAATATCTCCGTGATCATCGAGCGCATCGGTGCCGACCCGGCCCAGCTCGCGCGTTCCACGCAGGATGCCATCGACCACGCGCCCAAGGTTTCGGGCGAGGGTCAGCAGATGGGCCTGTCCAACGAGCTCGTTCGCGTCATCGAAAAGGCCGAGAAGAAGGCCACCAAGATGGGCGACAGCTTTGTGGTGACCGAGCATCTGCTGATGGCGCTTGCCGAGGACAAGGGCGAGGCGGGCCGCGTGCTGCGCGACGCCGGCGTCACCAAGGAGCGCATCGAGCAGGTCTACGAGGAACTGCGTGGCGATGACCGCGTGACGTCTGCCGAGGACAAGACTCAGTTTGAGGCGCTGGAGCAGTACGGCCGCAACATCTGCGACCTGGCCCGCGCCGGCAAGCTCGACCCGGTCATCGGCCGTACCGACGAGATTCGTCGTACCATTCAGGTCCTGTCCCGCCGCACCAAGAACAACCCCGTGCTCATCGGTGAGCCGGGCGTCGGTAAAACGGCTATCGTCGAGGGCATCGCCCAGCGTATCGTGGCTGGCGACGTGCCGAGCACCCTGCGCGACCGCGACCTCATCGAGCTCGACATGAGCGCGCTGGTCGCCGGCGCCAAGTACCGCGGCGAGTTTGAGGACCGCTTGAAGGCCGTGCTCAAGGAGGTACAGAAGTCCGAGGGCAAGGTCATCCTGTTCATCGATGAGCTCCATACCATCGTGGGCGCGGGTGCCACCGAGGGCTCCATGGACGCCGGCAACATCCTCAAACCGGCGCTCGCCCGTGGCGACCTGCACGCGATCGGCGCGACCACGCTCGACGAGTACCGCAAGTACATCGAGAAGGACGCGGCGCTCGCCCGTCGTTTCCAGACCGTTATGGTGAGCGAGCCTACCGTCGAGGATACCATCTCGATCCTGCGTGGCCTCAAGGAGAAGTACGAGATCTTCCACGGCGTGCACATCACCGATAGCGCGCTCGTGGCCGCCGCCGACCTCTCCGATCGCTATATCGCCGACCGCTTCCTGCCCGACAAGGCCATCGACCTGGTCGATGAGGCGGCAAGCCGCCTGCGCATGGAGCTCGACAGCATGCCGGTCGAGATTGACGCCACCACGCGTCAGCTCACCCAGCTGCAGATCGAGGAACAGGCGCTCATGAAGGAGACCGACGACGCCTCCAAGGAGCGTCTGGAGGCCCTGCGCCAAGAGATTGCCGAGGTCCAGGAAAAGCTCAACGTGCAAAAGGCCGGCTGGCTCAACCAGAAGAACGCCATCGACCACGTGCAGGAGCTCAAGGGGCAGCTCGACGAGGCCAAGAGCGAAGAGGAGCGCGCGACGCGCAACGGCGACCTGGGCCGTGCGTCCGAGCTGCGCTTCTCCGTGATTCCTGGTCTGCAGCAGCAGATTCAGGATTCCGAGGCTGCGCTCGAGGCGCAAAAGCAGCAGGACGGCGAGGGTCTCAACGAGCAGGTGACCTCCGATGAGATCGCCGAGGTCGTGAGTGCCTGGACTGGCGTGCCCGTGTCCAAGATGATGCAGGGCGAGCTCGACAAGCTGAAGGGCCTGGAGGGCGAGCTGCATAAGCGCGTCATCGGCCAGGACGAGGCCGTTTCCGCCGTCGCCGCGGCCGTGCGCCGTAGCCGTGCGGGCCTCTCCGATCCGGACAAGCCCATCGGCAGCTTCTTCTTCCTGGGCCCCACCGGCGTGGGCAAGACCGAGCTCGCCAAGGCGCTTGCCGAGTGCCTGTTCGATGACGAGCGTGCGCTCGTGCGTATCGACATGTCCGAGTACATGGAGAAGTTCAGCGTCCAGCGTCTGATCGGTGCGCCCCCGGGATACGTGGGCTACGACGAGGGCGGCCAGCTCACTGAGGCCGTTCGCCGTCGTCCGTACTCCGTGATCTTGCTCGACGAGATGGAGAAGGCCCATCCGGATGTCTTCAACGTGCTGCTGCAGGTGCTCGACGACGGCCGCCTGACCGACGGTCAGGGTCGCCAGGTGTCCTTCAAGAACACGATCATCATCATGACGTCTAACGTGGGCTCCAAGGCTATTGCCGAGCTTTCCGGCAAGGACGAGGAGGAGATGCGCCATCAGGTCGACGCGGCCATGGCTCAGACCTTCCGCCCCGAGTTCCTCAACCGTATCGATGATATCGTGGTGTTCCATCCGCTTGGCATGGCGCAGATCGAGAAGATCGTCGATATTCAGCTCGCCGACGTCCGTGCACGTCTGGCCAAGGAGCGCATGACGCTTGCCATCACCCCGGCGGCCAAGCAGATGCTCGCCGTGGGCGGCCTGGATCCGGTCTTTGGTGCCCGTCCGCTCAAGCGTCTGGTGCAGCGTGAGGTTGTCGATGCCATCGCCGCCGCCATCATCGACGGCACGGTGCGCGAGGGCGATCAGGTGACGGTCGATGTCGATAAGGACGGCGGCTTTACCGTCGTGTGCGATAACACGCCGGCGGCCACCTACGAGGTTCCCGACGCCGAGTAGATTTTGGGCCATACCTTAAAATCTGCCTTTAGAGCCGAACGCCAAGGGCGGTGGATCCAATCGGGTCCGCCGCCCTTTTTCGTGCGACAATCGATGATGCTGAACGGATGCGATGCAAGGAGCTATGCAGATGAAAGACGAGAACAAGACAAGCGCGCCGGCGCCCAGGCCCACGTCCAAACCGGCGCCCAAGCCACGCGACCCCTACATCCGTGCCGAGAACGAGGACGATGACGGTTACGACCCCTACAGCGACCGACGCCCCGAGCGCGAGCCGATGTTCGAAGCCGATCCGTGGCGCTAAGTGCCACCCAAAAGGCCACCAATAAGTTGCGGTGAAATAGGGACTGTTTTGCGGTTTGACCAGCAAAAACAATCCCTATTTCACCGCAACTGCGTTGGGCGGCTGTCTTCGGGCCGGCTAGTCCTGGGCTTTGATACTCGGCAGCAGGATCTGCGCGAGGTAGTCGGTTTCGAGCTTAGTGGCACCATCGGCCTTGCCGTCTTTACCCACCAGGTCGTTCTTGATCTGGCTATACGTATAGCGGTTGCCGGTCGTAAGCTCGACAAGCTCAATGGCCGTGTCCATGGGGTAGGTTGACACGGGGTTCTGCGTCCGTCCGTTGATGGTCTGGGGCACCACGTACGGATAGACGGGGCCGCTGGCGTAGACGGTATAACCGTTGCCTAGATTGGCCGCACCCAAAACCGTATCGCCTTCATCGGGCGTAAAGCTCTCGCCCTCGCGCACCGCGACGAGCGTCACGAGCGGCGTATTGGCGTCGTCGCCCAGATAGATGCATAGCGTGCTTCCGTTTTGCCAAGTTGCGACCTTGCCGTACCACTCGACGGGAATATCGAGCTGGTAGAGGTCGGTTGCCTTGTGGCGAGCGTCAGCATCACGGGACGCCTGTGCCTTTTGCGCGCTCACGGCATTGACGGCGGCGTCGCGCCGCGCGGTTGCTGCCTGCTGGAGCACTTTGGCAGCCGCGGCGGAGCTCGCACCGCCCTCCTCGGCATACTTGGCGGCGGCATCGATCTGGTCGTCAGTCACCGTGTCGGCCGAAGGCACCTTGAGCTTAAAGGTGGCCTGGGCACTTAAATCCTGTCCATCGCTCTTAACGGTGACCTGCGTCTTGGTGGTCGGGACGGTATAGATGGTGCCGTCGGCCGCGATGGGGGAGGCAGCGATGGAGAGCGTGTAATCGCCGGGCAGCAGTTTGATGCCGCGGCCGTGCTCGTCAACATAGAGCGTTTCGCTCACGGAGGAGCCGTCAGAATCCTGACCGCTCACCTGTACGGGAATCTTGGAGCCAGTGGAACAGTCGAGGCCCGCGGCATGCGCGCCAATCTGCACCGACATCATCGTGTGGGCATTGGCGGCGACAGCGGCAGCCTGCTCTTGCTGATATCCGTTCCAGGCAGCATAGCCTGCACCGCCGGCGACGAGCGCGACGGCCACGACACCGGCGACCATCAGATTGCGGCGCTTGGGCGACATCTTACGATGGCGAACCTCGGCCTCGCGTGCCGAGGGAACGGACGGTAGGGGGATATCGCCCATGGCGATGGTCTCGTCCACGGCAGGCGCAGAGCCCAGGCCGGGAAGCTCGCGGGTCAGCGAATCTTCGGCCGGCAAGCTGTCGAGCAAGATGGTTTCCTCGCTCGTGTCGGATTCGGGCTGGTCGTCGGCCTCGCATTCGGTGTCTTCGTGATCTGCCCCATCTTCGGCAGGCTCAACGTCGTCTGCATCCTGATCATCGGACTGCGCCTCGGCTTCCGACTCATCCTGCACATCAACGCCCGAATCGTCAAACGCAATCTCATTAAGTGAAATCCGGTCTAGGCTCTTCAGGGCTTCGGCACACGCTTCTGCATCTTGGGCCGTATCCTCTTGGCCCATCGTCTCATCATTCATACATCCCCCAAGCTCAATATCGGGACAACAATGTACCCAAAATTGGGGTCACATAGAGCTGTCAGGCGGTTGGAAATCTGATTTTATCTGTGAGAGAGGTTTTGCATATGTGCGTGAATGCGCGCAACAACAAAAAGCCCCGGAAAGCGGGCGGATCGCTTTCCGGGGCTGCGCATGACGCGCGATTGCGGCATCGGTTAAGTTTGCCTACATCCAAATGTGGACGGAATAAACATGTTACTCGGCGTGAGCGTAATCAACCTTGGCGCGGCGAGCGATAGCCTTCTCCCAATCGCTGGTGCCCTCAAAGACATCCTGCTTGTAGGGATTGCGGCCGAGCTTCTTGGCGCGGTAGGCGATGTAGATGATCGCGGCGACGTTGGCGACCAGTGCGACGATCGAGACCGCGGTAGCGGCGCCGGGGTCGAGCGTGGAGTGGGTCACAAAGATGGACTCCTCCTGGAAGTACGGGAACACCTGGGCAAACATGCACCAAATAGCAAGCGTAAAGGCGCGGTTCTGGATCCAGCCGCCCTTGTTCCAGATAAAGGCGGCGACGGTGGGCGCCAGCAGCAGCGCAAAGCCGCAGAACCAGGAGTGGGTGGGCAGGCAGTTGTAGGTGTAGCAGAAGTTCCAGATATCGTAGGCGATGATGTAGACCCAGGTCATATCGGGCCACAGCATGTCGGTCTGATCCTCGGAGGCGTAGACGCTCCACCAACCGGTCATGCAGAAGATGTTGATGATACCGGCGATGCCGTTGAACACGTTGTTCCAGCCGGCCAGCTGCGTGGCACCTTCGGAGGTGACCCAGGTGGACTCGCCCAGGACAAAGAAGTGATAGGCGCTCTCGAAGTCGGACACGACGGCGATCATGATGTTGATGGCGACGATCACAAACGGCCACGCGCGGAACCAATGTGCCTTGCCGATCTTGCCCCACTGGTACTTAATGGCAATGAAGCCCCAGCAACCGGCCAGCGCCGCGTATACCTTGGCGTAGTGGAACCAGCTGTTCTGGTACACATGGGTGGGGTTGGTGAGCGCCCACTCGGCGCCCTGCGAAACGCCCACGGCGATGGCGACGCAATAGATGGTCATGGCCAGCGGAGCCACGCCAAAGATGATTGCCGCGCCCAGCTTGGTGCGGCGACCGACCTCGTTGAGCACGATCAGGCCGATAAAGACCATGGCCCAGCCGGCCCAGTGGATAAGGGTATCGCTACCCCAAACATCGAACAGCATGCTGCTCTCCTTTCACACGCCCGCGGCCCCTCTTCTGATCGCGGGCAGTTTGGCCAAATGTCGTCAGTTCTGGGGCTTGCGCTCCGGATACTTGGCGGTATAGCCCTCGATGTGGAGTGTCGAGGCGATGATTTCCTTGACCGTCTCGTCGGGCACATCGGGGTGCGTGCGGATATACATCAACAACCCCATGATGAGGGTGTAGAACGTCTCGTAGACATGGTCGATGCGTAGCTCATGATGGGCGACAAAGTCCACCACGGTGGTGTCGCAGATATACTGCGCCACGCGCTGAACCACGTTGTGCAAAAAGCCGCCGTAGAGCGCGCCGCTGCTTGAGGTGAGCGTACTCGGCAGTTCGCGGCCGCTGGCGACCAGACGCTTAAAGAGCGGGGCGACGGTGTCGAGCGCGCCCTCGATATCGCCGACGGTGCGGCCGGCGTTCCACTGCTCGAGTTCGGAGATAAAGCCGTCGATCGCCTCGTCCATGACGGCGGTGACGGCGGCGTCCATGTCGGCGAAGTAGTGGTAAAACAGCGAGCGCGTGCAGCCGGCTCGCTTGGTCACGGCCGATACCGATAGGTGGGACACGCCCAGCTCGGAGCTTACGGTGCGCACGGCATCGAGGATCTCGCGACGGCGTTCGTCGCCCGTCAGGCGCTTTGCCGCGCTATCGGATGCGGGGACGGCATTGACTACAGAGGTACCTGCTGTGTTGTTGCCCATGTTTTGCCGCCTTTCATCCTCTTTTGCCTGACCGTTCGCCTAACAGTCTTGAATATTGTTGACGGTTCGTCAATACTATTTTTGACACAATGTCAACAATGGCGGGTGAACGGCATGGGGCATGCCCGGCCTGCAAAAAAGAGGGGCGCTGCGGCCTCGTCGGGCTGCGGCAAGAGAAGGGACAACCATGATTCTCAACGGACCGGGGATTAGTTACACCGAGCCCGACATCGGTTCGGAGTTCGTGCCGTCGCTGCCGGAGCATCCGCGCGAGGCAATCGTCAAGCTGTGCGAGCACTGCACCAACCGTCTACTGCATCGCGACGAGCTGCTGGGCTACGAGTACTGGTCGTTTGCCGAGGCCGCAACCGACGAGCAGGCCGAAGTGCTCTGCAAGATGAAGATGCGCCGTCCCTATACGCTGCCCGAGATGGTCAAGCTCACCGGCATGCCCGAAGCCGATATCGAGAAGATGCTCGACGACATGAGCTACACGGGTCTGCTCGAGTACAACTGGGAAAACCCCGAGCGCGCCAAGCAGTGGGTGCTGCCCATGCTGGTGCCGGGTTCTGCCGAGTTCCTCAACATGCGCGTGAGCCAGCTCGAGGAGCACCCGGTCTATGCCAAGTTCTTTGAGCAGGCGTCCAAAGGCCCGCTGTCCAAGGCTACGCCGATGGTGCCGCCCGGAGGCGCCGGCATCGGCATGCACGTCATTCCGGTCGAAAAGGCCATCGACGCCGCGAGCACCTCGGTGCCGATCGAGCATATCGAGCACTGGCTCGACAAATACGAGGGCAAATATGCCGCTAGCACCTGCAGCTGCCGCGCGAGCCGTCGCGTGATGGGGGAGGGCTGCGCCGACGACCCGGCCGATTGGTGCATCGCCGTGGGCGATATGGCCGACTACGTGGTCGAGACCGACCGCGGCCATTACGTGACGCGCGACGAGGTCTACGACATTCTGCGCCAGGCCGAGGATAACGGCTTTGTGCACCAGATCACCAACATCGACGGCGAGAACAAGATCTTCGCCATCTGCAACTGCAACGTCAACGTGTGCTACGCCCTGCGCACCTCGCAGCTGTTCAACACGCCCAACCTGTCGCGCTCGGCCTATGTCGCCAAGGTCGAGAAGGACAAGTGCGTGGCCTGCGGTCGCTGCGTTGAGGTGTGCCCCGCCGGTGCCGCCAAGCTCGGCCAGAAGCTCTGCAGCAAAAAGGCCGGCGGACAGGTGCCCGAGTATCCGCGCCAGGAGCTGCCCGATGCCACCAAGTGGGACCACACCAAGTGGTCGCCCAACTACCGCAACGATAACCGTATCGAGACGCACGAGTCCGGCACCGCGCCCTGCAAGACGGCTTGCCCCGCGCACGTTGCCGTTCAGGGCTATCTGAAGCTTGCGGCACAGGGGCGCTATGACGAGGCGCTGGCGCTCATCAAGCGCGAGAACCCGCTGCCCGCTATCTGCGGCCGCGTGTGCAACCGCCGCTGCGAGGATGCCTGCACCCGCGGCCGTGTGGACGCCGCCGTGGCTATCGACGAGGTCAAGAAGTTTATCGCCCAGCGCGATCTTGATGCCGCGACCCGCTATGTCCCGCCCGTGGTGACGCCGACGCGTGCCGGCGGCTTCGATCAGAAGATCGCCATCATCGGTGCCGGCCCGGCCGGTCTGTCCTGCGCCTTCTATCTGGCCGAGAAGGGCTACAAGCCCGTCGTGTTCGAGAAGAACGAGCGCCCGGGCGGCATGCTCACCTACGGCATTCCCAGCTTTAAGCTGGAGAAGGACGTTATCGAGGCAGAGGTCGAGATCATTCGCCTGATGGGCGCCGAGTTCCGCTATGGCGTGGAGGTCGGTCGCGATGTGACGCTCGACGAGCTGCGCGCGCAGGGCTTTAAGGCCTTTTATGTGGCCATCGGCTGCCAGGGTGGCCGCCTTGCCGGTATTCCGGGTGAGGATGCCGAGGACGTGACCGTGGCCGTCGACTTTTTGCGCGAGGTCAACAGTGGCAAGATTGACGCGCTGCCCGGCCGCACCATCGTGGTGGGCGGTGGCAACGTGGCTATCGATGTCGCGCGCAACGCCTGCCGTCTGGGTTCCGAGTACGTTGAGATGTTCTGCTTGGAGAGCGAGGCCCAGATGCCCGCCAGCGAGGAGGAGCGTCGCGAGGCCGTTGAGGACGGCGCTCACATCAGCTGCGGCTGGGGCCCCAAGGAGATTCACCTGGACGAGGCCGGTCGTGTGTGCGGTATCACCTTCAAGCGCTGCACGCGTGTCTTTGACGACGAGGGCCGTTTTGCGCCCGAGTACAACGAGAACGACCTGCGTCGTGTCGATGCCGACCGCGTAGTCATATCGATTGGCCAGTCCATTGTGTGGGGCGACCTGCTGGCTGGCTCCAAGGTGGAGCTTGGCCGCGGCCAGGGTGCCCTTGCCGATCCCCAGACCTATCAGACCGCCGAGCCAGACATCTTTGTGGGCGGCGACGTCTATACCGGTCCGAGCTTTGCCATCGATGCCATCGCCGCCGGTCACGAGGCCGCCGTGTCCATCCATCGCTTTGTGCAGCCGGGCTCCACGCTCACCATCGGCCGCAACCAGCGCCGCTACACCGCGCTCGACCGCAACGACGTTGTGCTCGAGAGCTACGACAACGCGAGCCGCGAGGTTGCGCATGTGGACCGCGAACGCGAGAAGGCTGCGCCGTTTAGCGAGTATGTTGAGACCTTTACCGAGGAGCAGGTGCGCGCCGAGACCGCCCGCTGCCTGGGCTGCGGCGCCTCGATCGTCGACCCTAACAAGTGCATCGGCTGCGGCCTGTGCACCACCAAGTGCGCGTTTGACGCCATCCATCTTGATCGCGATCGCCCCGAGTGCTCCACGATGGTCAAATACGAGCAAAAGCTCCCAAGCCTGGGCAAGTACGCATTGAAGCGTGCAATTAAGATCAAATTTGGGAAGAAGTAAGAGACCTAACAAGTAAGTGAACGGCGCAGAGGGCGGTTGGACAGCGAGCGGGTCCCAGGCGTGGCGAGGTGCCTTGAAAGAGGAGGGCATAGGGCTTTTGCCCATGCCCGACGATTGAAAGGCAGATCGCCCGTCTGGGACTCGCGCAGCGTCAAGCCGACCGCCGTTCGTTAGAACGGCGGAAGGAATTAAAAGTGCACGAGCTGGGGATCGTCTATCACATCATTCGCGATGTCGAGAACGTGGCGCGCGCCAATGGCGTGCGTCGCGTTTCGAGCGTCACGCTGCTGCTGGGCGAGGTCTCGGGCGTCGTTCCCGACTTGCTGCTCGACGCTTGGCGCTGGGCAGCAGATAAAAAGCCTATCGCGCAGGGCGCGGAGCTTGTTGTGGAGCCCGTCGAGGCTGTGACGCATTGCGAGGCATGTGGCCGCGACTACGCGACGGTCGAGCACGGCAAGACCTGTCCCCATTGCGGTAGCGGCGAGACATACCTGCTGCAGGGCCAAGAGGTCATGATCAAACAGATCGAGACCCCCGAAGAGGATCCGGCAGACGCTGCTCCTGACGGCCTCTCCGACGCCCCCGATGCCGTCGACGCCGCCAACCCACTCCACATCGCCTAGGATTCCCTATAAGTTGCGGTGAAATAGTTCCTAAATCCAGCCTTCTGGCTCTTAAACAAGAACTATTCCACCGCAACTATTTTGAGTGGTTTCATAGACCATAAGTCACGAAAATAGTCAAGCCATGTCTGTTTAAACAAAATAGCGGCAGTACAAGCGCATTCGCGCTTGCCTAAAATCGATATTAATGAACAGCCTGCTTGTATCTGTAAAATGCTTGGCTTGATGAGCGACGCCTTGTCGTGTAATGAGTCAAAAAGCAGTAACGTAATCAACTTGTAACAAACCTAGACGTTTAAACAGATAATCCAACCTTTTGCGGATTTAGCTATAATTCCACAAACCAAACAGCTATACTCCTTTCATGTCGTGTAGGAAATACGTAGACAAAAAGGAGGTTATGTGATGGTAAGTATTGTTCTTGCTAGCCACGGGGACTTGGCAGCTGGAATCAAGCAGACGGGCTCGATGGTCTTTGGCGATCAGCCGTCTGTTGCCGTGGTCTCGCTCGAGCCGAGCATGGGCCCCGACGACTTCCGTGCCAAGGTCGAGGAAGCAATCGCTTCCTTCGAAGACCAGGAGCAGGTGCTCTTCCTCGTTGATCTGTGGGGCGGCACGCCGTTCAACCAGATCAGCGGGCTCATCGAGGGCCACGATTCCTGGGCTATCGTCACCGGTGCCAACCTGCCTATGCTCATCGAGGCATATTCGCAGCGCTTTGACGCAAAGAACACTGCACATGCGATCGCAAAACATCTCGTGACTGAGGCTAAGGCTGGCGTGCGTGTCAAGCCCGAGTCTCTGGAGCCCGAGGAGAAGAAGCCGGCTGCGGCCGCCGCTGCTCCTGCAGGCGCCATCCCTCCGGGAACGGTCATCGGCGATGGGCACATCAAGATCGCCCACGTCCGTATCGACACCCGTCTGCTTCATGGTCAGGTGGCCACCACGTGGACCAAGCAGATCAACCCCAACCGCATCATCGTGGTTTCCGACGGCGTTGCTCACGACGAGCTCCGTAAGACCATGATCGAGCAGGCTGCCCCTCCGGGAGTCCATGCCAACGTCGTGCCCATCAAGAAGATGGCCGAGGTCGTCAAGGACACGCGCTTTGGTGACACCAAGGCCATGCTGCTCTTTGAGAACCCGCAGGATCTGCTCAAGGCCATCGAGGCCGGCGTCGACATCAAGGAAGTCAACATCGGTTCCATGGCTCACTCCAAGGGCAAGGTCGTCGTCACCAACGCCGTCGCTATGGGCGATGACGATGTCAAGACTCTCGAGGCTCTCAAGGCCAAGGGCGTCAAGTTTGAGGTCCGCAAGGTTCCTTCGGATTCCTCCGAGGATCTCGACGCCATGTTGAAGAAAGCTAAGGCCGAACTGGCCGCTCAAGCATAGTAAAGGAGGGTCCGATACATGTCTGCAATCACTATTCTGCTTGTTGCGATTGTCGCGTTGCTTGCCGGTATGGAAGGCATTCTGGATGAGTTCCAGTTCCATCAGCCGCTCGTGGCATGCACGCTTATCGGTCTCGTAACCGGTCACCTTCAGGAGGGCATCCTCCTGGGCGGTTCGCTCCAGATGATGGCCCTTGGCTGGGCTAACGTCGGCGCCGCCGTCGCGCCTGACGCCGCTCTGGCCTCGGTCGCTTCTTCGATCATCATGGTGCTCGCCCTCAACGGCGGCGCCACTGATTCGGCCAAGGCCGTTACCGCGGCCATCGCCGTCGCCGTCCCGCTGTCGGTCGCTGGTCTGTTCCTGACCATGATCTGCCGTACCATTGCTACCGCTATCGCTCACGCCATGGACGGTTGCGCCGAGAAGGGCGACTTCTCCGGCATCGAGCGCTGGCAGTACGCTGCCATCCTCATGCAGGGCCTTCGTATCGCCATCCCGGCAGTACTTCTGTGCATCATCCCGGCCGAGGCCGTTACCAACGCGCTTAACGCTATGCCCGACTGGCTGTCCGGCGGCATGGCTGTCGGCGGCGGCATGGTCGCTTCCGTCGGTTACGCCATGGTCATCAACATGATGGCCACCAAGGAGACCTGGCCGTTCTTCATCCTCGGCTTTGTCCTTGCTGCCATCCCTCAGCTCACGCTGATCGCCCTTGGCCTCATCGGCATCTCCCTTGCCCTCATCTACCTTGGCCTTAAGGATCTGGCCAAGCAGGGTGGCGGCATGGGCGGTGGCTCCGGCGACCCGCTCGGCGACATTCTGAACGATTACGAGTAGGAGGGGAGTGATACATATGGCAGAGAACAAGATTCAGCTCACCAAGGCTGACCGCAAGAAGGTTTGCTTCCGTCATCAGTTCCTTCAGGGCTCGTGGAACTACGAGCGTATGCAGAACGGCGGCTGGTGCTTCGCAATGATCCCTGCGATCAAGAAGCTCTACACCAGCAAGGATGACCAGATTGCCGCTCTTAAGCGCCACCTGGAGTTCTATAACACCCACCCCTATGTTTCCGCCCCCGTCATTGGCGTTACCCTCGCTCTCGAGGAGGAGCGCGCCAACGGTGCCCCGATTGACGACGTCGCCATCCAGGGCGTCAAGGTCGGTATGATGGGCCCACTCGCCGGTGTCGGCGACCCCGCCTTCTGGTTCACCCTTCGCCCGATTCTGGGTGCTCTGGGCGCTTCCTTGGCCCTGTCCGGCAGCATCGCCGGTCCGTTACTGTTCTTCTTCGCGTGGAACATCATCCGTTACGCCTTCCTGTGGTACACGCAGGAGTTTGGCTACAAGGTCGGCTCCTCCATCGCCAAGGACCTCTCCGGCGGTCTGATGGGCAAGGTCACCGAGGGTGCTTCCATCCTGGGTATGTTCATCATCGGCGCCCTGGTCGAGCGCTGGGTGTCCATCTCCTTCACCCCGGTCGTCTCCAGGGTCACGCAGTCTGCTGGCGCCTTTATCGACTGGGCTAGCCTGCCCTCCGGTTCCGAGGGTATCAAGGAAGCGCTGACGATGTATAACTCCATCGGTGCTAACGCCCTTGATCAGGTGAAGGTCACCACGCTTCAGGCCAACCTCGATCAGCTCATCCCCGGCCTTGCCGCCGTGTGCCTGACCCTGCTGGTCTGCAAGCTCCTCAAGAAGAAGGTCAGCCCGATCGTCATCATCCTGGCTCTCTTCGCCATCGGCATCATCGGTCGCGTCTGCGGCTTCATGTAAGCACGTTTCGGCTTAAGACCGAGAATTGCTAGGCAAGGGCTTTTGAGCCATTGAAACGGACCGCACCCGGTGGGTACACTGGATGCGGTCCGATTGTTTTATTTGGAGGGCGAGGCGCGCATGGCGCAATCTCAGAACAGCACGGTCGATCTGGCAACGCCGGCAACCTGCCTGATGGGGCTTACCAGCCACGGCAACGTGATGGTGGGCAATAAGGCGTTCGAGTATTACAACGAGCGCAATCTCGAGGATTATATTCAAATCCCGTGGGACGAGGTCGACTATATTGCCGCCGAGGTTTTACGCGGCACCAAGAAGATCACGCGTTTTGCCATCTTCACCAAGGACAACGGTCACTTTACGTTTTCGACGCGCGACGACAAAGAGACGCTTCGTGCTGTCCGCAAGTACGTCGACGAGGATAAGCTTGTGCGTTCGCCCGACTTTATCGATGTGACGGCCAAGGGCGCCAAGAGCATCCCCTCCGTTATCAAAAACCTCTTCCACAAAGGCAACTAGTCGTTGGGCAGTCGTCTGCGACGCTCTTAAACGACCAGTCATTAAAGAACGTCGCAGACGACTATCTCGAAGAGCGGCTATGCGCTGCATGGTAGTGGCGCAAATCTGCTACACTAATACAACATGCCTCCGTAGCTCAGGGGATAGAGCACCGCTCTCCTAAAGCGGGTGTCGACGGTTCGAATCCGCCCGGGGGCACCAGAGATTTGTCGAGCCCGGTACCATCACGGTGCCGGGCTCTTCTGGTCTAAAGGCCGGATTCGGACCGTCGACACCCGCGTCACCAATTTCCCCGCGGGGGGAGTTTTCGAATCCGCCCGGGGGCACCAGAGATTTGTCGAGCCCGGTACCATCACGGTGCCGGGCTCTTCTGGTCTAAAGGCCGGATTCGGACCGTCGACACCCGCGTCACCAATTTCCCCGCGGGGGGAGTTTTCGAATCCGCCCGGGGGCACCAGAGGAATATCGAGCCGGTACCGCTACGGTGCCGGGCTCTTCTGGTTCATGCCATGTCAAAAACGAAGCGCCCACTTGCTGGGGGAGCAAGCGGGCGCCTGTGAGCGAATATGTTTGCGGTGAGAGCCGTGATGAGCGGTGGGGTGGCGACTAGTTGGTCGTACCGGAATCGTCACCCGTGCCCGAGCCAGAGCCCGAACCCGAGCCAGAAAGTGCGACCGTCAGCGTAATCGTGCTGTCGGTGGACTGCTTGCCAGTGGGGGAGACGCCCGTAACGGTGGCATCCTCGTTACCGCTCACGGGATTGCCGTTCTGGTCGCAGAAGCCAATGTTATAGAAACCGGCGTTGTTGAGCGCGGTGACGGCGGCGGAGATGCTCTTGCCGTACAGGTTGCCCGGGACGCTGGCCTTGCCGGACTTCTTGGCGATGACGACGGTGATCGTGGTGCCGGGCTTCTGCTTGCCGCTGGGGTTCCAGCTAATTACGGTGCCCTCGGTAACCGAGTCGTTTTCCTGGTAGCTCACGTCGACGCCAAAGCCAGCCATGTCGAGAGCGTTGCGCGCCTGGGCTTCGGTCATGTCGGTCAGATCGGGCACCGAGGTGGTGTCCGGGCCGCTGGAGACCTTGTACGAGATGGTCGTGCCCTTCTCGACCTCCTTGCCGGCAACAGTGCTCTGCTCAAAGACCTGGCCCTCTTCGGCCTCATTGGCTTCCTCCGAAGCGCTGCCCTTCAGGCCCACGCTTGCCAGTGCGGCCTCGGCCTGGTCCTTGGTCAGGCCGACGAGCTGCGGAACCTCAACCTTCTCGGAGGGCTTAGGGCCCTTGGAGACTACCAGGTTCACCCTCGTGCCCTTGGCCTTCTTGGTGTTGCCGTTGGGGGTCTGCTCGGCGACCTTTCCCTCGTCGACATCGTCGTTGTAGCTCTGGTCGACGGTGCCAACCTCAAGGCCGGCTTCCTTGATCAGCTCAATAGCCGTTTCCTGGTCCTTGCCCAGCACGTCGGGCACCGTGACCTGTTCGCCACTGAACATGCCCGTGGCAAAGGCCACTACAACGCCAATCACGGCGACGGCGGCAATCACGGCGGCGATAATCTTGTTCTTGTTGGACTTAGGCTTCTCGACCTCGTAGGAGCCCGTGGAGCCCGAGACAGCGCTACGGGCGGTGTTCTGATCGCTCACGCCCGAGACGGGACGAACCATAGCGCGCGTTGAGTCGGAAAGCTCGCGGGTCTTGGTGGCACCCAGGTCGCCGGCGGCACCGATGATGCGCGTGGGCTCCGAGACGTTGACGGCACGGCCGGACAGGTAGCTGTTGAGCACCTGGCGCAGCTCGTCGGCCGTCTGGAAGCGGTTTGCCGGGTCCTTCTCCATGCACTTGAGGATGATACGCTCCAGGTCGGCATCGACGCCGGAGTTGATCTGGCTCGGCGGGATGGGGAGCTCGTTGACCTGCTTGAGCGCGACCGAGATGGCGTCGTCTCCGTCAAAGGGTACGCGGCCGGTGGCGCACTCGTACATAACGACACCCAGCGAGTAGATATCCGAGGTGGGGCCGAGGTCCTGGCCGCGGGTCTGCTCGGGGCTTACATAGTGGGCGGTGCCCAGCACGTTGTTATCCTGCGTGAGATGACTGTTCTTGGCGCGTGCGATGCCAAAATCCATTACCTTGATGTTGCCGTCTGGCAGCACCATGATGTTTTGCGGCTTAATGTCGCGGTGGATGATCTCGTGCTTGTGTGCGACCGAAAGCGCGGAGCTGATCTGCGAGCCGATCTGCGCGACCTTCTTGGGATCGAGGGCGCCGTGGCTCTTGATGCCGCTCTTAAGGTCGGTACCGCGCAGGTACTCCATGACGATGTAATAGGTGTCGCCGTCCTTGCCCCAGTCGTAGACGCCCACGATATAGGGGGAGGACAGGCCGGCCGCTGCCTGGGCCTCCTGCTTAAAGCGGGCGGCGAAGGTGGCGTCGCCGGCATACTGCGGCAGCATGATCTTGACGGCAACCGTGCGGTCGAGGACCTGATCCTGTGCACGGAAGACGGTCGCCATGCCGCCCGTTCCCACCTTATCCTTGAGGAGGTATCTTCCCCCGAGGACCCTCTGTTCCATTCCTGCTCCTAACATAACTATTCGCTCAACGATGTGTGTAGTACCAAATGTGTGGCCGCTGGGGCCGTGTGGCGCGTTGCTGCTAGCTCATCGGCCGCGGCGCGCCATAAGTATCCGCTATGATCATGGGCATCACGCTCCCTGTGCGGCGAGCGCCGCGGTCAGGACGATGCCGGCAATCTTGGCCGCCTCGACGTCGTGTTTGTCGTAATCCTCCAGGGCCACCGAGATGGCAACCGTGGGCGAATCGTAAGGTGCAAAGCCAACAAACATAGAGTTGACGTTGGTGCCGCCGGTCTCGGCCGAACCGGTCTTGCCGGCAACCTTGACGCCCGGAATCTGGGCATCGGTGCCGGTACCGGACTGGACGACGGCGAGCATGGCCTGCTTGACCTGGTCGGCCGTGGCAGAGCTGACAGCCTGGCCCAGCGAGCGGGACTGCGTGGTCTTAACCACGGTTCCGTCCGGGGCGAGTATCTGGGACACAAAGAACGGGTCCATGACCACGCCGCTGTTGGCGATGGCGGCAGCGATCACGCAATTCTGCATAACGGTGGTCTGCGGGCCAGGCGTGTGGTCCATGCCGACGGGCTGGCCCGCGCCTGCCCAAGCGGTCTCCCACTCGGTCATAAGCGACGGGTCGGCCATGATGGAAGCCGCGGTGGTCAGATCCTGACCGAGCTTTTGGCCGTAGCCAAAGGCGTTGGCAAACTGGACGAGCGAGCTGGCACCGACCTCGTTTGCCACCTGGCCAAAGACGACGTTGGACGACACGGCGAAGGCCTGCTGCAGGCTGATGGTGCCGTAGCTCTCGTTGGCACTGTTGGTGACCGGCGCGTTGCCAATATCCATGGAGCCGGGCGCCTGGTACGTGCTGGTAAGGCTGGCGGTGCCGGTTTCGAGCGCCGCGGAGAGTGTGACGACCTTAAAGGTCGAGCCCGGGGTGTACAGCGCGTCCATGGCGCGGTCGTACATGGAGCCGTCCTCGCCGCCGCCCGACTGGAGCAGCGCATCGATGTTGGTGTTGTCGTAGGTGGGCGAGCTCGCGCACGCAAGGACCGCACCGGTGCGCGGATCCATGACCACCACAGCTCCCTTAAAGCCCTTGAGCGCCTGCTCGGCAGCCGTCTGGATGCGCGAGTCGATGGTGAGCTTGGCGGTATTGCCCGGTTGGGTCTGCCCCGCGAGCGACGCGATGGCGTTGTTCCAGCTGGAGTAATCCTTGGAGCCGGTGAGCGTATCGTTCATGACGCTCTCGATGCCGGCGGTGCCGTATTGCTGGCTCACGTAGCCCACCACGTGAGCGGCCATGTTGCCGTTGGGGTAGGAACGGGCGTAGGTGCCGTCCTCCTGCTGCAGCGACTCGGCTAGCGTCACGCCGTCGGACGTGATGATGGAGCCACGCTGGATGTACTTGGAGCGGGCGATGGTGTGGTTGTTGGTCGGCATGTCCTGATAGTCCTTCGCCTTGATGACCTGGACATAGGTGAGGTTGCCGATAAGGATGGCGAACAGCGCCGTAAAGGCAAACACGGCACGAGTCAGACGGTTGGCAAGTGCAACGCGGCCGAGCACGCCGGACTCTGGCGTGTCGAGCAGGCGACGACGCATGCGAGAACCCGCGGAGTGGTTGCCGTGGCTGTAGGAAGGTGCGCTGGCAAAACGTGTGCCGGTCGGGGCGGCGGCGGATGCGACCTGGTCATCGGTGATGGCGGCCATGGTGCCGGTGCCGGTGAGCTCGGCTTCGCGTCCGGTTGCCTCGTCGCCGGCGCGCAGCAGCAGCGCGACGATGATAAAGCTCGCCAGCAGCGAGGAGCCGCCCTGGCTCATAAAGGGCAGGGTGACGCCGGTCAGCGGGATCAGGCGGGTTACGCCGCCAACGATTAAGAATGCCTGGAAGCTGATGGCCGCCGTAAGGCCGGTTGCACTAAAGGCGGCAAGGTCGGACTTGGCGCGGGCGGCCGTGGTGAGGCCACGCACGGCAAAAAGCATAAACAGGATGAGCACGGCGCCGCCGCCCAAAAGGCCCATTTCCTCGCCGATGGCCGAGAAGATAAAGTCGGACTCGACGACGGGGATGTTGTTTGCCATGCCGTTGCCGATGCCGACGCCAACCAGGCCGCCATCGGCAAGCGAGAAGAGCGACTGGACGATCTGGTAGCCCTGGCCCTGGGCGTCCTTAAACGGATCGACCCAAACCTGGAAACGCACCTGAACGTGCGATAGGAACTTGTAGGCGCCCACGGCTCCGACGGCTAAGAGCGCAAGGCCGATAACGACATACGAAAAGCGCCCCGTGGCAACGTAGAGCATCAGCAAGAAGATGGTGTAGAACAGCACGGCCGAACCCAGATCGCGTTCGAAGACGACGACGAGCAGGCACACACCCCACACGGCAAACAGCGGCAGCAGCAGTCGCAGGCGAGGGATCTTAAAGCCCAGGATCTTGCGGTTGGAGATGGAGAGCAGTTCGCGGTTCTCGGCCAGGTACCCGGCCAGGAACAGCACGATAAAGACCTTGGCGAACTCGCCGGGCTGGATGGTAAAGCCCGCGATGCGAATCCAGAGCTTGGAGCCCGAGATCGTGGTGCCGATAAAGATGGGCAGCATCAGCAGGATGATGCCGATAATGCCAAAGGTGTACTTGTAGCGCATGACCACGTCGAGGTTTTTGACCAGTGCGAGCGTTCCCACCATCAGGGCCACCGAGACAAACAGGATGATGAGCTGTGAGATGGCGAGAGCGGGGGCGAGACGCGTCACGAACGTGATGCCGATGCCCGAAAGCACAAAGACAATGGGCAGGATGGCGGGGTCGGCACCGGGCGCCAAGATGCGCACGGCAATGTGGGCCGCGGCAAAGGCGGCAAAGAGGCCGATCGGTACGGCGAGCGTCTCAAAGGAGATGGCAGCGCCCGCGGTGAGGACGTACATCGCATACAGCAGGATGACGGGGAACGCCGAGGCGATGAGCAAGAGCAGCTCGGTGTTGCGGCGACTCATAAGCGGCACTCCCTTTCTAATTCTTATCGGAGGCTTCGGCCTCGGCGGACTGTTCGGCGGTTTTCTCGGAATCTGATTCGGAGGTCGATCCCTGATTGGTGTTGTCGCGAATCGTTTGCGCGTCGATCACCTGGCGGGTCTGCTCCTCGTCGATCTGGTGGCGGTACTTGGATATCGTGTCCTGCGCATCGTCGACACTTGTTTGCGGAATACCCGCCTTGAGGCGGTTTTGCGTGTCTTCGGGCAGGTCGGATAGCTTGATGCTGGTTTCGCTTTCGAGCCAGTGGAGTTTGAGTCCGAGCGGCTTGCCGGGCAGGCCGCGCCAGACGGCGACATTGCCCTGGTAGGTACCCAGGTAGTACGAGCCGGTGACACCCGTGTAGGCCCAGATGCCAGCTGCCAGCACAAAGACGAGGGCCAGGATGGCGGCGATAGTAATGTTGCGGCGACGCACGCGCTGCGCCTCGCGCATAACGCCATCGTCAACCAGGTCAACGACTACTACGGTCACGTTGTCGTGGCCGCCGGCGGCAAGCGCCGCGTCCACTAGGTTGTCGACGCAGATTTGCGCGGTTGAGGACTGCGTGGCGATGTTCTCGATATCGCTATCGGGAATCATGCTCGAAAGGCCGTCGGAGCACAGGATCAGACGGTCGCCTTCCTCGATATGCAGAGTGAAGTGGTCGGCATACATAGCGGGGTCCGAGCCCAGCGCGCGGGTGATGACCGAACGGTTGGGGTGGACGCGAGCCTCGTCTGCCGTGATCTCGCCGGCGTCCACGAGCTCCTCCACGTAGGAGTGGTCGCGGGTCACGCGGATGAGCGTGCCCTCGTGGAGCAGGTAGGCGCGAGAGTCACCCACGTGGGCGATGGCGAGCGTGTCGTTTTCGATATAGGCGCAAGTGGCTGTGCAGCCCATGCCGGGCTTGCCCAGGCCATTCAAGGCAGCCTCGATTACGGCGGCGTTGGCGGCCTCGACGGCTGCCGCCAGGCGTGCGGCGTCGGCAGACTGAGGAGCTGTCTTGGCGATGGTCTCGACAGCGATAGAAGAGGCCACCTCGCCGGCAGCGTGACCACCCATGCCGTCGCATACGCAAAAGAGCGGCGACTGCACCAGGTAGGAATCCTCGTTGTGCGGGCGCACGCAGCCAACGTCAGAGCGGGCGCCCCACATGAGTTGCGTGGTGGTGCCGGCATCATAGGTCGAGTCGGTCTCGATGCGTTCCTCGGTCAGGGGCTCAAAGCTCATGGTCGAGCCGGGGTCTTTGAGCTTGGCCTCAACGGCGGCAACGTCGATCTCGGCAGTGTCACCGGGAGAGACGGTGTCGGTCTCGGCGTTTGATTCGGAATCGCCGGTGTCCGGGGAGTCGGGCTCCTCGGACACGCGGGCGGTCGACTCGTCATCTTGCGGGCTGACGTCTATAGGCTCGGGCGTCGCAAAGTGCGACGGCGCGGGCGTGTTTTGCGACTGGGCGGCGGGCTCGGCCACGGCATCGGACTCGCTTGCGGGCGCAGGCTGCGGGGTCTTGGGTGCAGGGCCGTCCTCGGGGGATGTCCCCGCCTCGGGCGCCGGCGTAGACGCGGGCGCAACCTCGGATGCCGGGGCTATGGGAAACGCCGGCGCGGCGGGCTCGGGTGCCGCAAACACCGCAGCGCTCTCGTTGATTGCCGCGGCGACGGGCTCTGCAAAGTGAGCCGGCGCCGGGGTTGCTTCGGGCGCTGTGGGCTGTTCCGCAGCATGTGCGCCGATGGGCGCCGCTACGGCATCCTCTTCGTCCTCGTTATCGGCGAGATCCGAAATATCATGCGTTACATGCGAAAGAGGCAGGGAGAACACGGTGTCCTCGGGCTCCACGGGTGCGGAGCCCGCCGGAGCGGCGTGGGCCGGCGCAGCTGTGGCGGCGGCCGGTGCCTCGGTCATAGTTGCGGACTTGTTCTCCTCGTCGATCATCGACGGTTCACCTTCATGACCACGTCGCCAATCTGGACTTCGTCGCCCTCGCGCAGCGTTGCGGGCTCAACAAGCTGGCGGCCGTTGACGAGCGTGCCGTTAAGCGAGTTGAGGTCCTCGATGATGAGCGCCGGGCCCTGCAGCGAAAAGCGCGCATGTGAGGCCGAGACGAACGGTTCGTTGATGCAGATGTCCGAAGATGGCGAGCGACCGACGATGACGGGGCCGAGCATGTCTACGTGGATGCCGCGGATACCGCGCGGACCCTTGTCCACATCAATCGTCCAGATAGCCGAGTCGCGGCGCTGCCCGCGCACAAGTCCCACGCCGGTCTTCATGACGGCGAACAGGAAGATATAGAGCAGGGCGACCAGGACGATGCGGCCTGCAAAAAGGACGATATCGATGTTCATAAGCGACTATCCCCTAAATTCAAAGGTGCTCAGGCCAAACGTCAGCAGATCGCCGTTGCGCAGCGGGCAGCGCGTAATGCGGCGGTTGTTGACGAGCGTGCCGTTGGTGGAATTGAGGTCCTCGATCGACCAATCCGAGCCCGTAAAGGTGAGCTGGGCGTGGCGGCGCGACACGTTGGGGTCGCGCAGGGCAATGTCGGAAACTGAGCGCTCGCGACCGATGGTCACCTGTGCGGAGGTGATGCTATGGCTCTCGCCGCTCACGACGTCGACGAGCTGGGCGAGCGGGCGCTGCGGGGCACGAGTGCTCGCCATGTTGGAGGCGATGCCGGCTGCGGCACCTAGGCCCACGGCGGCACCGGTCGCGGCGGCTCCGCCCATGCCGGCAAGCGCGTCGCGCGAGACGGTCTGCGGCACCGGGATAGGAGCGGCGGGGTCGGGGACGCTAGGCGCGAAGGGATCTGCCACGGCAAGCGGGTCGGGAGCGGCGGCGCGAGGCGTCGGCTGCTGCTGGGGCATGGCGGCGGGGCGCTGCTGCTGCGGGGCAGCAAACTGCTGCTGGCCGGCGCGCGGGGCGCTGGCGGCACGGCTTGCCGCGGAGTTGTTCTGGCCCAGGCCGTTTTGATAGGCGCGCTCTTCTTCGTACAGGCGGCCGAGCGTGGGGGCATCGACGTTCTCGGCAAAGACCGAGAACTTGCCGGCGCGCAGCTGCGGATCGATCATAAAGCGCACGAGGGGCTCGCCGACAAAGACATAGCGGCGCTTTTCGGCCTGCGCCTTCACAAACTCGCGGACCTCGCGCGAAAGCTCGGGGTAGAACGGGGCGAGCATGGGATCGTCGTCGGCGGCGATAAGGATGGTATAGAGTGCCGGCGCCGTGTTGACGCCGTTAATCACCAGAGTCTGATCCTCCATGTCGCGAGCGGCCTGCTTGGCAAGCTTCTTAAAGGAGAACGGGGCACGGGTGGCACCGAAGATGCCGGCCACGTGGTCCTCGAAGATGTTCAGGAAGTTCACGAAAGATCACTCTCCGTATAGGTTCTTTGGTATCCGAGCAAATATAGGCATATCCCAACGATTATAGAGGATAGGGTTCCCGCAACCGCCGCCTTGGCGACGACCGCGGCTGCAAGGCTGGCAATTTCCATATGGTGTGCAAGACAGGACGCCGCTGCGCAGCCGATGCCGGTGACAGCGATGGCGGCGATTGCGGCAAGGTTTGAGCCCTGATCGGCACGCTTGGCATGGGCATTGAGCAGCGCGGATGACGCTGCGGCAGTTGCCGCGACCAGCACAAAGGCAGCCCAAAGGAGCGGGTCTCCCAGCGCTGCGGCAACGTTACCGAGCCCCAGCACGCCTCCGGCTGAAAGCGCGACCGTGGCCAGACGGGCAAAAAGCGCGCCCATGCCCGTTGCCGCGGCGGCGCTTGCCGGGCCGAGCCAAAATGACGCGACGCCGGCGGCGACCCCAGCTGCCAGGAAGGTATTGCCGGTCAGACAGCCAAGCGCGAGTGCACAGGTGAGCGTGGCGCTCGCGGCAGTCTCGGTGCGACCCCAGGCGATCCACCAACCGGACATGGCGGCGGCAAAGATCACCGCGACGGGCAGCATCGACAGGATGCCTTGTGCCTGCATGGTGGCGTTGGCCATGAGCACCAAAAAGCCCACAGCCGAGATGGCCGAGCCAATCTGGGGGGCCAGGCCAGCCGCCGCTCCGATCGCGATGGCCGCAATGACCAGGCCGGGAAGCGCCGCGACCCCGGCCGTTTGCATCAGTAAAAAGCTAAAGGTGCCGCACGTTAGCGCCGAGATAGTGCGCATGGTGTAGTCGCGCGCATGGCTCCAGCGCGTGCCCGCCCAGCCGAGTGCGGGGTCGACCTCGATGGCGTCGTCCTCGTAGTGCGACGGCTCGATATCGTCGAGTTCCTGCTCGTCATCCGAAAGCTCGCCAACCATTTGCTCCAGGCTGCGACGGCCCTCGCGCACGCTGCCCAGACCGGCAAGGAGCTGGTCGCAAAATGCCTCGATGCTGTTGGGGCGGTCCTGCGGCATGGGGGAGAGCGCGCTCATGAGCGCGGCCTCGGCTCCCGGGGGAAAGTGTGGTATCAGCTCGCTGGGATAGGTGGCGCCGCCGATGATGCGGTCGAGCGAGTCGGCGGGCGTGGCCGCCATAAAGGGAGCGCTGCCGCACAGGCCCTCGTAGATCACACAGGCGAGGGCAAAGACATCGGCGCGCTCGTCGACCGTGCCGGTCTCGATATCGAGCTGCTCGGGCGGCATGTAGCCGATGGTGCCGCCGCGTGAGCCGCCAAAGCCACCGGCGGACGACAGTCGCGCCATGCCAAAGTCGGTGAGCTTTACATTGCCCGAGTGGTCGATGAGCACGTTGGCGGGCTTAATGTCCAGGTGGAGTACGCCATTACTATGAGCGAAGGTGAGCGCCTGGCCCAGGGCATCGGCAATGGCCGCGGCCTCGTCAAAGGTAAGTGAGTGGCCGTCCACGCGGTGCAAAAACTCGGCCAGCGACATGCCATCGACATATTCCATAACCAGGTAGGCATAGGCTGTGTCGTGCGTAAAGTCGATGACCTGCACGATGTTGGGATGTTGAAGCATAGCGGCAGTGTGCGCCTCGCGCAGGACATCCATGATGTCGCTGGCGGGCATGCCGGCACCGTTGATAAGGGGGATGCGCTTAATGGCGACGCGGCGGCGCAGATGCGTGTCGCGGCAGATCTCGATGGAGCCAAAACCGCCGGTCGCAAGTGTCTCGAGCGGCTGGTACCGCTTAAGCAGCTCGCGAGAGCTGGTGCCCTCCAGAGGAACGTCCGGCGAGAACCGGGCGGTATGTTGCGAGAAAAGCGGCATGGCCAACCCTCGTGCGTTTAAAGTTCGTTTGCGAGTGGCGGGCGCGGAGCCGAGCCGTTCGCGGTGGCATAGATGCTGCTAGTGTAGCACGCTCGGGTGCATGGGGAGGATAGCGGGATGCGAGGTTGCCTGTCTGGCTTGCCCTTAGCGCTTCTTCTTGTTCTTCTTCTGCTTGCGCTGCTTGCCCTTGGTCTCCTGGGGCTTGTCGCCCTGTTTGGCCTCGGCGGCGGCCTTCTCGGCCTTCATTTTCTTCTTCTTGGTCTCGATGCGGAGTTTTTTGTTGATACGGGCCTTGAGGAAGGAGCCAAACTGTTCGGCATCGCCACGGACGAAGGTGTCCTTGGGGATCGTCACGCCCTGGTCGGCGAACATGGCCACAAAGATGCGCTCGCCGTCGAGTACGTGGTCGAGCTTGTCAAACGGGAAGAACTGCGACTTGCCGCTCTTGCCCCAAACCATCAGGCCGTCCTCGTTGGCGGCGACGCGGCGATAGCGGCCACCCATGGACTCGTCGGCCTCGACGGCGTCGATAAAGTCGCGGGCTAGCGTGTGGTGCAGGTTCTTGCTCCACCAGGCCAAAAAGGCGCCGAACACGATCAGCACGACGCCGAACTTGATCCAGCTGCCGCCGGCCACCAACATGCCGACGCCGATGAGCGCGGCAATCGCGGCGGCGACGTACAGGGAGCCACGGCGCCTGGGCGAGGCGACCAGGCGCGCAAAGTCGGTGACCAGGTCGTTTTCGTACTGGTACTCGTTGAGGTACAGGATGCCGTCGTCGGCCGCGGCCTGCTCCTCGAGCGCGACCTCGACCTGGTCGGCTGCTTCGGAGGGAACGAGGTTGCTCTCTGCGTCTGCCATGCTCTTTAGACTCCTATCGCGGCGGGCTCGCCGTACGGGTTATTATGAATGCAGTATGCCGTGCGACCGCATGGCCGTCGCGGCAACAAATCTCAGTATACCCGGGGGAGCACCCATGGAATCGTTGTACCGAAAGTATCGCCCGCTCACCTTTGACTCCGTGGTGGGCCAGCAGCATATCGTCTCGACGCTCGAGCACGCCATCACCGAGGGGCGCCTGTCCCACGCGTACCTGTTCTGCGGACCGCGCGGCACGGGCAAGACCACCATGGCGCGCATTCTGGCCAAGGCGCTGCTGTGCCGCAATGCCGAGGCGGCGCGCGCCGAGGGTGCAAGCGGCTGCATGCCCGACGGTACTTGCGAGGAGTGCGAGCTCATTGCCGAGGGTAACCACCCCGATGTCTACGAGCTCGATGCCGCCTCCCGCACGGGCGTGGACAATGTGCGCGAGGAGATCATCAACTCCGTCAACTTTGCCCCGGTGCGCGGCAAGTACAAGATCTATATCATCGACGAGGTCCACATGCTCACGACGGCGGCGTTCAACGCGCTGCTCAAGACGCTTGAGGAGCCGCCGGCGCACGTGATCTTTGTGCTGTGCACCACCGACCCGCAAAAGATTCTGGAGACCATCCTCTCGCGCTGCCAGCGCTTCGATTTCCACCGTATCGGCAACGAGGATATCGAGCATCGCCTGGCATACGTGTGCGAGCAGGAGGGCTTCGATTACGACGACGAGGCGCTGGCTATCGTGGCGCGCCATGCAAAGGGCGGCATGCGCGACGCGTTGTCCACGCTGGAGCAGCTGAGCGTCTTTGGCAACGGTTCTGTGCATGCGGACGACGCCCGCTCGCTTTTAGGCGAGGTTTCGGACCAGATTCTGGGCGAGTTTTCCCGCGCCATTGCCGATCGCGATGTTGCCGAGCTGTATGGGCTTATTCGCGCGCAGGTCGAGGAAGGTAACGATCTGCTGGAACTGACGCGCGACCTGGTGGCGCACGTGCGCGACGTGTATGTTGCCTGCGTTGCCGGTGCCCGTGCCGAGTTGTTTGAGGGCGGCTCCGAGCAGGCCGAGGCGCTTGCTGCCGAGGCCGCTGCCTTTGGCGAGCATCCTGCCGACCGCTTGGCTCGTGTGCTGACAGTGCTCGACGATGCCGCACTGGAGATGAGGGGCGCGAGCGACGTGCGCCTGGTGCTCGAGATTGCCTGCACGCGTCTGGCTCGTCCCGAGGCTGATTTAACGATTGAGGCATTGGCCGAGCGCGTGGCACGCCTGGAGGCCATGGTTGCCAACGCCGCCGTGCCGGCGAGCGTGGCTGCTGCTCAGGCCGCCGCGCCTGCAGCATCCGTACCCGCTGCTGCCCAACAGCCGACGCTCATTTCGGGCGCCCGCGCTGCCGCCCCGGCGGCATCCGCTGCCCCCGCTGTTACGTCCGCGCGCCAGGGCGGTATGCCTTGGGACCGTGGTGCTGCCGCTCCGACGGCTCAGCCTGCGCCCCGTTCTGCGTCCGTGTCAGCTTCCAAGCCTGCAGCGCCTGCACCTCAGCCTGCGCCGGCTCCGACGCCTCAGCCCGTTGCGGCCCCCGCGCCTGCCACCGCTCCGGCACCTAAGCCCCAGTCCAACAACGCCGCCCAGGTTGCCGCCGCCGGTGCCGCCGAGACGCCCGCGGTCGAGGATGCCGGAGAGCTGCAGCGCAAATGGGCCGAGGTTGTCGAGCGTGTCAAGGCGCGTCAGGCTTCCTACGCAGGGCTTTTGCTCAACGCCCGCGCCACGGCCGACGACGGCTCCAAGCTCACGGTCTCGTTCCCCGCGGGTTCGACTTTTGCCATTAAGATGCTCGGTCGCGCTGATACGCAGTCGGTGGTCCTACCGACGGTCTGCGCGGTCTTCGGTCGTCGTACCGTCGACTATGTCCTGGATGGGGGTGGCACGCCGGCTCCTCAACATGAGGAGCATTCTCCATCTGCACGGGCTGCGGCATCTGCGGACCCGCAACCCGTGTCCTCGGCGGCCCCTGTATCCTCGAGCGCCAGCGCGCCGCAGCAGCAAGCGGCACCGGTAACGGCATCGACCCCGTTGGCGCCTAAGCCCGCGGCGCCCAAACCGGCTGCTCCGACACCCGCGCCCAAGCCCGTCTCGCCCGCGCCCAAGTCGTCTGACCTGGGCAAAGCCCCCTGGCTACGCTCCGACAACCCCGCCGGTGCTCCTGCCACGGGTAAGCTCCCGACCGAGCCCGCACCCCGTGCGCCCGAGCGCTCGGCTGCCCCCAAGGCTCAGCCTGTCGCGCAGTCCGCGCCGTGGGAATCCGAGCAGGTGCCCTACGACGACGCCATGGTCGGCGGCTTTGCCGGCGATGCGAGCGGGGACGATCTTCCTCCGTTCGACGTGCCTGCCGCGGCGTCCGCGCCCAGGCCCGCTGCGGCTGCCGCCAAAGAGGAGGACGCTCCTGCAGCTCCCTGGGAGTCCAACCCCGGCGCGGGCAGCCCCTTCGGCCACCAGGGCGCAGCCCCGAGCATCCCGCAGACCGAGGACGAGGCCAAAGACCTCATCCGCAGCGTCTTCGGTCAGGCCACCATCTTCAAACCGGTGGAGTAGCTGCGCAGGCGGGTATACTGCTCAAGAAGAGAACCCTTTGAACGGAGCGAGCTTATGATGTGGGAATATGTCCGCCTTGAGGACGATACGCAGGTTTCGTATTCCGAAGTCCGGGAGGACAACACGGTGAAGGTTGTTGTGGAGCGCCCGCGCGATTGGGGTTTTGACACGGCGGAGTGTATCTTGCCGGCATTCAATTGGGTGTCACACGAGGGCTTTAGCGAAGCGGACCTCAAAGAACTCGATGATTTCGTGCGTAACAATGCCCCGCTCATCCTGCGTTTTGCCTACGAAGGCGGACGAGTCTATGCCTAATGCCTAGTCTGTTTCGACTTGGCCATATATCACTTTCTTTTGTCCGGGCGCATCTGTATTTCGGACATGTGTAGTGTGGTGCCGTGTATATCGCATTCGAGCAGACAGGTACGTGACGGTCGGCCTAGGATGCTGAGGTCGATACGATACGTCGCATGGCTGTCCGTGTACTCGACTTGCTCGGCGTTGACGGTTGCTCCGATTGCCGAATAAACGCCTGGCTCGGCATCAACAATCTTGGAATCTTTTATCTTGACCTTGAGCTCTTGGTAAAGGGACGGGCTGTTGTAGTAAACGGTCCGGGTCCCGTCGGTGCACTCATCGGTCGCTTCCCATTTGACGACGGGCTGGTCCGAGCTGGCTATCAGCAGTTCTGCTCCAAAGGCTATAGCATGGGTGATGACAACCAGCAATGCCCAGCCGACAAAGAGATAGAGAATCACATATGCAACGGGGTGTTTTGAGCGGATGTTTTGGAGCGCGTCGGGGGCATTCATGGGGGCACCTCCAAATTGCTGTCTGTGACAATCAAATTATACCCTGCCATCATGAGCGCCGCCTCGAGCAGCGGTTCGGCATTTTGTTATCTAGCTGGATGCAGAAAATGTCGGATTCCGGCTCTACAAGATTTAGCTTTCAATATTATGCAGATGCGAATTATTCAACTTTGCATAATCTTCGGGTGCGGCTTGCACTCCAGGACATGTATATCGACTGAGGTAGCGTGACTGCCCCGCTTGCTGGCCGCGCGCCGTGGTACGATTTTTGAGTTTGAAAGTCCCGCCGCGTCCCGGCTGCCCTTGCAGCTCGGCGTGCGGCCGCACGTAAAGGAGCCATCATGGCCGGTATGAACATGCAGCAGATGATGAAGCAGGCCCGCAAGATGCAGGAGCAGCTTGCCGCCGCGCAGGAGAACCTCAAGTCCCAGACCGTCGACGCCTCTGCCGGCGGCGGCATGGTCAAGGTGACCGTTAACGGCGAGATGGAGCTCGTCAACCTCACCATCGATCCCGATGCCCTCGATCCCGAGGACGTCGATATGCTGCAGGACATGATTATGGCTGCCGTCAACGAGGCCGTCCGCGGCGTCAACGAGCTCGCCAACAAGCAGATGGGCGCCATCACCGGCGGCCTCAACATCCCGGGCATGCCGTTCTAAGACACGCATATATATATATGAGTGCGAATCACAGTCTGCAAAAACTGCTCGATGAGCTGGGCCGCCTGCCGGGCATTGGTCCCAAGTCGGCCCAGCGCATCGCCTATTACCTGTTGGAGGCCGACGCCGAGGAGGCGCGCCGCCTGGCCGAGGCCATCCTGGAGGTCAAGCAGGAGGTCCACTTTTGCAGCCGTTGCTTTAACTACGCCACGGCCGACGAGTGCTCCATCTGCCAGGACCCGATGCGCGATACCACTCGCATTTGTGTGGTGGGCGAGCCGCGCGACGTCCAGGCAATCGAGCGCACGGGCAGCTACCATGGCCTGTACCATGTGCTGGGCGGCGTGATCAGTCCCATGGACAAGATTGGTCCCGAGCAGTTGCACATCCGCGAGCTGCTGGCGCGTCTGGGCCACGAGGATATCCATGAGGTCATCATCGCCACCAACCCCAACATCGAGGGCGAGACCACGGCGAGCTACCTGGCCCGCACTATCAAGCCGTTGGGCGTCGAGGTGTCGCGTCTGGCAAGCGGCCTTCCCGTGGGCGGCGACCTGGAGTATGCCGACGAGCTTACGCTTGGCCGCGCCATCGAGGCCCGTCGCGCGATTTAGGTGGCGAGCCTGCTCCTGCCGTATGTTTTCCTCGCGACGCACGGGGTAGTCATAATTTCCCTGTGCGACTGTAAGTTTGTTGTGCAACAAAGATGCTTTGTATCCGCTTATCGCATGGATGCTTCCACTCGCATCCTTAATTTGCTCATTCGTTGCGCAACCTTTTGGGTTCGCTGATACACTCAAATATGGATTCGAATGAATGCGCCGCTCCCGAGCGGCGTGTTTTTGTTGGAGGAGAACGCATGCGGCCCGGTGGCACTCAGACAAAGCGCGGCGCCGCGGTGCGCATGCGACGCCGACTGGGCTTGGCGCCGCGGGCGTACGCACTGCTATCGTGCTCGCTGGTGCTGGTCATAGCTGGCGTTTCTGCCTATGGCATGACCGTGCCGTCCATGATGCAGGCGCATGCCGCACGCGAACCGCGCGTGGGGCATGAGGTCAAAAGTGATCTGGGCACCACGACTGGATATGCTTGGGCAAGTGTGGTCGCGCATATTGTGTTTGGCACCGACGATGCGGACGGCGCCGAGGCCCCGGACAACGAAGTCACGCTTGCCAATGGCAAAACCATCGTGCTCACCAACACCAAGATCATCGATCGGTTGTCCAACAATAGCGTGGCGGCAACGGTGAATAAGGTCGAGCAGCAGAAGGAGCAGGACGCCCAGCAGTCCGGAAAGCCCGGTAGCTCGGATAATTCTGGCTCCGGCTCGGATTCATCGAGTTCGGGCGGCGGCTCTGGGTCGGGTTCCTCTACCGGAGGGTCTGGAAACGGCGGCTCGACGGGCGGCAACACTGACAACGATGCAAACTCCGGTGGCCTTTCCGCTGCTGAGGAAGAGAGCATTCACAGTTGGCTTGTGACCAAGTACAACATGCTCGACGGCTATGTTTCTCGTGCCAATGATGTGGTCTCGACCTATAACTCTACGGGAGATCCTAGGCCGTGCGACAGCCTGGTCGGGGAGATGTTTGTCATTCGAGCCGAGTTCGGTCGTCAGACATTCTCGCCCCGGTCAAAGTGGTATCAGCAGTATGCCAATCTGTGGGGCTGTTATACCAACCTATGTCAATGGGTCGGCCATTACGGCGATGATGACGTCGCGCTCGGTAACTTCAACAATAACGTGGCGGCGCTTGCCCTATGATGACCGATCTTGCATCCACCACACCACAATCGCTCGGTCGCGATCCCATGGTCGGCCTGCGCCTTGCGCGTGTCGACGGGTTTGAGCCGGCCATTGCGCTCGGTCAGGACGAACTGCCTGCCTATCTGCGTCGTTTTACGATGCTGTTTGCCGACGATGCCACCATACGCCGTGGCGGTATCGGCCGCGTGACGCGTGCCGTCAACGCCCAAGGCGAGGCCGTGGCACTCAAGCAGCTCATCTTGCCGGCGCGCGATGAGTTCGACGACGATGCCGCTCACGAGGCGCTGGTCGCCAAGTTCAAGGCAGCGTTTCGCGAGGAATACGAATGCCATCGCGCCCTTTCGGGCCTCAAGGGCTTTCCCCGCCTCTATGGCTGGGGCGAGGTCGACGGTGTGCCTGCAATTGTCATGGAATGGGTCGAGGGCGAGACGCTTGCCCGCTTGCGTTCGCGACTTGCCGTGGACGATGCCGGACGCCTGTCGCCGCTTGTGGCGGCGCGTCTGGGTCGCGACCTGTTCGATCTGCTCTGCCGTATGAGCCTGGTGGGCGAGGGCTTTGTCCATCGCGATATCTCGCCCGCTAATATTATGGTGCGCACGGCGCGTCTACCGCTTGACCGGCAGCTTGCCGAGGGCACCTTTGACCTGTGCCTGGTTGACTTTGGCTCATCGCTGGCGCTTGAGCCTGCGTCGGCCGTGGCCGGTACCGGCGGCAAGGCATCCTTTACCGAGCGTTATGCCACGCTGCGTCGCGCGACGGTTGCCTATGCCCCGCCCGAGATGCTCACCGACGATATTCCCGACCTGCGTGCTTTGCGTATGTCGCCGGCGATTGACGTCTATGCCGCGGCAAGCACGGTTTACGAGCTCATTGCCGGCGTCGCGCCATACGAAGCCGCGCCGAGCACTTCGGGCACCTCGGGTTCGCGCAAAAAGACGCGCGACATCGCGAGCCCCTACCGTCTCAAGATGGACACGCGGCCCGACTATCCCATTGGTGCCCATGCGCCCGGTTGCGATTTGACTCAGCTGCTTCGTCGTGAGCCCGATGTGGCGCTCGCCGCGGCCGAGCAGGCCCAGCAGCTAGGGCTTGAGCCGGATTCCGAAGAGCTACGCGATGCGCTGGCGTTTGTCGATGCCCAGCTGTTCGACGTGGTGATGGCCTGTCTGTCCAGCCATCAAAAAGATCGTCCCGAGCCGGCGGCGGTCGAGGCGGCGCTCTCAGCGTTTTGTGACCACTATGCGCAAAATGTCGGTCGTTCGCTCCGCGGCGAGCCGCTCACGCCGTGCCCCATGGATGCGTCTGGCCGCGCGGTTCGTCGCGCGCTGATGGTCGGCGCGACGGTCGTCTGTGGCGCGGTTTGGGTTGTGGTCGTGGTTTCGGCCGCGCTGCTGGCGTCGGGCGCTCGCGTGACGGCGACTTTGGGATCGCTCGTGTGGTCTGGGCCGCTACCGGGTATTATTGCCGCACTGGCGTTGGCGCTGCCAGGCATAGCCGGCGTTGCCGCGGGGGCACTTGCGCGCGATCGGCGCTCGGGCTTCCTGCAGGGTGTGCTTGCGCTTTCTGCCTGCGAGGTTCCGGTGCTGGTTGTGGCTGCATGTAGCGTATTTTCCCAACGCGCCGTGATGGGCGGCCTTGTTGCCGCTCTGGTTGCAACCTATACGCTTACGTGGTTTTTGCTTGCGATGGGTTTTGCCTTTGAACTTCCCGTTTCGGCACCGCGACGCACAAAAGCCCAGATGGCGACTCCGCTTGCCGGTGGAGCCGCAGCTGCCCGTACTTTTGGCGGACCTGTCGAAGTATCGTCCGATTCTATTTCTACGACCAAGGAGGCCTAGGTCATGGCATCTCAAGTTGAGCTCACCCCATGCGGGGCCATGTTTGACATCTTTAAGCGCGCGGCGCATCTGAGCCATATCGAGCTGTGCGGCTTGGTGCTTTCGTCCCGTCCGCTCGCCGACGGCCGCAGCCCGCAGAGCCGAGCCGCCGATCGCTCTTGGGTTTCCCGCTTTATCGTTCGCGCGCCGGTCGGCACGCTTCAGCAGCGCTACTTTGCCGAATACGGTACCTCGGCTGCGCGTATTATGTCGCAACTGGCCCTGCGCCAGCGCGATCCCATGGACTCCACGGCTGTGATCAATATGGTGTGCGGTCCTGCAGGTGAACCGATGGTACGCGCGCTCGAAGAGTGCCACCAGGACACGAATCTCTATCGCAACGCGCTCGATCGCCTGTCCCAGGCGGCGGAACTCATGCCCGCCGAGCGCGCCGAGGCCGTGCTGGTGCTGTTTGTCGCCGTCGGTTGTTCGGCGGATGTGCGGTCCTCGGTGAACTATGCCATCGACTACGCGCACGCGACCTGTGGCGGAGGCACATCCACGCCGCGTTCGCTTGGCATGTCGATGACCGCGGGCGAACGCGAACCCGCCCCGGCGCACCCCTTGGGCTTGCTGCGCGTACAAAACAGTTTTGTCGTGAGCGCCCCGCGCTGGATTCAGCCGAGTGAGCAGGGTGTTGAGATTGGCGCGCTGGCCACTGGCGAGGGCGATATTACCGACGTCGGCGACGATGTCTCGGCCCGCCATGCCCATATCTGGTGCGATGCTCAAAATATCTGGCACGTCGAGGACTTGTCGTCCACCAACGGAACCGTGGTGGTAAACGGGGCCACGCGCGTCTGCATTCAGGTCGAGCCCGGCCGTTCCGCCCAACTCAATCCCGGCGACGAGCTCAAGCTCGGCGAATCCACTACCTACGTCATTCTCTTCGGTGCCCTCTAGCCGGCAGTTAGGGACGTTCCTTTTCTGCCGGCACTTGGGGACGCTTCTCGGCGCGCCAGAGCCGGTCGCCTGGGGATGGAGGGGCCATTTTGGCCCTTGGCGGTCAGTCGGGGCGAAACTAGAAGATCTTTCCGATTCGCGGCTGTTCATGCTTGTAGAGCATCTAAAACAATAGGATGTTATTCTGGAATATGCCGGGTGCGTGAACTTGCCTGTCTTAGCCTTAATAAGGTATAGGGGAGTTTGGCTCAGGGGTTCCGTCTTGTTCTTCAGCGCAGTATTGTGGGACAGATTTGCTGAGATTGGCGCCTTACACCGCAGAGCGCACGGAAGGCTCTCGATTTGTGTTCTGGCCCCAGAATACAGGGCCTGATACTTACCAACTGTGGCATGGATGTAACATCTGTAGAAATCAACCCTTTTGTTGTCGACCTTTGTAAGAAAAACACTGCCATCAACTCTTTGGATGACGAAACTGGGGTGCTTGAGGGGAGCCTTTACTCCCCTCTGAGAGATGACTAATGTTTTTCGCTTGTCGTTGTGAATCCTCCGTTACTGCCGATTCCGGATGAGATTCCTTATCCCTTCGTTTGAGATGGAGGACAATCGGGTCTGGATAAAACACTTCGTATTCTTAAGGGTGGCGATACGCATTTAGAGAAAAACGGTAAATACTGCTAATAGGGGTGACGACGATGGTGCAGGGGCGACCCGCGATGCTCTCATCAATACGTCGGATACTTGGGAAATCAGGTCTAGATGCATGTATGATGATGCTGTGTGGCTATTCAATTAATCCGCGTTCCGAATGGGTGCAGGGTATAGCTGCGACATCGTATGCTTTTGACCCGGCGCGATACTCAGATATTTCTGAGGCGGTTGACGAAGTTTATACGCACTATGCCGCGCAAGGCGTTTCGGAAGTTTGCACATCTACGTTACGGGCTTAGGTTTCTTCAAGCGAGCAGGCCGGTTGCGTTATTTCGAGCGATTTTTCTAGTCTAGACGACAAAAGGCAAAGGATTTGATGGGTATAAAACGCGGACGTTTGTGGGCGGATGCTCAAATCTATTGTGGCAATCGGGCGGTTGAAAAAGATATTTCAACCGCCCGATTGCCAGGTTCGTCGGAGGAGATGTCCGATTCCGACTCTCTTGTAGGAAGAGCTTGAGATCGTATTGGCCCAAGGCAATCTTAAAGCAGTCTCATTGGCAAATCTTCGCTCCTGTTGTGTTGAGGTGTAAGGTATCAGTGATTGATGTTTTGTGGCGGGTAGATTGGGGCCTTCCTTGATTCGATGCGTTCTCTCGAGGTTCATCAGAGCAAAAGGGGCTTTCGTCTTCATTGCTATCACGGTGATTGGAACCGCTTTCTCCTATGCCATGCCATACGTGAACGGGAAATTCTTAGATTTTCTTCTCGGTAACCGCAGCGAAAGAGACGCCGTACTCTTCGCGCTCCTGGTTGCGTCAATAGGAGTTTTCTCCACCCTCTTTACTTATTTTGCAGGAACACTTTCCATTCGCATAACCACGAGACTTTCCTTTGATCTTCTCAGGGAGGCCGTCTTGCGTTTTGAAAGAGACGATTACTTGGTGAGTCGGACCATCGATCCAGCCTATACAACGCAACGGATTATTTCCGACTCCAGCGTGGTCTCATCCTTCGTTTTGGCGAATTTTATCAGTGCGCCGCTGTCCATTGTAGCCATTCCCATCGTATTGCTTATCATATGGTCAATTGATTCAACTCTCGCGGTGTTTTCCATCATTCTCCTCATCGTGTATTTCTGTGTAATTACTGGGTTGAGGAAACTTTTGTATAGGGTCACGTATGAGAAGAAAGAGGCGGACAGCGCCTTTTACGCCGCAATTGCATCGCAGCTTAATCAGATTCTCAACATTCAACTGACATCTTCGTACGGCAAGAGCGAACAAGCGCTCGACGCTGGGTTTAAGAGCTATTTTCCCAAAGTTTTGCGCTCCGGAAAGCTATCATATTCTCTGACATCGCTCGATGGTCTTTTCGCAGCGTTGTTTCAAGCGGTGATACTTGTTGTTTCCGGAGTACGAATCATTAACGGAACTATGTCAATAGGCGAGTACACTATCATCGGTACATACTTCGCGGTTCTCTTTAAGACTTTGAAAAGTATGATGTCATTGTTCAAATCCTATCAAGATGCCAAAGCATCATGGGATAGGACGGCTATCGCGACGAGAGAAAAGGAGAGATCGGGGTGGAATCGGACCGATTTAGCTAAACTCGATGAAATAAATGACATTTCGGTATCTGATTTGGAATTCTCGGTTGCCCTTCCAGACGGATCTGTCCGAGAGGTCCTCGGCGGGTTTTCTTTCAAGTTTTCCGGTCCTGGTACATATTGCATAGTTGGGGAAAACGGAAGAGGCAAGACGTCACTTCTTTACTTGATGCTCGGGCTATACTCATCGAAAGGCAAAGTAAAATACAACGGCGTGCCAATCGAAGAATGCGACTTGGATTACATACGTGCGAGAGAGATATCGTGCTGCCCACAGTCGTGCTTCGCGCCGGACGAAACGGTGAAAGAGCTGTTAGAGTATTTCGACACGCCCTTTTCTTCCTATCACCGGGGTGTAGATGGCCTACTTTCGCTGGAAAACAGCGTGAAGGAGTTGCTCGGGAAACGTTGCTCCGCGCTTTCGGGCGGTGAGCTGCGCCGAGTGTACTTATGGTCGGCGATTTCACGCAAGTCGTCAGTTTTGGTACTCGACGAGCCCACGACTGGGTTAGACGCTGTAAGCCGCGCCGAGCTTGCGGCCTATGTTAAGCGCAACAAGCAAAGCCAGCTGATCATCGTTGTCTCTCACGATGACGAGATGGTCGGCGCGGTAGAAGGGGTAGTGGATTTAGGCAGCATGTACCAGGGTAAATGATGACAAGTGTAGTGCTACCCAACTGGCAGAGATAACAAAAAGGCGATGCAGATGCACGTAGCATTCAGGCGGTTCGGACTCGGTGCCTTCACGCCATCGCAACGCTTTCAGATATAGTTCTCGTTCTCTTACTAAAGGAAACTTTAGTCTACGTCATCTTGTCGAGACAGAGGTGAAGCGAAGTGTTGTCGCGACGTATCTTATTCCAGGTGGCTCAGTATCAGCGTGAGAATCGCACCAAAGTGTACTTACGATTCTCGTGTCCCACGGACAACATGAGCTGAGCATTGAGGTTCCACCCTTTGCTGCAACTACACGGGGTTGGACGGCAATGAATATGCCGGGCCGTATACCACGCGCAGCGGGGGTCCATGTCCCAGTATGTTGCCTACAGCAGCCTCGATGTCCACGCACACATCATCTCTGCCTTCGCGTTCAATCCATTTGCCGGAGAGTGCGAGGGTTGCCAGGCCGTAGAATTCGAGCCGAACAAATGAAATGCGGTATCAGCGCATAGGATTAAACTGACGATTGCTTTGCACTGAGAATACGCTTGGAAAGCCGCTATGGGTGGCGGCCCGGGTTAAATAGAGAAGCCCGTCCGATCACTTTCATGTGGCGAACGGTCGGGCTTCTTATTCCACTTGCCAATGCTCGGCTCATATTGGAAGAAAGCTACGCTAATGTTTGCGTGACACTCCTATTTTCTCCGAAGAAAGAGTCGGATAATGAAGAATAGAATTAAAAAAGGTGCCAGATATAACGCAAGTATAAAGGCTAATCCAACGAGACCTTGCAATAATGGCATAACTCCTCCCAGACACAAGATTTTGGTATTTGTTCCCATCTTATTCTGAATTGGACCAAATAGTTCCTAGCCACAAAACTACTCGTCAACTGGATCGCACCAATCTGCTGGCAAAACACAGCTTGATTCTTTATCGACATAGCACCAATCCGCAACAGGGCACTCGGCGATGTCGTAAAAATTGCATATATCAACTCCAAGACAACAAGGCTCAACGGGAGGATGTTCATTTGAACCAACAGGATGGATATGCTTCATAACAGCTCCTCACCTTAATCCAATTAGAGACTACGTTTGATCAATGCCACAGTGATCTACAACGCAGATGCTGCCGCCATCCATGTCATAGTCGCAGTAATCGTATGCACCACAGCCATCTGCTTTATCATAAACAGTACAGATGTCAGTAATGCCCAAGAGGCAGTCAAAAGACATCGGCTTCACGCCTGCCTCGTCGCCACTTCCTGGATTAATCGGATGAATATGCTTCACGACTACCTCCCTTTGAGTGCAGAAAAACCTCAATATTGTGTATAACAAACCAAGATGTCTAGTTCACCATATTTCTAGAATGGTTTCGGCGAACGTAGCAATAAGCTTCGCAGACGGTAATCAGAAGAACGAACACCTCCACAATGGTGACAGCAATGCGCTGAACCGCTTATTCCGATACAGTAGCTTCTCGTTGATTTTTCTCCTGCGAAGATGAGTGGCGGGAAATAAGGTCAAAAGCCATCTCGTAGCACATTTTTCTATATTCACATGATGCAGGGTGTAGACTCTTGGGCAAGTAGCCGTGCTCGTCTGCAGCCTCCCAGCTACAGCCCCCACCACAGAAAGACCGAGCCCAACAGTCCGTACAGTCAATTCTTTTTTCGACACCCTGACTCCAGTTTTCAATATACCTAGTTTCGTCAATTCCGGTGACGATGTTGCCCATTTTGAATCGCATCATCCCGACAAACCTGTGACAGGGGTATACGTCCCCTTCGGGAGTCACGGAAATAAAACGCCTGCCAGCCCCGCATCCGACAAAGGCGATCCTGTTGCTCATAATCAAATCAACTGCAGTTTTCAATGTTCTAAACAAGGGCTTTTCCCCTTGATCAATCTGTTTGAGATATTGATCCGCCAAATCTATTAGGCCCGCCCTGATTTTGTTTAATGAGTGTTCGTCGAGTTTGATATTCTCATCGAATGAGCTCACGGGCGAGAAGTAAATCCTTCTGAAGCCCATCTCTTTAAACTGAAGATAGTCTTCAACAAGGTTACAGTTATTATTTGTTAAGGTCGCTCTTGCGCCGAAGGGGAACGACTCGGAAAAACGACGAACGTTTTTGTCGATATCGGAGAAAGAGCCGCCTCCCGTCTTGTACGGGCGCGATGCATCGTGCTTGCATCCTGTACCATCGAGACTAATCAGAACAGAAAACCCGTGCTCCTTGAAAGAATTCACAGCAGTGTCATTCAAAAGCGTTCCGTTGGTCGTAATAGAATAGGTAAAGTTTCTATTGGGGTATATTCTTTTTGAATAGTCGACCGTTTTCCATATCAGCGGCTCGTTAATCATGGGTTCCCCACCAAAAAAGACGATCGCAAGCGTTTCGTTTTCCGATGAACTTGCGACGAGGTAGTCGACCGCCTTGAAGGCTATCTCGTCTGTCATCAGCAGAGGAGACGTTCCATAATCTCCTTTACCGGCAAAACAGTAACTACAACCAAGGTTGCATGCATGTGAAACGTGGAGTTCGATGGATCTAAGTTTTCGAGGCGTGTCTTTTGTTAAGAAAGTCCGCTCAGACAATCGTTGATACTCATCAATGTCGTCTTCAAGTTCTGCTATGGTCGTTTGGTCGTAGCCTTTCGCAGCAAGTGACTTTGTTAGCAACTTCGAGTTGACCGTTCTTCCCGATGCTTCAAATATGCGAAGCGCATCTTCTGATGCTTGGTCAACCTGAAAGCAATTGCGAGTGACCTCATCGAAGCAGTAACGACGATCACTTACTGAGAAAAAATGCATACGTTCCTCAATTTCATGCTGGACTGGCACTAACCTTGTTTATTGTTGCGCAGCTATAAAAAACCACCAGCGGGGATTCGGTGTGCGGCCCAATCGGACTCCCAAAAGGTTCTATTTGAGACTGGCAAGCTTTGTGTTGTTGGCACTTCGACAGCGCTCTTTATTCCAACATGGAGCCTCGCAGTTTGAGTCGACTTGCCTCTGGAAGGTCCGATCTTAACTTGATTTAGGATGAAAACAGATTACAGGCGCGCTCCTCTAGAAAGAAAGGAAACCAATCGCCGCCTTTCACCAGGAAAGTTTTTATAGCCCACCTCGAGCAAAATGAAAGATGCGAGAGCGATTGGGGAACAACGCGAATCTCCCCTTTTGGGTGGAAGCGAGCCTTCAGCCACCGGCGAACGACTCGCCCTGGTCAGAATCTGGAAGTGGTGCCGGGCCGCTTGGGCCTCCCCGGTGACTTCGTGGGGCTTACCTGCCTGACGTCGAGGAGTACATCCGCAAGATTCGTTCCCTATGCCGTTTGCTCTCACGCCCGCCTTAGTTCCAAGTCGGGCGAGCCGCCGCGCTCATGCGACCCGTGGCGGCGACACGTTGACGCCGCGCTCGCTGAGCACATCTTCGGTCGCGGGCGAGCACGAGGTTACGCCGGCGCATCCGCTGGGACTGCTGCGCGTGCAAAACGGCTATGTGGTGAGCGCCCCGCGCTGGATTCAGCCGAGTGAGGAAGGCGTCGAGATCGGCGCGCTGGCAACGGGGGAGGGCGATATCACCGACGTCGGCGACGACGTCTCGGCCCGCCATGCCCATATCTGGTGCGACGATTCTGGCACATGGTTTGTCGAGGACCTGTCGTCCACGAACGGCACCGTGGTGGTAAACGGGGCCACGAGTGTGTGTATTCAAGTAGAGCCCGGCCGCTCCGCCCAGCTCAACCCCGGCGACGAGCTCAAACTCGGCGAATCCACCACCTACGCCATCCTCCTCGGCGCCCTCTAACTCATCCCCCCCCAAATAACTTGCGGTGAAATAGGGACTGATTAAGGACGTTAACAGCAAAAACACTCCCTATTTCACCGCAACTGCTATGGGGTTCCAAGGGACTGTGCCCGTCGGTGCCGGGCGCACAACAGTCACCCGAGGTAAACCTTTACCGGCCACCTATATTTGCCGAAATATGGCTTGACGGCGGGGTACAATAAACCCGCATGCGGATTTCCGTTGCGGGCGCTTCCCATCGCCGGGGCGTGCTCGGGAGCATCCGACATGCGGCCTTTGCGGCGCTCGGTCATGTGCAAGACGGGTAGCTGGGCTTGTGGAGCGCGTGCAGCCCTCCTCGCCTCGGCATGCCTTCTCTCCACGCCATGTACCTGCTGCTGAGTCCGCCTGCCAGATGATTGGAAGCAACAGCGAAAATCCCATCACGCCAACATCCCGGCGATCGCCGGGGCCTGTATACCTATATGAGAGGAGAGGGGTATATGGCGCGTAAGTTTAAGTCTATGGACGGCAACGAGGCGGCCGCATATGTTTCGTATGCGTACACCGAGGTAGCGGGAATTTATCCCATTACGCCGTCCAGCCCGATGGCCGACCATGTCGACCAGTGGGCGGCCCAGGGTCGCAAGAACATCTTCGGCACCCCGGTCAAGGTCGTCGAGATGGAGTCCGAGGCAGGTGCAGCCGGTACCGTTCACGGTTCGCTGGGCGCCGGTGCTCTGACCACCACCTACACGGCTTCTCAGGGCCTGCTCCTGATGATCCCGAACATGTACAAGATCGCAGGCGAGCAGCTCCCGGGCGTTTTCCACGTCTCCGCGCGTTGCGTCGCTTCGCACGCCCTGAACATCTTTGGCGATCACTCCGACGTCATGGCCTGTCGCCAGACCGGTTTCGCCATGCTCGCCGAGGGCAACGTCCAGGAGGTCATGGACCTCTCGCCGGTGGCTCACCTTGCCGCCATCGAGGGTAAGACCCCGTTCCTTAACTTCTTCGACGGCTTCCGCACCAGCCACGAGATCCAGAAGGTCGCCATGTGGGACTACAAGGATCTGGCCGAGATGTGCGACATGGACGCCGTCCAGGCTTTCCGCGACCACGCGCTCAACCCTGAGCACCCGCACACCCGCGGCAGCCACGAGAACGGCGACATCTTCTTCCAGAACCGCGAGGCCTGCAACAAGGTCTACGACGAGCTTCCCGCCGTCGTCGAGGGCTACATGAAGAAGATCAACGAGAAGCTCGGCACCGATTACGGCCTGTTCAACTACTACGGCGCTCCCGATGCCGACCGCGTCGTCGTGTGCATGGGCTCCTTCTGCGACGTGCTCGAGGAAGTCATCGACTACCTCAACGCTCACGGCGAGAAGGTCGGCCTGGTCAAGGTTCGTCTGTTCCGTCCGTTCTCCATCAAGCACTTCGTCGACGTTCTCCCCGAGACCGTCCAGAAGATCGCCGTCATGGACCGTACCAAGGAGCCGGGTTCCATCGGCGAGCCGCTCTACCAGGACGTCGTCTCCGCTCTCTACGAGGCCGGCAAGACGGGCATCAAGGTCGTCGGCGGCCGTTATGGCCTGGGCAGCAAGGACACGCCTCCCGCGTCCGCGTTCGCTGTCTTCGAGGAGCTCAAGAAGGACGAGCCCAAGCGCGAGTTCACCATCGGCATTGTCGATGACGTGACCAACCTGAGCCTGCCCGAGGCCGAGGATGCGCCCAACACCGCAGCCCCCGGCACCATCGAGTGCAAGTTCTGGGGTCTGGGTGGCGACGGTACCGTCGGCGCCAACAAGAACTCGATCAAGATCATCGGCGACCATACCGACAAGTACGTCCAGGCCTACTTCCAGTACGACTCCAAGAAGACCGGCGGCGTCACCGTCTCGCACCTGCGCTTTGGTGATTCCCCGATCCGTTCGCCGTACTACGTGACCAAGGCCGACTTTGTCGCCTGCCATAACCCCAGCTACATCGTTAAGGGCTTCAAGATGGTCCGCGACGTCAAGCCGGGCGGCACCTTCCTGGTCAATTGCCAGTGGAGCGACGAGGAGTTCGCCGAGCACATGCCCGCCGTGGCCAAGCGCTACATCGCGAACAACAACGTCAACGTCTACCTGATCGACGCTATCGACCTGGCCGCTAAGGTCGGCATGGGCAAGCGCACCAACACGGTGCTCCAGTCCGCCTTCTTCGCGCTGGCCAAGGTCCTGCCCGCCGAGGACGCCCTGCAGTACATGAAGGACGCGGCTACCAAGTCTTACATGAAGAAGGGCCAGGCTATCGTCGACGCCAACCACAAGGCCATCGATGCCGGCGCTACCGCCTTCCGTAGGTTCGAGGTTCCGGCCGACTGGGCTACCGCCGAGGATGCCGCTCCCGTCGAGCTCTCCGAGGAGACCAAGTCCGCTATCGCCCAGCAGGTCAAGAACCTGCTCGAGCCCATCGATCGCATGGACGGCGACAGCCTGCCCGTTTCCGCCTTCGTCGATTGCGCCGACGGCCAGTTTGAGCTGGGCGCCTCCGCATACGAGAAGCGCGGCGTCGCCGTGGTCGTTCCCCACTGGGACGAGACCAAGTGCATCCAGTGCAACCAGTGCGCCTATGTGTGTCCGCATGCCACCATCCGTCCGTTCGCGATGACCGAGGACGAGGCTGCTGCCGCGCCCGAGGCTACCCGCACGCTCGACGCCATGGGCCCCAAGGCCAAGGGCATGAAGTTCACCATGGCTGTGTCCCCGCTCGACTGCATGGGTTGCACCAACTGCGTCAAGGTCTGCCCCAAGGGCGCCCTCGAGATGGTTCCCACCGAGCAGGAGATGGACCAGCAGCCCGTTTGGGACTACATGGTCGAGAACGTCTCCGAGAAGAAGGAGCTCATCGCGGCCAACGTCAAGGGCAGCCAGTTTAAGCAGCCCTACCTGGAGTTCTCCGGCTCCTGCGCCGGCTGCGCCGAGACCGCCTATGCACGTCTGGTGACCCAGGTCGCCGGCGACCGCATGTTCATTTCCAACGCTACCGGCTGCTCCTCCATTTGGGGCAACCCCGCTGCCACCGCTCCTTACTGCAAGGACAAGGACGGTCACGGCCCGGCGTGGAACAACTCCCTGTTCGAGGACAATGCCGAGCACGGTCTGGGCATGGCCGTTGGCTACGAGGCCGTTCAGAAGAAGCTGATCGCTGCTACGCAGGAGATCATCGCCGCTGACGGTCCGTCCGACGAGCTCAAGGCCGCCGGTCAGGCTTGGATCGACTCCGTCAACGACGCCGAGGCCTCTAAGACCGCTGCCGCCGCCTATGTTGCCGAGCTCGAGAAGTGCGGCTGCGACGCCTCCAAGGCGATCCTCGCCGACAAGGCTTACCTCACCAAGAAGTCCTTCTGGATCTTCGGCGGCGACGGTTGGGCCTACGACATCGGCTTCGGTGGCCTGGACCACGTCCTGGCTTCCGGCCACAACGTCAACGTCTTCGTCTTCGACACCGAGGTCTACTCCAACACCGGCGGTCAGGCCTCCAAGGCCTCGAACCTGGGCCAGGTCGCTCAGTTCGCCGCTGCCGGTAAGGTGACCAAGAAGAAGTCCCTGGCCGAGATCGCTATGAGCTATGGCTACGTCTACGTGGCGCAGGTCGCCATGGGCGCCAACCCGGCTCAGACCCTCAAGGCCATCCATGAGGCCGAGGCCTACGACGGCCCGTCCCTCATCATCGGCTACAGCCCCTGCGAGATGCACTCCATCAAGAAGGGCGGCATGCAGAACTGCCAGGCCGAGATGAAGAAGGCTGTCGAGTGCGGTTACTGGAACCTCTTCCGCTTCAACCCCGAGGCTGCTGCCGGTAAGAAGTTCTCGCTCGATTCCAAGGAGCCCGCGGGCGGCTATCAGGAGTTCCTGATGAACGAGGCCCGTTACGCTTCGCTGACGCGTTCCTTCCCCGAGCGCGCCGAGGAGCTCTTCAAGGAGAACGAGCAGGCCGCTATGGACCGCTACGCTCACCTGCTGAAGCTCAAGACGGTGTACAACGAGGCCTAGGTCTCCCACCGCAGGATCTGAGGGCTGACCTTCGCGGACGCCCTCGGACATGAAAGAACCCCCGCTGCGCACTACGTGCGGCGGGGGTTCTTTCGTCCTGCGGAGTGTCCGCGAAGGTCAGCCCTCAGATCCTGCTACGACTACGTCCTCGGATTGTGTGGGCGGATGAAGGACGTAGTTGGCAGGTATTCCGTCCCTTTCGCTGTTTCGCGGCTTTGCCGCGAAACCTCGCGCCACTTTGGGGATGGATGGGGGACTTGGCTGTTGCCGCCTTTTCGGAGCTCTTCTTTATTCCTTTTGTTGGATGAAAAGCCCCTTGTTTTTGCAGGGGTGCATACTCGACTTATATGTGCATAGAATCTCGTATAGTGCGAGTAAGATTTTGCGCTGCCTGTTTTGTGTTTAGCAAAGATATAGTTTGCATAATCTGGTCTAATCCCTGCTCTATTAAAATAAAGTTGCACGTAAATGACGTAGATATGCTTGAGCTGGGGTTCTGTACGCTGAGCGGATAAAAACGACCGTTCACCGTTCAGCTATTTTCAAAATGAATAAAATGAGCGATAAAGAGAATATAAACCTTAATAAACTCGCGTATCGCACGGGCGCGGGTTATTAATGGGTTGTAGGCCTTTTACAGAAAGGATTCCAGCAATGTCTAAGCCTCTTGGCAAGCCCGATCGTATCGTCGTCGCCCTTGGCGGTAACGCCCTCGGCAACAACCCCGTTGAGCAGATCGAGGCCGTGAGCAACACCGCTCACGCTCTCCTCGGCCTGATCGAGCAGGGCAACGAGATCATCATCACCCACGGCAACGGTCCGCAGGTCGGCATGATTCAGAACGCCTTCGCCGCTGCCCACGACGCCATCGGCACCCCCGAGATGCCGCTGCCCGAGTGCGGCGCCATGTCCCAGGGCTACATCGGCTATCACCTGCAGCAGGGCATTGGCCGCGAGATGCACAAGCGCTATAAGCGTTGGCACGCCGCCACCGTCGTCACCCAGATCGAGTGCGACCCGGACGATCCCGCGTTCAAGAACCCGACCAAGCCGATCGGCCCCTTCTACACCGAGGAGCAGGCCAAGGAGTTCATGGCCGAGGATCCCTCCAAGGTCTTCGTCGAGGATTCCGGCCGCGGCTGGCGTCGCGTCGTCGCTTCCCCCGATCCCAAGAAGATCGTCGAGGCCGACTCCATCCTCAACCTGCTCGACAACGAGTTCATCGTCATCGCCTGCGGTGGCGGCGGCATCCCCGTCGTCCGCGACTACGAGAACAAGGGCTGCTACAAGGGCGTTCCCGCCGTCATCGACAAGGACCTGGGCGGCGAGCTGCTGGCCGAGGACTGCGACGCCGACGTTCTGTTCCTGCTGACCGCCGTTGAGCATGTCGCCATCAACTTTGGCAAGCCCAACCAGGAGGAGCTCGAGGACCTCACCGCCGACGAGGCCGAGCGTCTGGCCGACGAGGGTCAGTTCGGCAAGGGTTCCATGGAGCCCAAGGTCCGCGCTGCCATCAAGTTCGCCCGTTCCCGTAAGGGCCGCACCTGCATCATCGGCGCCCTGGACAAGGCCGCCGAGACCATGGCCGGCCTTTCCGGTACCCGCATCCACGAGTAGTCTCTACTCTGTTGCCTCTCTCGTGGGCGCCAGGCAAGACGCCCACAAACTAGCCTCTCTTCATGAGCCCCGCAGTCCGCTCCGACTGCGGGGCTTTTGCTATTTACCTAGTCCCCGATGGGTGAGTAGTCATTGGGGACGTTCTTAAACGACTAGTCAAACAAGAACGTCCCTAATGACCACTCATTTAAGTCTGTCCCCAATGACTAGTAGTAGGCCCACATGGCTTCGACTTCGTTAAGGACCTCTACGACGCCCCAGCGGCGGGCGCTGCGGCTGGCCGAGTTGGGGTCGTAGACGCCAATCTGGTTGGCGTCGTCGATGCCGTAGAGCACGATGTAGTGGCCTACGTTGGTAAACGTACCGGGTCGCACTGCGGCGATGACGGGCACACCCGAGCGAAGTGCTTGGGTAATCGATTCGCGATCGTTATAGAGCTGTGTTCCGTTGAGCCCCAGCTGCCACGCACCGTCTGTCATAAACGACCACTCGGTGGCACCGGTGGGGGCGTAGTTGCCGGCTTCGGCCAGTGCACATATATCGACCGGCGTCTTATCGGTGTGGCCGGTCTTAAAGATATAGACCATGGTGAGGCAAGTGGGACCGCAAGCGTTTTCGCGAATAGTGCCACCGGCATAGGGCAGCTCCGACCATGCGGGGTCAATTTGGTAGATGTGGGGCATGGTGCCGGCCTGCCATTGCGAGCGTGGGGTCGAGAACGCAAAGGAGTAGCCGGGTGCGACGGGAGCTTTAAGCAGCTTGTCCTCGGCAGTGGGCTCAAGACCGGCTGATCCGTGGGAGATACAGGATCCCAAAAACACAAAGACGAGGCAGGCGGCGATGGAGCAAAGCGCAAGGCGAAGGCGGCGGGCCGGAAGCGCGTGGCTTGTGGTGTGCGACGCGGGGTGAGGGGCGGAATTGCCGCGATCGCGTTGAGGTCGCGAAAAGGTGCGCTTGACGTAGTAGTCGGTCTTACGGCGATCGTAGCGGCGTGGCTGCGATGTGTCGGTCTGGCGTTGACGTGTGCTCGTACTCACGCGGTCTGACTGCTGCACGGTACGGCTTTGCCGCCGCGAAGAAGCCCCGGGCTGCTCTTGGGGGCGCTGCGGGTTGTCGTTGTCGGAGGTGCTTCTGGGCGTTGGCGTGGTGCGGCCGGCAAGGCGCACGCTTTGTGGCCGTTGGTCGCCGTCATTGTATCCGTATGCCATTCGAATCACCTTGCCTCATGTGTAACTTGTCTATCCTACATAAAAAGATGCACGACACATGGGCATGTGCGCCAAAAGCCTGACAAATGGTATGAACGTTGCCGCGCCGCGCGTCAAGCGCCACGGCAACAGGTATTCAAAAGCAGACAAGATGAAAGCGTCCAAGACGAATGACGTCTCCCGCCGTTCGTCCCAAAAACGGTGCCGCTCGTTTTGCAGTTCTGCCTTCGGTCGAGCTGCGAGCGGCGCTGCTGCGCCAAGGCCGTATCTTAAAGCCATGGAATAAAAGCGCGCGGCAAAACGGACCGCGCAAGGGGTGACGCCAAGGGCGTCAAACAGGAAAGGAGGGGAACAATGGCGGACAAGAACGCAGAAGTTGCAGTCGAGGATAACGGCGGCATGAAGAAAACGCTTTCGCTCTGGAACTTCTTCACCATCGGTTTCGGTGCCATCATCGGTACCGGTTGGGTTCTGCAGGTCGGCGACTGGATGGTCGTGGGCGGCGGTCCCGTTCCCGCTATGATCGCATTCCTCTTGGGTGCAATCTTCCTCGTGCCCGTCGGAGCTGTTTTCGGTGAGCTCACGGCTGCTATCCCCATCTCGGGCGGCATCGTCGAGTATGTCGATCGTAGCTTTGGCCGTACGCTGAGCTACATCACCGGATGGCTTTTGGCCCTGGGCAACGGCATCCTGTGCCCGTGGGAGGCCATCGCCATTTCGACCCTCGTGTCCGAGATGTTCGGCAGCCTGCCCGGCCTTGAGTGGCTGCGCGCCGTCAAGCTCTACACCATACTGGGGGCCGACGTCTACCTGTTCCCGACGCTGATCGCGCTCGGCTTTGCAGTCTACGTCATCTTCCTCAACTTCCGCGGCGCTAGCTCGGCTGCCAAGCTCCAGGCCTTCCTGACCAAGGCCCTGCTCTGCGGCATGCTGCTCGCCATGGGCGTCTCGCTGTTCACCGGCTCGCCGGACAATGCCATGCCCGTGTTCTCCCAGGTCACCGGCGCTGGCGGCGGCAAGGCCGCTACCGAGAGCTCCAGCCTGTTTGCCGGCATCGTGTCGGTCCTGGTTCTGACCCCGTTCTTCTACGCTGGCTTCGACACCATTCCTCAGCAGGCTGAGGAAGCAGCCGAGGGCCTCAACTGGAACAAGTTCGGCAAGATCATCTCCCTGGCCCTGCTGGCCGCCGGCGGCTTCTACATGGTCTGCATCTACTCGTTCGGCACCATCCTCGACTGGCATGAGTTTGTTAAGAGCCCGGTTCCCGCGCTTGCCTGCCTCAAGGGCATCAACATGCTTCTGTACCTGGCCATGCTCGTCATCGCTACGCTTGGACCCATGGGCCCGATGAACTCCTTCTACGGCGCCACGAGCCGCATCATGCTCGCCATGGGCCGCAAGGGCCAGCTGCCCGAGCAGTTCGCCGAGGTCGACCCCAAGTCCGGCGCTCCCAAGCTTGCCTGCGTCGTCTTGGGCGTCATCACCGTCGTCGGACCGTTTTTGGGCAAGAACATGCTCATCCCTCTGACCAACGTGTCGGCTCTCGCCTTCATCTTCTCCTGCGGTATGGTCGCCCTCGCTTGCCTGCGCATGCGCTTCACCGAGCCCGACCTGCCTCGTCCCTACGAGGTGCCCGGCGGCAAGTTTGGCATCGGCCTCGCTATCGCTGCCTGCGCCATCATCATCGGCCTGCTCGTGATTCCGTTCTCTCCCGCCTCCCTCAACATGGTGGAGTGGAGCATCGTGATCGGCTGGTTGGCTATTGGCCTGGCCCTCATGGCTTTCACCAATTCCCGCAAAAAGTAACGCCGAGCCGGGGCGGATCGGGTGCGCGGGACCCTCTCTTCCGCGCACCGAACCCGGCGCCACTTGGGTAGCTTTGTGAGGCCTTAACCCAACACGGCCTCGCCCACTATATGGATCCATAAGGAGGAACCATGTCCACTAAGTATGCAATCGTTGGCGGCAAGCTCATCGACGGTACCGGTGCCGAGCCGGTCGAGAACTCCCTCGTTCTCGTCGACGACAACGGCAAGATCGAGTACGCCGGCGCCATGCAGGACCTTCCCGAGGGCGTTGAGGTCATCGACGCCGCCGGCAAGACCGTCCTTCCCGGCCTGATCGACACCCACCTGCACTTCTCGGGCAACCTGACCGACGATGATACCGATTGGGTCATGCAGCCGCTCCTCGAGAAGCAGGCCGTCGCCGTCAAGCAGGCCTACGACTGCCTCACCCACGGCCTCACCACCGTCTGCGAGATCGGCCGCTTTGGTATCCAGATTCGCGACTGCATCGACAAGGGCGTCTTCAAGGGCCCGCGCGTTCTGGCCACCGGCCTCGGCTTCTGCCGCGTTGCCGGTCACGGTGACTCCCACCACTGCACCCAGGAGCTCAACAAGGAATCCCACCCCTGGGGCGACCAGGTCGATGGTCCTTGGGATCTGCGCAAGGCCGTCCGTCGTCGCCTGCGCGAGAACCCCGATGCCATCAAGATTTGGGCTACCGGTGGCGGCATCTGGCGCTGGGATTCCGGTCGCGACCAGCACTACTGCTCCGAGGAGATTCAGGCCGTGGTCGAAGAGGCCAAGATGGTCGGCATCCCCGTGTGGAGCCACTGCTACAACAACCACGCCGCTGCCTACGACTCCGTCCGCTTTGGCTGCGAGCAGCTGATTCACGGCTTCGATATCGATGAGCGCACCATGGACCTCATGGCCGAGCAGGGCACCTTCTTCACCCCGACGATTGCCTTCCTGCCCACCTGGTACGCCACCTATCCGCCCGTCTACGTCCCCGAGCTGCACGACAAGTACGAGGGCACCCTGGTCGAGAAGGAGCTGCAGCGCAATTACGACTGCCTGCGCGAGGCCAAGAAGCGCGGCGTCATCATGACGATCGGCTCCGACTCCTTCTCCTTCGTCACCCCGTACGGCACCTGCTCCATCGAGGAGATGTACGAGTTCGTCGACAAGATCGGCTTCACCCCGGTCGAGACCATCACCTGTGCCACTCTCAACGGTGCCAAGATGTGCCACATCGAGGACGAGACCGGTTCCATCGAGGCCGGCAAGTGCGCCGACCTGCTGGTTGTCAACGGTGACGTCGCCGCCGACATCCACGTGCTCAACACCGACAACATGGACGTCATCATGAAGGACGGCTGGATTGTCGAGGCCGGCACCTTCGGCGAGGCAAACAAGTACAGCGCCTAAGCTACCGTTCATCGATGGCTTGATGTAAAACACAGTATTTGATTGCATAATGCAATGGAGAGGGTCGCTTGCGGCCCTCTTTATTGCTATGGGGTGCGTCAATAAGAAGGAGATGACGGTGGATTTCAATAGGCTGATTCTGGGCAAGAGCTACAACTCTACCAAGGTCTTTCGTACCGCTCAGCATGTGGTTCAAGCCATCTTGCTCGGTGTTGTCGTTCCGGCGCTTATCCTGCTGCTTATCTGGGATTTAACCGATAATCCCAATCCCGTTCCGGGCGTTGTCGTTATTGCCGGCTTGGTCATGCTGTGCTTCTTTTTCTCATATGTCTTTGTGGTCCCCGACGACCTCACATCGAGCGCAACCGACCGTACGCTCGCCATCGCATCAAAAATATTCGCCTACACGTCGCGCGGCCTTACGCCCGAAGCGGCCCTGGGTGCCTCTAAAATTATCCTATCCGAGACCATCGCCTCCGCCATCTGCTTTACCGATGGCAAACAGGTGTTGGCAAGTTGGGGCGAGGACTCGGCAAAGTGCCCTGCCGGCACCCCGGTAGTGCTCAAGACCACACTCAACGTGATTGAGACGGGTGAGCAGAGCGTGTTTTCGCGTGACACCTCCAATGAGACGGGTGGCTATTTTCCCCGCCTGCGCGCCGGCATTGTCGCGCCGCTTACCGTGCGCGGGCATTGTGTGGGCACACTCGAGCTGTATTACCCCCGCCTGAGCAGCATCGATATGCGCCAGACGGCCCTTGCTTCGGGTTTTGCCGATCTCATTTCCACGCAGCTCGCCAGCTTTGAGCTCGAGCGCCAGGACGAGCTCACAGCTCGCGTTGAGCTACGCGCCCTGCAGTCGCAGGTCGACCCGCATTTTCTATTCAATACCATTAGCACGATTGTGTCGCTCGTTCGAACCGAGCCCGACAAGGCGCGATCGCTGCTGATCGACTTTTCCAACTACTATCGTCAGACGCTTTCTGATTCCGATACGCTCACCACGCTCGAGCACGAGGTGGAACAGGGCACCCGTTATATCAATCTTATGCAGGCGCGGTATGGCGACGGCCGTCTGCGCGTTTCGGTCGACATCGACTTCGAGGTGCGCGACAGCCTGGTACCGCCGTTTATCTTGCAGCCGCTGCTCGAAAACTGCATCAAGCATGCGCAGCGCGAGACCGAGCCGCTTTCTATTCGTGTTAGGGCTTTTGAGACCGATGACGGCTTGGAGATCATCGTCGAAGATGACGGCATCGGTATGAACGAAGAAGTCTGCGCGCATCTGTTTGAGCAGCATCGCCGAGAGGAGCCCGAGAGCATTACCGCCGACGGCTCCATCAAGCGAGGTTGCGGCCTGGCGCTCTTTAACGTGCTTCAGCGCATCCATTTCTTTTACGGAGAAGATTCTGGCATGCGCGTGAAGTCCCAGGAAGGCGTGGGAACACAGGTCATCGTTGAGTTGAACGGCGAGCCGCATGAGCCGGCGCCGTTGACGGTGTAGCACGCGGTTGGATTGAGAGAAAAAGAGGGGAAGCGCATATGTCCGAAGGCTGGAACATCTTGGTGGTTGATGACGAGCCTCCCATTAGGGCTGAGCTACGCTATCTGTTGGAAAAGGATACGCGTGTGGGACAGATTGCCGAAGCGGGCAATGTCACCGAAGCCGTGGAGTCGATTCTGTCGAACAAGCCCGACGTGCTGTTTTTAGACATTACCATGCCCGGTCGCTCGGGAATTGAGCTTGCCGAGACGCTGCAGAACCTAAAGACGCCGCCAGTCGTGGTGTTTGTGACGGCATTCGCCGAGTATGCGGCCGATGCCTATAACCTCGATGCTGTCGATTACATCGTCAAGCCGGTCGAGGATGCCCGCCTGTCAAAGGCGCTCGACAAGATCGAGACTGCCCTGGGCGCTCGCCGTGTCGTCCATGCTCCGCGCCAGCCTTTGCGCCTGACGGTGGATCGCGGGGGCAAAAAGGTGTTCATTCCCGCCGCAGACGTCTGCTACTTTGAGGCGCGCGCCGATTTTTGCAACGCCATCTGCGCCGAGGGAACGTACCTGATCAATGAGTCGATCTCTTCGCTCGAGCGTCGCTTGGTCTCCGAGGGCTTTATTCGCGTTCATCGCAGCTATCTGGTCAATTTGGAAGACGTGCACAATGTCGAGATCGGTTCCACGGGTCTTATGGAGCTCAGACTCGATCGCGTAACCTCGACGGTGCCCGTGTCCCGCCGTCGCGCTGCCGAGGTTAAAGCACACTTGGGGCTTGCGTAGACGGTCTGCGTGCCGTCGTTTACCATCGCAGGTTTGGCATGGGCGCGCGGTGGGCATAATGGGTGGCATCGAATGAAATCGAAAGGATCATTATGCCCGCGCTTATCACCCATCATCTGTTTGGCGAGGAAAGCATCGACCGTCTTCCACAGGGCGTCATCACGTCCGATGAAGAGCACATTGCCTTTATCTTGGGCAACCAAGGCCCCGACCCGTTTTTCTTTCACATTCTGACACCGCGTGTTTCCGACTGCACGCTGCTGGCGCAGGTCATGCATCGGTCGCGCATGTCTCGTCAGTTTGCGTGCCTGCGCGACGGCGTGTCGCATCTGCTGCCGCGCGACGCCAGCTTGGGTCGTGCCTTTGCGCTGGGCCTGCTGTCTCATTACGTGCTCGACCGCAACGCTCATCCCTTTGTCTATGAGCAGCAGTTTGGCATTGTCGAGTCCGATTCAGAGCTTGAGGATTCGAGCAGTCAGGTCCATGCCGTGATCGAGAGCGACCTGGATGTGCTGATGCTGCAGCTTAAACGCGATGGCGCTACGGTTGACGATTACCCGCCGGCGGGCGAGATCGTCACCACTGATCGCATCAATCGCGTGGCCGGCGTGCTGATGAGCTATGTTGCCGGACGCGTGTACGGCATTGACATTCCGGCGGGGGAGTACGGTGCTGCCGTTGCCAATATGCAGCGACTTTACCGCGCGATTGAGCCGGCCGGCTCCGCAAAGACGCGCGCGATCTCGCTGGTTGAGGGCTTGGTGCACGATTACTCGCTGCTCGACGGCCTTGCTCATCGCGTGACGACGGAGTTGCCCGAGCGCACCGGTAACCTGGGCCATCTGACATGGAAGAATCCCTTTACCGACGAGGTCTCGAACGAGAGTTTCCCCGAGGTCTTTGATCGCGCGCTGGGCGATTACGAGTGCACGGTCGCACGTTTTATCGAGACCGGTGACATGGATGCCGTGACCAGTCACGTCAACTACAGCGGTCGCGTGCTCAATGCCGATGAGGAGTTCGACCGCGAGGAATAGGGCCCGTGCGTGCCCCTTTGCCGAATCCTTACCGGCGGTTCTGGACAATTGGGGTACGATGAACTAACTGCATATCGGGCGAATACGAAGGGTCCCTGTCCATGAAATACACCAAGCTCGAGCGTAACTGGGTTATGTATGATGTGGGCAATTCGGCCCTCGTGCTGCTCAATACCTCGGTGGTGCCCATTTACTTTAACGCCATCAATACCGGCGCTTCCTCGGCCGACCTGGTGGTCGCCTGGGGCAATGCACAGACGATCGCCTCGCTGGTCATCGCCATGCTCATGCCCATTCTGGGCGCACTTGCCGACTACGCTGGCAACAAAATCAAGTTCTTCTTGGGCTTTTTCCTCACGGGCCTGGTTCTTTGCCTGGCGCAGGCTATCCCAATGTCCGCCATGGCATTTTTGACCGTGTACGTGCTGTGCACCATCGGCCTTAACTCTTCTATGACGTTCTACGACGCCATGCTGCCCGACGTTACCACCGACGAGCGCATGGACGCCGTGTCCAGCTCGGGTTATGCCTGGGGCTACATCGGTTCCACCGTGCCGTTCGTCATCTGCCTGGCGCTCATCATGGGTGGCCCCGCTCTTGGCGTCCCCACCATGCTGGCAACGCGTCTGTCTTTTATCATCACTGGTGCCTGGTGGCTCATCTTTACCCTGCCGCTCATTCACACCTATAAGCAAAAGTATGGTCGCGAGCGCGGTCCCGAGGACACCATCGGCCACATCGTTGGCGGTGTGTTCTCCGAGGTCGGACACACCATGCGCGAGATCGCCCACAACAAGACCGTGCTGGTCTACATGATTGCGTTCTTCTTCTATATCGATGGCGTCCACACGGTCATTTCCATGGCTACCAGCTACGGCTCGGCTTTGGGCATCGATTCGACCCAGCTGGTACTGGCGCTGCTCGTTACGCAGTTCGTGGCCTTTCCGTCCGCCATCATCTACGGCAAGCTCGCCGGACGCGTGGGCACGCTCAACATGATCCTGGTGGCGGTCGCCGCCTACATGGGCATTGTGCTGTTCGCCGCGTTCTTCCTAAAGACCGCCTTTGAGTTCTGGGTGCTTGCCATTATGGTCGGCCTGTTCCAGGGCGGCGTGCAGGCGCTCAGCCGTAGCTACTTTGGTCGCATTATCCCCAAGGAAAAGTCCAACGAGTACTACGGCTTCTTTGACATCTTTGGTCGTTATGCAAGCGTCATGGGTACCTTCCTAGTGTCGGTCGTTACCTCGCTGACCGGCAACCCGTCGCTGGGCGTCCTTTCCATTGGCGTGCTGCTGATCGTTGGCTTTATGCTGCTGGTTCGCCTGTCCCGCATGACTCGGGCAGCAGAGCATGCCGCATAGGAGCGAGCGGCTATTGTGCCTGTCCACGGTACTCTTTTGGGGTTATCCGCAATAAACATTGCGACTTGCGAGCAATGATTTGCCCAAGTGGGTATGATGGAATCAGCTAGGTCGCGGGGCGTCGCCTGTGTTTGGCGGCGTCCCGTTTTTGTGTTGCAGGGAGGGTAAGGCATGAACGCCACAGTCGTGATTCCAACGTATTGGGCGGGCGATGACGCTTGCGCAAACGCCCCTGGCACCTATGACCATTCGACGCGACTCAACGCCGACAATCCCGAACTCGACCGCTGCCTGGCCTCGCTTGAGCAGGTACGTGACATCCCGCGCATCATCCTTTTGGTGGTCTGTCCCGTTTCTGCCACAGCCGATGTGTCGCTGCGCGTGCACGAGATTGTCGACGCGCATTCCACGCTCAAGGTCACCGTTGTCACCAACACCCAGGCCTCGCGCATCGCAGACCGGGTTGCTCAGATCGCGCCCAAGGGTTCGGGCGAGTGCGTGAGCCTGCGAGGCTACGGTGCCATCCGCAATATGGGGCTAGCCTGCGCCGCTGTGCTGGGGCATGACGCGGTTATCTTCTTGGATGACGATGAGACTGTCATCGACGCCGACTTTATGAAGCGCGCGACCTATGCGTTGGGGCAGCAGACGCGTCAGGGCTTGCCGATCTTGGTCAAGAGCGGCTATTTCTACGATCGCGACGGCTCGCCGCTGGCTCCCACGGACAAGGCGGGCATCTGCCATCGTTGGTGGACCAAGCGCATCGAGTTCAACCGTTGGATGAAAAAGGCGCTTTCGGGCACCCGCATCTCGCGCTCCAACTACGTGTGCGGCGGCCTGATGGCCCTGCACGCCCGCGCCTTTACGCGTGTGGCCTTTGACCCGTTTATCACCCGCGGCGAGGACTTGGATTACCTCTTTAACATGCGCATGTTTGGCTACGACGTGTGGTTCGATAACGAGTGGACCGTGCGCCATCTGCCTCCGGAGTCCGAAAAGCGCTCACCGCGCTTTATGCAGGATGTATACCGTTGGTACTACGAACGGGCCAAGTTGACATTCGCCGCGCATCAAAAGGAGCTCATTCCCGTTACGGCGGCATCGCTCATGCCCTACCCGGGCCCGTGGATTTCGCGCGAGCTCGACGACCGCGTGCGCAAGACCGCTATGGTCCGCAGCGTGTTTACCCGCGAGCATGAGGGCTACCTGCGCATCTGGCGCCATGGTATCGACGAGGCAAAGGCCTATGCGCGCCAAAACGCTGCAAGCTACCTGCGTTTCCAGAGCTTTTGGCCCAAGATCATGGACGGGCTTTGGCGTGACGCACAACTGATCAGTATCCTGGAGGGGGCCGAATGATCGACCGCCGCGCCCAGCGCGATAGTTCAATATCAATCTTTCGCATCATTGCCGTTGCCTGCGCCATTTGTGTGCTGGTGTACTTTATTTTTGCCTTGGTGACCGGTATCGAGCCGATCGCCACGGTGATTGCCTGCGCGCTGCTGTGCATCTTTCTTTGCATCTTTATCTTTTTGACGCTCAATCCCGATTCGGTGCGCTCCCAGTACACCGAGGAGACGCTCTCGGTGGCCTCGGCCATGCTCGAGGACATTAAGGGCGGTCTGACGCAGGAGTCGGCGCGTTTGGTGTGCCGGCGCATTTTGCCCGAGACGCGCGCCATGACGGTGGCCATCACCGACGAGGACAACGTGCTTGCCTGCGCGGGCGAGTTTGAGGAAAAACTGCTGCCCGATACTCCCATCCACACGCTTGCCACACGCTACGTTATCGAACATGGCATCGTGCAGTCGTTCAACCGTATGGTGGATGTCGTGGGCTCGGACGGCTCGCACAACCAAGTCCCCGCCGGCATTATCGCCCCCATCAAGGTGGGCGATCGTACCGTCGGCACGCTCAAGTTCTACTACAAGACCCCGCGCGCCGTCGACCGTACCCAGTATGCGCTTGCCTCGGGCTTTGCCGAGATCTTGTCCACGCAGCTCGCCATCCACGAGCTCGAGGTGCAAAAGGAACTCACGGCGCGCGCCGAGGTGCGTGCGCTGCAGGCGCAGATTAACCCGCACTTCCTGTTCAACACGCTGAACACCATTGCATCGTTTACGCGCACCGACCCGCTGCGGGCCCGCGAACTGCTTCGTGAGTTCTCATCGTTCTATCGTGCCACGCTCGACAACTCGGGATCGCTTATTCCGGTCTCGCGCGAGGTCGCACAGACCAAGCGCTACCTTACCTTTGAGAAGGCCCGCTTTGGCGAGGATCGCGTGCTTGCGACGTTCGATGTGTCCGAGGACGTGGAAGATACGCTGGTGCCGGCGTTCGTGATCCAGCCGATTGTCGAGAACGCCGTGCGTCATGGTATGGGCGATGACGACGCCCTGAGGATCGACGTGACCGTTCACCAAGACGGCGAGGATGCAATCTTGATTGCCGTGGCCGATAATGGCGTGGGCATGGATGAGGGTACCGCCGCCAGACTGTTTGACGAGCGTTCTGCCCGTCCCGACGCCAGCTCTCCCCAGGGTGGCGGCGCCGGTGTGGCCATGCACAATATTTCGGAGCGCATCCATCGCTTTTATGGGCCGCACTCCTATACGCGTGTCGAATCGGCGCCGGGCAAGGGCACCAAAGTGCTCCTTCATCTTGATTTGTCAGAGAGCATCTTTGACATTCAAGAGTAAAATAAAAGGCTACGGGCTCAACGTCATGCGACGGATGCCCGGCGTAGTTAGTTGACGAAAGGTTTTATCCCTATGCTGCGTGCGATGATTGTGGATGATGAGGCGCCGGCTCGCTCGGAGCTTCGCTTCCTGCTCGAGCAAACGGGCAAGATCGGCACGATCACTGAGGCGTCGAGCGTCCGCTCCGCCATCGAGATGCTTATGGAAAGTCGCGTAGATGTCGTGTTTCTCGATATCTCGATGCCCGGTGCCTCGGGCCTGCAACTTGCCGAGGCGCTGCATAAGCTCAAAAATCCGCCGGCGATCGTGTTTGTGACTGCGTATAGTGACCATGCGGTCGAGGCATTCGACGTGGATGCCGTCGATTATCTGATGAAGCCGGTCGAGGAAGCTCGCTTGGATCGCGCGATCGAGAAGGTCATGCAACGCACCAAGCCGGTTACGGACAGCAAGGTGACCATCGAGCGTATCCCGGTGGAAAAGGGCGGCCGCAAGGTGCTCATTCCCGTGGACGACATTCGCTTTATCATGGCCAAGGACGATTACTCCTGCATCTATACCGTCGATGATCGCTTTTTGTCGACGACCTCGCTGGCGCAGTTTGAGGCCAAGCTCTGCGACTTTGGCTTCTTCCGTGTTCACCGCCGCTATATCGTCAACTTGGCGTGCGTCACGGATGTGGAGACGGTGCCCTCGGGCGCCATCCAGCTGGGCATTACGGGCGTCGACGAACGCGTGCCGGTTTCGCGCCGCCGCGTCGTGCCGCTTAAGAAGGCCCTGAGTCTCTAGCACACTGGCCCCGCAGCCCTGTAGACCTATCGTCTGCGGAGGCGTGGGGCCTTTTTGTATGTATCTGCCGAATCGTTTTTTGCGGAAGGGATCCCATGAACAGTGCAAGCGCCAAGCGTATCGACATCATCTCGGACACCCACGGCTATTTATCGCCTGCGCTCCTGGATGAGCTTGAGGGCGCAGACCTGATTATCCACGCCGGCGACCTCACGTCAGAGATGGACTACGAGCACCTATGCACCATCGCCCCCGTGCGGGCCGTACTGGGCAACAACGATTACTACCGCGACTACGGTCCCGATGTAGACCGTCTTGCGCTTTTTACCTACGAAGGCCTCAAATTCGCCGTAGCCCACTACCGCGAAGACCTTCCGGTGGGATCCGTAGACGTAGCCATCAACGGCCACACCCACGTAACCAAAGAAGCCCAAGTGGGCCGTTGCTTAGTCCTCAACCCGGGCAGCGCCAGCTACCCCAGAGGCACCCGAGGCCCCACCATGGCCAGAATGCTCGTAAAAGACGGCAAGATCCTAAGCACTAAGTTTATTGACCTAGAGTAATCACAACAAAAACGGGGGATGCAAGCCGCACCTCCCGTTTTTCTTTAAGCCAAAGGCCAAAGTTCAACAAGATCCATCAGACCAACCCCGCCGAGGAGCACGCGGGCTAGCCGCGCAGCGGCGCACGCCCGCAAAACTGGTTGAACAAAGTGACGACAGGGAGGGTCTCCGGGGCTGGGGCGCGGGTTAAGTTTGTCGCGAGTTCCGCACGCAAAGGAAAGCACTTAATGTGCTTTCCG
>OLQK01000028.1_pt1 | contig 175314 bp, 202 predicted proteins | sample 1672501 | NCBI WGS metagenome assembly OLQK01 (sample SAMEA3136693, study PRJEB25190) | human gut metagenome | biome: human gut; feature: human-associated habitat; material: faeces | place: Austria | collected 2013
TTTCAAGATACGCGCCTGTAGCTCAGTGGATAGAGCAGTGGTTTCCGGTACCATGAACAACCGACTTAGAGCCTTATAAAACAAGCACCTCTTAAAAACTTCACCCTTATTTCACCCTTATTAAATCGAAAAGAGGTAGTTAAAAAATGGCAAGAGTAAGAAAAGTAGAGCTTACATCAGAAGAAATTAAGGCACAAATTACATCTATAGAAGAACAAATTACTAAGCTTACAGAAGATATCAAAGGCTTGAGAGTGCAGAAAAAGAATCTTTCTAAAGATCTTGTTGCAGCAGAGAAGAAAGAAGCAGCCGTAGAAGAAGAACAGTCTATGAAAGATCTTGCCAAATTACTTCGAGAAAAAGGACTTTCTGTAGAAGACGTTCGGAATATGCTTGATAAAGAATCAAAGTAAAAAAATGGGTAGCCAAGTATAATGCTTGACTACCCATAAATTATAGTACATTGTCTTTTGTATATCTGACTTCCAGAGATTCAATATCTGGAAGTAATTTCTCATGATAAATATCATTTCCACCAGCCTTTTCATAAAGCTTTCCCATCTCTAGGAATGTCTTTAATCCATCCGGTGTGATGTACCCTTGTGCCATAAAGTCTCTATGCATTCTCCAGAGAGAACTTCTAAATGATGCTACAGTACACTCATCTTGATTAGTTATAAAGTTCTGCATCAAAGTTGTAAGATCAGTAAGCTGTGTGCTCAGAGTATTTTGATTTGTTCTCAGATCATCTCTGATATTAATGGACTGGTCATGATAATTATGTTGAGACTGCTCAAAATCAGCAATTTTCTGTTCCATATCAGACAACTTCTTCTCTAAAGCTTTCTTCTGTAGAGATGCTTTTGTTTCGAGACCAAGAACATCAAGAAGTTTCTCCCATCCAGCTTTTAAAGCTATAACAAGCATTGCACAAAGAAGTAAAGATATGATCACATTGATCTCACCAAACTCATGGATTTTCTGTATCTGTTCAATACCCATGACGTACCTCCTTATGCCTTAATGATATATTTGGCTGATACATAGCCAACATATTCTTTTTTAGTGATTGATACTTTGTACCATCTGTCACCTTTAGTATCTTTTGTAACTCCGAGGACATTAATAAGATTGTCTTTATTTAACATCGGATACTCTGGAAGTAACGGATGTTCAGTACCGGGTTTTTTGCGAACATTCAATTTACTTGCAGTTACTTTTCCTACAAATGGATATTTTTTTGTAGTTGTTGCAGCAGGAGTATTAGGATTTTTAATGTTAGATTTTTCTACATACCCTATATATTTTGCAGCGATACGAACCTGATATCTTGTACCAGATTCACCGATGATATCCACAAGATTACCTGCATTAAGTTTAGGATATGTACTTAGCTTAGAAGCTCCTGTAGCGTCTGAGAATACATCTGTTCCATTAGCTGTACAAGAACCTACCCATGCAGTATAAGATGGCTGTACAGGTGCAGGAGATGATGTAGAAGAGGTGTTAGAAGTTAAGATGGATGTGACAATAGAATAGTCTGGACGACAAAACTTTGTCCCAGGGAGATTTGAATTATAATAACTCTTAGCATAAACTCCACCACCATTTGGAACAATAGAAGAGCCTCCTGAAGTGTTACCTTCAATAGTATAAAATTTATCTCCTTCGACTTTTGTTACTAATCCAGTATGAGCGAATGTACCATTACGATAGAAGATTACAATGTCTCCTCGCTGTGGATTTGCATACTTTGTGAAGAGATTTCCAAGAGTAGGACAGTATACATAAGGCCAATGTTTAAGGAGTTTTTTAGCTACATCAAGACCGAATGTTTTCATCATGCACCAACTCACAAACGCTGCACACCAAGCCTGTGCCTGATACTGAGGATATACGTCTCTCCAGTATTTAGTGTAGTTATTGTAACCTGCATTTGCAGTTTTATCATCAAGCTGAGAATTAGATTTCTTCTCTAAATATCCAACCTCATTTTCAGCGCAAGCAATAAGAGCATCAATAGCTTTATCTTTATTCATAGTATCACTTCCTTGTGTAGTTGTTGGTTTGAGAGAGTTTGTAGAAGTAGTAGAAGATTTAGAATAGTCTTTATAGAATACACTTCGATCGGTTTTTGTTGGAATACCAGGAATGGTTGCCTTACTAGAATATTGCCATCCAATAACACCAGTAGAAGCAGGAACTCTTAATCTTTCCTGTAATTCACCGGTATCATTATTAGGATATCGAGCAACCCAACAATCATACTTTTTAGCACCTTCTGGTAACTGGTTCTGATACCAAGAATAGCCGCAATAAATACCAAATTTATATCCAGCTTTGACAATAATAGCTCTAAACGCTTCGATCATTTTCATCATTAAATTGTCAGATAAATTCTCCTGACATTTATCCTCTATATCAAGAAACACAGGATAATCCAGTTTTCTTTTATTCAATGTTTTAATAACTACATTTGCTTCATTTTTAATTTGAGCAATAGTAGTAGCATAGCTGTATTTATAGACTCCAACAGGAATTTTATTCTCAATACAGCCTTTATAATTAAGTTCGAATGTGCTATCAACAATATTTCCTTTTTCTGTAATTCTTAGGATAGCGAAGCCCATTCCATAACTAGCAACAGTTTTCCAGTCGATGTTTCCATTCCATCTGGAAACATCAATTCCTTTAATTTCTGCCATAATATCAAGCCTCCTTTTAGTCAATAAAAAAGAGAGGCTTTTAATCCTCTCTTTCAAGTTCTTTCAACATATTAAGTTCTGATTCAGAAATAATCTCAAGCGCCCATTCATCTGGCACATAGTTTTTCATTCGCTTACTCATATTATTTTTTCTATAATATTTATTCCAGAAATACAGATTCCCAAGAGCACGAGCTTTATGCATAACACATATATAAGTAGCTTTTGAGTCAGGAGTACCATTCACTTGATAATCATAACCAGAACAATTAGAACATCCTGCAGCTATAGGACAATAAAAACATTCATCTGTACTCTGTGTCCTTCTATCTATTTTTGCCATACAATTAATTCTGCATTTATAACATTCTGTGCATCCTATACCATTATCTACATCACCAATAGAGTACGGTTCTTGCTCTCCATTAAGAGAAGATTCCATATATCTGATACATGGAAATATGCGACCTTGAGGATCGCAAGCAATCATTGAATTACCAACGCCTCCACACCAACTTTGTAAATCATCAGGATCTTTAGGCTGAAAGAAGTCTTCATTATAAAGGGAACAGAAGAAATCACGTTCAAAATCAAAATTCTGTTCCAAGAAATAATCAGATATACGTTTCATTTGATCATAAAGAACAGTTGCATGTACAGGTGTCCAACCCTTTTCATATACACAATTGGCATTGATTTCATCATATCCAAGATCGACCATATGCTTAATAGCATCGTATAGAAAGCTGATATTGCCCGGAGCAATTGTGATCTTGCTTCCCATATGATTTCCACGTTTCATCCAATCTGACGCAGCATCGACAGCTATGTCATAACTTGGACCACCATCTGGAAAAACTCGACAGGAATCATGTAATTCTTTATTCCCATCAATAGTAACTGAGAAAGATAATCTATTGGCCCACTTACGAAGAAATGCTTGTACTTTTTCGTCTCTGTATAAAACACCATTTGAACAAATAGAGAACATAGTTTTCATGGCCCAAGGATGATCCAACTCTATGAGTTTATCCATAATATAAGTACAGATTTGATCTATAAGCTCTATCTCAAGAAAGGGTTCTCCTCCAATGAAATCTACAACCAATCCAGGAGATTTCTCTGGATTGATATAAGATTTAAAACCTTTTTCACCTGATACAACTAAATCAAAGAATTTCTTAGCTGTTTCAAACGACATTCGATTTTTTCCTTTGTGTCCTTGGTAACAATATAGACACGCAAGGTTGCAATCATCAGTTACTTGAAAAGTGATACTCTGTGTTAATATTCTTTGTCCGTCATCGGTTTTTACCTTCTTAGATGGATAAAGTCTAGCTATCTGGTCCGAATATTGTTCTGTCCTTTTCATGCTATTCCCTCTAATTCTGGAATCTCACAATTACATTTAATAGTAATAGTCATTTCGTCAGAATTATTTGGAATAATCCAACTATACTGATGACCTTCGAGGTATTCTGGGATGTATTCCTTTGCCATCTCATTTGCAAGAGCAGCATACTTTCTCTGTAATTCTGCACCACGTTTATTGTAAGACATAAGAGTATCTCCATTGATGAGTTCTAAATCGCTTGGATGTGATTCAATAACTCTCTGTACAATGTCTTTTACGAAGTTTAATTCAAAATTAACTCTTTCAAGCTCTGTAGCTTTTTCTTTATCAACCTTTACGATTATTTTTCTCATATCCTTATATTCCTTTCATTCTTAATTATTTATCAGAAGCTGTTTCCGTTTTTTCTTTAGTTTCTTCTTTAGTTTTTTCTGTTGTTGTTTCAGTGGTCTCAGTAGGAGCTATGGTTTTATCTGTAGCTAATGAGATATTAATAACACTTCTTTCATTGGAGATTTCTTCTGAAATACTTTCAATTTTCATTCCAGTATAATCTTTCTGGGTATTCCCATAAATAATTTTAAAACCTGTTCTATTTTCATCAGTAATCATATCCTTAATAGTGTTTAAAGATTTATCAGAATTGAAGATAGAAATAGTAGCCACGATATTTCTATTCATATCATTTCCCAACCCATCTTTATATCCTTCATATGAATATGTATCGTTAGCACGAGTAATAATTAGTTCTTGTCCATCTTTTAAAATAAGTTTCATAACAATTCCTCCTGTAATTTAAACATGGACCAAAGCATTACACTTTGATCCATGATCCGTTTTGTTTTACAAATATTTTTCCTGATTTACGGGTGATTCGACAGAAACCATTTCCGGTATGGCCTGTTTCATTTGTTCCATCAGGTGATTTAAATGATTGATTTCCTGCTATAGTTTGCGCATTGGTAAGGTAGTAAGAAGAATTTACATAATTACCACTTGGATAATTAGCAGCAGTAGCTGAAGTGTAAACATATCCTGAACCTCCGCCATTATAGCCTTGGTAGTTAGTGCTATCACTATAATCAGAACATGCACCACCGCCATACCATCCACCTCCGCCACCGCCGGAACCATAATTATAATTAGTTCCAGAAGTTGTTGCAGAACCACCTTGACCAAACGAACCATTTGTACCTGCAGCAGTTTGTGTAGCTCCATATCCAGAAGCAGAAGAACCACCAGTAGTTCCACCGCCATATTTTGTTGTAAGCGAATTTTCTGATGATGAACCTCCACCGCCACCAGCGACAATAACTCTAGCATAAAGATCATTTTTTTCTATACGAACATCGGTTGCACCGCCGCCGCCTTGTCCATAACTACTATAATTATAAGTTCTTGAACAACCTTTTCCTCCTCCGTTAAATCCACCAGGTGTTTCACCTGTTGAAGTTGTAGCTTCTGGTTGTCCACCAACATAAATATATAAATCCGTAGAATTTTTAGTTAGAGTTATGGTTCCGACAGAATATCCTCCAGCACCACCATAATAACTACTATATGAACCTCCTTGAGCACCCCAGCATTCTATTGTATATTTTCCTCTTGGAAGTGATATAGCTTGAGCTGTTCCTGTATAAGCAAAATCCATTACGGCATTAGCGCCAGCATCATAAATTTTATTGTTCATCTTCATAAATACTGGAGCTGCTTTTTTAATTTCATTGTTCATTTTACAATGTAGAGTTTTCTTTTTGATATAACAGGTAATCCTACAATAGCCATTATCAGAATGACCAGTTTCTGTAGTGCCAGAAGGAGATTTAAAAGATTCATTGCCAGATAAATTAGAAGCATCAGAAAGATAGTAAGATGAATTTAGAAGACAGCCTTGAGGATAGTTAGAAGCAGAAGAGGAAGTATAAACGTAACCTGAACCACCTCCACCACCACCATCATCATCTCCAGAACCATCAGGATAAGTACCTTGTCCACCGTACCATCCTCCACCACCAGCTCCACCGTAACCAGATAAAGAATAACATCCGAAACCACCAAAGCCAAAACCAGCGGCACAATCAGATGAATTGTTGTTAGTTCCCTGAGAAGCGATTGCGTTCAGAGATGAATAAGTAGCAGTTTGATTTCCTCCATAACCATAAGAACCATAACCAAATGATCCTCTAGCACCAGATACGCCGCCAGCATATCCGCCACTATATCCAGAACTACCATCAGAACCACCACCACCAGCAACAATTACTCTTGCATATAAAGAAGCACTTCCAATACGAATATCAGTAGCGCCACCACCACCTTTATAATTGTATCTATATCCACCACCATTGAAACCTCCGGGATAGATTGAATTTGATGCTGATGTAACAGAATTTCCAGATCCACCAACATATATGTATATAGTAGTTTTTTGAGTCAATGTTAAAGTTCCTGTAGAATAGCCACCTTTTCCACCATAACTAGAATTAGAACGATAACCTCCCTGTGCTCCCCAACATTCAAGAACATATTTTCCGGGTTCGAGGGTTACAGATTGAGCTTTACCTGTATAAGCAAAATTCAATACACTCTTTTCCGAGTTTCCACCGTACACAGAAGATACAGAACAAATAGCAGTACAATTGTTATCACATGAAGCTTCACAAGAAAAGCCGCATGAGTTATCACAAGAACCACCACATCCACCTGTACAGGTTCCTTTACATCCGCCAGTGCAGTCATTGGCGCAAGTGGTGGTGCAAGTAGTATTACAAGTGCCAGAACAACCACCAGAACAAGTAGAATCACAACCATAACAACCAGTATAACAACCGGAATCACAATTTCCTGAGCAATTACTTGAGCAAGATCCACCACAACTGGTGCAATCGTTGGCACAAGAAGCAGTGCAAGTATGCTCGCAATCATAAGCACAAGTAGCAGTACATGCAGCATTGCAATCATTAGAGCACCTTTGAGCACAGGCGCTTGTACAGTCTCCATCACAGTTGTTCCCACAGCCAGTGCATCCGGTTACACAAGCACTTGTACAAGCTCCAGTACAGTCATTAGCACATTTGGCAGTACAGTCAGAACAAGTACTTCCTGAACCTCCCTTACAAGTTCCATCACAATATCCAGAACATCCACCAGTACAGTTAGTAGAGCAAGAACCACCACAAGAACCACCACATCCACCAGATGATGAATGAGTGCAGTCAGTAGCACAAGAAGTTCCACATCCATTACTACAAGCCATAAGCCTCACCTTCCTTTCAGTCTTTTATTCATAAGTAATCCAAATATCTCCATTCTTTCCGTCACTAGCTGCAGGTTCCGTTGTTGAAAGATGAATACCTATTTCAGCTAACGACCAACTTACGTTTCCAGATCCATTTACAGATTTACTTGTATTTCCTACAGTAACGGTTCTTGTTGTTCCCCAATTAGCAGTAGTAATATTAGCTGTACCATCAAAATTCGTACCATTAATAGTTCGTGCGGTTTTTAGTTTTTTAGCAGAGCCGCCACTACCTGTTCCGTGAAATATAATCGGCATAGTTAAGCCCTCCTTTTATAAATCTATGTGTTTCCAACCAGAGTTCGTTTTTACGTATAATCCATATTGTGTTGGGTTCAAATTTGTAATTCTGCAGAATCCATTGCCTGTATGACCAGTTTCAGATGATCCTGTAGGAGAAGTAAAAGAAGTGTCTCCTGCGATAGTCTGAGCATTTGTGAGATAATGAGTAGAATTTAGTAGACATCCGTTAGGGTAATTTTTAGCTGTAGAAGAGGTATAAACATATCCTGAACCTCCTCCACCCCAACGTCCATCAGAGTCAGAATCACTGTCATAGGCTCCGCCACCTCCGTACCAGCCACCGCCTCCACCACCACAAGAGTAGCCGGAAGCATTTCCGCCTTGACCAAAAGTAGCCTGAGTGCCTGTACTCCAAGTTATACCACCTGCAGTTTGTGAGGCACTACCGCCAGATCTATTTTGACCAGTAGTATAAGAACCGGTAGTGTTATTATAATAGCCATCTCCACCATATTCTCCACCGCCACAACCACAAGGATTAGCATTGGCACTTGTTACACCAGCTCCGCCGCCACCTCCGGCTACGATAACTCTTGAATATAGAGAATTTTGACCTATACGAACATCAGTTGCTCCGCCGCCACCTCTACCAGAAGAAATACCAGTTCCTCCACCATTGAATCCTGCAGCAGTAGAAGAGGAAGATCCAGCTCCGCCAACAGATATATAAACAGTAGTCGTTTTAGTAAGAGTAATTGTGCCTTTGGAGTAACCACCATATCCGCCAATGCAACCACTGTAAGTTCCTCCTTGACCACCCCAGCATTCTATTGTATATGTACCAGGAGTCAATGTAGCAGTTTGAACCGAACCAGTATAATCAAAATTCATAACAGAACCATTATAATTAGCAGATCCAACGCCGTACATTTTGTTGTTGTTTAATTTAAAATAAAAAGCAGTAGCTTTTTTTATTGAATTATTTATTCTGGCATATAGTGCCGTATTCTTGCATTCAATAACAGTAATTCGACAATAGCCATTACCAGAGTGCCCTGTCTCAGATGAACCTGTGGGAGAAACAAAAGAATTATTGCCTGCGATTGTTTGAGCGTCAGTAAGGTAATAAGAAGAGTTTAATAAACAACCTGATGGATAGTTTTTAGCTGTGGATGATGTGTAAACATAGCCTGAACCACCTCCGCCACCTTCAGAATCAGATCCAGTAGAGTATGATGAAACGGAGTATCTACTCGCTCCACCATACCATCCTCCACCGCCAGCTCCGCCATTATATGTATTGCCACCAAGTCCAAAGCCAAATGAATTAGTTCCACCAGAAGTTTGAGAAGCTTGTGTTAATGAAGTGTTCCCAGATCCTGCGCCACCGGTTTCACCACCACCATATCCACCAGTTTCGTTATCTTCACCTGAACCGCCGCCGCCGCCTGCGACAATAACTCTAGCATATAATGAGTCTTGAGCAATTCTTACATCAGTAGCTCCGCCACCACCATTTCCAGGTTCACCTGTACTCTCGTGAGAAGCAAAACCACCGCCATTGAAACCTCCTTCAACTTTCACATTACCTGTAGAACTAGACATTCCACCTTGCCCACCGACATAAATATAACAAGTAGTTAATTGTGTTAAAGTTAGTGTTCCAATAGAATAACCACCAAGTCCAGAACCTGTAACTGTAGCAGAAGCACTATCTTGGCTCCGATTTCCACCTTGAGCACCCCAACACTCTAAAGTATAAATTCCTTTAGGTAATGTGATACTCTGAACAGCACCAGTATAATTAAAATTTAAAATATCACCAGTTTTAATATTATTAGAATCAAACCCCTTAAGTTCTTCAGGCGCTCCGCTATAATACAATTTATTATTTACTAAGTCCTTAAAACAATATTTTTTATTATTATCTTTATATGGAATAAGGTTTAATATTAAATTTGAACCATCATAGAATTTAAAAGAGTATATATTTACATTGCTAAGTTTACTTATTGTGCCGTTCGTACACACTGCACCAATATGAAGTTTATTCGGAGCGGAATTTGATGAAACTGTATGTGTATATATTTTTGTTCCGTCACAATATACAGTATCTGGAGTGATTTTATAAGTATGTTTCCCATTTGGATTATATTTATTTTTATCTAATGTTTTGCTTGTTCCGAAATGATCTATTCTTATAGCACCGTTAACTACAAACATAGTAAAACTTGTGGAATCAGTTCCAGATTCTGTAGTTCTTGAACCAAAAATTGCACCAGTATCACTACCAGTACCGGTATATGCGCATGTAATTTCTATAGTACTATTACCATTAACTGTGACTCCAGAAAAAATATACTGTTGTCCGGTAAAACTTATATAATCTATTTCTTTACTCATCGCCATACACCACCCACATATCACCAGGTTTACCATCAGTTGTCTTAGGTTCTTCAGTAGAGAACGTCACATTCCTTAACTGAGATTTCATAATGTCTGACTGATAAGCAGTTACAGCCCCATTAACGACCGGTTTATTCTGTAATCCATTATAATCAGTTGTACCCGGATCACCTTTATCTCCATAAACACCTATAACTGTTGGAGTAGTGTACAAATGATTATTGTTTGTCAAAACAAATTCATGATAACACCACAAATATTTGTTTGTAGATGTCATAACCTGAGCAGAAGTCGCCCACCCAGTAGTTTCCTTAGTAACACTTTGAGATTGAGAACTAGCAAGATAATGAGGGATAACACTTGATATGCCGACTCCCTGATCACCTTTAGGTAATGTAAAATTCAATATAGCATCTGTATCGGTGCCAGAATTAGTTACTGCAGCTGAAGAACCAGTTTCGGCAGTACCAATTTTAATAGTTGCATTCTTACCAACTCCGGCAAGACATTGTTCACCTTTATAAATTGCCATGTTATCGCCTCCTTTTATAAATCATTTCTTATAACAATAGTAATGGGAATATCTACAGTTGGTTTCTCGGTTGCTTTTATAGTAATTTGATTTGTAGTCTGTCCTCCGTCAGCTAACATTGCATTTTGGTAAGCTTCAATAGCAGCAGATGAAGCATTAGAAGCATAATCTATTTCTACAATATTTGAAGAAGTTACTCCAGATACGGATAATACATAACTATATGGGGCAGAAGATCCAGTCCATTTACTTGCTGTGAGAGTAGTATTAACAAGTGTACTTTTCTTTGCATATGTTTTTTCTGATTTAGTACTTGAAAACGTACTGTTGGCTGTTACAGATGAGTCGTTAATAACATTTACAGAATCATATTCATCAATAACATTGTAATAGGTATTTGCGTTTAAAGTTCCAGCTTTCTTTTTTGCAAGATAATCAGCCTTTGTAATTTCAACAGGAACATTAAGTCCCATCTGAGATAAAGTAATGTCGGCAGTGCCATCGAATGAAGCACTACCAATCTTTCTTGCAGTAGCTAATTTTACAGCTGCGTTCGCATTGCCACCGGCTGAAGATGATCCAGCATAATTATGTGTGTGTCCAGTAGCAGATTTTCCATTTAGAGCAGTTGTAATAGCATTTTGAGTCATGGTGCCATCTGTAGCAGATCCTGTGGAAGTATAGAGTTTAGTTGTACCGGAATAGCTTGTAGTACCTACAGAATATGTCGTATTTGTAGGAATTACCCATGTACCATCTGCACGAAGAAATTTTAATTGTTCTCCTATATTAGGTGCAGGAACAAGACCAGCACTTCCGGCAGAAGAAGAAGTAGCACCCTTCATGTTTCCATAAGTATGATCGGTAAATAATGCATCTGCAGGCACTGACTTACCAAGTGTATATGAACAAGCTACTGGCTTACCACCTGAGAAATATACTGGCTGAGTTGATGATCCAGCATTAGAAGTAAGAGCAGCGGCAGATGATGCGCTACCTGCAGAAATAGCATATTTAACACTTTTTGTGGCATCAGCAGTATTGTCAACGTTGCCTAATCCAACTTCACTTTTAGTATGCGTATGTACTTTTGTAGCTTTTTCAGCTAATTTACTATTCATCTCAGTCTCGGTATAATAACGTTCATCATGATTATGAGATGCTGGTGGATAGCTGCTAGGCTTTTCAGTAACTCCAGACCATGGTACAGAAGTAGCAGTTCCGGCAGTATATACTGAATAGCCAGCCTCAGAAGATAATTTGCTCTCATCAACAACATAATACATTTTTTCAGTCTTAGTTACTTTTACGGTATCACCAAGCTGAATATTAGCAGTAGTAAGTTTAAAACGTGCAGTATCATCTTCAACAATAACCAGACGTTCTAATGCTCCATGGGGAAGCCTTGCAATATCAATTGTTCCAAAGAGTTTACTTGCGTTGAGAGAAGTAATAGTTGAATCATTATGATTATGCGCAGAAGGAGTATAGGTAGAAGGTTTTCCTGTAATGTTACCCCATGCGACACTACTTGCAGTCGCAGCATTTCCTGTAACATTTACCGTCAGATTATTAGTAACAGGATTATATTTAAACTTATCGCTGTATGCTCGCTTTGTTTCTGTAGTAGAGTCAGAAAACCAAACATGTCTAGCTGCATCAGCAGTACCTTCTCCAGCAGATACATTTGTAGCTGTTCCTGCAGTAGTTGCACTATCAGCAGTAGTTGCATGTTTTACACTCTTATTTGCATCGGCAGTATTATCTACATTGCCAAGCCCTACCTGAGCTTTTGTATGAGTATGCCCGGCAGGAGAGTAAGCACTTGAATTTGTATATGCAGCAGATCCTAATCCATGAATAGGAACAGTAGTTTTATTACCATCTACAGTGAGTGTGATTTTTCCGTTTTCAGTAGCTTCTGAAATAGCAACAGACTTTACGGCTTTTGCTAGAGTAATATAAGTTTTGCTTGAGCTATCCCAACGATAAATAGTATTCGTAGCAGTATTTATATAAATAGTATTTATATCTCCAACAGACGGAAATAACTTATTGGAAGCATATGGAAGTATTTCTTTATGATTAGCTATACTTGTCTTCAAATAACCAACCAGTTCTGTTAATCCAGTGAGATTAAGAAATTGTTCTTTCATTTTGCATTAGTCACATCCTTCCATTTTTATTTTTAAAATAGAAGGAGAGCATTGCAGCCCTCCTCCCAATAAAATCAATTGTATTTTTACGCAGTAAATAAACCTTTGATAGACGCACTTGGAATTGCTTCATATCCATCTCCAACAAGCCCTTTAAGAGCGGTGATATCAGATGTGTTCTTAGCAATCTTCGGTTTTTCAGTAGCAAGATCTTTTTCTACAGCAGTAATTTTGCCTTCTGCTGTATCCATTCTGCCTTTAACAGCAGTAATATCTTCTGCATTCTTTTTATCAGCAGCTTCTAATGTAGGTAATTTCTTTTCAATAGTATCAATTCTTCCTACAGCAGCTTCAAGATCAGCAGCTTTTGCATACTGAGAAAGATCAGAGTCTGCGAGAGCTTTAGATACATACTCAGCAATATAGCTTACAATATCTTTGGATGTAGCAGATTCTGGAAGAGTACCGATAAGAGTCTTCAGCTTTGTGATATCCTCTTTATTTGTTTTGATCTGAGAATTCATTGTAGCAGCATCAGATGTATGTGTAGAAATCCAATCAGAAATCTCTTTCAGTGTATCATATGCTTCTGGAGCATCTGCAACGATTTTAGCGACTGCATCTGCAACAGCTTTCTTTACTGATCCGTCACCAGTGCCATTCAGTGTTCCAATAGCTGCTGTATTAGCTGCAACGCTTGCTTTTAATGCAGAATCATCATACTGACCAGTAGTAACAGCTTCTTTGATATAAGCAACTACATTTTTAGCTTTTGCATCAGCAGGAATGGTACCAACATAAGACATTACTTCTGTTTTTGCTGTGTTAGCAGCGCCAGCAGCATCGAAATCTGCAACAGTCTTTCCAGAATCTACCAGATTACCATTTTCATCTAATCCTGCAAGATGACCTTTTACTGCACCTTTTACTTTGTCAGCTTTTCCTGTTGGCTGAGGAATAGTAATAGTAAATGCTGCTTCATCAATAGTTACTGGAGCAGTTTTTGTGTAGAAATAAAGTGTGTATCCGTCTTCTGACTGAGATACTGTTTTAATTGAGTTTTTGACAGCCTCACTGATTTTAGAGTCGATCTGTACGTTATGCAGATTTAAAAACTCCTGAAGATTAGAAAGTGTAGCGAACTGTAATTTTGCCATAATTAGTTTCCTCCTTGAAATATATTTGTTAAATCTTCGGAATCAATACTTCCGAGTTTTCGATCTAAAGCAGCGTCAATATGTTCATCTAAAACATCCAGAACAGTTTCTTCAATGATATTTGAAACATATTCTTTTACAGAATCAGCACTTGCAAAATTCTGTTCATTAATCCAGCTTTCAGTGACATAACGATCAGTCGTATATTCACCATCTTGCTGAATGAAATACAATGTAATAGATTTTCCTTGCATTTTTGTGATTGTTGTGCTGGAAGTATCAGCATCATGAGATACAAGATACAGAACATCGTCTGCAGAAGATTGAACAGTAGTATTGTTTCCGCCAATGATACATTGGCCTTTTACTTTATAAATACCATCATCGAGTGATGATATCTTCACAGGAACAGTAAGTGTACCTATAAGATTTACAATAGGTACGTCAAATAATTTGTTATAAGATAAGCTGTTGATATAGTCTACAACAGTGGACTTATCTTCAAGATTACCGATTATATTATCTAAAAGAGTAGAAAGCTCAGAAGACTTGACATAATTATCCAATCCGATTGTTTTCTTGACCTCTTCAATAATATGACCTTTATCTTCGTCAGTCATAGATATGTCATAAGAGAAAAGCAGTTTATCTCCAGAGAAAAACATAAGATTTGATCCGATGCATTTTACATCTGTAATCTGTTTATCTCCTTTGACATATTCTAATGTGTTGTCGATGGTCACCCACGCTATACTCTTACTGTCTTGGATGTAACAAAGTCCTGGGTATTTTAGCACCCCTCTTTGTAAAGCCTTTTCTGCAATTTGCTTAGTTGATGCAGAATACCAGGTTGGAATTAACGCCATGCTGTGATCACCTCTTCAATTTGTCATATTCATATTTTGAAATTTCTTTTATTGCATAGATGTCATTATCAGGCGGAAAATTATAGAGACCTTCAATGTGCCATCCATATTTTCCGTCTGAACTTAAAATAGCCTGTGCTTCTGTGATATCACATAGAAGCAACAGACTATGTTTCTCCTGATATTTGATATACAGGATATGATTAAGGACATCTACGACTTCATCATTTTTGATTACTTTATAATACATGTGATATCCTCCTTATAAGAGGGGAATGGTTACCCCTCACTTGAAATTGAGAACATAAGTAAGATTCCAGAATTCTGTCCTGGATAAGAGAATCCATATGTTGCACCAGATTCATTAACCGTATACAACCAGTTTGCAGCTGTAGCATTTGGAGATCTGGTCCAATAAGATTTATACTCTGCAGGAATAGAAGGTTTTGCTTTCTTTCTGGTATCATCATCTGTGAAATAAGCAATAGGAGCATTTGTTTCAGAAATATATGGTTCAGAAGTAGCAGTAGGATCAACTTCGTACAGAGATGGAACATAGAATCTGCAATTAGATACAGAAGTGTCATTAGATTTATTACCAATAGAAGAGTATACTTTTACAGGTTTGATCAGAGCTTTCCATAAAGGAGAGATTGCCTTAACCATACGAGTATTCAACCATGTATTTAATGTAGAATCAGCCCATCCACCTGCATTTGTGCTCTTATTATTATAAGGTTTTTCTGTACCAAGGAGATTAGAAGCAACAAATGTAATGTTAGCTCTCTTTGAAGCAACGTCAGACAGATAATATCCTTTAAACTTAGCCACTTCCATAGGGATTACTTCGTGGATCCATGCAGCAATATCCATACATTGTTCTTCACCAAGATCTGCGTACCATACTTTAGCCCAATGTATAGTGCCTTTTGCAAAGTTTTCATATGCTCCGTCGTCAGCTTTAGAACATCCAAATACGAGAGTGGAACTATGCTCTGGAATCCTGATCGCATTCAGAGTAGTAGAAGATACTTCTTTCCCAGTCATGTTTGAATTGTACACATAAAGCTTCTGACTTCCAGCTTCATGACGAAATACAATAATCTCTCGGTTTGTTCCAGCAGATGGAGTTATACTATCAGTATTCCATGAGAAACGAGGTTCCTGAGAATACCAAAGTCTGAATCCATTTGAACCATCACCTTGAAAACACTGAGCAAGAGTGGAGTTTACACTATTTCCTGAATCAAATTCAAAGTCAATAGCAATTGTAAAGTCTCTGTCTTTTTCCATGATTTTTAATCCGGTGTCAATATAGTTTGTTCCATCAAATTTAGTCGCAGCTGAAATAACTTCATGCTCTTCAATGTCGCCATAGCTATAATCAACACCAAGTTTGAAATCTAATGTATCTTTTAATGATAATGATTTTGCTTCAAGTCCCATTTTCATAAGAGTATAAAGCTCAACCTGTGTCATATTGGCCAGATCCTTACTATCAAAGTATCCATCTACGTATTCGCATGTTTCATATACTGCATTGATCGTTTTATTTCCATCGACAAATCCTGACTTATCCCATCCTTTAAACAGATTGTACTTATAAGCAGATTCCTCAGCAGTATATACAGGAGTATCACCTGTATATTTTACATAAGAACCATACTGGGCAGTAGATTCTTGAAGAGATAATCCTTTAGAAACATATTTTACAGTATATTCACGGATTTTACTGTCATATATAGCAGTAATAGTTCTGTCAGCAAAGATTCCTGTCATTGAACCTTCCCATCCTTTGAAGGTATAATCAAGCTTAATTGTGCTTTTCTTTGTAGGAATAGGAATCGGATTAACTTCTCTTGTAGTAGGATCAACAGCGTTTCCACCTTTATCTACGTACTGGATATCAAGGATAGTATTACTTTCATCATCATTTATAAATGTAACTTTGAATTGAGTAATGATTGAATCGTAAGTAAGAACAAGGTCTGTCCAGATTCCAGGTTCATCTTCAGAACCAACAAATTCTTTATATTCCTGCTGTCTGACTACAGGTACATGTACGGTTCCAGTAAGAACAGACTGCTCTGTAGTAGCTCCATTATCATCAATACCAGTAAGCTTTGCTAATTTCAGAAGAAGCGTAGTATCATCAAGATTCCATGAGATACCAGTAATTGTTACGGTACGAAGAGTATTAATAGCAGCATTTAAGATAGCAAGAGCATCTACGATAGAATTCTGACATACAAATGTCTGTAAATTATCGTATCCTGCAACCTTAAGATCAGTTAAGTCTTTGAGGTTCTTGAGTGTAAGAGTGTTGATAGAAGATGGGAGAGAAGCATGAGTAATTTTACCATGATTAGCAAATAATACAGATGTTACAATAGTTCCATCAGCATAAAGATTAATAAGATTTTCACATGCAGACAGGTTAACAGATCCTGTAAGATTTGGACAATTACGAATATCCAAAGTCTCAAGAAGAGTATTATTACCCATATTAAGAGATGTCATAAAAGTATTCTGATATCCAGCTGTATTATTACCAATGATAAGAGTTTTCAGCTTAGAAGCCTTTGAGAAATCATTATCATGAATATAACAAGCAGAGAGGTCATTTAGTGCCTCAATTCTTGATGCAGCATAGATAAGAATAGCTGTATCATCCATATTTGTTAAGTCCGTAGTAATCTTATATTCTTGTCCGGCTTTTGCACGTACCTGAGTAGTTTCTGGTGAATTACCATAAAGTACAGAAATATACATATCAGAATAAGGAATGATCTTCAGAGTATAATCTGGTTTAACTACAACTTTCTTAGGAGTATTACATCTGAACATAATCTGATCAGACTTTACATCTGTATGTAAGAATTTCGTTCCCATATAAATATGCTGGTCACGTTCCCATTGTCTGAGATGATATTTTCCACGTCCATTCATCATCTCATTAAGGAATCTTACTGTTCCAGCACGATATGTTCTCAGATATAATCTTTCATAGTGGATTCTCCAAAGTTCTTCTGGGAACTGGCTCTGCCAAGCCTCATACTCATTAATTAAATGAGAATCAGACCAACAGTTAGAGTCTACAGACTGATACATATTTCTTAATTCTTGTGTAAATACATCACGTATTCTGCACCACAATACAGATTCAGCAGCATTGAAAACATAACCAGATGAAGGATTTCCTTCTTCTTTATAGTCAGTATCTTCCTTACCATATGGGAATGACAACTCACCTGAATTATTAATACCAAGCTGAGTATCCATATCATATGCCCATAGATCAAATCTATAACCATTATGCAGAGCAGCCGCATCATCATCTATAGTATAATATTTAGCTTTATCACCCATAGTTGTAGCTTCTTCCTGAGTGATATAATGTTTTGCCCAATGCGGGAAAACATTCTTGGCTCTATTGTCAATCATACTATATCTGAGTGTAACTAAATAGAAATAGAGCATTGCATCCTGAATACACCAATCTTTCAAGCCATCTTTAAATTCTTTATCACTAGACGTAATTACAAACTCATAGAAGTCTCTCCAAATCTGTTTGTTATCTGTACGTATTTTCTTTTTTGCTTCATCAGAAGTAAGAGCAGAACCATCCTTAGAATCGCCGCAACAATCATATCTGAATTCAAATGATCCATCCCAGTTATTATACAGAGCATCATATGCTGTATTACCAGTTTTCCATTCAGCTTTACTGATAGGATATTTCATAGTTCCATCTTGGTTTGTTATACCGGTCTGGAATGCAGAGTTTGGAAGAGTATTATCACTGATCTCAATACAGAATTCTTTCATATCCTCTGGATCATAAGCTCTTGTAATATCAGTCTTCTTTGAATCTCCCATATTACCGAGAGAGTAGAAGTGCCAGTCTGTATCCTGAAATTCTCTATGAGTAGTAATATCAGGATCAGATTCTTTAATAAAGATTACACAGTTGACAAATTCCATAGAGTTTTTAATTTTAGGATCTCTACGTACCGCAGGACTTTCATATGGTAAAAAGTCGTTGAATCTTTTCTGTCCTAATGCATTAGTTGCCATATTTGAAGATGCTACATTTACTTTAAAATTCCACCAATTATTTGGAACAGAGTTTCTTGTAAGACTAATCTTACCAGTTCCGTCCTCATATTTTGTGCCATCACCAAGAACTAACTCTGTCTTATAGTTAGGATCAAGAGGAATCTTACTATTGATCTGATGTACACCATCCGCACAACAAATAACATCAATATTTCTGGCAGCAAAACCATATTCATTACTTGTAGTTCCCTGTCCGGCGTGGAAACAGTTAATAAATTTCCAGTTATCTAATTTAGGATCCCCATTCTTATAAATACATTCCATAGAAGTATTTTTAACAAAATCCTTCTTATCATTTGTAAAGTGAGGGGCTTCAATTTTTATAATTCTTAAATTCGGGCAAGCATTAGCTACAGAATCTGGAGTAAGAGCATTATTGTCATTGTAGATCTGGTTTCTATTATATCTTGCAATCATTTCATCGGAATCTCTAGCATCTGCAATAAAGTTAGCAAGAATGTCAGAATCTGTGAGAGAAGCAGAATAAGCTTTTATCCTATAGATTAAAACATCACAATCCGGAGAACCGATAGTAATCGGAACAGGAGAGTACTGGTGCAATCTATGAGAATTATCATAAATAAGAGGTCTTCCTCCAACTCCGTCTTCATAAGTCATAATGATAGAAGTTGCAGATGTGTCTTTTGTATCAATTGTATTGATATTATATTCAAATTCAATAATATCCTCTTCGCTATATGGAAAATATAAGCTGTCAGTAGAAGTGTTCACGTATGCTTCGTGAACATCCATTTTAATACCTACGTCAGAGCCTTCAGTACCATCAATACATGATAAGAAAGTAGCAGAAGCATTACGAACATTCTGAGTCTTAAATACAAATTTGAATTCAGAACCAGTCTGTTTCGGGTCTTTTCCGAAGAGATTATAATTAATCTGAGCAGTTGTTCCAGCTTTTACACAGAAATACTGGTTTCCAGAAGCATCAATCTGGTATCCACCATTATCCCAGTCAAAGTTATCTGATACTGAAAGAGTAATAGCAGAGTTATTTTTATCGGTCCAGAGTCTGTCGGTATCTCCATTGGATTTTCCAACAGGGTTAAAATCAAATGCTAAGTTAGCTGTGATTGGTTCGACATCAATATCAAGTTTAGTGATATTAACTGATAAAATCTTAGTCACTTTACGACATGAGATGGTCAGATTATGTTTTCCTTCAGTGGATGACTTATAACTCCAGATTTGAGCAGAACGATTTACAGAAAGAGTGCTCTGTACTTTACCATCAATTGATAGTTTTACAGAGGCTGGATTGTGATCAGGATCATATACAACATATTTAATACTTGTTGCCTGGTACTGTTGTGCTGTAAATTCCTGTTGAGCACATCCAATAATAGGAGTTCTATTTGTAGGATCAACACAAATAATATCTTTACAAATAGTATTTGAGGTTATTTCTTTATTGTTAATTGTCGCAGTCATATATACTTTGAGTAAATGGCTGCCATGTTCCTGTTTAGGAATATTATAAGACATAATTCTGCCGGAGGACTGAGTTTCAACAGTGCCTAAGTCTTCACCATCAAGAATAAAATGAATAGTCTTATTAACGTTTCCATAAGGTGTATATCTAAATACTACATCTGTATTTGTATATAATAAAGTATCATCAAATGTGCTTTCAAGTTTGAATTCTACAATAGTAACAGTCCATGTCTTAGTGGCAAGTGTCCCAAAACTGTCGGTAATAGTTAATCTAATAGTATTTGCACCAACATTAAGATATTCAGTGATATCAAAACTATTGTTTCCTTGCGCAGCCGTATTCGTAGCTACAATAGTATTACCAACTTTCCACACAGCAGTACCGGCTCCAGTTGTATCACCAGTATTATCTACAGATGAAAAACTATATTCAATGATTGCTTTTGAACCAAGTAAGAAAATAGCATCTGCATTTGTGATTCTTTCAATAGTAATAGTAGTAGTATCTGAGGAAGATCCTCCACCACCTTCAATTTTAAAGCTTTTCTGGATTTCTCCATCCTTTAAAAATGTAAAAATACTATTTTCGTATGTAACATCGTACTCTGCAGCCGCAGGATTTTTCTTGATTTCTTCAATGGCGGCTTTAACATCTGTAATATCTGTATTAATTCCTTCAAACTGAGTATCATAAGAAGTCATATTTTGTTTCAAGATATCTACAGCATTTTTGGCCTCATCAGATTTTGTAGTAGCACTTTCTACTTTCTTCTCAATGCTTGAAATAGTAGTTTTTATCTCTGAGACAGCAGTAGTATTGGCATTTACATTCTTTTCGATTTCAGTTTTAGCTGTTTCAAGTGGACCAATTCGATTAGAGATTACTGTATCTTTCTCGTCCATTTCTGCTTCAAGTTCCTGCTTCAATGCAGCTCTCCACTCAGCAGATGGCTCAATAGAACTAAGTTCTACAGTCTGAATAATAGTTTCTCCATCTTTGAATACTAATGAACCTTTTCCATTGACAACAGAATACTCAACTATGAGGTTTGCAAGACTGTTAATAGTAATAGGTTCTCCAATAGGTTCCGTTCCATCTTTAAACACTAAATTTCCAGTTGCGTTGTCATATTCAACTTTTAAGTTCTTTAAACTGTCAATACCGGAAATAGCAGTGTTTAATTCTTTGACTTTTGTATCAACTTCTGTTTTTGTATAATATGCTTTCAGAGATTCAGTTACTGTTCCATTAAGATCATTCATAACAGATGTTTTTACATCTGCTTTTATATCATCTACATTAATAGAAGCAGCAGAAGCCTTTGCTTCATCTGCGTATTGTTTTGCTTCGGCTACATGACCAAGAATCATATTTACAAAACTTGTATACCAATCTTCAGAAGGTTCAATGATTCCATCATAATTTAATCCTTCCAGAACAGTAAACTTACCATTCGGTCTGGTTCTCCAAATATAATTGTTTCCTTTTTCATTTACGCCAGTAGCCATAATTTCAAAAATTATATCTCCGGCATTTGCTGTAACAGCAGCATCAATCAGCCAACCAAATCGAATATAAGTATTATTGGAAGCTACATTGATAACTGTTGCTACTTTACCTTTTTTCTCAGCTACAGATTCATATCTTATCTGGATGAGCATATCCATAAGATCCATACCATCCCAATATCTTGGAATCCTAAATGGCATATACTGGCTGTTTTCTTCCTGCATAATATTAATCTGTGTAGCATCAACGGCAATATTTTTTAAGTTATCCACTGTTGAATATGCATTGTCTTGATATTTGGTATATACTTCATAACGACCATCAGTACATAATGTATATTCCTCAGTGTCTACGGCTAACTCAGCACTCAAAGTCATTGCCGAATTAGCCGCAGCAGCAATTTTAGAATCTTTAAATGACATATCATGACTCCTTTACTTTAATAATTTATCCAGATCGACAACCTGGTCAAGATGAACAACTCCATCCTGTGTGCCATCAGGATCTTTACCTGTCATATCTTCGGCTACCATAGCAGAAAGATCTTTTACAACGATACCATTTCCGGTATCTTCACCATTTCTGTCTGTTAAAGTGATTTTTCTGTCTTCTGTATTAAGACGAATATCTTTTACCATACCTTCATAAGTTGCTTTATTCTGAGCATTGAGATCTTTAATCATTCCTTCCATAACAAGGAGCCTCTGATCAATTTCAGTAAACAATTCAGAAGGTTCATATTTATCAAATTGTACAAGTGGAGTAATATGAATAACACCTGATGTGGTTTTTCGAATATAAGAAGTGTACGTTCCATCTTCATTAGCAATAAGTTTTAAGAACGTGAAAGATACTTCGATATCCCCGGCTTCAGCAGTAAGTGCTGCATCGACAGGGATTAAATACTGGATATAATTCTGTTCATATTCAAGATTATTTATAATAAGTTGTGTCATTTTAATTTTGTCTGACACCGGGAGCTTATACTTCATATAAACAGTTGTATCTGACATATCAATCTGTTCCCGGTACATTTTACTTGTTATAATCTGAATCTTATCTACATAATTGCTTCTTTCCACAATTGATTCTTTGACTGTTGTAACAACAGTATTTTCATCTGTAATTTTTAGTGTATACATAACGGCCTCCTTCCTTATTTAGTCTGAGTTTTTTCTAAAGCTTCAATTCTAGTCTGTAGTGACTTAATAGTTCCCTGCAGTGTTGTGACTGATGAATTCGCATTATCAGCACTTTTCTTGATCTCAGCAGCATTCTGAGTCAAAGTAGTAATATTGTTCTGTATTGTTTCGATATTATTGGTCATGCTAAGTAATGATGTATTGATCTGTTCAATTGAAGTGTTAGAAGAAGAATCTGCAGACTGCAGATCAGAGATAGATTTCTGTACGGCAGTCATAGATTCTTTCAATTTATCCACATCAGCTCCTAGCTGAGTAAGTTTTCTTCCAACAACAAGGGCATCAGCGAATGCACCCTGTTTAGATAATGTCATATCTGATTCAGGGAGATTAGCCAGATAATTATAATCATACTTAACAACACCAACAGAGGTTTGAATTCCCTGAATATATGTTGCCATTATTACTCACCTTTTTCTACAAATTCATATAGTACTGTCATATCAAGCATAGACAGTTTGTCTTCATTAGATTTAAGCATTTTCTTGAGAGATTCTTCTGGGATCATCTCAACATCAAGTTCACATGTTTTATCATAAATTTTCTGCAGACCTTCTTGGATTTCAGGGATGATTTTATCTTTTATGTCATCATTAAGAGCACGATTTCCTGTTTCATTACCGTTTTCGTCAACAATAGGATGTGAGTTTTCCTCTGTAAAATAAGAATCAACTAACTCCTGCTCGACCTCTGAGATTTTATCTACCTGCGTCTTAAGAGCCTTCAGATTCATTGTATTCGCCCAGAATACATCAACATCTCCTGCGATTAAATCCGCACGACTCTTCATAGAATTTAATGTTTTATACATTGCCATAATGTCTGCATTTACAATAACTTTTTTCATAATCCTTGTACTCCTTTTATATTAATATGTAACTTTATTTTCTCTGACGAGTTCTTCAATAGCATCATTTAGATATGCTTCAAAGTCAGAATATAATGTTTCGATAGCTGCTTTAGAATCTTCTGTAATCAAAGCCTTAGCTTTATCAATAGCCATCTGTTTAGCAGTTTTCTGAGCTTCTGCATCAAACTTACCTTCCTTCTTCAAAGCATCTACATAAGTCTGATTAACTGTGAGTACTGCTTTACTGATGGCATCAGTAGCAGCGTCTATATATTTTACGAGCTGATCATTCTCCAAGTTTTTTTCCTGTTCTTTAATCTTTACTTTTAGGAAAAGGATTCCATAAGTAATAAGAAGTGGAAGAATACCAGTAATGATTAGATATAATACGTCCTGAATACCCTGTTTAATATTCATAATTTCCTCCTAACCGACAGATTCATCATTTTCTGAAGATGACTGTCTAAGTTGTTCCATTGCGGAATCATAAGTAATTCCGCCTGCACAATTTTCAGCTTTTGCCTTACTAAAATAAGCCCACACCGTAGGGATAAGTGTCGTTGGGATAGCAATAAGAGCGTAGAGAGCAGATAAATCACCATATGTCATGATCGCTTTTTCTACGAAATAAATGATCTGTAGATTGAGTAGAAGTACTGCAACAAGAATCAATTTACTGGTAGAAATCTTTGGAATGTTAAATCTACTAACTTTTGCTGCCTTCAGATTTCGTTTCATTTCAATCTGTCGATTTTTGGCTTTAATTTTCTTTAATTCAAGTTCATATTCTCGACTGGTCATATTTCACCTTCTCAAATAAAATTAAATAAAACAGACTATAGTATCATGCTATAGCCTGTTTAAGAGTTTCTATTTCTTGTTTAAGAGTTTCTATTGTGGATAGAGCAGTAGTAAGAGATTTCTCCAAGTCGTCAATACGATGATGAGCTTTCTGTATCATATGAGTGTTGAGAGAAATAATGTGTCCATATCTAAAAGAATATTCTTCCAGATCACCTGCTTTATTTGGTTTGTCTAATTTATCTTTACACAAAAAAGAATAGTCATTTATATCAAAACCTAGATTGTTCATAATTGTTTCAGTTTCTCTTGCACCGAAGCCAATTTGAATTCTATCATGGTGATCTTCTGTATCAAAGTTCTTTAATTTATATGAAATTGGTTTTAAATTCATATATAGTATTTCTAAATCTGGTTGCTCATCTAAATATTTGATATTATCTTTTAAATGCTCATCTGACGTTTGAATTGTAGTATTTTTAGCATATACATCTTCCCATCTATAATTACCCGCATGTCCAAGGTGAAATGTACTTCTTAGTGGAGAAAAACTCCTTGGGGCAGTAGTAACCATTCCAACTTCATAATTACCAGATGACAATGAAGAGCCTGGCTCACCTTGTGGTCCTTGTGGACCAGGTTCGCCTTGTGGTCCACGAGCACCATTTTTACCATCCTTACCATTGGTTCCGTCTTTTCCCTTAGGGATACTAAATTTAAATGTCAAAGTATCTCCTGCAGTGTTTACAGAAGTCTCTACTTTAGGATCAGCGTTATAATTAACTTGACTGGCAGTTGCTTTGTAAGAAGTAATCTTTCCACCACCAGAATTTAAAGATGTGTATGTTTGTCCACCCATATGAATTGCGTTTACATACAAACAATTAAATTTATTATTTTTAGAACCAATATTCATGGTTGCGCTTGCATCTCTTTTGATATTTGTTATAACTGGGATTCCGTTTGCATTCTCATCAGTTTTTTTTTCAGTATAAATATTATAAGGCATAATACACCATGTAGCGGTAACATCAGCATCTTGCTTATCTACGTTACCAATACCAATTGCACAACCACCTTCTGTATTTGGAAGCAACGTATGATTATGTCCATATCCATTATATGAAAAATATTCTCGATTATCATAATCAAGATAGATTGGATTCCCAGAATTATTAACTTCATATGGTGTCCATTTCATATTCTGATAAGGGATAGATCCTGTTGTAGTATCTATAACAAATTGACTTTGTACTAAACAATTGCTTTGTATTTGCATAGGCGCGGTAACAAGGAGAGTATCTCCCATTATTCGCAAGGTGTTCTTGCCACCAACATCTGTAGATATCATATATCCGCAATCATCATTTAGCCCGAATCTTAAATCACCGCTTGTAAGTCCCCAATTAGTAGCAGAGATGATTTCTCTTGAATCAGTAGGGTTACCGTTTACATCATTATAATAAATGCTATAACTTCTTTTTGCAGTCATTGTTCTTGCGGTTACATTTCCGGCGAAAGTACCAGAAGAAGCATAAATAGTTCCAGAAATAATAGCATTACTTGCTTGTAACAAACCATTTTTTGACACTTTAAATCCAGTTGCCCCAGAGGGTATTTCTTGATCTTCATTTTGAATAATACCAATTTTTCCATCAATAGTAATATATCCACTAAGATCAGATGGAATATTAGGTCTATCGTCAAGATCATTATAACTTAGTCCGTTAACAGTTGAACCTGGTCCAAGTGTAAGTGAATTAGCAATTATATCTCCTGTAAAGCTTCCTGAAGTAGCTGTAATATGACCTTTAAATGTAGCACCTTGACTATTAATGTTTAGATAATCACCCCAATGAATACCATCTGGACTTATACTTATGCTTCCTTTATTAGCAGTTAAAGAATTACTTGAAATAATCCATCCACCAATAAATCCATCATTAGCTACAATCTTACCTGTAAACTCACCTTGATTAGCATACATCTTACCGTTAGAATCAACCATAAAATTACCGTCACCAAGAGCAATACCATTGATTCCTACATATACATTTTTATTCGTTGAAATAGAAGAGGGATATTGAGTAGGAAAATCTTTTAATCCAGAATACAATTTTCCAGCTTCAATAACGAAACCTTTTTCGCCACCAATATAACCAGAATTAGCAGAAATCTTTCCACCAAACTCTCCGTCACCTTTGAAATGAGCTTCCCCTGAAGCATCTATACTAAAATTCTTCGAAGTAATAGCGCCGTTCTCCATATCAATCAATGTTCCAGCCTGGGAATAAAGAGGAGAAGTGTTTGAAGGATCTTTGTAATTATTAGATTTCAGTTTTCCTGTTTTGATCAAGAGAGCATTAACATTCTCTGTACTGATAGCTCCAGCATCAATCTGAGTCTTACCTGCAGTTGTGCCATTGGTATTGATTGCTGTAATCACACCATCAATATTGATCTGATCTGCTTTAATACCTACAACTTTAGATGAAACAAGATTTATAAAATCTGGGGTCAGCTCTAATTTAGATTCTCCAGTCCCACCAGTAGCAATAAGATTCAACTTATCTGCAGTCTGTGTTATAGAAGTAGAAGCTGCATCAAGCTTTTTGTCTGTATCAAGCTTATTATTTGAAACCGTCTGAGTAATTCCATCAACAGTTTGTTTATACTCTGTATATTTTGTATAGATAGACGATCCGTCTTCATTAAACAAACTGTTTTGTATACTCTGTACGATTTGACCCTTTTGAGGATCAGTAATGTTAGTAATCTGCTCAGTTGTCTGGTCTTTAAATGAAGTATATTGCTGACCGAACTTTTTACCATCAAGGTATACCTGACTGATATCAATTCCACCTTGTTCATTCGGTTCTACCATAGTAAAACTTAGTTTTTCTTTATTGATTGTTCCATCAGAGATCATATTATTGACAATAGTGTTATCAGGAATACCTGTTTGAGTGATACCATTTTCATCAAATAATGCTGTCTTATCACCGTTCTTGACAACAAAATTAAACTTTCCGGTACCATCCTGACCAATCTGTACCCTAACAGCTCCTGTTGAATCATAGAACTGCTGAGTGCTATTCTTAAAGGCGATACCAGCTTTTCCACTAGAGATGATCATAAACTCATCAGCAGTAGCAGTATGAGTATTTAAGTCAGCTACGGTCATCTTCTTAGCAATAAGATCCGTGATTACTGCTTGGTCAATAGTTACATTCTGAGCAGTAAGATGTACTGCCTGGAGATTACCTACACCAGCATTTCCTGCCAGGAGATTTTTCACATTGATCATATCAGCATTAATCTGGTTAGATTCTATAATCTTAGCTGACAGCTTTTCAATATTTGCCTGTTCCGCTTCGAGAATACGAGTTGTGATCTTATCTGCGGAAATAAGTTTTACATCGAGATATTTCATGAAAGCAGTATCAACAGTAAGCTTATCAAAAACACCCTCTTTTGCTTTCACGAGTTTTGCAATAATTGTATCAGCGGTAATAGTACCACCGGATCCAGTTCCACCAGTAGTTGTTCCACCTAACATTGAATTGAATAGAGGATTTGAAAAGATTTGTTTAATAGCTTCTGATGTGATGACATAATCAGAAGTAGAAGATTTGTTGACTGAATTAACACGACCACCGGTTCTGTCAGAGGTCTGATTTAATGCGTTTGTTAAAAATTCGTTATCATTTGTTAATTTTGATTTATATTGGACCATGTTGGAAAAAGTAACTTCCATCGTTTCATCCATATCACAAGGATTATATCTGATTTCTACAACACGAAGTTTTACATATCGTGTATCAGATAGTCCTAATCGAACAAAATCATTTACTGCAAGCTGATCATGATATTCTCTGAATTCTGGAAGAGCATAAATATTTCCAATTTCATCTGTATAAGTATATTGTGGATGAGATTCTACATACAATTCTTCTACAGCATCTTTATATAATGTAATCGCTTTATCGACTGCATCAACTGTACTATCAAGAGTCGTAATAATAATATTTTCATTTGAATAAGTTGCTTGATTATACAGGCTCTTAATAATATACGTTTCCTTATCTGTAAACGCTGGATATTTTTCCTGTACTTTACCAAAATTTTCCATTAAAACATCTTTGGCAATCTGGTTTCGTTTTTCTTGAATTTCAGGTTTCTTAGCCGTATCATATTCAGCTTGACGTTCCTTTAATGCAGTCTTAGCCTGATCTTTTAAATTCAAATAATCCAGATATTTCTGATGCATTTGAGTGAAATATGCCTCTTCGTATCCAGAAAGAGGATTATATCCATCTGCATATCCATTCTTTTTTAGTTCCTTGATACATGAATCATATATGGCAATTTTAGTTTTTAATTCTGCAATGCCGTATAATTTCCAATCTGTTTCATACGCTTTCATGATTGTTTCAGACTGAGTAAAGTATCCAAATTGAGATGGGGCATCTCCCATTTCAAGCTGCATACCACAGACAATAAAGTCAGAACTTCCTGTAAATGCCACATCAATAAGATGTGATGTTAGATTGAAAGAAGTATAAACTCTGGTCCAAGAAGATGTGATGTTATAAGAAATATTCTTTCTGTCCTCACCGGTGTTATTATAACCAAGATAAAATGTACCGGATCCTTTTACAAAACAACTAAGAGTATATCTCTGAGATGGTTCGATACTGATATTGTGTTGATAGATACCACCATCTGTACCGGTTACTTTAACTCCACGAGTAATTCCGTATGCAGGTGCGTCATTAATTTGTACTGTTTGGAACGAAGAAGTTCCGGAACCTACCATATACCAATCTTGACCTAATACAACTGGATTTACACATGAGATGATGTTTCCTTTACCGAAACCCTCTATAGTTTCGTCTTGAGCTTGTAACGCAGCCACAATGGATGGAAGAGTATAGTTCATGATTGATTCGTACATAGGCCAATCGGATGAGTTTTTCAAATCTTCAAGATCAAAATTTCCTTCTTCATCAACATGAATAGACTCAAGACCTTTGATTATAGCCATGTTTGAATCATATGCATCTTTTAGATCTTCAACTTTTTGTCCGAACCAATTTGTCTGAGCAGTATCAATAGGGACTCTATTCATCAATTCAGCAAGAATGTCAAGATTTTTATTATACTCCCTAGATAAATTACAGTATTCATCTCTTCTTGATTCTATGTATTTTTGCCAAGCTGTATATTTTTCTTGTAGAACGATGTTCATATATGGTTCACGACAAAAATGAGAACAATCTGTAATTACAGAGTTTCCAAAATTTGCGAGATCGATATTGTAATCGTCAAGTCCATCAACATAAAATTGTGTTACCAAACTGTCGTCTCTTGATATTGTTACGCTATCTTGAATATTACGAAAACCAAGTACTACATTTGTATCTTTACCTAAACTATCCGGCTTATATACATTAATTAATAAATTTTCGGTATCAAATTCAAAAACACATTTATATGCAGGAGCAGCAGTTTGGGTGAAAAATGCATATACATTTTGATCGTCCACATCGAAATTACAAATTTCATTCGGAAGTAATACCTTATCATCATCCGGAGTGATGTTATCTACATATCCGATCTTCCATCCAGGTACATCTGCATGCTTCAGCACAATATGCAGAAAACTTAAATCTTCATTCTCTGGATTATAAAATTTAATTTGATAAAATTTACTTGTGTCATGATTTTTTTGGTACATCATTTCATAAGAATCTTCTTCGCCCATATTAATTTTAAAATTTTTCAATTTATACTGGGTAAGAGAGATTTCATATGATTCGGCGGTAATATCCTTTGTGCATTGTGTTCCGTCATTTGTCTCTGTTGGAGGATCCATAATTTTATACCAGATTCCGTCACAATACAATTCCATCATTTCATCAAGTTCTTCATATCCCTGAGATTCTACGCCATCTACATATTTATCAACTGTGAAAGTTAATTCTGCAGTATTATTAGTTCTTAGCGTAACAGAAACAGTAGAAGTATCAATTCCGCCTAATGCACAAAAGAATCGTTTTCCAGGTTTAGCCAAATAAATGATTGCAGATTCTGTATTTCCATAAATATCATAATTATGAATCATTCTCATGCAAAGGCACCAACCTTTCGTGGTTCTCTATATGAGATTTCAAATGTCGCGTCGCCTGTAAATTCAAATATATTTTCTCCGTAAGCAAGACGAGGCCAATAAATGTCATCTATATCCTCAATCCCTAAATCTTCAAATGAAACAATTGACTTTGTGATGTCATAGATTTTTAAATTTCTACAATCTATATAGAAATCATCACTTTTTAATGCATTAATTTTCATTGTTCCATCATTATCGGTTTTATTCTTTATAGTAATTATCCCATGAGATTTTGGAGAAACTTTAATTGTGGGGTATACATAATCTTCCCAACAATCAGAATTGTTCTGGATAGAATATTCTCTAGTAAGAGTAGAAGAGGAAGTTGTTTTACATAAAATAAGAGGAGTATATCCCCATTGACTATCACAAGTTACTGTGTATGTTAGTTCATATGGAAGAGATGCATGTTCTGTAGATACCTCTGTAATTGTAGCAAAAAATTCGATTTCTTCTGAAAAATAATCGTCTCCAATAAATTTAAGAAGCCTTGGATATTGAGGGGATGTTAACCATGCATTAATGATTCTAATATTATTTGAAGTTAAATAATCAGAATCATTTGGAATAATAATTCCATTTTTTATATCAGCTGTATAATTCATAGAAAATTTTAAAATTCCATTATCTAAATATGGAGTATATGTTGAATCGTATTTTAAAATTCCATTTTTTAATTCTGGAACTACATTTTTGTTTCTGCATGGATTTCTCATTACGCCCATTTTGAATGAATAATTATCACCATATAATGTTCCGAACTGATTTTCTTTTGGTCGATATTTGTTCTTTTCTCCTAATTGCAAAGAACGATTTACAAGAGTATCATTTTCTTCTATTCTAGTCACAATCAATCCATATTCATCAGAAGTATGACCATTAAATTCAAATTGTAGCATTTTTTCACCTCTTTCATATATTTTAATATTAAAAGAGCTGTCTTAAAGACAGCCCTTTTAAATTAGCGAACTTTTTTCCAGTCACGTTTATTACGTTCAGTGATAATATCACCAATTTGATAAGCAAGTTTCTTAATATCTTGCTCACTATTGATTTTATCAACATTGATTGTAATATTGCACTCGCTATTCATACTTGTATTATTTGAAGATGATGGTAGAATAGGAGTGATAGGTTTCGCCATTCTAGCATTAAATTCATTCAGAGTAGCAACTGTAGGTTTCAGTTGATCTGTGAATTCTTTTGTCAGAACAGTTTCGCCCGGATTTGCACCGATCAGCATAGAATCTCCACGCGGTATTAAAGCGTCCCCGCCGATTATATCAAGTATGCTGGCAGGAATACCTTTCCGTACAACACCACCTTTAGAGAATCCGTAGGATTTATATGCCTTCAGGATTTTATTTTTCAGAGTAGATCCCCAAGAATCATAGTTCTTAACACCCGGAGTATTGATCTGAAGAATATCTGCAAGCTGTTGCATTTCTTTTGGTCCGACTTTCTTACCTTTAGCATTAAAATATCCTATTAAAGGACTCACTCCGGCAGGAACGTCTGTTGCACCATCTGGACGATTACTCAGAGAATTTGTCCAATCTTTCAGATATGCTTTCTTAAATCCCTCAACTGCGGTATATGATTGATCGCTATGGTTTGCGCCATTTTTATAAGCATATTCCATAGCATCTCTCAGATTATTACCTGAAGTATCTTTAATGCCAGCTTTATCTGCATAATCCTTGATCTTCTCATAATGAGAATCCGGCATTACATGAACGGTACAAGTAGCTTTAGCAAGACCACCACCGCCAATAGCAGTAATGATACATTTTCTTGTTTTAGACTCATCACGCGCCATTAAACCGTTCTTATTAAGACCTGAAGACACACCACGAACTGTACCATCAGAAGAAACTTTCGCAATAGATTCATCAGAACTTTTCCACTCAATATCAGAGTGTTCCGGTTTCTTTGGTGACCATGTTGCTTTAAGCTGTTTCTTGATATGACTGTATGTCAGATAAATATCTGTATCACTCAGCTTCAGAGTGTAATCAGTATTAGGTTTAATATTTGTACTTCCAGCAGTCTGAGAAGATCCTGCATTATTCATTGCATTATTAAAGGCATTGTTACCGGCAGTTGAACCACCATAAGGCTTACTGGTGTCAATTTTTGTAACACCTTCCCATGCTTTTGTTGCATTTACAGCAGCAGTATTAAAGTCAGCTGCCTTTGTGATCATTTGACTATAAGTTTGAGAAACTTTCATGCCATACTGATCCATTACGTCGCCCAGATGTTTATAGGTGCTGTCGTAATTTGCTTTTACATTAGAAAGCATGCTGCCAATAATAGCTTCTTGGAAAGCTGCATTTTTCTTAACAGCATCAAGAGTATTGTCTAACGCCTTATTTGCCTCATCTGAAAAATTCTCATAGCCGGTATTTTTCATATCGACTTCATGCTGATGCATTGTATCGGCCATATCGTCTTCTGCATCTGCAAGTTCCGCACGTAATTTCTCAAGACGAGCTTTTGAGGCTGCATTTGATGTTCCTTCAAGTGCAGCAATCTGTGCCTTTAATGTATTGATATCCTTAGTTTTCTTCTTTAGAGTCTTATCATAATCATAATATTTCTCTTTAGCAGCAAGGGCATCTTTACGTTTTTCAATATTCTCCTGTAACAGATCGTTCTCTTTAGTAACCTGAGTAGTATACATATCAAGAAGGTTCTGTTTAAGATCGGCAAGAGTAGCAGACTCTTGTTGCAAACTCTTAAGCATTTCATCAGTTTTAGTCTTATAATATTCTGGACCAATTGCACCATTTTTATACATTTCGTCCAGCTTATTTAATCCCTCACGATAATTTGCTATTTTGTCCTTAGTAGCATCAATCTGTTCTTGAACCAATAAAATATTGGTTAAACCGTTTGTAGAGAAGGCTCCATCATCATTATAGAAACTCTCGGTATCGCCAAGTAATTTCTGAGCAGTCTGAAGTTCAGATACAAGATTTGAAAGTTTATTCTGCGCTTCATCAAGAGGTTTAAATCGAAAATCAATTTCTTCTTGAGCTAATTGCTGCATTGCTTCTTTAGATTGAATAATAGAAGTAGTAAGATTATCATATTCCTCAATCTTTTTCTGCATTTCTTCATTGCTCCAAGCTCCACCGTTAGCTTGATTTGCTGCAATTTCTTCTGCGAGAAGCTGTCTTTTCGCTTCATCAGCGCGAATAGTTTTATCATAAGTTTTCAAACGTTCTTCATAATCATTGGCTGAAAGCTGATAATTAATATCATCAGCATTCTTTTTATAACTAAGAGAAGCGTCCTGTTTATCACCAGCTCTTTCCCAACGATCAATTTGCCATTGCTTTAAGTTCTCTCTGGTTTCTTCAAGAGCAGCTTTAGCTTCTTGGATGTGTGTATCAGCCTCAACAATAGACGTGTTCAAATCAGTTAGATTTTTCTTCATTTCCTGATAAGCTTTATCTTTTTTGTTATGACCATTCACATTAAGATAATCTGTCATGCTTTGCTGAACTTTATCTCTTTCTTTTAACATCCAGTCTTTCTGATATTGAGCATAACTTACTTGTTTTTTAAGATCTTTCCAATATACCGAACCGACTTTTTGAGATTTTCCGCTCTTTATACGATTTTCAGCTTTAGCTGCATAATATTCCTCTTTAGCTTTACGCTTACTGATAATCAGATCATAGGAATCGTAAACATTATCAACTTTAGATTTAGCTAAATCAAGTTCCTGAGTTTTCTTATCTCTATATTTTTGAACGGCATCAAGATACTTGTCGTACCACTGTTTATATGCTTCTACGGCAGCTTTCTGATTTGCATCCAATGTTTCTATATTAATAGTGCCATCTTGAACTTTTTTCTTCAGAGCAGGAGTAAGATATTTGCTTACTTCGCCATTGTTTGCAACTTCTTCGGACTTCCTTTTATAAACAGAGATGCTTTCTTTAGCAGCCTTGATTTCTTTATCTGTATTTTCAAGAGCTTTATTATAATACTTTTGAGCTTTTGTATAATGACTATAATCACTTTCGGCAAGATCTGTATACCTAGAAGTTATACGATCAAGACGATCCATAGCAACTTCAACCCAATCCATAGAATTATCATTCAGCTTCTTGATTACATTTTGAAGAGCTTCGCTTACTTCATCAGCCGCGTCACTTGTATCATCACTATTGTTTGATACCGCATCTGTATTATCTTCGATTGCATGTTGAAGACCAGAATTACCGGAGTTACCAGAATTTCCAGATCCGGCAGGTTTAACAGTTGCAGCCCCGCCTTGGAAGTGGAATCCCGGAGTATTACCAGCAGCAGCATAAGCTTTCATAACGCCTGGAGAAGTAACAGTGCCACTTGCATAAGCTCTGGCATGTCCTTGAATAGCCCCGTGTTTAAGAAGAGCATCAGTTTGAGTAGTAGAGAATATAATGTCGCCCTTTTTCAGGTTCTCTATATGAGCACCGCCAGGAATTAAACTCCAAACACCATCACGAACAATTGATTCAGCGTGACCGTTGATACCCACTTCATTTACAAGAGCTTGCTGATCTTGTTTAATAGCAACATTTGTCCCACTTGCATGAGCTGGTGTGATGTTTAAAACATTGTAAGCGCTTCCTGTAGACTTAGCTTTGAACGTACCACTTGAGAGTTGAACTTCTTTACTCAAACCACCACTTGGTCCACCTGAATTTATCCAATTAACAGTTCCGGTAGCAGTGAATGAAGTCTGAACGGCAGAAATATCATTTCCCCAATGAACAGTACCATGAGAATAATGTTCGGTAGCAGCATAAACATCTACTAAACCTGTCTCATTAGACCATTTTACTTTTCCTTCGCTTTTTTTCTCTTCAGCAAGGTAAGCATCTACTTCGCTATGTTCTGGTTTGAAAGTTACAGTTCCTTGGCCTTGTTGTTCTTTTGTCAATGCTTGGAATTGAGTTTCGTCAATTTTAACCGATATAGCAGGTGTATCACCTGATAAAGATTCAAGACTTGAACGTAGTTCATCGATTTTAGCTTTACCATCTTCGGTATTGACATCTACGTCCAATTCAGCTTTTTGAGCCAACTCTTCATCATTAAGAGATAATAACTTATCAATATCACCGGTTTTATCTACTGCAATCTGAACATGCATTTGCATTTCACGTTGATCAATCATAGATTGAATTGCTTTATATTCAGATGAATCTACGTCAAAATTTACTTTAATATGCTCTAATTCACCAATTTGTGATTGTAGTTTATCTACAGATAATCCTTCTATACTACTATCCACATCAAATGAGAGTTTAATATCCCCATCTGCTTGCATCTGACGCAATGAAGCCATTCCGTCCTGAGTAGCTTGATCCAATTCATCCAGCCCGGTCATATCAACATTAGGATCAATATTAACAACACCTAAAGCTTCAAGAGCCGGTAGAAGAGCAGTTGCCTGTTCTTTTGTTAGTCCAAATTGATCTGAAAGTCCCTGAAGAGCATCTTCAACATTACGAATACCCTGATCTTCAGATTCATAAGCTCCATTGCCTAATTCAATCTGGTTTGCTTCATTCCATTGATCTTTATCCAATGAATTAACAGCATCAATAACGTTCTGTAATGCTTCACTTTTCTGTTCCTGAGCATCTTTAATTTTATTAACCAGTTCAACATCAGAATCAGAGTAATCTCCAGTATTACCACTTTCAATTCCTTCGTTGACATCCTGGAAGTGTTTGATCTGTGAGCCTTTAGCTTTCGCTTCATAACTCTGGATCATTTCATTATAAGCAGCCTCATCAACTTCAAATTCAGGTGTTAATTTAATGCCTGTCTTCTTAGCTTGTTCCTGAATTGATTCGATATATTTCTTGCCTAAATCAGAATCTTTATCAATACCATTATCTTTTATGTACTGATTTAATTCGTCAATAGAACCTTTGGCATCCTTGATATCCTGAATCTTACGATCAACAGTACCATCTTTGAAATCAGATATAGCCTGAGTAATACCAGTTTTTTGTGCAATTAAATTGTCAATAACTGCTTGTTGATCGTCCAGAGCGGATTGATTTGCACCACTAGCTTTCAGTTTTCCCATTTTAATCTGAGCATCAATGAGTTTATCGTCAATCTCTTCAGATTTCAGGGCACCTTCTTCAAGAGAAGATACAAAATTATTTGTATCGCCATAATCTTTCAATCTACCAAACATAGATTCGAATGATTCAAGACTCATACCCATAGCATCTGCAGCTTCTTGAGTATCAGTGAAAGAGTACATCCATTGCTGATTTCCATCCTCAAGAGTTTTGTAAGTGGCCAATCCCTTAGCTTCAAGATCGCTTAAAAATCTCTTTGGACCGGAAGCATCATCAGTGTAATAATTTTTAAGTTTGTTGTAGTTCTCAATGAAATTATCAGCATCTTCAAAACCATTCTGAGAGAAATATTTTGCAGCTGCTTTAAACTGAGGAGTACCAACTAAGCCTTTATCATACAGATCTTTTGCGTTATCCAGATAACTCTTAGCTGTAGTATATTCATTGCCTTCAGTAGAAAGATTGTCGGCATTAACCATAGCTTGGAAATCAGAGAATTGTTTTGCCGCCTCCTGATACTGAGCAAAATACTGTGCCTGCAGATTTTTAAGATTTTCTAATCCTTGCTGAGTATAATCTTTATTACCTGCTGATAATTGATCCTGATAATCCTGAATCCGTTGTGCAAAATCAGAATTCATGAATTCATTTTGTTGTTCCAGATAATCCTTCATTCTTTCTGTGTTGATTTTCAAACCTTTTGCAGTGCGATCGAATACATTATCAACATGAGCATCTTTTAGATCACTGAATTGTGTTCTAAGACTATCCATAGTATCAGATGTAAGACCTGTTTCTGTCTGCATTTCGCTAATAGCTGATGTAAGAGCGGTAACAGTGTTCTGCATATCAGTTACTGGAAGATTAAATGCTGTTTTTGTCCAATCGGCCTGAGAAGCCTTCATGTTTTCAATAGACATCTGAGAAGCTTGAATCTGATCTTGCCACTGCTTAATTTGTTCGTTATCTTCATCAGAAAGAGGAGATAAGCCTTTGCTATTTTTCAAAGCATCGATATTATTCTGATATTCTTTAATCTGATTATTAAGATTCTCAATCTGTTTGTCACCATTTTCAATTAAATTGGTGTAATCTGAAGCAGTAGCTTTCATATTATAAGCAGATTTATTGTTTAGTCTTGTCTGCTGATTGGAAGCATCAGTTTGAAGACGAGTTAGTTCTTTTGAGAGATTATCCAGATTTTTAGCTGAAGTATCCAACTGAATCTGTACTTTAGTATCTTCAATTTTAGATTTCCAAGTGTCGAGATCAGCATTTGCCATTGATGGATCAAGTGACAATTTCATAATTGCTTGAACTGCAATTTCATCATTTCCATATTCTGACATTAACTGATTTACAAGATTTGGTGTTGTAACAGAGGCCATATGTTTGTCTGCTAAATTCTTTGTTAAATTACCAAGAATTGCAGACTTAGCATTGCTCATATCAAATCCGCTCAGATCCATAGTATCCATAATACTCTGAATATATTTATCAGCGGCAGCAAGCTGTTTCGGATCAGTTACATCTTTTACAGAATCTCTGATTTTACCGATAGCATCACTTGCTTTATCAAATGCTAAATTCTGTAATCCCTGTTGTAGATTATCAGTCTCTGTAGCAAGTTCCGGGAACTGCTGAATAAGATCAGTAATATCTGAATTCTGGAATGTACCGGATTTGATAGAATCCATTGAAGACTTGATATTTGACATATCTGTCTGGAAATTGTCTGTTATGGTATCAAGATCTGTTGCTGTATCTTCAGCAGAGTTCTTGAAGAGAGAAGAGAAGGTTTTTGATTCAGCTTCAATTTTTGCTTTTTCTTGTGATTTATTAAAATTGGAAGCAAGATCCATATAATTCCAATCAGAACCATCTAATCCTTGATCGCTATAATAATTCCAGAAATCTTCTATTTGCTTATCAGTTTTATCCTTAAAGAAATTATAAAGATTTCCTGATGGGCCAACAAAATTATCTCCTTCGTTTAAATCAGCGCTGATATCAAAAATATCTTTCAGATTTTCTTTTATACCTTCAAGATTTTTCTCATCTGGTCTAGCAATAGCCATAATGTTAGATGCAAGTGTATCAGCACTAATACCAGCATTATCTAAAGCTTCTTGTAATCCATCGATTTCTGAGATCTTGGCTTTAACAGCATCGGTACCACCAGATTTTCCAGCATTTACTAATTGATCTTCAACACCATCAAATTTTGCTTTGGCGAAAATATTGTTAATGCGATCTGTTTCTTCCTGAGCTGAATCTGTTACACGACCATATAATGAAAAAAGATCTTCTACAGATTTTGCAGTATCTTTTGTTTTAGGATTAATTAATGCACCTGTATCTTCATCAAATAGTCTATTATAATCATCAGATATTTCATCCATTGCGTCTGCAATTTCGCTCTGTTTCTTAGAAACACGATCATCCATTTGGTTCGCAATATTTTGCTGCTCGGTAAATCCTTCATCATCAGCACTCATTTGATCTAATTTTTGGTATGCAGCATCACGTTTTTTCTGTAATTCAGCTAACTCATTGACTTTTCTGGTAGTTTCTTCAACGATATCTTCTTGTTTAGCAACAACACTGTCACTATATTCATTTGCAACAGCTTGACTTGTTGTATATTTTTTATTCAGATTCATATCTGCGTCAATGGCCTGCTGTTGGGCTTTGGCATCAACAAGTTTTTTCTGTACAGAAACTTGTGTCCCAAGTAGAGAATTTTCTTTCGTTAGCTGAGAGAGTTCAGCATTTTCATCAGAAGTCCTATTCTGTGTAGCACGAAGCTCATGAATACGATCTTGATTAGTATCATACTGAGACTGCTTTGTACTAAGCTCTGTTTTTGCATTTTGATATGCTTGTGCCGACTCATCTGAGTGTTTTTTGGCTGTAGCTTTTGTAATAGTAAATTTATCATCTGCCCATTTCCATGCAGCTGTACCTGCTGCAATTCCGCCAACAACAGCTAATACAGGCCAAATTGATTTGAGAAATGTACCAAGACCTGCAAATGTAGATCCTACAGAGCTAAATTTAGAAGCATTTCCAACTTTACCCGCTCCGTTTGCAGTATACCCAATTTTAGCAAGCATATCTTCCGTTAATGATTCTTCCGGAAATGCTTGTTTAAGAGCTTGATATGCTATACCAGAATCCAAAACTTTCCCGTATTTAGAAATCCAATTAACTCCAGCCGACATATTCCCTGCCGCTCTTAATGAATTGGATAAACTAGAAATACCTGTTGCAATATCTCCGCTAGTAGCAGCAGTATTTAATAGTTTGACAGCATTACTTACTTTTCCGATTTTACTTAATGACATGAGTTGTCTTTAATGTTATAATCAAACTATAAATGTATTGGAGGTAATATTATGGCTCTTATTAAATGTCCTGAATGCGGGGGCCAGGTGTCTGATAAGGCTCCGGCCTGTATTCACTGTGGTTATCCGTTACAGGAAATTGTCTCAAAAAGTACATGTATAATCAATTACGCAGAACAAGATGTTACTGACATTAAAAAATATATTCTGTCTTTATCACCAGAAGATCAGCAATATTTCGCCCAATTTCTTCAATTACAATATGGATCATCTAAAACGCGTCCACCTATCAGTAGTGCGCAATATGCAGAGTTTCATGAAAAAATGGGAGAATGGGCCAATACATATAAACTGACAAACGAATTTGCCGCAAAGATGATTCTTGATTGTATGGCGCATAATTTTGAAAAGTTTACTTTTGAACAAGTACGTTATGTTCAACCCAAATCAAATTCCAATGTCGTCCGTTGTCCACGTTGTGGTTCTACATCTGTTACAACAGAAGAACAAGGTTACGGACTCTTTGGCTGGATTGGTGCATCTCAAAAGAAAAATCTCTGCCAGAAGTGCGGTCACAAATGGTGGCCAGGAAGATGAGGAAATACTATGAATATGCATAATATTGTAAATGGATTTTATGAAAATGTAGAAGAACGTAGACTTCATATGAAACAAGAATTATCTGCTGATATTCAGAATGAAAATACTGCTCCTGTAATCGCTCAAAAACTATATGAGGCATTATGTTCTTATCAAGAATCGTTACCAGACGAAGATGATATGGTTCTTGCAGTAGCTCATTTTGGAGAAACAGTTAATATAATTGTCAACAAAGTCGGCTACATTGGGTACAACCTAATCGTGTTTTACGGAGAGGACAGTTACGGCAAACCGCAGAAACTGATACAACATATAAATCAGTTGGATTTTCTCTTAAGCGCGCAGCCAAAGGAGATTCCAGAAGCCCCAAGACGGCAAATTGGTTTTCAAACTGAATCTGAGACGGAATAATAATGTTATTATTTTTTGTTAAGCTAATCATATAAACACCTACTTTCAGAATGGAGTACATATGTATACTGAAAATTATAGCCCAGAAGAAATCAATAGAATAAAAAAGATTATAGAAATCGGTGAATCTCAAAAACAAATTAAGCAATCATTTTGGGATGAAATTAATACTCCAGATGTTCTAAAATTAAAAGAAGAATCAAATACTCTCTGGGAAGATTATCGAATTGTCGATAAAAAACTTCTAAGGAAAATTCTGGTACATAATAATGGTTTATCAATATCTGATCCTGATTATATAAGCCTTAGTATAAGAATGATTGGACACATAAATTCAAATCTGCCAGACGATTTTCAAGAATTAATTTCTGTCTCACAAAGCAAATATGCAAAGTATAAACCGGTCAAAGATATTTATACGAAAGCATTGCATAAAAATATTGCAAATTTATCATTAACAGTTACTCCTGAAAATAGTATATCAATGAACTCATATGGAAGTACACGATGGGTATTCACAGAATTTTATTGTTCCTGTAAACCATTTTTAATTCTTGACATATGTGGATGTGAAGTTATTGTCATCCAAGATATTTTTCCTGGCAAATATTGTCAAACAGAATATTCTATTACAATGTCAGACCTGAAGAATAGGTCGGATTATGAAATACAAACCAAAAAACAGAATTTTCTTGACAATTTTAGAAAAGAATTAGATCCGTATGGAAAAAAATTACATTCGGCTCCATTTTGTAAAAAACCTGTTCCGAAACCTTTTGAAAACATCTACACACTTTATGCCCAAACTGATTCAGAAGAATATGGCAGGACAAAACGATATCTAATCATTGGGTGCATGACATATGAAAAAGAATGAACTTACGTTCTGACTTTACAACAATAAAGTCTAGTGATATATTTACTAATTGTAGGATAGCCGAGAGTGTGCCTCGGCTTTGCACACACCTACAATCATAAATATCAAAATCGGATGTTCTGTCCGAAATCAAAATCCACTTATATTTACTTTAGCCATATGGCAGAAGGGAGGTGGAACATGAAAAAAGAAGAACATCAATTTAAGCTTGCAAAGATAGCAATTAAAAAAATCATTAGGGTTTTAGCATTACTTGCAGCTTTATGGATGGTGTTACAGCACAATCCAATCAAACTCGTGACATCAATAAACCTAGAAGAACAACGTATTGATTTTAATTGCGAGTTTGCAAGCGAGACACCGGAGAAGTAGAAATACAACTCTGGTAGTGTGGGGTGAAACCCACACAATTAAAGTTTTAAAGGTTAAATTTCAATAATTTAAAATTCAAAGCTTATCTTACAGACACTGCGCTTGATCACCGCGGTGTCTTTCTTTTATCAAATATAATTTCTCTCTTTCGCATAAAGCGATTCGGCAGAAGAGAAGTGCCGCTCATGGAACATTCATTAAAAGTATATAAAATATACTCCGAGGAAGGGTGCTCTCTCTACTCCTCCTGATTATTTATATGTTTCCCTCGTCATTACTTACGTAATTGTTACTAACGTTTCACATATGACTAAATCGTTAATCAGGTTGGCACGTGCGTTGTCACGAGCTTTCGCCCATTTCACTATGCAATCAGCATAGAATAGTGAGTTCGACGTATTAATCCTCTATTTATTTATAGTCGCTATTCTCCACACATTGATATAAATCTCTATGTAGATAGGCTCATCGTTAAAAATCGGAAAATAACTTGTAACCCTTAGATTTTTGGGTCAACCTACGACTGTTGCAAGACCTCCACCACTCAGGAATTTTAATCCTGCCATTGTTGCATTTTTTACTGTCATTGCTGCAAATACAGCAGTAAGTAATGCCGGTATTGGTCCAAGTGTTTTTTCAAGTGACGTAAATCCTTCTGTTAAACTATGTACAAATTCAAGAACACCATTTACAGTCCCTGAATTATAGAAATTAACCCAGAAATCTTGCATCTGTGTTTTGATTGCTTGTAGTTTACCAGCAGTTGATTCCATGTATTTTTCCTGGTTAGCTTCAGCATTACCATTTGCGGTTGTTGCTTCCTCTGCCAGTGACATGGAGTCTGTGAATGCATCAAGCATAGACTTAAACTTACTTGTCTGACGTGTCGTCGTATTAATGTAGTTCGCAACACTACATGATATTGTTAAAAATTTTCTCCTTTTATTCTTCTATTAGTGCTCCGTATTCAACCAATTTATCAAATAAAATATCTTCCATATAAATTTGATCCCAAAATGGAATACGGATTAAATTAATCTTATGATCTTGGCAATATGTGTCTTTGATATTATCTCTTTTTTGAGTATTTATCATATTTTCATATGCAGTTTTATATGTCAAAGTTTTGCCTAGCATAACTGGTTTATAATGAAACTCCCCATCATATTCAATTGCAATATTAAAATCTTCAATATAATAATCAAATGGGAGAGGGTTTTTATCTTTACAATCTGAAAATCTTTTTTGTGTTTCATAATTAATATGCCATTTATCTAATATATCACCAATCGCACTTTCAAAAAATGTCTTTTTGCAATATGGGCATCCGGGACATTTAGAAAGTGTATATCCTTCTTTTTCTTGAATTCCTTTATCCTTATGTTTATTGCAAATATACTTTATATATGTATAACCATTTTTATGCGAATGAGATATATAAATGAAATTATGTTTTTGACATTCATTTTTCCAATGTTCTGTATCAAAAACTTTGTCTTCCATGGTGCGCTCTCTGCCACAATAATAACACCCTCGATTACGTAATAAATCGCACAAATTAATTTCTTGAATGCCTTTTTCAGAATGCTTTTTACAGATATATTTCATTTTAGTAGTATAATTTTTATACCTGTTATCAATAAGGATATATCCCTTTTTAGAAAATTGGTCTTTTACTTCATTATATGAATAATTTTTAGTATTACGTAAAATCTTTTCTTTTCGAATTAAATTTAATCGTCTTCTTTTAGTTATGATTGCACCTTTTGTGGTGCCAATGTTTTCGGCTAATTCGTCATCAGATAGATGTTGCCAATTATTTATTAAATATTCTTCTTTTTCAGAAGTCCATTTCATATATTATCACTCCATTTATTATCAATTTTTTGCATAAAAAATCGCCAGTGCTTTAAATAACATTGACGTTTTTTCGTATTTATATGTAGTCACTTCATTTATTGTTTTTATAAATGAAGGCTTTATACCAATACTCCATAAATACTCCTTCTCAGGTGTATATTGAGTAGAATATTCTTTATCAAATTTTTTCATAATTTATTTTTTTTAACAATATCCTTATACTTTCATATAAGACCAGACTATTTCTTCACCTACCGACCTTTACGGTTTAGGGTGTCCTTTTCGATTTAAGGGGTTTTCACCCACGCCATTTGCGATTGCGCCCTACGATTGTTGCTATAGATATTCAGGATTTCCACCTTTATTCTCTTGTCTATAGCTCGACGAGAATCTAGTCGTTGAACGTTCACCCTCGACTCAAGTACCGTATGATCTACGGGATACGTTAGGGTGCTTCGCTGCATGAACAGCCAATCCTTGCGTTTTCAAACCATCATAATTTAGTTTCCCAATTATTGTGGTGCAAGGCTCTATATAATATTTATACTATATAGATAGGATTATCCTATTAAGGCATTACCTGCAATTAAAATCATTCCAGTATGAATTTCTTCATACACAGTCCACATTTAGGCTGCTACATCGAATGCGATCTTGGCTTGCTGTGCGTCAGTTAAATCGTCCCACTTATCTTTAAGCTCAGACATAACAGTAATGATACCACGGTCAGATCCATCCGGATTATAAACATCTACACCTATAGCATGCAGAGATGCAGAAGCATTAGATAAAGTTGCATTGTCAACTTCGTCGGCATATTGTGGCATTTTACCGACTTTTGTAGTTCTTGTGATAATTGTCTTCAAAGCATTACCAATTGAAGATCCATCTTCACGAGTTCTTTCTGATACTTTAGCAGTAATAGCTGCAAGCTGTTCATATGACATACCTGCATCATAAGCAACCTGACCGGAAGCCTGTACAGCATCAGAAATAATTTTGATACCTTTAGCGTAATCAATTCCCACACTTCCGGAAACTTTATCCAGAACATCGACAATATGCATAGAGGCATCAGCAGCAGTAGTAGATCCATCTTCTAACATATGGAACTGCTGTAAAATACCCTGTACCTGATCGGCAGCAGTAGAGGCATCAACGCCACTTAAGTTATTTAAGATAGCAGTTGGTCTTGCTGTTTGCTGAATTTCAGAAGCAGTAGTATTCATATTCGCATAGATTTTATAAATGTCCATAGTATTATCTAATGACATTGATAAATCTTTTGCCATATCAATTGCAGAAGTACCAAGATTCTGTAATTGATCCGGCGATAAATTCATTGTGTAACTAATATTTGTTAAGTCTTTTTGGAAATTTAAGAAATCATTGAAGCCTTGTTTGGCCTGCTGAATTGCTTTCATGGTCACCTGGAAATAAGAAACATAACTTGCAATATCTGCAATAGCACCTTTAAAGTTTCCTGATACCATTCCTTTAATAGAAGTTCCAAATGAAGACATCCCGGTTGATGCTTTGGAGGCAGTACTAGAGATAATGCGCATTGCATTTCCTGCTTTTTCAAGATTACCAGTTAAAGTAACAACATTACCAGATATATCAGCAAATTGCATCTTTACTTGTCCAGTAGTTTCATTGATAGATGAAGAAATCTTAGATGTTAATCCGATAGAATTAGCGTACTCTGTAAGCATTGTTTCAACATCTTTCGTATCTTGTACCAGTCCTTTTGTTCCTTCTAAATAAGTTCCTTTGCTATTCGTTTTATCGTAATTTTTAGCAACTTTTTGAAAATCTTGCATTTTAGATGCTAATTCAGAAATTTCATCTTGAGCTTGGCTAGTATCAATTTCTTTATTATGAAACCTGGTTACAATATCATTATATGATTCAACAAAACCATTTAATTTATCCGTATATGCCGAAACCTTACCAGAAGAATTTTCTGCCTTAGTTAAACTATCAAAAGCGGTTCCAAATTCATTTGCAAATTGTATGAATGAACTTCCCTTAAGAGAATCAAAAGTTTGATAAAAATCCTGCATTCTATTTTTGAAATTGCCAAGATTATCGGCTCCATTTTCAAATGTAAATGCGCTTTCTAATTTCTCTTTTAATGAAGCAATACCATCCGGAAGATTCATAGTATTCTGCATATGCTTGAGAGAATTTTCAAAATCATTTATTTGGCTAGATAATGACTCTTTTAAATTTCCTAGAATATTATTTCTGTCAAGATCGGAGGCTTTTTTTATATCTGAAATTAAACTATCTGAATCAATATTTTTGCCAGAATTTTTGATCTGTGTTTTTAATGCTTCATATGTAGCCTGAACACCATTAAGTTGATTCATTTTTTCAGTATATTCTTGTTCAGAATAAGTTTTATTGCCAGCCATTTTATATAAATCATTGCTAAGTTTTCTCTGACGAGAATATGCCTGAGTCATTAAAGTAGTGATTTTATTTTCATAATCTGACATGCTGTTTTCAGAATCAGAAAATGCTTTCTCATAATTGCCGAAAAGTAATTGATCCAAAACACTATCTTTATTACTTGCATTATTTTGATATGTATTTCTTCTAAAATCATCAATATCTTTTTTTATATTCTGTATATTTTTGACTCTATCAGTCAATCCAGAAATAAAATCATCACTTGAAATTTGACCTTTTGCACCTTTTGCTTCAAAGCTATACAAATCCTGCATAGCAGATTTTAGTTCTTTTACTTTTTCAATAGCTTGGGTATACTGTTTTGTAAATGCTTCTTTATTATTAGCTTGAATAGCCTTTTCATCAAATCCAGACACATCTGCCTGAGCCTGTTTCATCTCGCGAACAACTTTGTCATAATCTTCAACATTCTTTCCAGCATTTTTTAATGCCTCAGAATTCTTTGACACAAAGTCATTGTGAGTTAACTGTTCAAATTCATCATTTGCTTTTTTGGCTGCCTCAACTGTTTCAGTAATTCGATTTCCAATTTCTGTGTATGTATCGCTACCTTCAGAATATTGACCTTGTTTTTTTTTATATCCAAGCAATTCTGCATTAAGGGATTTTGCTTCTTTTGCCTTATCAATAGCATTATCGTATTGTTTGGCAATATCGGAATTTTTTATTGCAGCAGCTTGTTCATCAGCCTGCTTTTTAGATGCAGTAAGTCTCTCCTGAGTTACTTTCATTCCATCTTGGATTTGCTTTAATCCAGATTCTGTATAACAAGTCTTAAGATTTTCTTTTAAAGTAGAAAATGAGTCAGCAGCTTCTTTACCAACGTCTCCAAGTTTTTTTGCATCAGCAATATATCCATCCAGTTTAGCAGAAGTAGATTGATAATTAGTTTCAAATTTGCTATTTAAACCAGCTAACGGACCAATCCATTCACCGTCTTTAATACTTCCGGTAAAATTATCAGAAGCATTTTTAATGCCAATAACAACATTCTGCTTCCCGGTCAATCCCTGTTCCAGATTACGCACATAATTCAAAGCAGATTCACGAGTTTTATTTGAATTAAACTGCTCATTAATGTCTGTGATTTGTTTTTGAACATTCTCTAATCCAGCAGGAGTAGTAATAGTAGATAAACTTTTCTGTATACCCTGAAGTTTTTCAGAAGCAATAGCTCCAGCCTGTCCAATATTTTCAATATCAGAAATCTGCTTTGAAAGGTCTTCATTGATACTATCTTTCTGAGCATTGAATTTATCACGATTTGTTTTACGAGTTGCAGATAATGATCTGGAGGATTCAGCAGATCCTTTTCGAAGTGCTTGAGTAAAGTTCTGATACATATAATCGTTATCAGGAAGAGATGCATTTAATCTTGCAATTCTATGTAATTCAGATAAGTCTTGTTGATCAGATTTGATATCATCCTGTAACTTTTTAAGATAATTAGGATTCTGTTTATTAGTGGGTTTATATCTTTCTGTATCAAGTTTCGCATAATTAGAGTTAATCTTTTTACTTAATTTAACAGCTTCTCCCTCAAGTTTCTCATAACTATCATAATATGCAATAGCATTTTCATATCCCTCAGCTAAGAGATTACCATTAGCATCGAACTGTTTTTTATATGTCTGAGTGAGGGTATATATAGTTCTGTTGGTATCTTCATACACCTTAATATATTTCTGAGCGTCGCCAAATTCCCTTTGAGAAAGCTGTTTTAAACCATCTAATTCTGGAGGAGTAACAGGGGTTTCTGTTAAATTAGAATTACTATTCTTTAATCCAGATACAGTTTTGATTGCGACTTTTTCTTCAGACTTAACAATCTTATCATTACTATTTACAACAGCATCCGATTCTTTTTTCTTCACTTCTATAACAGCGTCAGCTGATTGATTAATAGCATCTGCAGTATTTTTAGTCTCATCTATAACATCATTATTTTTAATAGGAGCTAATTTTGGAGCAGAAACAACTTTGTATTTAGGAGGAGTTGGCGGAGTAGATGGAGAAGCTACGATCGCAGCAGCTTTCTTTTCAGATTTAGCGATCTTATCATTTGCAGCAACAACAGTGTCTGTTTCCTTTTCCTTAGCTTTTGCGACATCTTTACTTTGCTGAATCTGTTTTTCTTCTTTGTTTTCAAGAGCCGGTTGAGATTTTGGTTTAGAAATATTTCCTTTAGAAGGTTCTTGAATAGATGGAATCCCTTTTAAAGTAAACCCTGAATGTCCATCTGCACGAACCATATCCTCAAGTTGAGTTGCTTGATTTTCAACATCTTTGATGATTTGTACAATTTCATCCGTATCTCCATTTGATTTGTTACGATTATTATATCGCATATTATTTACAGTAATAATTTTACGAGCCATTCCATCGAGTGAATCAAACATTTCAGGATACGCATCTCTTGTATAACCTAAATCATGCAAAGAATCCTTAATTCCGAAAATTTGTCTACTTGTATTATATGCATGATCATATAGTGATTTAGCTTTTAATATACTGAAAGGATCTTTACCAGTGATATTTTTAAAACTTGACGCAGGAAGTTGTGCTGCCAGCATCTTTATATAAGTCGTTCTGTAATTTTCACGAGCATTAGCATATTGAAAAGGAGATTTTCCATTTTTGTATGCTTCTTTTTTATCAATATATTCATCATATGCCCGCATTAATTCGCCTTCAAGAGACCCTAATTGATCAAGTAATTCTTGATCTTCTTTTTCTTTTGATTTTGCAGGTTTAGATGTTGCTGCCTTTGAAACTTTTTTTTCTTTCGGCTTTGCAGGTTTAGATTTAGACTCAATAGCAGAAGCAGGAGTAGATGCGGAAGTATCTTTCTCTTCAGCATCTGTCTGAGCAGGAATAGACTCTTTCTTTTTAGCAGTTCTTTTTCTTGTTGTCTTCTTAGGCGCTGATTTTTCTTCTTTACTTTCTACAGCTTTCTGTTCATTTAATTGTTCCTGAACAGCCTGTTCAATTGCTTTTTGTTTTCCCCTTGCATCAATATCTTTATCATATTCTGATATATCAGATAGAAGAGCTTTATAAAATTCCTCATTGTTTATACCAGATCCGCCTTTAGCAAGATATGTTGACATAAGGCCAATGAATTTATTTTTTCTTCGTGTCTTTAATGAATCGTTAAGGGTTTCTGCTCTTTTCTTAATATCAGATATACTTCCTAATGCAATCTCACCAAATTGATCATCTGATAAAATATCTTTTTCAAGTTCTGCAAGATTCTTATTTATATATCTATTTACTAATTTAGAATAATCTTTTTTAGAAAGTTCTTCATTTTGTGATTTTTTAAATATGGCATCAAGATGGCTACTTGTAACACTAAGTTCTATCTTATGTGTTTGATGTGCAACAATTTTATCAATATCGTCAGAAAATCCTGCTTTATTTAATGATTGATTTAACAGATATTGAGCATAGTTATTTGGATCATATTTTGGATCATTTTTTTTGATACCCATTCCTAATAATCTACGCATTGTTTTAGAAGAAACATCCTGTTCAACAGGAATATTCCGTTTGTTTGTTTCTAATTGTTTATTTAACTGTTCAAATAAATCTGAGGCAATAATAATATTCTTACTTGTTTTTATTAATCCATTAAGTGCTTTATTATAATCTTCTAAAGATAATGAAGTATCAGGGGCAGTAAGACTTCCGGATGGAGTAATAAATTTTCCACTTTTAGACATTTCTTTTTTACTGTCTAATAAATAACTACGAAGTCTATATGCACTTTCAATTTGAGCACGTTCATTTTGAGATATATCGGATAATCCTTTTTTTTTAAACTCGGTCATCATTGCACTATGTTTACTAGAAGATAACTCAGGGATATTTTGTAAGAATTTATCCAAACTTGCAAGCGATGCCATGGACTCAGAAGTAATTCCTTGAAGCTTGCTATTCATTTTTGTAGCCGCTTTATTAATAACATTATTTAAATCTTTCGCTACAATATCATTAACAGCTTTTTCATCTATTAATAACTTTACTTTTTCCTTTGCTGTCGGAAGGTTCTGAAGTTTTTTAAGGGCTGCAGGATCTAACGTTACTTTAACTTTTGCTTTAATATCTTCTTCAGCATTTTTTCTTAAGTCACTAAGTTTCTTACTTGTCTTGTCGATTTCTGAAGAATCTGTTTCAGGTTTAATAGGTGTATTATTTACATTTTTAACCTCATTTGCTACTTTTTTTATTCTATCGAGCAACGCATTAAGATCGTCACTACTTACTATTTCAAGCTCTTCTCTTATTTTTGCCATATATTTATTCACCAACCTTTATATTATAATCCATAACGATTTATCAGTAGATTTTTTCCTGCAAATTCTACCTTTTTATGCCATTCTCCACTTTTAAAATAATTTCTTACTTCTGATTGAATTTTTGGTCCAGGGGCAGTGGATGAAGCTGCCATAGCTCCCCAATGTGTATATTCTTTAAATGGAGTTCTCCAATATAATGATCCTGGTGCTGGATGACCTTTTCCTTTATCAGCGCCTCCATGCCATCCTTCAAAAAACATACGGTCATAAATATATTCGTTGCTTACTCTATGAGACCCACCTAATAATGAGGCATCTGATTCAAACACAAGAAGATTTCCATATACTTCACAAATATATGCGTCTTTTAATCCATAAGTTCTACTGTAATATATCTGAGAATAACTCGCATAATAATTATTAACCCATTTATCAAATATCTCTTTTACTTTCTTTTTAACATCTGGAGCTATAGTTTCAGCCAAATAATTTGAAAATGGTTGTGGGATATCAGCCATTAATTTTTCTATTCTCCGAGCGAATTCTTCTATTGTCATATCAAATACCTCCTTCCTATAATTTATTTCAAATCAAGTTTAATTCCGTTTTCTTTTACATACTTCATTAATTCAGAAATACCTTCATTAGCAAATACGCCAATGGTAGTGGCAAATGCTTCAGTATATTTTGCAATATATGCTTCAATATTTTTATTTTCTTCATGGAAATTATCCATAAGTAATCCATTAATACTCATAAGTTCGGACAATTCTCTTTCTCCGATAATTTCACAAATTTTATTCATGAGATTATTTTCAAATAATAAATCATAATCTTGAAATGCATTTGTAGTACTATCATCAGTTTTTACTATGTTCAATTTTGTATATAAAATAAGGATAGTAGTAGTCATATTGATTTTAGATAAAAACATATCAATATACTGAACCCCGTTTTTTCCAGTGGTAATAGACTTATCAAGTATTGTCTGAAGAACAAGTTTCTTTTCTAAAACAGGACAATATGTTCTCCAAATAATATTTCTAACAAATTCATCTCGCTGTTCATCTGTTTTCAAGAGATTATATCGTCTGATAAACTCTGGAACATCAATTTTTCTTTCAATTGTATCTGAATTAACTTTATTTATTTCGCTCATAATGAATCTCCTTTTATTCCTTATTTTCTGTATGTTCATGTATGATAAATTCAAATTCTGTTCTTGGATTTTCCTTATCGTATCCGGTTTTTAAAGTGAGAGAGTGCAGATGCTTTTCATCATCATCTACAATGGCCCCAGCCTCAGTCAACCCATCTAAAATAAACTTAGGGATTTGATTATCTACGTCATGTCGTCTTTTTGTATTAAAAAAGACAGTTACAATGAGATCAAAATCATCTAACTGCCTATTATCCATTTTATTTATTTTTACCCAGAATTTTACGAATTCCTTCCACTTTTGTTTTAACGTATTCATCTGTATACGTGGTAAGATCATCCAAGTATTAATTGAAGGATGCCAAGGTTTTTCAATAGGAACCTTCTTAGCTCTTGGATGTTCTAAAAAATAATACTTTGTATACAAATCTAATGTCTTTTGATCAATTGTCAATATAATTGATTTATCCATATATTTAAACCTCTTTTACTAATTCATAACTGATAACAACCGGAATAATAATCAATCCTGCATTAGTATCACGAGTGTCATGTTCGTAGTATTTTCTTACAGCCTCTGCAATAGCATAAGATGAGCATTTAGTAGCGTCATCAATATCTGTTACAAAACTGTATTCAATTTTTTGCAATTTCTTTTTGAGATATGTTGGTTTGCCAGAAACAGTAGTAGCAATAACATATCTTAGAACTTGTTTATCTAAAATTTTTTCTTTCATGTAGAGTTCTCCTTATTCAAGTGTATGATTAAGCCATTGCTGAAACAGCTCTTTGGTTTCTTCAATTAAAAAGATGTAAACAATAATATCTTTTCCGTCATCCGTAACACTTGGATACATATCTATCGGAAATACTCTATGTTTAATATATAAATCACGCTGCTTCGGATTTATAATCCTGCAGACTTCTTTCTCCGTATAATCACGCGGCTTCAAATTTGATTGTATTCTCATAATCCTTTTACTCCTTAAAAGTGAAAAAAGGGGTAGTCTCGAATAGTGAGACATACCCCTAAAAAATCACTATTCAAATACTATTTACGTTTTCTTGTACGCACTGGTTTACGAGTTTCAATTTCCTCGCTGTTTTCTTCGTCAACTACAGAATCTGGCTCAACAATATCTTTTTCTGAGATCTTCTGTAATTTAATATCAGCAGTTTCTTTCTGAATTTTTGCAATCATTTTCTGATTTACTTCATGAAATTTACTGACATCAGACATATCACAATCTTTCATTCTTTCAGCAGCTTCTCTAGCCGTAATGTTTTCAGCATTATATTCTGTCAATGTATTAAAGATTGTTCTACAATTATCGCTGCAATAAATCTCCATCCATCTTGGAAGATGGTCGAATTCTTCACAGCGACTACAATATGTATATGTTTTTCCGCATAAAATGCATTTCTTGTTATTTTTCTTAACCATGTTTTCCTCCTTGAATATGGATAGTAAAACAGCCGGTATGCTATGACACATACCGACCGTAATTAGAATAATATTATATTATCTATTGATTATTCTTCGTCTTCATCAGCCCAGTAAATATGATATAGAGCTTTATCAGCAGAACAGTAATCTACCTGCATAGATCCAGAGTAAGCAAGCTGTCCATCAGTTGTTAATGAAATTTCAACCTCTGGAGATACCTGGAATGATGGAAGCTCGATATATAATCCCTTTAATACGTCAGAATGACAAGGATCAACAGCAAGAGCCTTCAGGGTCAGTTTAACTGTCTGAGGGAACTTATCTGCTCTATTAGTAATAGATACACCAGCTCCAACACTACGATCATACTTGACGATGTATGTATCTACACCTTCAGCTGTAGGAGGTGTAAACTCTCCACCTTCTGTAAGAGCGTATTTGTCTGCACTTGCAGCAGTATCTTTCTCATATGCAGTACCCATGGAACCATTTGCGCTGAAAGCATTTACTTTTACAGAACCTTCAACAATATCTTTCAGAGTTGCTTTTTCACCTTTCTTTACGGTGATAATCTTTGGCATAACAATTTTGTTCTCCTGAGAAGCAATTTTCTTACCTTCTCCAGAAGCAGCTCCAATAACATTCAGGTTGATCATTGCATTGTTAGCTGTAAATTCACCTGTTTTAGCTTTCCAGAAACGTTTAATCAGGTTTCCCTGGTTATCTGTTGCATCAGTTGACTCAGCACTAATATTAATTGTTGCATCCTGAAGCTGTGTTAAAGTGTATAATGGATTTCCGTTAAGGTCTTCGGCAAAACCATACTGAACACGATCAATTACGATATCATCTAATGTAAATCCCATTATGATTTCCTCCTTTAAAATTTTTGTATATAGAAATTAATTTTTGAGAGAAATTTCTCTCATGAAATTAAGTTCATTCTTATCAATCTTTGAAGCGTCAACAAAGCCGCTATAAATACCCTTAAGTAGAGCAGTAGAAGATTCATAAACTTGTAATCTTTGAACACTGTCCATAAATTCAACAATGCCAACTTCACGTAATTCATTTTTTTTATATTTGAAACCGGGATGATTAAGACAAGTAGATATGAGTGGTAGAAGAGTGGATTTGTAAACATCATTTTTGTGTTGTTCGAAGCTCATGCGATCTTCTTCAATCATCCATTCTTTTGTAGATTTTCCCCTGGCTTTTTCCACTTTTGGGTAAGTGTTGAACATAGCTCTTAAATACGAAGCCATCTGTAGATATGCGGCTTCATCTATCTGAACATTTTGTTCTTTATTAAGTAAATAAAAAAACGGTTCCCCGTCTTCTGTTTGTGTTTGTTGCAATTGAAATAATTGGAAATTCAAATCACCGAATAGTAACTTTGTAGATTTTGAGTCTATACTTGGAACAAGCATACAAAATAAAGAAAAATCAGACATTTTATTCCAATCAATACCAAGATCCCATAATTGCATGCGATACATAGTAGGATTAGCAATAAAAATATTTATAGTAGAATAAATCTTTTTCTCACCACTTTTTATGATATCTCCTATTGTAGGTTGATTAATTATAATGTCATTATATGTATCATTTTCGATAACAAATGGTTCACCAAAATATAATTTCAGTGCATCAATTTCAGATTCTTTGGAAATTGTCATATTTGTTATTCATTCCTGCATATAAATTATTAGGACATTCAATTTCAAATTTCAACGTTCTACAATAATACCTAGAGTCAATAATATCTCCATAATCATCTATACATTTAAGTTGATTTCCCAAAGAATTCGTCCAACATAAAAGATCTTTTACGATATAACTCAATAAGTCCGTTCGTACAATTCCATATTCTGTATCAAGATCATCTTCATGAACTAAACACATAACTATAAGTGTTTGTATTTTCATAGCCTTATTGTAATATGATGTATCAGTATCATTTATATCAAACATAATAAAATTTAATACTTCTTTATTAATACCATTCAGTTTTAATATAGGAAGAATTTGCTTCTTATCAACTCGTTTATTATATTCAATGATTAAATTTCGCTCATTTAGTTCTTGAGCTGTGGGATTATTTTTATCTGTATATTTATTCAACGGGCGTTTATCTTTTTTTCCTAAAATTTCATTAAGATCAGGATCCTCATTGAATAGTTTTAACAGTTTATCTTTTTTATAAATGATGTCGTTATTTTTCTTATTTTCAAGATCTCGTGTAATATGTGATATATCTCTATTCATCTAATTGCACCTCCACTTCAATAGAAGAATGATTATCTCCATTATTATCTGTGGCTGATAAATTAAATCTTTTGCCTATTAAACTATGAGCTTTTCCAGGCTTAAGTGATATAGTGACATTATCCATTACAGTCAATTTTATTAATCCTTCATAATATGATTTTTCTTCTTCTGTATATTCGGAATTTTTGTCAACAAGACTAATATTCCATTCAGAAGTAAGATCGGCATAAGGAAGTTTATATTCAAAATATGAATTTTTTCCAATATAAAGAAACTGTTTTGAACGGTCCAATAATGGCTCGATTTCACCATCGTCATTTAGATACATCCATTCAATTTGTGAACTTGTAATCATTGTTTGAGGTTTCTGAATAATCTCTGTTTTTTGATCACCAGAACCTTTATAATAATTGCAAATTCTAAGTTGAACATTATCAACTTTTTTATTCAATTCATCTTGTTTTATGGAAAGTTTAATTACTCCAGAAGGATTAAGATCTATTATTTTTGTGACCTGATAGACTTTTGGGTCAAGAATGTTATTCGTAAGCATAAAACGTTGTTCGTGCATAATAGTACGATCGTCACTAAGTCCTAAATCATATAAATTATTACCATACGCATAATAAATATCTGGAAGCCATGCAGCTGTCAGATTATCAAGCGAAGATGTATATTGATCATCCCAACGACCGCTTGTGTAGCTATTAGCTGATCTATTTGAACCCCAACATTTATATAATTTGTTATCGTAAATCCATTGAAATTTCCAATTACATTTTAATATATTATATCTAACAAAAGCATTCGCATCATCTCTGCCGACAATAAACCACAGTTGTGTAATTCTTTCGTCTGGAAGTGAGAGCGGATTATCAAGTTCGTGCCCAGATATGTTAATATCGAAGTCAGTATCATCAGGAACAAACACATAACTTCCTATTGGATAATGTACTTTAGGCCGAAATTGTAAATAATAATCCACTGCATCTTTAAGAATGGAAAGCTTGGCATGACGTTGATATTTAGCATCTTCCCATTTCCATCCATCTTTTGTTAAAATATAAACTCTTTTATATTGTGCATCGGCAGTAAAAGAATTATTCATAATTGCATCAGACTGATTTTTCTTTACCTGAGCTAGATTACTGCCATATGATGACAAATAATTTTTGTACATTTCTGCAGTAACCATAGAATCAACTCCTAGAATTAATTTTGTCTACTAACGAATGCGCATCTAGTATCAATTTTCGGTAAGAACGATAATTAAAATCATCACTTCTTGTCTCATTGAGAGCCGCCTGTAATAAACTCATAATTGCTATAATTTCTACAGGATAGAAGAGAAGAGTATTCAAACCATCGATTTTCTTCATTAAATTGATAAAATATTTTTCAAAGTCAACATTTTTAAATTCATCTTTTGTTTTTGGGTCCTTATATAAAAGAAGCCAAAACATTTCTTTGTGTAATTTTTCCTTATATTCTTCAATTTGTAAATCATCAAAATGTCCGTAAATTGTATCCATTATGTATTACTTCCATCCAGATAACTATTCCATATATAACCTCTATCTTTAATCAAGTTCTTCTGTTCCTTGATTAATGATTTTTTTAAATCTTTTAAACCATTTAAATGATTAGTCTGAGAATAAAATTTTTCCTCAGAAGATCCAAATACCTGCTGAATATTATTCAGGCTGTTAATTTTGGGTGTAATCCATTCAATTACCATACCTATACCTAAGATATCGGTTATAAATTCTGCATCAAAATCATCATCAACAGAATATTTCATTATATATGTCAATTCCTGAACTGTATCTCCAAGTTTCAATTCAGAAAAAAGTCTTCGAATATAAGGTTTATTTATTGATGCATGTAAATATTCCGGCATAAAAACCGCACTTACATCATCTTCACGATATTGTAAAATATCATAAGCTTCTGCTTTTAATCGAAATTTTGAGTATATTTCTTCGTAATTTAGAGAAGGCATAATATACCTCCTTATTTTTAATTAAATAGTCCTGTCATAATACTCATTTCTGTATCAAAGATTTCGTCAAGCACTTTAATTTTTCTTACACTATCAAGTCTACCGTCACTTACCATTTTTGAAGCAAGATGTTTAATAGAGTCCTGTGCTCCTTTCGGAAGTGAAAGAATAGTAGCCTTCATATCTCCGGGAGAAAGCTCTGTAATTACATCTTCAAGATTACCTACAGAATATAATGTATTATAAATTTTCTTAAGCTGTGGAAACTGTGCAACAAGTTCTTCATCCTCAATAACAAAAAATGGATTCATAACATAACCATTATTTGATCTGATTGCTGCCTGCAGATCCTGATATTCAACTTCAATTACATCTCCGGCATCAATCCATGTGTATAAAATATTTGACTTAAGCCCTGGCATATAAAGCCCACCATTAGTAATAGATTTACATGGAATCCCATCAGTAGGGGCATAAGTTTTCTTTTCTTTTTTTACTTCTACTGTTTTTGCTGATTCAGATGTAACAGATGCTGCAACAGATTCAGTAGCAGTTTCAGTAGTTTTTGTCTTTTTCACTGCAGTAGTTGCCATGAAAAGTTCCTCCTTTTATTCGTATAGTCGTGCATCTATATGACACACGACTATAATATTAATTTACAATAAAAAAAATTAGGCTAAAGTCCAAACGCCAAAATAACGTCCGATTTGTGTTCCTACGCCCATTGATCTCTGTACTTCGTATTTCATTGTATCATCCATACGATCACCCTTATCAGTGATTTCATAGATTTCTGTTTCACCAACATCAACGAATTTAATGAACTTATCTTCAACCTGCGGCATAATAAACAGAGTCTTAGGATCCATTAATTTCTTAGTTGTATCATTCAGAGCAAATCTCTGTGGGATTTCAACTAATGTATATGGACCATAGTATCCAAGACGTCCCATTGTAGCAACATCTTTCTTCTGATCGTCTGTGATCCAATCAACATCCATCAGTTTCTGGAACTGCTGTAATCCAGTTCTTGTACCCATAATAACTACCTGAGCACCATCATTTGCAAGAGATACATCCTCAAGCAGTTCATCCAGCTTGTCCTTAGTAGCATTTGAAAGAGCACCTGTGCCCTGGAACTGAGCTGGAAGTTTCTTTCCTGCGTTCATCATTTCCGCATAAATATCATTCTGAATCTGTCTAACGAAAGCAGCAGCACACTGATCTGTGAATTTAGACCAATCAAGTCTTCCTGCCAAATACAGATCAATATCAGCACCAACAGCAATACCGTATACACTTGTGGTTACAGTATAACTTTCTCCAGAACCAAGTCTCTGAAGTGTAAAGTCATGATGATCGCCCGCAATTTTTGTTGTAGATAAAACAACTTTATCATCTGTCCAGAATTCCTGGCGATCTCCGCGGGAAAGGTTTCTTGTCTCTACATAGTTATTGAAGAATTCTGATTCTTTAAAGCCTGTTTCAACTTTAATATCAATTTCTTCTTCCATAACTTCGAACAGTTCAATACCATGTTTCTTCATAGCACGATTTCTGTCACGTTTCGTAGAATTCTCGTTTAGTCCCATAATTGCATATACAAATTTACGAACCGCATCTTCTGCGTCTCGTTTGGTCTTTTTATTTCCATTTTCATCAAACATTTCGTTTGGATTATGATTCAGATCATATGTAAGCTTTTTGAAGCCTTCATAATTTTCCTCTGGTGTAACACCATCTTTACACATGCTAGCAAATACTTCCTGAACATGTGCACTTAAATCAGCAAAAGTCATTTTACGTCTCATTATATTTTTTCCTCCTTTCCCTTAAATTAACCAATTTTTAATTTCTTGTTTTCGCAAGTAACTGTCGCTTTTTCAGCTGGCTGTCCATCAAATCCCTCAACAGATACCTCAAATACATCACCTTTATGAAGGGCATAACCTCTTACAACGTCTCCTTTTGCGTTATAGAAGTTAGACTCCTTCTTCCATGTATTTGTCCAATCCTCTGCAATAAATGCCTGCATGTAAACAAACAGAGCATCTCCTGGATCAACAACCTCTACATACCAATTACCATTAGCAGCCTGTTTCTGAATTTTACCTTCAAATGTAGTAACAGCAGCTTCTGTGTAACGGTCAAGATCTTCAAAATCGCCTCTTGCTACAAGATTTCCATTATCTGTATCAGAGGTCAGTGTAATGTTATAAATGTGTTCTCCGCCATTCTGTGCAACAAGCTTAGAAGGGAAGGCCACAGCATGCTTTTCAATACTGTACTTAATCATGTTGTTCTCCTTTCATAAATTTTGGCAAAAAAAATAAGACCGTATTTACGGTCTGATTTATAAAACAAATATGTTATTTTGCATTATGCAAATAAAGATCCATATCTATTTTTCTTTTTAGTCTGTGATGGATTTCCAAAAGTCTTTTTACTTACTGTTTTTTTTCCGGCGTTATCATCATGCACATCACCATCTTCAACAGCAAAATTTAACTTGCCAGACTTAGCATATGACAGCAATATAGTATCAAGTTTAGACTTCAATTCATCAACTGAAAATTCTGTATGATTTTCTTTTAAACCCTTGAATTCTTCTGATTCATAAATTCCTTTATAATCATCTGACTCAAAAAGTGCATTTTTAGCTTCGTCAGCCTCTTTCTTTTCATAAGAAGCAAGTTTATCTGAAATTGCAGCATAATTTGATCTCATATTCTGAAGTTCAGAATATTCAGAATCAGTCAGTAATTCACGATGAAGATTATATCTTTCACCATCAAATGAAACATTGTCGCCATCTTTTTTATATGCCTGTCCAAAGATTTTATCTCCATCCCAATTCTCATATGTAAAATGAGAATCATATACAGAATTAATAAAATACCAATCATTATCTGCTTCTTCATATGCATTTAATAAGTTATAAAGTGCACAACGAATATCGCTGTGAGAAAGTTCAAATGATTTTACGAATTTTTCTGGTTCTGTAGGAGCAGGATCACCTGCCGGATCAGTATTAAACGCCTTAGCAAAGGCAGCCTCCAGTTCTTCATCTGAAAGACCTTCATATGTAAAAGTAATATCATCTACAGTTTTTTCGTATTTCTTTAAAAGTTCTTCAAATTTGTTCACCTGATTGTCCTCCTTTCCATCAGCATTTTTTTTATTGAAATTAGAGAGAGTAGCATTGATCTTCTCTAACATTTCAAGCATTTTAGTATTTACATCAAAATTAGAATATACAGAATTTTTTGATTCAAAATCAGCAAGCTGAACATTACTTCCAGCCATACCTGGACCAACATTTTCATTTAGTAAAGTCAATCCACTAACATAATAATCATCCAGATTTAACACTTTATCCTTAGCATTAAATGATAATTCTCTAATACTCAATTCAACACTACAATCAACCTGTTGTCTACGCTGCATAATATCAATTGCGTCCTGACAATATCCTTCCCAGAGATATCCCTGAATTACAGCTCTGTTAACTCCGGCTTCTTTATCATATTCAATTGTATAATCTTTTTTGATCACACCAACTGGACGTTCCTGATAAGTGATTTTTTCTTCTCCATTTTCATCAGTTTCCACTGTAAAATCATGTGATCCAAAATCTTTATTACCATCAGAATTTTCAACGATATTTGCCAGAATAGGGCGATATGGTATAGATTGTGTATTTTCCTGAAATGTATCTTCGTTGATATTAGATTTGTTTAAGTTAACATGATCATGATATGCGGTAGCATTAAAAGGACATAATCCTTCTGTATGCTTATTATCGTCAGACTTTCCAAATGTAGCGACTGCTGGCATTTGGACGCTAATTTCTGCATTAGATTCTTTGCTGCTGAATTTAGAAAAATTATTCTTCATACAAAATTCAATCAAATCGTCAATAGTTAAGAATTTCTTCAAGATTTTCCTCCTTTCTTTGAGTAATTCTCCTCAAATAGAAGAGGAGTAATCAAATAAATAATTTATCTGAATAGACAACATCGCTTAAATTGTTAAACAGCATTTTGTTGTCATTTAAAAAAGTCCACTGTTTACCATTCTGGCTCACAAGATGAAAACCAGTCTGAATAAGCAATGAAGCTGATTCATCGTTTGTTGTAATTATAAATTTCTTATTATCCATAATTATTATCCTCTTATTTAGCCTTATCAGCCTTATCTTTTGATGCTTCTCCATCGTCTGTGATTTCTGTAGAATCTTTTGTTGGGGCACCACCAGTATCTGAGCTACCACTTTGAGTGTATGAAGTCTGCAATGGAACAAATAAATTCGATATTCCAAGAACCTGCTGCTCTAATACATTTAATGCCAGAGTTTCTTTTTCAGAAAATTGATTAAGAGTATTGTATGCAAGAGCTGTAGGAAGACCATTTTGCGCCCCCTCCAAAAGTTCTTTTTTAAATTCATCTTTTGTATAAGCAGAAACTTCAAAGAATTTTACCTTGGCTGGGTTAGAGACCCAATATGTAAGGAAGCGGTTAACCCATCCCTGAGTCTGTGGTAGAAGCATAGAAATAGCTAATTCTGTATCGGCACGAATTGCTGCTCCAAAGGCTGTTGTACCTGAGATGGTAGCACTATTAAGAATTTGAGCGCCACCAGAAGAATTGAAAAGAGTTTCTGTAGCTTTTGCTATTTTGTTCGTATCTGTTGCTTTATCATTATTAAACGAAATCTGATCTAATTTTCCTGGCACAATAGCAGCAGAAGTATAGTCAGGGAGGCATTCATTAATCATCCTGTTAAAATACTCAATAACAATATCCGGATTAACTTTCCAATCGTCTGGATCCTCACTACCAGTTATCGTTTCAAGTTCTAACCAGATCATTTTATAAATATCCTGAGCGTCAGCAATAGCCTGTAGATCGTCTAAATCAATAAGATTGATAATTCCAGATAATAAACCAGAGAATGGTGGAACTACAGTTTCCCAATCTTCAGCTCTGGCTTTTAAGCAAATAGCATATTCATCTGGCATAGGCTGCCACTTTCCATTTGTAGTATCACTTTCATAGGCACGATACATTGACTGGAAGGGTTCACCCCATAATTCCAACATAGTCTGTCTGGATCTGAAATAACTCATATCCATTACAAACGCGAAATCACCGGTATTATATATACCAGAAATTTTACAATAATCTGGATCAAGCGGAAGAATAAACATTCCTATTTCATCATAATAAGCGCATCCATAAAAAACATCTTCTCGAAAACAAATAGTATAAGCTTTTAAAAACTCATACTGAAGATTTAACTTATCCAACACATTTAATGTGTCCTGATAAGAACTAAGCATGGCATTCGTATCTACGCCTGCAACCATATCATATTCCGGAATAACAGATCTTGCATCTAAACAAAACATGTTTGCATTATATGCAATTAATCTATAATAAGCATGACATCGATAATAAAGATATCTTGATAAATTTCTTAAATTCTTTTCATTACTTCCAATATTTTGCAGGTAAGTACGAAGACTGTCCTTACTATAAGCTGTCACTGCTTTAGTGCTTGTCTTAGTGATATCACGAAGAGATTTTGCTCCTTCCATAGCAGCAGCATAATTTTCAATATTTTTTTTATTTTTTTGATACCAATCACGCATTTCAGCCGTATTATTCAGCTGAGAAGGTGCTGGATCAATTTTTTTTGCAGTAGAAACTTTTTTTGCAGAAATATTTCCTTGTTGTCTAGCCAAGTAACAGCACCTCCTTTGAAATATCATATAATTATATTAAGTTTCGAACATAGAATGTACAACGCCTTTTCTAATCGTAAGTTTTTGAACTAATGATTTGTCAACTTTAGGTTTACGTTTTGCAGTAATATTTTTCCGGCGTTCAGTTTGAAGAGCATAAGAACACATACATGTAACGTAAGCTCTATCGTCATGAAGACGGTTAGCTTTTTCAGGACACAATTCAAATGAATCTTTTCCTGATTGTCGTGGAATACGGATCATATTTACAAGTTCCTCTTTTAATGCATCGATACTTGAGAGAGAAGCTTCTTCTTGCCAATTTAATTTTTCAATATGGCTCTTAACATTTTGAAGTTTATCTAATTCTTTTTGAACATTGTAATCAATTTCTTCATCTGTCATTTTCTGTTTTTTATATTTGGCAATTAGATCTTTTTTAGTTTTTTCGTATTTATCCTTATCAATATCAAATATTGTAAGATATCCTTTGTTATCGTATGTGGCCGTAAACTCAATTTTATCCTGATTCATCATCTCAATCATGGCTTCATACATTTCTGATTTGTATTTAGTTGGTTCCATTAAATGAAGCTTATTGACTGCATTTGGGAATTTTTTAACATATTCTTCTGAATATTCTTTGTCAATCAGTCCTCTATGAGTTTTACCGGATTTATCTTTCCAATCAGGCATTAAATAGTCAGCAATATTAACACCACCACCACCAGAACCGGCATCAATATAAACTCCGAGAATATTGCTGTAGTTTTCATCCCCACCCTGGTTATAATCGAGAATAACTTGTTTCAAATATTCAATCTGGGCTGGTGTTTGCATAGGTTTCTTTTTCTTTTTATTGCTTATATCAATAAGATTTATACAATTTAAAAGTCTCATTTTATATTCAAGATCCCCATCTTGATTTTTTTCAGAGTAAATTTCACAAACCAAAATTACCGAATTATCTCGACTTCGAGCCGGGTCATATGCGATAACAATTTTTCTTTTACCAGTATCGTTATATAACACTGGTTTACGAATCACTTCATTACGCGCAATAACACCTCTACGAATAATCGCATTGGCACCTGCATCAGAAGTAAATTCACAATAATACTCTCTACGCGCTTTTTCTGGATTAGAACGCATTTCTGCAGCTACTGTACCTGGTGTTAACAAAGGCTCCATTGTTTCTCCACGAATAGTTGGTTTAAATGCAACTTCACAATCAATATGAGCTACAAAATAATCAGGATCTCCCATGAGTTGTCTTTTGCTAAAATCTCTATATAACTTATAGAATTTTGTATCTGTAGAAGAAGCAGAAGAAATATAAAATAATTGGTTTGGAATATTTGATGGAATACATCTTAGACGGTTACGATCGATTGATTTGCCATCACGATCCTTACCAGACTTAAAGCTTTTATTTACAATTGCAAAAGCTGCATATACCGACATCATTTCTTCATCAAGGAATCCACATTCATCAAATACAACGCTACCACGCATACCTCTTTTTTTATCTACATTACTGTTAAGTGTTTGAGTAAATGAGCCATTATAAAGGGAATATGAGAATCCATTAGAAGAGTGACTGAAGCCATCTCCAGCAGCATTTTTAATTTCAATTTCTGCCTTAAAAATATAACCTGTAGAACCAAGCATAGTATCTATATTATCATTCGCAAGCCTTTCGAGCGTTGTAAACGTTTGTTCAGCCTGCGATCCAGAACCGGAAGCAATATATGTCCAATAGTTATTAAATAGCATATCTTTTGCCATGATCATAATATCTATCAATGTAGATTTACCAAATCCACGGGTGCACACTAACAAAACATTCGGACAGTTCCAGGCTCTCTGAATTACCCATGCCTGTGCATCAAGTAATTCTATATTAAAAAAATCATTTATAAATCTTACAGGATTGCATTGATAATATTTCTGAAGATTTGCAATTTTCATAAAACCTTCAAGTTTGCGTGAAGATAATGGGTAAACTCCAGGCTTTACAAAAATCTTATTTCCCTGTTCACAATAATTAAGCTTCGGAAGCTCTTGAATCAGATCCGGATTCATCATCATCGGCCACCTCCGTTTCTTCTTCATCGGAGGAGAAGCAGGAGAATAGTTCATTTAAATCGACTAAATTATCCGGCTCTATTAAATTATGTTCTTCCATATAATCTTTAAGATCAATATTTTCACGTAATAAAATACGAGAAATTTCTTTGTAATTGTCCAAATCATCACGAAGCTTTGTTATCATTTCTCTTTGTTCTGCTAGCATATCAGAATATTCTGATTCATCCAGTCGGAGCTGCTTCAATATAGAAGCATTACTCATATCCATAACCTGACGCATGCCACGACAAGTTCCGATATCGAATCCGTTTACTTCACCTTCACGCAAATTCATTTCTTTGATTTTACGTATTTTACCAGTCCAAGTATTTTCACCTTTTTTAGCATTTTTATTATTCTTTAAAGAAATACAACTTTCAGCAGCGAGATCCTTAATGATGGCAGTAAGATCTTTTTTACTCGCCTGTAGTGTTTTTATTGTAGCGGAATTTGTTCTAAGTTTTTGAACGTCAGACATATAAGTAGCAATAGCATTATCAATTTTTGATTGCTGTAAAAATGCTCTTACAATAGAAATAGCAGAAGCAGTACGCATCATATCGTCATTTGCGTCTTCACTAGAATCAAGCAACCCAATTAATTGAGAGTATAGAAATGGTTGATCAGACAATGCTTCTTGTTCAAACGGATCATATCCAATCAACCTGATTACATCAGCTTTATTCTTTTCAAAACCTTCATAATTATCCTGGGACTCCTTGCCTTTTATAACATCTGCAGGAGTCTTTTCATCTTCATATATAATTTTTTGTTTAAAAAAATCAGAATCCTTGAATTGTTTTCCAGAATATTGCTGCATTGCAATGGTTCTTATATATGTACTCCATGCATTTTGTTTTGCTCCTGGAATACCAGCATTTCTTTCAGCTGCTTGAACACTACTATTATAGACATTTTCTAAAAACGGTTTATTCAAATACTGCAGAGCAAGAATAATTGACTCTTTTGTCGGTTTATGTTCTTCTCCATTTTCATCTGTTCTTAATGCAATCTTTCTGGCGCATTCAGAACAAATAGCTGCATATCCAGACTTTACTAAAGGATCCGTATTTTTATAAAAATTTTCTCTATTTTTCTTTTTAGGTTTTCCGCACATATAACACCATGCGGTATCTTCTTTATATACTCGAATTTCTTCTTCGAGTGCCTCTATTTTTTTCTTCATTTGAGTCGGAGTCATTTTTACCGGCTCAATTTTCTTAGTTGTTGCCATAAACAACTCCTCCTTGTACTCATAATAAAAAAAATGGGCGTAGTAGGATTCGAACCTACAAAAACCTGATCCTAAGTCAGGCGCGTCTGCCAAATTGCGCCATACGTCCAGAAAATAGGAGAGCAAGAACGCTCTCCTGAAATGTATAATATAAGCAGCAACGCCACTCATACTATTCTTTAAGTTCAGTAGCAATACCAGATTTAATTAAAAATCTCGTTTCTGCATCAAGCACTTTTTCAATAACTTCTTTATCAAATCCAGTATTCTCATGTATAAAATTTAATATTTCGTCGAACTCGACAAACTGTTCTTCATTATTTGTTTCCATAAATATTTTCCTTTACAATTTATAATGATGTTCATCTACAAGACCATTTCCTTGTTCAAATACAAACATAGAGGCTCCTGCATTTGACACCTTATTAATTGAATAGCTATACGGATTTACACCAATAATTGAACGTACAGAAATATATTCTGAATTAATCCCAACATCTCCAGTAGTCAAACTATGCCAATGGCCTGAAATAATATAATCCAAAGGCACTTGATATGTTTTTGAAAAATCTTTCAAAGAATCGCCTAGATTTTTTGTTTCAAAATGTCCTCCAAGAATTGTATATGTTGCAAGTTGTGCATATACAAGACCGGTTGGATTTTCTATAATTTCAACATTACGATTATCCTTCAGACGTTCTTTCATAAAAACCAATATGGATTTACTCATATCTTCATCTGGAAAAGCATTTTTAGGCTGTCCTACTAATCTCAGCTGATTGTGATTCGAACGTTTTACCATTTGAAATTTAATTCGAACATGATTACTTAATTCATTAAGCCATGTAGATAAAAAATCAGCATATAATATGGCAGAGTCAATAATTCCATATCTCAACTGCATAAGCTGAGAATTTGCACGAAGAATTCCATCTAAGGCATCGCCTAGTTCAAAAATATTTAAAACTTGAATATGATCTTTTTGAATTTGCTCAATAACTTTATTATATAAATCCCACATACGATTCTTGAATATTTCCGGACTATATGCATTTAAAATATTTCCATATAAATCTTTAATCTCAAACTCAACTCCAAAATGAGCATCCGAAATTGTAAGAAGATATTCTTTATTCATATGTACTGGGGGAATGTACCCTGGTACATTTAATGGCTGTAATTGATTAACAGCATTTACAATATGTTCGGCAATTAGTTCATCCCTAGAATACTCACGAATCCATTTATTAAATTCTTGCTTTTCAGTCTGTAATTTAATACGTTCTTTTTTTAAAGCTATCTCATCAGAAAATCGTCCTAATTGAATAGAAGAGGATGGGAATAAATCCCATCCTGCATCTATATATTCTAAAAGTAATTTAGACCCTTTACGAATTGTATCGCGGTGCTCTGGCTCTTTACCATGACTAGAACGAAAATCTGCAACATCTTGCCACTCAATAGATGTATCTATTTGTTTTTTCTTAATAAGATCAAGCTGTTCTTTTAGAAATTCGTTATTATCCATATAAAATACCTTAATCTAATTCATCAAGATTGATGATTTCCTCAGTCTTAGTAGTAGTAGACATGTCAAAAGGTTTATCACCATATGCCTTTTCAAAGATATCTAAAATATCAATGATTTCACCATCCATATCTACAAGTTGTTCATCTACCATATGAAGACCTTTGAGTTTACCATCATATTTAACAGTTTTTTTTAATTCCATATTATTTTCTCCTTATTCTCCTTGACATATTGAACGTATAATAGTAAAATGATATTTGTGAAAGTTTAAACTAATATTCAGTATTAAAGAATATCTGATAACTCACAATCAATACCAATAATCTTATCTACAATTCCTTTTTCTTTTGCTTCATCTGGGAACATATAATATTCACGATCTTTGATTTCCTCAAGATATTCTGCAGTCATATTTGTATGTTCTACCATAAAATCATTCAGATGTTGCTCTAATTTATCATAAAATTTCTGAATATCTTTACCTTTATTAGATGAACTTACATATCCAGTCTGCCCATCATGATAAAGAACTACTGTATTTTGGAAGCAGTAACGTTTATGTCCTGCAGCCAGAATATAACATGCCATAGAAGCACATTTGGCAAATCCCACTGTAATAATTGGAGTAACAGATGTCTTAATAGAGCTTAATACCTGGTACCCGGAAATAACATCACCACCATCTGAATTGAGATAGAGATAAATTGGTTTCCTACATGATGCCGGAAGTGCCTTATCCTCTTTATTCCACTTCATGATCATTAAACATATATTTTCAATAACATTGTCATCAATAGTTTCGTTGACAATAATTTTTCTTTCTTTTAAATGCTCCTTGATAGTGCTCTGATAGAGACTATCGTCTTCTAAAATGTCTAAAAATTCCATATTCCTTGTTCTCCTATAAATAAATAACCATATCTTTTGATGAAGCAATCACTTTAAATGATTTGTTTTCTTTAGATATGGCTTCTTTTAAGTCTTCCTTTATACTGTTTTTCGCGACAATAGATCCGTGAACTAAAACTAATTTTTCTGTATTTACCTTCGATCCAAATTCAATTAGTTCATTTCTATTGGCATGACTTGAAAATGTACCTAAAGAAATACAGTCAGCTTTATTTTCGACCTTATCGCCACTAATTTTTATAAATTTATTTTCCTTATAATTTTTAATACGATAGGATAAATAAGAGTTGTCTGCTCCCGTATATCCACTAAAAATCACCATGCTTTTTTCATCATTCAAATATTCATGTAAATAAGAAAGGATCCTGCCGTTTGTACAGAATCCAGAACTACTTAATATAATTTTTGGTGAATGATTTTTTACACATGCTAAGGAATCTTCTTTTTCTTTTATAAACTTCACATTCTCCCAATTGCATACACTATTCCATAATTTCAAATCGTCTTCAGATAGAAGAGTCGTATATAGATCACAAATATCACATGATAATATTGAATCAACTACAATGTCATATTTGAAATTTATATCATCATGAAAAATGTTATATAAATTGGTAAGAATTTCTTGTGTACGGCTGAAACTAAAACATGGCATGATTACTGTTCCTCCACGTTCTGTAACCGTATCAACTGCTGCTTTTAAATGTTCTAAATCAAATTTTCTTGTCTTTTTATTAATTCTGCCTGGTTCTCCATATGTACATTCCATAATGGATACTTTATTAAAAACATTTGGAATTTCAGTATTTGGAACGTAATGATTTTTTGTATTCAGGGACCCAATATCAGAAGTGTACAATATAGAATTTGATACACCATTTTGATCTTTAAGAATTAATTGAAGCTGTCTAGCTCCGAGACAATGGCTATTTTCAAACCATTTAAAAGAAACTATTTCATCAAGAACATATAATTCATGTACATTATCATATTCATATATATAATTTAAAGTCGTAGCTACATCCTCTTCTGTGTAAATAGGAGAGTAGTTACGTTTATATTTAAATGATAAAGCATTTGCTTCACTCAACAATATAAAAGCACAATTATATAATAATGGCTTCATTAATTGAGCAGTTGCATGTGAAGCGATAATTTTTCCATTAAAACCTTCTTTTATTAACCTTGGAAGTAAACCAATATGATCAACATGTGTATGTCCTACAAAAACATAGTCGATCTCTGAAGGTTTAAATGGAAATTTCTGAGAATTGATATTATATGAATCCAGATAATTATTGTTTTGAAATAATCCGCATTCAAGTAATATTTTTTTTCCATTATATTTTATATAAGTGCAGCTACCTGTAACATCGTCAGCATTTTGACCTATAAAGTAAATGCCATCTTCTTTTTTCTTCCTGCCTATGTCAAACACCAACTTTCAAATTATTTTACTGCTTAAAATCGAAAATTTTTATCTCTCGGTTTTACAGTAAGAAAATCGGTCTGATTGATTGATTCTCTGTATCTGTTTAACATCTCGACACTACGAACATGCTCTACAAGAAAATAGCTTTTTGCTTTACTTTTATGGTGCTTATTACGTACACGCACATCAAAAGCTCTTCCATGATTACGTAAGTATTCTGCTTCTTTTTGACTGATATTAACCAATTAAGTTTCCTCACTTTTATTTATTTGTAGACTCAAAGGCTCATTATCTGTTGCAATCAGAGACAAAAACCTTTAATAAACCCAATCAAAGTGCAAGCACTTTCCATGGTAAAACTTATCTACTTGTTTTATGGAATTTTGATTTAATTTGTCAACCTCATGGGAGAAGAAGGACTCGAACCTTCGATGTTTCTTTGTGGGGGATTTACAGTCCCTTGCCTTCGCCGCTAGGCTACTCTCCCTTGTGTTAAGATGGGCAGCTACCCTTATCGAATATATAACCATAAGTGGAGGTCATATATTCTGTTGGAACCTTAACTTTCCATATAATTTTCGGTAAAATTATTAAAAAACTTAGCCGCGTCTCGTCCTGACTAAATCCCGCCAGATTTTTTCGCTACAAGGTATCTGGAACTTACCTAACACGCCCCCAAAGACTTGAACTCTGACTAACCGGGTTGGAGCCGGTTGTACTACCAATTATACGAAAGGCGCAAATAAAGGTGACTAATGGGATTCGAACCCATATAAGGCGGAACCACAATCCGCTGCATTGCCAAGTCTGCCATAGTCACAACGCTGCACACAGGATTCGAACCTGCAAGCCCTTTCGGACCAACGGTTTTCAAGACCGCTTCCTCACCAACCCGGACATGCAGCAAAATAAAAGGCAGGAGAGTAATCCTGCCTTTCAACCGGAATCAATCCGGTTATCTTTATATTCATGATATGCTACAATCACATAACCAAGAGTTACATGGTAGGATTTTCACCTACGAATTCCCACAGGAGGTGGGCTGTAATCTACATATCTTGTAACGCAAAGCAGAGTAATCGAAACTCAATCCTGTCGGATCACATGACTTAGCAGGTCAGTTCCACACCTAGTGAATTTACTTTGCAAAATAACGACTCTACCGGGGTTCGAACCCGGAATCTTCTGATAGACAGTCAGACGGAATAGCCGTTATCCTATAGAGTCAAATTGACTACGTTCTTTTTCGTTTTCACTTTCAGGTACAGGTGCAGACTTCCCGAATAAATCCCCGCTTTACGCCTCTTCTTGCATACCTGATATAACAAGCGTCTTGGGAAATGTCACAAATTAATTGTAAACTTAGAGATGGAGGAGAGGATAATCTGTCCTCTCCATAAAAAAGAACACCAATTCAAAAGACTAAATTTTAAAATCCAAAACTTTTGAGAGTATCCCCATAACTCCCAAATACTACTTCTGGGACTCGAACCCAGACTCCATTATTGGAAGCAGATCTTAAGTCTGCTGCGCCTGCCAATTACGCCAAAGTAGCAAAAAATGTCCGGTACGGGATTTGAACCCATGTTACCGCCTTGAAAGGGCAGTGTCCTATACCGCTAGACTAACCGGACTTATCAGGGAAGCAGAGGTGCTGCCCCTCTTTTTATTTTATTACTTACTAAAACACAATTATCCGCGGCTCGTGTTCTTTCAGACCTATTCAAAAAATGCCGCATTTCTATCATAAGTAGCCTCGTATTGGCACTTCCCATATATTTAAGCTGGAAAAGCAGGAGTTGAACCTACATTTGATTCGCGAGATCATGTTTTGCCAGTTAAACTATTTTCCAATATTTTTTATTTATGCTGAGATTACACATAAATATAGAAGCTCTTTCGAAACATTATGGTTTCTTTTCTTATCCACTATACGCCGCTTCGCGCACATATAGTAAGCTTCAACAACCGCCTTGTTTAAGAGTGGCACTTCTCTTTAGCCGCATAACTACTCTGTTGTCATCATTCCATTGACGCTGCCGCGCCACAAAGTTCCGCTAAGAACACTGTGCAGAATCGGACAAACATATCAGAGTCTTGCGAGACTCATCAATGACCATATTGCATAAAATATACTATGGTATTAGGCTGCTTTCGTTATGCAGAGGTGTAGACTTTCGCTGTATAATATAATATCCCACTTGTAGTTTCTATTAAATTCTTTTAACCTTTTAAAATTCAATAAGTATAAGTAATTATTATCTGAAAAGTCTTCTCTACTGAAGATGTGCTACACCAGACGCTCCGATCCCTTTTGAGGATAAGAATACATCACACCTTCATATCGTTCGGTTATTATCCCTACTAAATGTCCATACAAGCTAATTTGGTACATACCAATTCACTCATACAAATGGCTATCACCTTTGCTTAATAAATGCTCAGATTGAATAACCTCCTGATTCACCATCATATCTTCACAGTTCGCATGAACTATCCAGTTTGCGGCCGGAAAGTGTTCCTCAGCAGTCGCCCTTGGACCACCTTATCGTTCCCTGTTTCATGATACTATTTCCGCATAGGATTTAATCTTTTCACTTACCTATACGAAACGAGACCTTTTGAGTCTCTGGCATGTCAGTTTTGCTTAGATTGACTGCAATATAATTGCTTATACCGCAGCGACAGTGTGTAAATCTGCCTTTATACGCCTCACAGCGCACTATCGGAGCCAAGCCTCCATAATGTAATTAATTAAACAGAAAGGGTTGGCATATACATTTGTATATGACAAATAGCGGGAGATGGATTCGAACCATCGTCTCTAGGGTATGAACCTAGCAAGGATCCACTCCTCTATCCCGCAGTTGGAATGACACGATTTGAACGTGCGATGTCCTGGTCCCAAACCAGGCGGATTGCCAAACTATCCTACATTCCAATAATATCAAAAGATTTAATTACGTTTTCAAATAAATAATCCTTTTCATACCGTATATTTTTTACCTGCTTATTTTTAGGTGGATCTATTCTTATAGTAATCATATTCACCGGAGTTTCAGGCGCCTCTATTAAAAAGGATTTATTTGTTTCAATGTTATAACAAAAGAAATAATCAATATCGTTTTTAGTATATTTAGCCTTACTTCCATTTTTTCTATGCAAGGAAGATGATGTAACATCAAAAGTAACAGTTCCATTTTCTGCTTTTGAAATAGAAGTTTTCACTTGAATTTTATTTAATTTTCCGTTAAATTCTGCAATTAAATCGTATTTTTCATTATCGCCAAAAGGTATTGCTATAGGGATACCGTGTTTGACAAATAATGATATGGCCATCGCCTCACCTATGTTTCCATACCTTTTAGTATTTACCATAATTATAAATAGTTGGGACAGAATTTATTCTGCCCCAATCTTTTATTTACGCATTAACAGCGTCTTTAATTGCCTTACCAAATTTGCATTTTACTGCGTTCTTTGCATCAACCTCAACAGATTCACCTGTTCTTGGGTTACGTGCAATACGTGCATCCTTATGTACAACAGAAAGAGTAACACCATCCATCAGTTTTACCTCGTCGCCTTCAACCAGCGCACCATATGTTACGTCCTGCACAGCTTCCATAATTACTTTAATATCTTTCTGTGTATTATTTGTTGCTTCTGCAACAGCCTTAATTAATTCAACTTTATTCATTGTTAGTTCTCCTTTTTCTCATAAAAATAATAGTTATATAAAGCAAAAGCAGTGTACTGACCAGCACACTGCCTTGAATTATCAATATTTAATTTTCAATTATTCGCTGAAAATGTTTGATGCAATTTCAGCTCCAAGATCGTCTAAAGTACAGAAGGAATTGATATATGATACCATTTCATTACCGTCTTTATCTTCGCGCTTGATTTCAATCCCTTTACATTCAGGATTTTTACAAGCCATAACATTACCATGTATATATGTCATTGGGGTACCACATGCTTTACACTTATGCTTACTAAGAAATCTTTCCTGCTGTTCTTTTAATTTCTTCTTATCAGAAGTTTTCTTTATTACAGGCTTCATTCCCCATGCAGTTCTCATTTCTTCAAGTGATGTAAAGTGTTCTGTTGTCCCTTTGGACATTCTATAATTGCTCATGATCTTTCTCCTTGTAGTCAAATATATTTGATTTTTTTAGCCGTGTATTTAACGCCCACGGCAGGCTACTACACAAAAAATTCGAATCCCATATTTAAACACGCATTGGAGACAGCGCGGAGAGTTTCGCTTTTCTTCAAACAGCTGTCTGCATACATGTATCTATATCCTGCGCAAAATATAGACCTGAAGATGCAACGAAGCGAAAAGTTATTCCCCTCATATACCACACGCTAAGTCACCTTTAATTTTTGTTATTTTTAAAAGGTTTTACGCTGATATTTTTTTTGAATTCGTGTAATTTTTGGCGAAATTTTGCAAGAACGCATCCTTGTCCATCCTGTATAATAGATTAAGAAGATTCCTAGTATAACGTGAATAATCTTTTTTTCTTCCTCTAGCACTTGTATTAAGAGCAATTTCAATTAATCTGCTCATTGTTTTAGGATTTTTAATTTTTATCTTCTTTAATTCTATTAAAATTTGCTCATATCTTTCTGTATATGCTAAAATTTCATCGTCTGTCATATTATCCTTACTTAATAATTCAAGTTCTTTTGCATACTCTGTAATTTTATTAATTTGTCTACGATTTGCATCGCCTTTAATATAAACAATGAAATCTTTTACTGGAATAGCATCAGATTGAGACGCTGGTTTAATATCGTTCATGACAATCTGTAAACTATTCATCGGACATATATAATAGGAAGAAATTCTTCCAGATAACTTTTCTTTTTGCTGATCAATCAATTCTCTTTCCATCTCTTTGCCGTTCTTTGTATACTGAATTTTACGCGTATATCTCATAAATTCTGGGAAGTCCCTGCGAATCTGTTTCTTGTTCCCTAATTCATCTTCAACTTCTTCTAACTGCTGCATACAAGGAAGTTTCTTAATACGTTTTATTTCTTCTATAGCATCCACTTCATATTCACGTTTACATCCGTCGATAATAACCTGAGCCAGTACCGAAAGAATAACAAAGTTGTCATACAACTCACGACTTGGATTAGTCCAGTAATAAGTCATTGCAAGCTGTGCGAGATTACTGGACTCCCCAATACCAATACGTGATTTGGCGAACTTGTTATCCATACGAGCATATTCTTTCATTGTATTTTTATATGTAAGACCACTTTCTTTGAGCTTATTAACAATAGTAGGATACTGTTCATACGCAGCCTTAGCACTTTTGACCATTACTTCATTATTGGTCACAAAAAAGAAATCTGAATCAAAGTCACAACCGTTTGCACGATCCTGGATATCTGTATGAATACAATTCACTGCCATAATGTTATTACTGAATACAAAATATCGCTGCATTTCGTCACTATATGTGTTATGTAAGTAACAGATGTTATTTGGACTGTTATGTGGATTTCTGATTCCACACAAATATTCACCGTCCTGAAAACGTTTTGTATAGCACTGAATAGTTCCTGGCTCTACATTAATCGTAGGATCTGTTTCCGGATCTTCTCCGACTGACTTAAGTAGGAGAGCATAAGGATTGCCAAATATTGTAAGATTATCTCCGTCAATAGTGATTTTTCCAGTTCGTAATCGATTTACATATGCTCGTATGATTTGTCTTTTTTCATACCTAAACCATGTACTATTACCAAAATCCTCATTCCAATCATATAAATCTGCCAGCATCTCATAATGATTTATTATCGTAGCATTCTTCCTAAGATACTGTACATAAAGATTGTTATCATCTTTCATCCCCTCTACATAATCCACACTGGTTTTTGCCAGTTTACGCACATCATCAGTAGAGCAAGGAGATGGAACATCTATATTATAAGAGGGAAGAGTATTAACCATCTGATAACTCATCTGCTGCACACCGCCTAATTTACTTGGATGATCGGTCTTTACTATCCCCCAGTAAGATCCATCGGCATTTACGCGATCACACCAATACTTATATGCTTCAGCAGGAGTATTACCCATCAAATTCATGAATTTCTTCCATTTAATAGCATTATCAGTTGTGATCATGCGAATATCCTTGAGTTTATGCCAAACTCCGAACATGTCCTGTATTGCATAAGTTTCATAATCATGTCCAGTTTTTTCACACCAATCTTTAAAGAATAACTGAATATGAGTACGAATTCCGCATGCCTTAAAGAAATGCTGCCTTAAAAGAGCCATACCATTAACCCATTCCGGCAAAATATTAGATTCAATCAGCATTTCTCCATCCCAGAGAGTATTTTTTACCTCGGTTTCTTCATCATGAACGACACATTTCTTTTTTATAACATTTACTCGTTTATATCTCTTAGTATATTTCGGAGTAACACCGTCTTTTAAAAATTTTCCTTCAGCAATAGCTCTTTGCTTTGCAATTTCTGTAGCAGTTTCATCCAGAACTTTTTCCTGAACTACATAATCCTCAGCTTTTACGATCTTGGCTATTGTCTTGTAGAAACTATCCGTATCTTTAATAATAAGAATGGCTTCTACAGGACAATAGAACTTTCCAACTATTGTACTGGTTGTGAGAGGAGCATATGCCGACATCTCTACAATCTTAGCATTTTCCATCGGCATTTTCTTTCCAAGACCCATCGTCAGCCAGTTATATGCTTTTTTATAAAGCTTTGAGTTAATAAACATCACCTGTCCGACTTTTGCCTTAGAAGAGTTGCGGTATAGCATTTTATAATTAATAACAGTCTTTTTTTCACCTTCTTTCTTTGTATATGAAGAAATGTATTCAACATTTACACCGTTTTCATAGAATATTTCCCGGATTTCATCTTTGGAACATTTCATATAATTGTCTTTATTATCAATCACATTTCGAAATATTGCTCTAATACGTTCCTTGGATTCCTCAGATAAAGATTTATCATGTTCAAATGGTCCAAACTGCTTTAGCAAGTGATCCATTTCTTCTTCATAACTACGACTTCCAAAATCAAAATCAAGACAAATAATGTCTCGTGTACTGGTATCATTCCAAACATTAAGTCCATTCTGTATAATATAATCACTGAATAGACTGTTACTGAACATTGCTTCAGTATAATCGTACCGGTTTCTGATTCCCTGGTTATATCCAAAGAGAGTACCGGCCTTTATATTTTTTATTTTTAATCCGAATTCAGACAAATGATATTTCTCCTTCCTCTATGTTGTATTTTTCTCTAGTTTCCTTCCATTCCTCTAAATATTTTTCAAATTGTTCATCTGTAAGATATTCTGCGTCAATAATGACAGTCAATCCATTGGAAATTCCATCTTCTGGAGAATCCCATTCTTCAGAAGCCAGTACTGGTTCGTCTCTACTGTATGAATCTCCATCAAGTGGATGGATAATACCATTTTTAGTTCTAAAACATCCTGCAAATTCACCATCGTCATTTTCTGATGTCTCAAAATTTTTACGATTCATTGGAATACGATAAGATACATAATCAAAATCGTGTCTAGCTGCGTCAATAATATCTCCAATAGTAGGATATGGACTTGTATATTTCTGCATAATAGTAAGTAATCCTTTCGTATTTTATTTAAATTCTAAGATTTAGATTTCTAGCACTGACTGTTCCATAATTATTATTAGAAATTGCAGGTATACAGATTGAAGAAATTGTTTCAGATTCTACAATTCTACGTTTCATTTTTATAAGTTTCTTCTCTTTTTTATTTAATTCTTTATATTCTTTCTTCAAATAACAATATTCTTGTTGCAATTTATTTTTTTCAAAGAAATTTCTACTGTTTTTCAATTCTGACTTTAATTTAGAGATTTGTTTACGAATTTGTTTCACAGTCAATCCATTTATATCTTTTACTTTTTTCTGATACCTAAATTCATAATACTTACGTAATTCAGAAGAAAAACAATTCATCAGATCGGACCATTTTGCCAATTCAATCTCTTCAATATCAACAGACTTAGCATAATCAATAATATCCTTGACAAATTCTAAAGTAAGAATGAATGTTTCATATTTTAAAGTGCTTTTAAACATACGAAATTCAATGGTATCCTTATGCTGTAAATTCAATGCAGCACGTTTACCTTTATCCTTATACTTACCATACAGTTCAACTATTGAATCTTCATTTTGCTTTTCACCGGCAAATTCACTATAATCATTGTCGCGCCTTGCAATCACACAAATTTCATCATTGAATTTTTCAAGAATATACAATATCTTAGATATAACTAACTCTTGAGATATCCTAGATTTTCCAAGATAATTACGATTCGCATGAATATGTAAACCTGCAGTTTCACAATCATGACCTTTATATCCTTCTTTATCAAGATATTCGAACATTTCACGGTAGTTCATTTTGTTCTTATGAAATTCCAAACTGCATGGCATAGTGTCAAATTCAATCTGTACAGTACTATCATGTGTACTGTAAATAAGATTTTCTTCATCACTATCAGATCCATTCATAATCTGAATACATTTTTTCACTGTAGAATTTTTGTCATTATCAGAAGAGATATTATTATTTCCACCTACTTCAATCTCTGCTCCGAGCAGGAGAGTAGTATCTTCTGATTCTCCAGGCATAAAATGTTTTATGTATTTAGGAATGTAATTAAATTGATGAATGTAAGTTTTTGTTTTGTTCGAGATAATATTATTAATAAATCCTCTATCCCATTCGCTATTATTAAATGTGATAGCACTACTATGGAATGAAATGCTATTATTATATCTGGCGGCCTCATCTACAGTTAAAGAAGTAGAAGTTATTTCAGATCTACGACCTCTTTGCGTAGATGATGGCACAAAACTTTGATGTAAATCCACAACATCAATTATGATCGCATTACAGTCGCATACACATGCTTTATTACAAGTAGTATCGTATAAAATTCTGTCATGAATATAATTGCCGTCTCTACTTTGTTCCGCCAATACACTATTAAGTAATTCAAAATCATTCCGGCCATATTCATGTCTATTAATATTTTCGAGTTTTGTTATTATTTGACGTCTGCATGAGTCTGTATTACATTCATGATAGATATTGCTATGTAATTTTAATGCATCATTAATAATTTCAGCGTAATCATGAGGAAGATAATATGTATTACATTCATTGTCAACAATATAACAGGCATTACCTCTATATCCTAAATGAGTATAAGTAATAATTTTCTCATTTACTGAATATGGATAATGTAAATTTAAATCGAATGTTTGCCATCTATTTTTAAATCTTATGATTGGTAAATAACTCATATTTTTAATAGGTAAGAGCACCGTCAGGCACTCTTACCATTCCCTCCTTATCTTAAAGTACACGTTTCCAATATTCTTCGTCTTCATATTCTTCATCAGTCATACGTAATAAATGCATTTCTTGCATAAGCTGTGTAAAATCAGATTCGAAAAGTTTTACTGCCAAGTCATATAATTCATCAAGCATATTAAGTACTTTTTCAATAAAATCAAGAATAGAATAGCATTTTCTATGTCCTGGTTCTGCATTGTAATTTTTCATGCGGATCTTAACATTTTTATGATAAATCTCATCAAATCTTGCGTATAAGTAAGACCATCGACTTTGGGCCAGCTCTGGTGATCTTCGTCTCATTACTCTGTTCAGCATCATACGTTTTGTTGGAGCCGGTACATTTCTGGAGATAGCATTAATAACATCCTGTTTTTCGGCTATTGTCTGAGTTAATCTGCCACAACGATTATTTAAATGTACAATTTCTTTCTCCCTCTCTTCAATAATCTTCTGAGCTGCAATAAGACCACGAGCCACGATTTCTGCCGGAGTCATATTTTCCTGATTTCGGATGTAAGCACCATTCTTGCGGATAGAGGGGAGTACTTCTGATGTAACCCAGTGCTTGAAGTCCTTTGCTGATGGAAGCTTGCTGCTGAGGATGAGAGAGTAGAGGCCGGATTCGTTGATAATGGTCATTTGCTGTGTTCTTCCCATTGAATCGGTGACGCCCCGTTTCAGGGCGTCATCTTTATCTACATGTTTATCAAGTGCATTTCTTTCTTTTATATACCCTAACGCAGCAGCTACATCCTTACCTACGAACCAAGGTTCTCCATCAATCTCAACAGTTCTCAGCTCGCCAAATTCTGGATGAACTAGATTCTTGAAAACTGTTACTTCTGGGGCAGCAGTGGTAGTAGTAGAAGAAGATGTAGAAGAGTTATTTTTGTTCTGCATATAATCAAACATTGAAATCTGCTTATTATCATCCACCGGAGTATTCATCCCTGGGATAGGATCCATACCAAGTGCTGTTCTCATTGTTGGGTCTGTAAGAACTTCTTCTGGTACGTCTTCAAATTTGGAATCTGGTTTTGTGTTTGTTGTATAAGTACTCATTTTGTTTTTCTCCTTTATTGTTTAATTAAATTTGTTATCATCATTTTGATCATATTTAATTTCTTCATCATCATATTCATCAGTATCAGATGCAGCACATAAAGCCCAACATCTAATACCGGTTAATACAAATAAAAGAATACATATAAGTATTACCATGATTTATCCCCCTATTGTGGTATATTACATATTGAAATTTCTTTTTCTCCTATAATATTGAAGAAATCAGGTTCATTATGAGTTTCTTCCAGCCAAGTTTTAATTACCCCCGTCAAACGTTCGGAAAGATCAGCCAGTTGTTCGGTAGTATAAGCTGTTCTACTATCTAGCCAGTCATCTACAAGATCACCAACGTTTGCCTCTGCTTCCTCCCAGACAACCTCAAGAACTCTTTCTGCATCCACAGAGATTTCATATGGTCTAAGTTCCTGAATTGTAATTGATTTGATTTTTACATTTTCTTCTGCAAAGTAGTCTTGAGCATCTGCAATGCATTCTTCTATGGAGTCAAATGCTGTAGCAGAAGTGTAATCACTGTCACGTTCTAACTGCCAAGCATATTTTTTATCTTTATTTTCTTTGCTCTGCATAATTTAATTATTTCCGTCCTTTCGAGAAGTAGTGTTGTTTGGATCATCCGGATACAGATATCTTTCTATATAATCGCGACCTTCACCTGTGAATCGTGGAATATCGAAGTCATGAGACCATGTATCTGCTGTAATTTGTTTACCATTTAATAAGAAAGAACTATGAGCAGATCTGATGATACAGGTACCGCGCTGTTTGTAAATTTTAAGTTTGTTCCAGTCAATATCTTTTTGCTGAATAAGCATTTCTATGATTTCTTGATTACATTTACCATTTAGTTCGGTCTGAGAAAAATGTGCTTGACCAACCATTTGAATAGAGTTACGAATTGCATCCTGCTGTCTCCAGTTAAAGTAATTTGTGACTTCTTCTCGTGGGAGATTGAATACGCATGCAGCAAATTCTGCTCCTTTGAGTAATGCACGATCATAGCTGTGGTTTGGAGAATAATATCTTCTGCCGATAATTTTTACTAATTCTTTAAATTTTTGATTGAAATAATTAGTGGCCATAGATGCTGCTATAGAAGCAAGTTTCTGGACCCGGTTATCAAACCATGGTGAAGTTTCAAGTTTCTCATAATCAATAAGAAGAAGATTAATTTCATCTGATTGAGTATAAGCCAGGACACAGCCCTGGATATTTCTACAGAGGTATTCTGCAGTATAGCGCATAGCAGCCATAAGTACCTGATCAAATGGTTTTTTGAACCCCCTGGTAAAAGTATGGAATGCACGACCATCGATTTGGATGATCACTGGGGTGCGAGGGATTAGATGAGCATCTGTAATTGATTTGTAGGATCTCATTCTGAGATCGTATTCTGTTTGATGTGACATTTTGGTTTGTCCTCCTGTTATTGCTAAGGTTTACGAGTTATTGATGTGTTATTTAATGTTATTGAATGATCAAAACAAGTTGTGGATATTTGGATTTTGTAGATTTTCTTTGCATACTGAGTTAATTTAGCTTGTTTTGATAATGAGATAATAGCACAGGAAGATGGATTTGTCAAGAAAAGAAGCTAAATTAACTGAAATATTTGAGATTATGCGATTAAGAATGTGGACGGTAGATGGGGTTGGAGGGTAGTGTGAGGTGAGATTTGGGGAGTGTGGAACAATATGGGCGGTGATTATAGGAGTTTGGCGATGTGGGGAGCGTTACATTTTAATAGGAAGAGAGGGCGTATTTTTCAAGCCAGTGTAGAAGTTAACCGGCTTAGGTCTTTCTGGGTAATTTTAGCCCATTTTGGCGTTAAAAGTACCCCCTTTTTGAGTAATTCCAATTACTATAAATAGTATGCAAAAATAGTGCATAAAACCATGAAAAAAGTGTATTTTATGCACTTTTATACACTGATTCTGCATAAAATTTCATAAACTTTTTTTAAAAAACTTCACTATTAAATTATACATATGCTATAGTATTAATTGAACAAGGAAAGGAGCGTTGCCCGACGTGTTGAAAGTCCTTGTGAGCACCTTGAAACTGAATATATTGAAATATCGAGAACGCGCGGTTGCGGTTCGGACGTGAAAAAGCCACGGTTTACCTATAGAACGCGATTCTCAAGTATTCCATAATATTTAGGCGAAGTCTGTCATTTTAAACAGACGTCCCCCACAAGGGGAAACTGTACCTTGAAAACTGTCACATATATATCACGCAACTTTCCAGTTAAGGTTGTGCGTCTTACTCCCAGTGGGTAACTTGATTTATACGTGATAATAATATGCAAATTTGTGAGTACATCTCACACAACTATTTTTATTGTGCTTTCAGTGCGCTTTTATGAGATTGATTTTATTAAATTGACCTTGTAAAAGCACACTGAAAAGGTGTGACTATTATAGAAAAGAAAGAGGTAGTTTACTATGATGGAAAACACAATCACAATTAAGACAGGGAACACAAGAACCAATAAAGAGGGCAATACCGTATTTACAGAACGTGTGTATTTAATTCCAAAGAACGTCGTAAATGCTAGCTATTTCCAGTTAGCTGTACAATATCACACCTATAAACACTTTGAATTAAAGCTTTTAGGTGATATCGAAAAGATGCGATTAACATTGGAATCACTTCCAGAGGACTCCATTGACTATAAAACTTTAGACAATAGTATTAACGAACTTGTTGACATGCAAGATTCTTATTCTAAAGAATTTACAGAGTTCAAAACTAATGTCAATGAAGAACTTATGAGCATATTTGACGACGATATTTTTGCCGAAATGTATGCCATTCTTAAAGGTGATATTAAGTCATATTCTGGAACAAAACGTATAACAGACAAAAAGGGCAATGTGTCACTCGAGACTATTACGCCGAAATTATACGACAATTTCCATGAAACTATTGAAACACGTACTAAAGCGTTATTTGATGTATTTAATCCAGATGCGCCTTGCAATAAAGAAAAACGTGAAAAAGTATTCAATAATTTACGTAGTATTGCCAACTATTACATGCCTAACAGAGAAAATAGCGTATTATCTGAAATGTATAAAAACATTAAAATGGATAAACTTAACGGCAAATACTTTTCTGAATATTTCAGCGGTTGCGCTAAATTGAAAAATGGTAAAAATGGTGGAAGTGTTAACACTATCCAAAAATCAATGAATTTACATATTCAATTATGGCACACAATGGCACGTTATTTAGGATGTGAAGAAAATCTTCAGAAAGTAGAAAATGCAAGAAACGCCAATGACAGTGCTATACAGGCGTTAAATGATTTAATTAATAGTTCCCGCGCTGAAAACACAACAAAATAGAAAATTTATATAAGAGACCTGTCGTCTGATAGGTCTCTTTTTTTTATCCTAAATTTTAAAGAAAGAGGTATAACAGAATGAATAAAAACACTATTACTATGTATAAACCCTTTAAAATCGCACAGGATTTTACTGTGCAGTATTTTGGAATTTGCATTCCTAAAAATGCAATATATGGACGTTTAACAAAAAATATCTACATTTTTGTTGATGATTTCCGTCAATTCCGTCCCAATATGCACAATTGTACTATATCCATACACTTATTAGATATTCGTAAAGATAATCAATTCAAAAAATATATTGTTAAAGATAGCAATATCATATTCAAATTATGCTATGACTTTATAGCTAAAAATAAGTTATGGGATACTATATGTGAAAATAACTTATGCTATCGTAAATCCGGAGTACGTCCATCATGGTATGTTGCACCACGTCGTCCATCTCAAAGAGCATTTAAAGACCCGTCACGTTTTATAGGCATTAATGATGATATGAAGTTCAAAGAACTTACTGTCAGCGCACATTATCAATATGAAACCGCTTCAATGGTAGGCGTTTCAATTAGAGACGCTAAAAGAGTGGACGTTGATTTGAACGAAATAACACGCCGATATAGCAAATAACCATTAAAATTCATTCTGCGTTACCTCTACATCTATGTCTGAAAAGGTGGTGATGAAATTGAGGACTAAATAAAATCAGTCCCAGAAAAGAGGGCAAAATATGTATAAAGTAATAACAAAAACAATGTCAATGTTAAAAAATAATACTGTTTTGGCGGTTAATGAAAAAATTTTTGTTAAAGAAGAAAATGCACAAAAATACGCCAATATTTGGAAGAAATTCTCTAATATGCAGGTATCTATTGAAAAAATTAACAATTGATTTAGGGCATAGTGTATCTCTATGCCCTTTTTAGTGCAAAAATTCAGAGCAGGAGGAACAACAAATGTTATCACACATAATATCAAACCCACAACCACATCCCAGGTACCAGATTTGTCTCATTACACAGTCGGGCAGATCCGGTACAATATTACGTCACTTATACACATCACCACGTACAGGTGCGACGTATTTTAGTCGTAATCATGCGAATAACTACACGCATGAGCAGGCGACAGCAGTATTACAAAATCTGCCGTATCCAGACGCGTTCATCCAGTCTGAATATGATCAGCATTACCGCGAGACAGACGAACGCGGTAACATCAAGGATTACATGTGTGCATAACATAACAGCACATAAGTAATAAGTAACTAATCAACCATTAAACTTGCTATCCCTTATTCCTGTGAGGAGCAGGCTTTTTCCTATCGAAAATTGCAAGGTCGAACCTTGATAAGGGATTTTTCTATGCTCTTCTATAATGCCCATGAAGAGTATAGATTTTACCAACGGAAACAAAAAAGGTTATGCCTAAACCAAAAGGCAAGAAGGAGAATTATCATGACAAACATAAGAATTAACGCATCCCTTAACACAGCAAAAGAAATTATCAACGCACTCATGGAATCTGATGCGATCTTCTATGACCGCACAGAGGGTAATGAGTTATCCGGACGCTTTAATGTTCAGATGACATTTGCAGAAGCAATCTGCTATCGTCCACAGTACACAGTGCGCAAGCTGCGCAACCTTGTTCTTAACAGACATGGTTCATTGTCAATTCGTACCAGAATTGCACTGGCAGCAGTATTATCTCAGTGTGAATTCGACACACATGAGGACGCACTTATTCCGGTGCTGTTTACCAGGAATAAAGAACTTATCCCAATCTACAAACAGTTCGAGAAGAACTGGGGTAAGTTCAATTTTGAAGTATCCTTCATACAGGATACTGATAATTACGAAGATTTAGCTCCTCGATATGAAATTAACTTCATGTCCGGTGAGTGGACGGACATCTGGGTAGGTGGAGTTACTTTATGTGATGATGAGGAGGTAAGATAACATGAAGAAATTGAGAAAATATTTTACAGAAGAAAAAGTCGATGAAATTTTCGACATAATGTTCGATTTAGCCATGGGATTAGGACCAATACTCATGATCCTACTCCCAATCCTTTGTGACGCTTTTTTAAAATAATATAAGGTTATGCTTTTCCCTTAAAAGCACTGGAGGAAATCATATGAAATCAAATGATACAATCAAAAAATTCGATACATTCGTATCTCGTAACTTCTTCGGATACAGTGCACACACGTTGTACCAGGAACTCTGCCATTCATATCCGGTAGAAGTATCATCACAATGGGTGTATGTCAATATCTGGCATACATTTATTAACCAGGACACACCAGAAGATATTGATATTGCACGTCATGTAGCGTGTATCATTATTGGTGATCCGAACTTCGAAATTCGTGCTCTTGATGCTCGTGATTACATTGATTACTGTATGATAACTCATGAATATGAGCGCCTTGCAACTCTTGCAAATGATGCGCTTGATTTATATCTTAAGGGCGTTATTAGTCTGCATGAATTCAAGCTCATCATTGCAGCTAATAAAAACTAATTAAATTATCTGTCAGTATGTATGATTTTCCTTGACTGGCGGATTTGAAAAACGGAAACAAATTTAGAATCAATTTTTCTGGACGGGATACCCCCATGTACAGGGAAATTGATTCTAACATACAGGGAAATAAAAATTAGCTGTCCTATCGGCATACGGGGAGAATGGAGATTAATTATGAAGAAAAAAATATTCGCAGCAATTATCACATCAATCACAACATTAATACTCACCTGTCAACTGATTCCGGCAAGCGGAACAGAAAAAATCTTTACTGATGGATCTGAAATCACATCAATTGAAACTACGGAAACCGGTGCACTCTATACATTTACAGACGGAACCGGATACTATCATGAAGAAAATGAAATTCCGGAACTTTCAAATGTAAATGGTCTGTATCCGCTTACCGGAATTGTTACGGAAATCAAATATGACATAGAGCCGGAAGTGGATCTTGTAACAATCACCTGCTCCAACGGAAATATGTTCTCATGGTATGCAGATGCCGGAGATTATGAAATCAATGACCTTGCGTCCTGTATCATGGATTCCAAGGGAACTAAATATGTAACTGATGACGAAGTGTTGCTGGCCCATTATGCAGGTGGATTAAAACACTTCGAACAGTATGCAAATTAAATTGAACACATAAAGGAGAAAATAAATGACAAGAACAGAATATAATCAGCGTGTGATTACACGCAAAAAACGATCAACCCTTATTAAAGGCAGCTTAGGAATAGCTGCTTTTTTAATGTTCGCAAGTATTGTCGGACATATTGATTCTGACGTATATGCAGGGATCCATTCTGTCAAGGGAATTGTTTCCGTATCCGGGAACTATATCCTTGATGAAAACGGTCACACATATGATGTATCCGGATTCCAGAGCGGATCCGAAGTAACAGTGAAATTAGATAAACAGGGAAATATTCTGTCTGTTGTAAGTAAATAAGAATAAGGAGAACAGCCATGAAGAAAATCGAAAGAGAAGCAGAATACATTGCGTCAAGAGAACCAGATAAAGAAGCCCGTTATTATTTCGGACAGATTAAAGATATCCTGAACCTCATCAAGGCAAAACAGTTGCCGGACGGAAGATTCTCTGATGATGAGGTGTGCTTATTCGAAGAAATCTGCCATGCATTTAGTATAAGAATGGAAGAGCAGACTGTTGAAATCAAACAGAAAGCTGTCAATTCAGACCAGGAAGGGACAGCAACTGTGTCTATATCATGGTTCGACGGAGAGCCTTCTGCAGTAAAGTCATTCGTAGAATCATTAAATGATGACTGGACATATGTTCCAGTGTGTCTTGTAGATACACTTGTAGCTAGAAATTTTGTCACATATGCAAGAAAGGTGAGGTGAGTTATATGATATATTCAATGGAAACTTATCTCGATGATGATAGACTTCCGGTTATTGAGAAGGCAAAGATATGTGAAGAGAAAGTAACACTCAATAATCCAGAACTAATATTTAATTTCTTAAATAAATATCTTCGGCTAGGGAAACGGACTGAGGAATATGTGTACCTAATATGTTTTGACACAAAATCACACCCATTAGGCTTATTTGAAATTAGCCATGGGACTGTGAATTCGGCAGTATTATCCCCAAGGGAAATATATATGAAAGCTCTATTATGTGGTGCTGCCAATATAGTTATGGTCCATAACCATCCTAGTGGTGATGTTTCCCCGTCTCAAGTAGACATGAACGCTATGGAAAGAATTAAATCCGTAGGAGAATTGTTATCACTTCCCTTAATGGATTTTATTATATGCGGAGATATCAGCTACTTTTCCGCTAAAAAGCAATCAATTCTTTAGAAATGAGGTGAATCATATGGAACACAGATACAAACTCCGGATCTATTACAAATCCGGTGCGCAGAAAGGGAACTTAAAAAGGGAAGAGTTCTTTGATTCCCTTGATGCCATGAACAAAAGATACAGAGAATTGTTTAAACCAAAAGAATATGCTTTAAATCCCACAGCATGGGAAAGAATAAATGGAGAATGGCTGAGAATGTTTATTACATCAGCCGCATAAGAAGGGAGAATAATCATGATACCAAAACAAAAGAAATTAGTAGCGCTTAATGCCGATATCAGAGGTATGGTACAGGCAATCAAAGACTTCAAAACAAGAAGAAAATCTGCTATTGAAGCAAATGACTATGAGACAGCAGAGCAGATGTGGCATGACGAAAAAGTAATGACGCAGAATCTAGCTGAAGCAAACTACCAGAAGATTAGACTGTACTATTCCAAGGCAGATGCTATCTATGAAGACAAGATTATTGCAATCTGCAGCCTGCCAGGGTTGATAGGCATGAAGGAAGCGAAATTAATTGAATGCTGTGCCAATATCAACGGTCGCAAGCTCTATGCAATTTAGAAAGAGAGGTGAACAACATGAAAGGCAACGGAAGCATAGGGAATATCGTAACCATGGGAGAATTTCCATTATATGGATGTACAAACATCCAAAAGAAGCATTACGAAGAAGCTCAAAGTCGATTCTTTTGGGATGAAGAAATCCGTAACTTAATGGAAGACTTCAAAATCCCTAAAGATGTGATTAACAAAGTCATTCGAACAACAGAAACCGAATGTGAAAACCAGACATCAAGGCAAAAGTACGATCATGCCTGGAGAAAGTTCTGGACATTGATCGGTTAAAAACTAAATAAAAATTAAATAAAAGAAAGAGGTAGATTAAAATGATGAACTACAAAGCAATCGAAAAATTACTTACAGGAGAAACAGAGAAAGAAAGCAAAGTAATCAGACCGGAAGTATTCAAAGATCAGACAGCATACAACACGGTGATGAATAACTGCCAGAGAATCGGAGGCAAAAGATTCTGCTGTATTCCATTGGAGCTTCTGGAAATTGATGAAGATTACCAAAGAGTATATTGTATTAACATGGAGAAAGTATACTCTCTGGTACGCAAATGGGACTTCAATAAATGCGAACCAATTCTGGTATCTCCACATCCAGAAACAGCAACATTCGCAGTAATTGATGGATCTCATAGAATGCTGGCAGCAGGCATTCGGGAAGAGAAATATGTTATTGCGGTACTTACAGAAGGATTACCTGTGGATCCTATGGAAAGGAAAATGAAAGAAGCCGCATTATTTTCCGAACAGGGAGATGATGTTGATAAATTATCGCTTGCTCAGAAACACAGAGCAAATGTCACTATGGGTGTCAAAAAATATTGCGTTCTTGACAATTGCCTTAAAGGAAGAAAATTACTTTTAAGTGTGCATGAACTGAAGAATCTTCCAAAAGAGAAACGAGATGCATTAAAAGCAGCTGATTACAAAGTCCTCACAGGATATGCAGCAGCAAGAGATGCAGCAGCTCTTACTAATGGTGAAGAAACTCTCAATAATATCTTCGATATTATCGAAAAAGCTGGATGGCATACAGAGCCAAATGGATATGCAGCAAATGTTATTCGCCCAGTAAAAAGTGTTTTGAACATGCATGATAATGATCCACGAGTTGTTAATGCAATTATTGGAATATTTGAGCCAATAAAACCGAACACATTTTTCGCTGATGCACTTTCGAAATATCATGGCAGAAGACCAGCGGAATACCTCACAATGCATCTGGAAAAAGAAGTTGCTAAGAAATTAGGGATTCAACCTTTATATACCGGCGGTGATTTAAGAAAAGTTACTTCTGTAATCAATAGTCAGCGCTATTACGGAGCAACTGGAACAGAAAACAAATAAAACAAATTAAATTATACAGAATATAGCACTTGCATTTTAGCATCGTAAGTGCTATACTCTGCTCAAAGACAAACGGATGTTCGATATCATAATTCAGCTTCGGCATATGCGGCGTGAAATTTAGAGCCGCTCTCCTTCTAAATCGTAGCTGAATTATGCTATTGAGCATAAGAATAGGAGAGAAAGCAAATGAATAAAGCAGAAGCAAAAGCAACAACAATTACAATTCCAATGAAGGGAAGATATTTTCTTCATAAGAATGGAAGTATCATCCCAGTAACCGACCTGATTAATGCAATTTATCTCATGACCGGAGATGAGAAAATTAACGAATGGGATCCGGATCTTGAGTTCTATATTCGTACATTTTTTGGGAATATCGTAAGAGAAATGTCCCCAACAGAAATAACAGTCAAGAACTTTCTGAAGCATGAGGAGAAAGTAAAGGCAATTAAATTATACTATCACATGCACAATACGGAATCTAATAAATGCACACTGGTAGAAGCCAGAGATTATGTGGAACAGTTGAAAACAAAAATGAAAGAGAGAGGTGAACTGTAATGGAAAAAATTAAAAATGCAGTAAAAACAAAAGAATATGCAAAATTTCATATGGAAACAATCGTAGCGCATAACGGTATCCTAGTTGATATCGTTGTGTCTGAGTCCTATGAAGAAACCGAATTTGACAAAATCATGGCAGACTGTAAGCGCCAGGAAGAAGAACGTAAGCGTGAACGACGTAGGACCGAAAAAATTAAATTAATCAACCTGTTCACAGGAAGAAGAGAAAAGAGGGAAATCGCATGATAACAAGTAATAAAATGCCGGAGCTGGCAGCTACAGATATTGTAAAGTTAAGAAATGGAAAAATTGGGATTGTGTTAGGAAATAAGAATTCTAATAACCATCTTGCCATTTATACTAACAATACTACATGTGTATCTTGTGAAGAATATTTAAGTAATTATGAGTCAAACAGACATAATAATGATCGCAACATTGACATTATCAAAGTATGGAAATCAAATTTTGAAAGGCAATGTGCTTTAATTGATGAATTCTATACAAAAAACAATGCTCCAACATACATGGATCCTGATTGGGAAGAACCAACTACAATGACTGTAAAAGAAATTGAAAAAATTATCGGTCATCCGTTCACGGTCATTGAGGAAGAGGTGGGTGAAGATGAATGAAACACTGTCATTCGCAGGATGGAGGCCAGGCAATCCGGATCAAATCATCCCGTGGAAAGAGAAATTCGATGAAGAATATAGCGACGGAGGCCAGTTAACATTACTGTCAAAAGAAATCTATCAGGCAGAAGCAGATGAAGATATGCCGGCTTTCGAATATCGCTATATTATTAAAGCAATGGATCTGCAGGCGTTTGGATCAGATCAGAAGACAATTTGTTTCCGCTTATATATGTGTCCATTACATAAATACTGGGAATCAGAATCATTAAAAGGTCTTTCAGAAGATAATAATAAAGACTGGTTCTTCGAAGATGCAGCAGATTCAGGTATTCTTCCGTATATAGGAGAAGAATATTTAGATTATTCAGATGATGATGTTTCGCCGGATGAGAACGGTAATAAATGGTATGATTACTTTTATCATATTACAGACTGGTCTAAAGCTAACGAAATGCTAAACATAATTACAACAGTTCTGTATCCGATGGACAGTACACGCGGTCACGGTCTTGACCAGGCATGGAACCAATTGGGAAACACTGGCTGGGATTTACTTGAATACATTCTGAATGGAAAAAATTGTGTTGACGCGGCATTATCAAGAATGCATAACTGCAATAATTAACTTTACAATACGAGAGAAGAATGATATATTGATTATAACAAGTTAAATTAACTATATACAAGGAGAAGTAATATAATGAAAACAAAAGCAGTCCGCAGCCAGAGAATCGCATGGCTATTGAGGAAAGAGGGATTTAAAATTCTTGGCATCACGCCAAATAGAAGACGTCCAAATCTGGATGTTTATATATTTGAAGCAACACCGGAGTTATGTGCTTCATTGGATACACACATCCAAAATAAAGACAACAGAAGAGACAACTAATGAAAGCAAATCGGAGGAAAAATCATGAGCGAAAAAGAATTTGACAGAGGGAAATGTTTTACCTTCTTTGCTTCGTATAGGAAACAGGGCGAAAGAATAAAAGAAATTCTTGGGCCGGAGAAAGCTCTGGAATATTATGAGGCGGTCATAGATTATGGACTGTATGCCAAACCAATAGACAAAGAACTTCTATTATATGTAGGAGACACCTTACTTGAGACAATCGACTCGTCCCAAGAAAAGCGGTCACGAGCATTCGGTGAGAACATGACCGTCACTTTATCCATCTTGGAATTGAAGCGTGATCATCCAGAATATTCTCAGAATCAGATTGCGCAAGAGCTGAAGACGAGCAAAGGCAAAGTCAATAAAGTGCTTACAAAATACAGAGATGGCGGGTATGCAGATTTTGTTGACTTTAACTTGCTCATAAATGAAATTGAATATGATCCTACGGGGCAGGTGATATGGCCATCTGGTTCCGGTACTGGTACTAATTATAATACTAATAATAATTATAATAATAATAATAATAGTACCGACCGGTACCGTGACCACCAGCGTGACCGCTTGGATGGTCTGGTAGCCGGATCGCTCGGAAGAGTCGCTGGCGCTCCAAATGTCGTCGCTTCCGCTCCTAACTCCGCTGACGCTGCGCGCTTACGCTTGCCGGATGATCTGCCGGAAGATATTCGCAATATAAAATTCGAAGCGAGAATAGATGACAAATCTATGTTAGAGGTTATGGATCGTGATTATCGTGATTATTTAGATGATGGTTGGGAGACTCACGGGGATATTAGAGATAAGCTTATCGAGAAGTTTACTACCGGATTCTATTGTGGTGATAAGGATAAAGTAACTGCTTATGCAGAGTTCTTGATGGAACACTATAAAATTTAATTAAACAAACAGGAGGAAGATATGAAAGTATTTTTATTATGTAGTCTTAATGATGAAGATTACAGACGTCCATGCTTTGAATTCTTTAAGAGTCTTTCTGAAGCTCACCAATCTGTCATAGATTATATTGCGAATGATATTAAAGATGATAAATATGGTGCGGATAGAGAAATTAAATATGTTATGGATATAAGTTTTCCCAAAAATCGTAGAATGCGTATAGATTATTCTTATGGAAATGAACATTTCTTAGTATTTGAAGTCTTCGAAATTCAAGTATCTGATGGAGATTTTCTATGCATTTTTCATCATGCTTATGATGGCGTTGGTTTTTGCATTGAGAAAATTGGAACATTTGAAGAATGTAGAAACCAAATGTTAGATTCAGCAGCTCAGACGGCAAATGATTTTGATATAGATATAACAAATGATGATGTGTTTGAAGTAAATGAAGGTGATTCATGTGTAAATACCGGTGAAGAATGGCACATGTGTAATGTTGTTCAATTTAATTTAAATGATATTCAGGACGAGCAAGATAAACAGAAATATGATGAAAACGTATATCGTGACATGGAAGAAATATGTAGTCCTATATATCCCAACCCTGTTCATACAAAAACAGAAAAAATAACAGACGATTTCATCAAAGAAGTCGATAAAATGGAATCACATGAAGTATTTAAAGAGTTATGTGAATACCATGGAGTAACACCTGGGCTGGTAGAATATTTATATGAATCAGTGTACGGACGACCAAAAGAGAAAACGAAAGGATGTTATATAGAATAAGAAAAGAGAATAATATGAGTGCAACAGCTGATTTTGCTCGTGATTATAATATTGATGTATTTGAGGTAAATGAATATGATTCATGCATAGACACTGAAGATGAATGAAAAATGTATAATGTTGTTCAATTTAATAAAAGCGAAGCTTAAATGGAGATAATATCACATAAAAATAAGGAGAGATAAGTATGGGATTTTTAAATGTTAAAACAAGCTATTCAGTATACAAGAATTGTATGCTGCGTTTAGGAAAATATATGATGGATGAAAGTCTGGCTGTTGAGATTTACAACAGACAGGATGGAGAGATTGCAAGACTGACGACTTGCTTGTGTGATCCTACATTACCTGAAGATGTGGCATATGTGGACACAAATAATTGCCCTTGGGCGGTGGCTTTCCTTGAGGAAAATGGTTTGGCAGAGAAGACAGGGAGAACAAAAAGAAGTAGATATTGTGTTTATCCGGCAATGAGATTTAACAGAGAAAAAATAGCACAGTTTGAGGAAGAAGAAAATTAAATGGAGGTAATATCGCATGAAAACATGGAAAGTAGCAGTAACCTGGGAAATGTGCGGGTACATTGATATCGAAGCTAACAATATGGAAGAAGCTATGAAAAAATTCCATAGTGAATCGGAACATATCAAACTTCCTGAAGATGGTATCTATGTCGATGGCAGCTTTCAGTTAACATCTGATGATGTAGAGGAAATGGAAGCTATGGATAAGTTATGAAAATGAAAGGAAATAATTTTATGAGTGCAACAGTACCTATGTCTGTGTGGAACAATGTAAGAAAATATTTTAAAGAATCTCTGGATGACAAATATGATCTTCAGGATGTAATCCGTTATAAAGATCCAATGGACTCATACCTGTATATGGTAATTGCAAAACATAAGAATTATTCAGCAATTAAGGCATCTATAGGTGGTGGACCATGGGTTGTATGGACTACTTGGAATGAATCTACACAATCACTGAATGGTGGACATTATGATATCAAAACATATGAAGACGCTTTGTCAATCTGTGAAGCGAGAAGAAAATAAAGAAAAGTGAGGGATAAGAAATGTCAGCATTAAATAATTATAAGGAAGTAAAACAGAAACTTGATGAAGTGAGGATGATTACGGGAGACTTGGAATTTAATACTGCCGTCACATTCTTAATGCAGATCGGATGGAGTAATAAGAGAGATGTTATCTCCTTATGCAATAAATACAATACTGAGCCGGAAGAGAATGTAAATAAAAAGGTTGCAAATGCAGCCTTAATGATCAGCAATATTGCACAGCCAATCGAAATCCTTACATATGTAAAGCTTGAGTGCCCACTTTGGACTGAGGGAATTGAACCGAAACGTCTCAAGAAAATCGCAGAAGATGTAATCAACGCCGGATATAAATACTGCAAGGATCCGCGAGTTGACACTTTTGAAGACTGGAAAGAGCTTCTGGAACAACAGTATGGAATTACGCATGAAGAGTTACAAAAAATTCTGTATCTGAACGAGAGAGGAGAAATGTAAAATGGTAGATTACAAAGAGAAAATTAAGAAACTTTTAGCATTAAGTAAGAGTCCGAATGAACATGAGGCTCAGTCAGCTCTTGCAAAGGCACAGCAGCTTATGGCAGAACATAAAATCTCTATGGCAGAAGTCGAAGATAAAGAAAAAAGAAAGGCAAATGAACATTCAGCTGGAATTACTTATTCGACTAGAAGAGATCCCTGGGTGCTGAGATTGTCTAAAGTTATTAGTAAGAATTACTGCTGTGAAAGTTTTTCTCGTAGAGAAAAAGGTAAACAAACGTATAAATTATATTTTTGTGGGTTAAATGAAGACGTTGAAATTTGTATGATTGCATTTAAATATGCAACTGATTGTATTCAATCAGAAATTAAAAAGAGAAAACAAAAAGGTAAGCTATTTAATTATACAAACGAACTGATTACATCCATGTGCAATGGATATGCTTATGGTTTCATTAAAGGACTTGATGAAGCGTTTGAAGAACAAAAAAGAGCAGCTGCACAGTCAGAGGCAAATTGGGGCTTAGTGTTATCTACGCCTCCAGAAGTAAAACAAAGAATGTCTGAGCTTGGAGCAAGGACAACTACATTTCAGTCTAAGCAAGCTGCAAAAGTATCAAAATCAGATTATGAAGCCGGTAAGAAGGACGGAAGAGATTTTGATATTACTAAAAGAGTAGCCGGTGAGTAAAGTAAATAAATAAAACAGAATAAAAATTTAATTAAACAAAAGGAGATGTATATTATGATGGACAATACAATCGAAAGAAGAACAAATAACCTTACACATGTAGAAACGATGTTTGATGCAAGAAGAACTCCATGGGACGGACTTGGCAAGAGAATTGCCGGAGCAGTCACATCAAGAGATGCAATCAGATTAGCAGGTCTGGACTGGAATGTAGTTCCGACAGATATTATTTCTGAAGCTACAGGATTAAAGATTCCTGGTTATAAAGCCAACGTAAGAGATTTGGATGATAAAGTGCTTGGCGTTGTTACAGATCGTTATAAGGTAGTGCAGAATGATGAAGCCTTTGCTTTTACAGATGGATTACTTGGAGAAGGTGTACGATATGAAACTGCAGGTGCTCTTCAGAGCGGCAAGAAAGTGTGGATGCTTGCAAGACTGGAAGGCAGAATGATTACTGATGAAAAGATTGATCCGTTCTTAGTGTTTACGAACAGCCATGATGGAAAAGGATCAGTCAGAGTAGCTATCACACCGGTACGTGTATGGTGTCAGAATACGCTTAATCTGGCCCTTAAAGAGGCTGAAAGACAGTGGGTATGCAAACATACCGGACGCATTGATGAGAAACTTGTAGAGGCAAAATATACGCTCATGAACACTGAACATTATCTTGAAGCTTTAGAAATAGAATTCGGAAAGATGAAGATGAAAAAGCTTGATGTTGATAAGGTACATAAGTTTGTTAAGATGTTACTTCCTATCAACGAAAAAGATGGGGATCGTAAGGTAGCAAACATTCAGGAAATGCGAAACGAACTTATGATGAGATATCTTAATGCTCCGGATCTGCAGGTGCTTGAGCCATCTGCTTATAGATTTGTGAATGCTGTTTCTGACTTTTCTACACATAGAAAACCGTCCAGAGGAAGCGAATACTATCAGGAAAACATGTTCATGAAAGTAGTAGACGGAGATGAACTTATCGATAAGGCTTACGCAATTTGTGATGCTGAGGTTTGATACCTCGGTATCACGGAAGGGAGTAATGCAATGGAAGCAGTAAATAAAACTAATGGAAATATTTACCGTATTCAGCAAGATACAAATGGTAAATGGTTTGGTTATTGTGATCGGACAAAAGAATACACTCCGGCGTTTGTAAAATTGAAAGGATTGATAGGGTTGTTGGAATTGAAAGGATATGAGGTGGTTGAGTGATGATTAATTTAAGATGAATTTTTAGAAGCAATATAATGCAAATGAAACAAGAGTTTTATGCTGAAAATTGAGGTAATCATGTTAACAGAAAAAGAAATTCAGATAGTTATGAACGCATTAAATGGTACACCGACACTTACAACATCTAAATTTGCGGATAAAATTGAAACTATTTTAAGAAAATATAAGGAGAATAAAGATGAATAAATTTTTACATCACTTAAAGAGTAAAGGATATGAGATAAATGGAAATACAGCAATGTTATTAGGTGTAAAATTTAAAATCTGTAATGGGACGATAAAAACAGCAAGAGGATTAAAAAACTCATATTGGTTAGAATTGGCATGAAATGATGATTTTAAGATCAAGAAAGGGATTTTTTATGTTGAAAAATTGTATGATTCTAACCCAAGAAAGGAGTAAAAAATATGGCAAAGATGACAAAAGAACTCTACGAAAAACTTAGTATAGCAGGAAAAGCACTTTGTGAATATTGCGAAAACGATGAATGCTCATGCTGCCAGGTGACGCGCCTGATGGATGATGCATACATTGAGGCAGTAGAGGAGGGGATTGTAGATGATGCCTAAAAAATACGAAGTTGCTTTTGTAGTGTATGCTGATATTCCGGAAAAGGACTCCAGTATTGGAGATTTGGAATGCAATGGAACACTGAGAAGTTACAACTGCTATTCTTTAAGGGATGCAAGAATGTATTTCACAATTTCTGCTGAAACCCCGGAAGAAGCATACAAAAAAGGGCTTGAAAAAATGCAGTTCGGTGATGCTGATTTTGGAGAAGCGGTGGTGGAAGACTGGTACTTGGAGAACGTTTCTTGCGGCGACAAATACTGGTACAAGGAAGACCTTGCACTCTGATTGCTTTACTTGCAGATTTCAAATTGGACTGCGATACAAGAGATTTTTTGTTAAAAAGGAGGACTAAAACATGAAAAAAATCATTAACGGAAGAAAATACGATACGGAAACAGCAAAAGAAATTGGTTATTGGAGCAATGGATATCCATGTTCTGACTTCAATCATTGCGAGGAAACCTTATATCTTAAGAAAACAGGAGAATATTTCCTGTACGGAGAAGGTGGTGCTTTAACTGAATATGCAAGAAGTGTATGTGGCGGAAGCACTGGTGGATCTCGAATTATTCCTTTGACTGAAGAAGGGGCAAAGAACTGGGCTATGGATCATCTGGAATGTGATGAATATGAAGCGTTGTTTGGAGAGGTAGAAGAATGAAATTTAATGGAAAATGTAAGATTCGATTACTTAGAGATTTTCCAGCAATCAATTTGAGAATGGGTGACAGCCTTACTGTTTATAAATATAAGTATAAAAAGTGTTCCGATGAAATTACATATGTTCATCCAAGAACATATCTTAGATTTACCCCAGAAGATGTGAAGGAACTGTCGGATGACGCAAAAGAATATGAATTCAAAGTGTTTATGGGACCAGACGGAATAGATGGTCCGTGTCTTGGGAAAATGCGTGTGACCGAAAATTCTGCTGACGAAGCTTATAGTGTAATGCTTGATATTATTGGTTGTAGATTAGCAGAGGCATTTCCAGAACTTGATATTCCGTATTCTATTGAATTAGTTGAAGAAAGCGAGGATGCATAATTATGCAAAACGTGTATATTACCAGAAATGGAAAGCAGATTCAGCTCACAGTGAATGAAATTATGGCAGCTTGGGTTGCCTGGGATGCGGAAACAAGAAAACAACAGTTGGGGACTTACAAAGAAGAAGTTAAACAGACATTATTAAAATTAAGTAAGGAAAATGACAAACCTGAATATGAAAAGGCTGCGGATAATGACGACATTGTAGATGAAATTGCCAGAGATATTAGAAGAGCCATTGAAAATGGATGTGATTATGATTGGTGCTTTGATACCAGTAAGTATGGAGGTTTTATGGATAGTTATAATACTGCGATAGTAGTTTGGGGAAAGGCGGATGACATAGATGAGACTAATTATTGAAGGTAAAACAAATAGAGATGACGTAATGGTAAATACAGCGAAAGTAACATTACCATCTGGAGATGTGTATACGATTGACAGGGATTGTACTGAATACACTATTGATACAGTAACCGGGTATTTATCAATGACTTGGGATATGTGTTATCTACATATGATTAACGATATTTTATTATTTGATAATACCGCTTATCTCTCAAGCGATGATGGATTTCAGGATATTCTTAATGAAGGGACGTTGGAACTTGAACTTGAGGATGATGCTGGTTCAGATTATGTTGTTGAAGTTGCTAAATGGAGCTTTTGTTGAAAGGAGTTAAATTATGGGATCAGTATATTCTATATATTCACAGATGAAATTCAAAGATAAGAACAAAGCAATTAAAATACTGCAAGCAAAAATCAGCAGAGGAAAAGAAGAGCATACTGATTATGGACTGGATACATATAGAAAATCAGAGAACTTAGACATTAACGATATTGATGATTTGATTGCTGTGTTTATTGGTATAGGAAGAATGTTCGATGTTGCTAATGATGATAATGGTTGGACTACTTACTCTAATGGATTTGACGCCACTTATGGATGGGAATCTGTCATGATGGAAATGTTTGAAGAACTTGCACCAGTGTTAGAAGACGGATCTGACCTTTTCATTAATTGTGATGATGGAGCCGATGTGTTGGTTATTAAAGATGGAAAATGTATTCAAGAGAAATGAGGTGATGAGATGAAGGATATTTTGCTAGAGAAAGTGTTTGAAGCAGAAAGATGGGAAGCAGCAATTAATAAAGGGTTTTTCAAGGGAATTGATAAAGGAGAGCTGCGTCAACTTTGTGGTCCAGAGACAAGAGTAAGATTGGCAATGGCAATTCTGGAAGATAATTATGAAATTGCTCCGCCACATCAGGCATTAATTCCAAAGGACAATGGAGAGTTTCGAACAGTATATGTGAATGAAAATATTGATCGAATCTTTTTATCTATTGTGAACGATCTGTTATTTGAATTGTGTCCTGGTATGATTCATCAATCTTGTAAGAGTTATCAGAAGGGAATTGGCTGCGGTAAAGTTGTGCAGGAGATATCACATAAACTTAAGCCAAATCCATATCAGAATCCAAACGGCATATTAGGTTTCAAAGCAGATTTAAGTAAATATTTTGATTCTGTGCCGATTGAATTTATTGACGATGCGTTTGACCAGGTAGAACGAAAAATTGGAAAATCAAAGGTTATTACAGTATTACGAAAGTATTATCACACAGACCTTTGTTTTGATCCTGACGGAAATCTGATTGAGCATTATCAGAGTTTAAAACAGGGATGTGCAGTAGCTTCATTTCTGGCAGATGTAATGTTATTTCACATTGATTTTGAACTTTATAAATATTCATTTATGAACATGGCTAGTATGTATACAAGATATTCAGATGATATTTTATATATTGGTTCTGGATATGAGAAGGCTATGGGATTTCTTGAGAAAGAACTTCAGAAAATGTCAATGAAATTAAATCCGAAAAAAGTAGAATATCTTACAGGTGATAAATGGTTTAAGTTCCTGGGATTTATGATAAAGGGAAGTCAAATCACATTATCACCAAATCGTGTAAAACAATTTCAGAAAGAAATTTCAAAACGAAGCATTGGCAATTTAAATTATCATGTCGGCGGTAAAATTGCTTTGAAATCTATTAACAGATACTTATATAAAGGAGATGGAACTTATTCTTGGGCAACGCAGGTACTTCCGATTATCAATGTGGAGAAAGATATTGATACATTGAATGAATTTGTTATGGATTGTATCCGAGCCTGCCAGACAGGTAAAAGAAATATTGGTGGATTAGGAACTGTAACTAATCGAAAAGATTGCACGATTCTTAGAGGAACCGGAAAAAATGTATCTGCCAATAGAAAGAGCACAGAAAAAGAAATTGAAGGATATTACAGTATTCGGTGTATGCAGAAAGCTTTGAATATCTGCAGGCCGGTATATGATACGATTGTAAGGGAGATGTAAATATGTATATTGTACCGAAAATTGAAGTAAGGGAAGCGGAAGACATTGCAGATTTCGCTACAACAATGGATTCAGACATGAATCAGTATTTCGAAGAAAAGAAAACATTGTTGGAAGATATACCAAGAGGTGAGAATCCCGGAACTGCATATTATTCGTTTTATCCAGCGGTAATAAATCCTAAGCTGTTTTATGCGTATATTTTAGCAATTAAGTATTTTCAAGATGGTACATGTCGATGGAAATTATGTTTAACATCTAGGGAAAATGAAGAGTGCCATATGACATTAGGAATTATGAGGGGAACTGAAGAAGAAGCGAAAGAACGACTTGCAACAATTCTTACTTCTGGAAGTATTAGATGAGGTGATTATATGAGCGAACATTTATTTTTATATAGAATTAAAGATTCTGATGATCGTGATTGTTGTGCTTATGTCGATGCAGCTGGTCCAAAATTTGAATGTAACCACTATTTCAGTTCAATTAATATATGCGGGAGTTGTTATTTTGGTGGGGAGTTCCCTGAGTATGAAGAAATTGAAACAATTCTCACAAAAGATGAATATGAAGAAATTATTTCATTCAATATATTTATCAAAGCATTTGATTATGGCATTACAAAGGGTGACAGTCGATACAGAGCAGGGATCAAACTTATTGATTCTATTAAACATATCTATGATAAATTAAAGTCTGATGAAGCGTTTGCTTTCTTTGAAGATATTCAGAAAAGCGAAATGGAATATTTAAAAGAAGAATACAATTTATCAGATCGTAATATTGAAGAGATATTTAATGAATACGCAGAAGACTTTAGAGATCGCAGTATTGTAAGTTGTGTATACGATAATAGTGAAGAAGCTGGACGCGAAGAAGCTTGGCAGTTAGGATATGTCAAAGATGATGATCCAATTTCTTCTAAATATTTTGACTATGAGAAATTTGGAGAAGACTTAGTTGAGGATGATGAATACTTTATGGAATTATGTGATGGAAGAGTTGTAAGGTTGAGTTATTAAAATTTAATTAAACAAAATGGAGGTGATTTTATGTTGATTTTAACAACAAAATTAAAAAACGCAATTAACAAAAAGAAACCTGGTATGGAGTTTTCATTGCATCAAATTTCTGTAAATGGGAATAAGCGTGGTACCAGTGGATGGATTAGGAATCCAGAAAATAATTCAGTAGTATATGTCAATACAGAAGGAATTAAATGGAACGGTCGACCTAGACAATATATGTACAGGTATGCTGACGATATGAAAGATACTCATGGTTATCATAATAGATGGGCTACCTCATTAGAGGAATTAGTAAATGGAATTACAGAATTACTTTTGTTTCCGGTAAGCGAAGTAAAAGATTGTCGAATATAAAAGAGAGGATGTGGGATTATGCCAGAGCCAGAGAAAAAATTAATTGAAGTTACCGTAGAAAAACGACTTAGAGTATGCAAAGAGATTGAGGCTACAGAAGAAGAAATTGAATTTCTTAGACGAGGAGAAAATCCTTTTGAAAGTGAATTTAGTGACGAGGAGATGGAGCATGGCGATATTGAATGGGATTTTGCAGCTGCTGATGAGTACGGTAGAACAATTGTAGGTTGGGATTAATTAATCAAATAGATAAAAGCGAGGAAAGCGAATATGAATAGCGAATTAATAGTAAAAGATGTGGAATTTCATGGAGATATATTAAGAGCAGCACAGGATCCGGACGGAAAAGTTTGGGTTGGTGTTCGATGGGTGTGCCAGGGGATGGGATTTGATAATGAGCGCATGAAGAATGAGCGAAAGAAAATTCAAAGAGATATTGTATTAAATGAAGGGGTAAAATTTTACCCCTTGGGATCTGGCAATTCTGACACGCAAGTTTTATGCCTTGATCTTGACTATATACCTTTATGGCTAGCAAAAATTGCTATTACACCAACAATGCAGAGAGAAAATCCTGTATTAGTAAATAAACTAATCGATTATCAGTTAAAGGCAAAAGATGTCCTTGCAGCTGCATTCTTAGGAGACAAGAAAACAACAGAAGATATTATCCCAGTATATAAGCCACAAGGGAATATGATTCAGCTGCAATTTCCGGATATTCAGATGCCTACAATTCCGGATTATTCAAATCGACTCGACGAAATTAATAACAAGATCGATAAATTATATGCTGAAATTGGAAAGTTTGCAACAGCAATGATAAATACGAATGCTAATCCAGTTAAATTAAACAATACAACATCTGTTAAGAAAGAAGGTAGAAAGAAAGTTTCATCTTCAGCAGAGCAGGAATATTATGATTGGAAGAGAAGAACGAATGAATTTGTCGATAAGCTTTCAGAAAGTTCTAAATTTACTGATCGAAATAGTGTTTTAAAATATTTATATGATTATATAAATAAAACATATGGAATTGTATGGGACCAGGAGAAGAGAGAGTACAGAAGAAGACATTCCAATATTTCTAAAGTTTCTACATTTGATGTTATTTATGAAGATGAACAATTGCGTTCAATTTTCGATTGTACTCTTGCAGATTTATATGATAAGCATAAGAATTATTGTAAAGATCAGACAATGTTGATTATTCAACCATTAGCTGAAAGATATAATGATTCAAGTAATGGATATATGCATACATGTAGAAGAGTATATGCAAAAATGAACGAACTTGATCCTAATATTAATTGGAAGAGCCTTGAAAAAAGATATATTTCTAAATATGGAAAAACAGCAGTTAGAAAAATTAAAATTATTGAAAAGAATCCGGAGTTACTTAAGAAATTTCAGAAAGCTGTAAATATTATATTAGCGGAGGGAAAATAATTTGAAAATATATAAAAACATTTATAGTGAAACATATTGGTCAGAAAACGACATGATTGAATTATGGAATAATGAAAAAATAAATGGGATTCAAAGAACTTATGAAGATTTCTTACAATCCAAATTAGAAATGAATTTCGAAATAATATGTTCTTCAAACACTGTTACTATAGCAGAATTAAAAATGATTATAGAACGGGAAAATCTTCCTGATACTACTGAAATTATGATTAATTCAGTTTATGATAAAGAGAATAAGAACTTAATTCCTACTAAATGTTATGGATTTTACCACAAGAAAGATAATAAAATATATTTAACGCCAGATTTAATTAGCATTTAATATATTACGAGATGGAGGATAAAAAACATGAAGATAGAAGAAAATAACATTCAAACATTTTGCGGAAAAGATCTCTTTAAATGGGAAAGCTGGGATGAGGTAGATACAGGAACCTTACAGTTCTACGGAGTAGAATTCTGCATTGATTATTTAAAGAAATATAATGGAATGTGTGTGGTTTTAAGTATGGAAGGACAGCTTGATATATTTTCAGAAGACGAATCTGGGAATTCGGTGCAGGAATGGTCCGGATTTATAACAAAGATTCCAGGATTCTTAGCGGGGGAAGAAGTTTATAGAGTAGTCCATGAATATGACGATGAATTTGGATTTCATGAGACAGAAACAATAGCTGTTTGTGCAACAGAAGAGAAGGCTGATGAAATTGTCGAAGAGAATAAAAAAGATGGACTTGATGAAAACGAAAGTTATTGGAGTTTGGTTGAAGAATTGGAGGGATAAAGTATGTACTTAATAACATTTTTGCCATGCGGAACAAAATTTCTTGTTAATCAATCATCAGAAGAAGAAGCTTTGAAATCTGCTGTGAAGGCTAATGAAACCGTTGGTGAAATAGAAGATGTTGATTTAACATTAAAATCATTATACATAATTGAACCTGCAGATTTCTCAACATTAATTCAGCTTTTTCAAAAAGAACCATATTGGGGAAACACAGATGATACAATTATTTTCGATGATTAGGGAGGGATAAAGGTATGCCGGATAATATTTGGTTGTATGGGTTTGATGGATTCAACGGTCTGAAGACAGTTGGTTTTGTTATAGCTAATACGGATACAGAAGCCGAACATAAGGTTTGGCGAATGTATAATGATTTCGGTACTGATGAATATGATCTGGATGATCTGGTTGTATGGCAACCAAGAAATGATGAAGATTATAGAGAAGATTATCCTGATGTAATGGAAATAGTTTATTAGGAAAGGGATTAATAATATGAAAATTATAGATAAAAGAACTGAGAAAAAAGAATATACATTTAAAGATTTAGTGTGCGGAAATGTGTTCGAATATTCAGGAGATATTTATTTAAAGTTAGATACTTCTGGTGAGGATAATAATGCATACAATCTTAATACATGCAAATTTGCAACATTATCAGACGATGCTGTGATGCCAATTGAAACAGAACTCGTAATACGAGATACAAAAAACATGACTGGCCAGAATGACAAAACAGAACTTATTGGAGGTATTATTGATATCTTTGAAGATTTTTTAGATAAAAAGGGTGTGACTTTGGAGCCTCCTAAAAAAAGCTATGAAATGGAATTAGATGGTAGCATGAATGCTAATATTTATGGCACTGATTATGATTCTATTTCAGATTCATTAGAGTCACTTCTACGAAGTTGGAAAGTAATTGAATAAGTAATTTAATTAAACGAGAACACACTCGGAATATACAAGATTAATTCAATTCAATGGTGCTGCCATTATTCCTGGTTACGGATCTGAAATCCGGTCTACCGAACCGGCTTTAAGATCCTCCACCAGGAGAATCGCAGCTCAATATGACTCTGTTAAAGAAATGTGCCAGATTAATTGAGTATATTCAGTCCGGAGTATAACGGAATGCAAATAAGATATTTAAGATTTAATTATGCAGGCTAAGATAGATGTCTTCTTCAGGAACCTCTGGGTATCCCCATCACTTCCTGAAGATTACATCTCCAGTAACCTGCATTATATGAAACAATTATAGAAATATACCGTAAGTATTGAGTTTGCATAATAAATTAATTTAGGAGCATACCAAGTATAAGCAAGATATATTCTATTTAATGAAGCGGTACATGACGATGACCCAATTCTGTCAGATATCTCTGAAGAAATGCGTCATCGCATTCCGCCTAATATTGATCCATTAAAGAAATATGCCACATATGTAGAGCTTATACAAAAAAATCACAAGACAGTGAAATATTAACAAAGCATTTTAATTTTAATCATGGAAGCAAATATTGGAGGAAGCTGCCGGACTTATCATTCCGGCTGCTACCTCCCTTGCTTCCATAATATGAAACAATTATAGAAATGTCTTAAAAATGTTGAGTTAATATAAAAAAATCGTAAGGTAACGAGTATCAATAAGACATTTAATTTAATTTCAGAAACAACTACCTGAGGCAATAAATTGCCTCACGACTTGCTCTGGAGATATGAAATGATTATAGTGATACCTCAGAAATGTTGAATTGATATAAAACCACAAGGCAGTGAATATTAACAAGGTATTTAATATTTAATAAGAAGGTGATGAACTGGAGGAAATCCAGCCCCTAACGGAGCTGGATATCCTCCGGATAACCTTCATATATGAAACCATTAAAGGAATGTCTCAGAAATACAGAGTTAATATAAAATAAAATGAAAGGAAGTAGATAGAATGAGTATTTATGGAGATTTCTTATCCAATTTTAGCAGTGAAAACAAAAGATGGAAAGCAGATTTAAAGAATAAAACATTAATTTGTGAAGATAAAAAATATATAGAATCTTCTATGTATGATATTCGTCACGATTTAATCGTGATTGACGGAATTAACTCTGATACATCAAGAAAGAAATGTAATGAAATATGTTTTGAGATCATTGAAAATCTGTATCACAAATACAAATATTCCATTCCAAGTGAAAGAAGCGAAAAATATAGACAAAGAGAATATTTTCGTGCATTAAAGCCAGACGAAATGACGGATGAACAGTTAGTTACTGGTGAAGACCGAAATTATGCAAGAGCTGCGCTTGAAGCATTCATTCTTTGTGCCTCTTTGGCAGGATATTTGACTTGGGACGAAGAGCAGATGGGCAGTCATTGGTTCTATCAGGGAAAGGATAAAGATTTAATTATACTGAAGAAGTGGATCAAATGTTAGGAGGAACGAAAAATGATTAAAAATCCAAAAATTGGGCAGGAAGTATGGTTTTTCGAACCGTGGGCAGAGGACATCCATAGTGCAAAAATCACGGCGCTTGGCGAAACAGAGGTTTCTGCCAGAAACCCGGAGAAGTATCCATACGCAGATATACATTGGGATGACGGCGGAGACAGCAGCTGTCTGCTGAAAGATTTGTATGCTTCGCGAGAAGAACTTCAAAACAAATTAAAAAAAGAAGAAAGAAAAAAGATTGCCGAAATCAAGGATAGTATCAAAGATGCCGGTGACCTGGTGAGGTTTATGTATGACCACTGCGTGGCCTGTGCGGAAGAGTATACTGACTGGACAGCGAGAAGAGCCGTGAAGGAAATAGCGAAAGAGATGCTTGGGTTGAAATTAGAATAATGAGGTAATTAATTACAGCAAATAGAATTTTGAAATTAAATTAAAAGGAGAATGTAGATTATGAATTGGAATTATGGTAATACCCCAGAATTATATAAGGAAGTAGAAATTCTTTTAAAAAATGGAACTACCAAAAAAGACATGATGATCAAAGGTAAATATGGCAATTATGAATGGCGTAATTATACAGATAGCGCTGTACTTGGTTGGAGAGAAATTACAGAAAATAAAACAAATACAAAGGAGAATAAAACTATGAAAAAATCAAGAGAGAACAGAATGGAAGCATTAAAGGCAGCAAACATTGAAACAGGAAAATACTTCAGCGTAACATTACCGGAAGGTTTAAAACCTGGCAGTACAATTAATGTAACAATCAGCGAAGATGGAAGTCCTGTCATTGTAAATCCGGAGAAGAAAAGAATTAATTCAGAAGAGGAGTCTTTCTTATCTCAGATTTATGAAGATGGATATGTAAGAAATACTCGTCTTCATAGAAGATGGGTTATGGCACAAATGTTTAGAATGCTGAATTACAAGAGTTATTATACAGGTAAATCTGGATATGACGCATATTTAAACGATCACTATGGATATCAGTATCAGTTTGAAATGATGTTAGAAGAAATTCGAGTATTAGCTGAACTACAGGATAGGGATCCAGAAGCTTTTGCTGAAAGGTCAAGATTCTTTATTCCGGATGTTGTTTCTGCTACATGTAATGATTATATAAATAAACTTGAGATTTATGTTAATAAACTTCCGATGCATAAATGTAAAGGTGTTCCTTATAAGAAGGTTTTTGGTAGAAATATATTTGTTGAAGATCTTAACAAATATGTATATTATCCACAGAAAAGCAACTTTGCAGATGTAAAACGAGTAGTTATTAACATCAGAAATCACTCAATGACATTTTCATATAAAGATTTATATAGAGTATTAAGAAAGTTCTGTGCCAATATGTATAGACTGCCTAATGAAACTCCTAAATGTAGAGAATGGAAAGATGCATTCAAGGGAGAAGGTTCTTATTATACACTTATGAATTTAATTAAGTTTCATGGATGCAGAGTTCCTGGTGTTAAAGGCAATATGATGTCTTTGAATGATTCTCTTGCAGATGTAGAAAGTGCAGTAGAGCAGTATAGAGGTTTGTACTATAAATTATTCGCTTATATGAAACGCGTTATTGAAGCAAATAATTTTGATTTCAATAAGAGGATGAAAGAGCTGTATCCTAAAAAATCTGTATAAATCGAAAATATGTTCGATTAAATATTGACCTCAGCCTCTCAGTATGGTATAACAATAATATCAAAAAAACAGAACGAACGTTCGTATATAACTGGGAGGCTGGGATAACATGAAGAAGATAAGCGTAATTATTATACATAGCAATAAAAGGGCAGAGGTGATTGAGTGTTTAAATATTAGTGATGCAATAGAATATATGAAACAGCGATACGTAGATGAAATTCGAAAAGCACCGTTTTATGATTATGAGCATTCATTTATATCCAGAAGTTTTAAGTATGCTCAAGTATCTGCTGGTGTATTCGGAATAAAAATGTGGATCTGCTGTAATAGCAGATATTATAAGCGAAAGGCAGGTAAGTGGAATGGAAAACGTAAAAGATACAAAAGAAGCAAAAACAAGAGTAGTTTTGATTAATCAAATAATTGATAGAGCAGCGGAGCTGGGAATTATGTATAGTTCCCGGCTCAGTCATTCTATGGATATTAATTATGCAGTGCAGGTATTTGATATTGATTTAAAGGCTTGGTTAGATTCTACTAATAATGATTTTATTCATGATTATGTTGGAATCTATAAAAATATTGATCGTGATGCAATTTCTTCAAAACATTTTGCCAGTAAAAATGATTTTGGAACATTTGTTCCACGATTTGCAAGAAACGAAAATAATTTAATCAAAGATTGTTATGAATCATATAAAAATTTATTGAAATTAGAAAAGAAAATTCATGAGTCGGCAATTTTATTTCAGACAGTGGCTCTTATTCTTGCAGAAATGCGGTGTCAATATAAAGACGGAATTAAGGTAAAACGCCAGGGAGATGATGCTGATGATGAAATTTTATGTCCGGAATGTGGTTATTCATTAGCTAGAAATGATGAGAAAGAAGAGTTACGGCCTAAACATTGTCCGGAATGTGGAACAAAGTTGATTTATTGACGGAGAATATGGGAGTAGAAAATTATGACAAATAAACAGTATGAAAATGGAGAGCATTTGAATATACATAATGCTACAAAAGAACAGTTAAAGCTTATGGTGAAGGACAGAGATGAGACGATAAAGAGGTTACAAAAAGAATTGAATGAAAAACAGGCAGCGTTAAATGAAGCGATAGAAATGCTAAAGAATTGTATTTGAAACAAAAGTTTCAGGTTGAAAATGGAGGAAATATAATGAAGCGTGATTTAGTAGATGAATTATATAAAACGGCGTATAAACGATATAGAGAAAAATATCCAAACAAAGATTTTGCATCTATTCCAAATTTTTTAGATTCACTTTGGTTTAGTATTGAAGGTGAACTTAATAGAAATGGATATAATGCTGCAAAGAAATATGTCGAAGAAGCAGAGTTAATTATATTAAAGTAAATGAAACGATGATTTACTGACAGAAAGTGAGGAAAAATATTATGAAGACGAATACATTAATGCCTGTTATTAAAGCAATATTAAATGATGAAGAATTTTTATGTGGTGGAATTTTTACTAAAGAAAAACAATATGCGAAAAAATATGATTTGACAATGGAAGAAATAGGAAATATTCAGACCTGTTTATATTATGCATTACATATCAAAGATGAATGTTATAACGAGAGAATTAATCATCTGTGTGATTGAGAGGTGGAAATTAAATGAAAATATATGTATTAGAAGAATACAACACAGGGCGCGTTGCTTGCATATCAGAAGATATTAACATGATAAGAAAGAAAATGTGTGACAAAACTTATTTTGATCCACAATATAATGATTACCCAATTTTAACAATCTGGGAAAATGGAGATAGCATTGAGAAAATAGAAGGCGGTAATGTATTGAAGAAAATTGCAGAAGAAATTAACAAATTATAATATAAAAGAAGAATTGGAGGAAATTATGAGAAGTATTTCAAGTGCGATAATCAGTTTTGTAATTTTTTATATAGGGCTTTGTTTACCAAAAGATGAAAGAAAACAGCGTATGACTAGAGGATGTCTATTCTGCTTATCATTTATAATGCTGATAATAGCATTCACATTGATGATTTTAGGACTTTGATGAAATGATGATTTCAGATTGAGAAAGGTGAAATATATGGAATTTTATCCAACAAATGAATATAGAGAAGTTACTTTACAAGTAGGTCTTAATTCTGTCCAATTAGGAAATACAGATAAATTATTTTCTGATGGATTAGAAGAAGATGAATATATTTATTTTGATGATAGTAAAGGATTTTGTTACGAAGATGGATGTGTTATTGGTGGAACTTATGATCAGACATTAAAAGTATTATATTCACAATGGGGATTTGATCATAAGTTTTATGTAAAAAGAACAGAGGCGAAAAAAATTAAATTGGAACTCACACAAGAAGAAATAAGTATTTTATCAAATGGATTGATTTGCTTAATTGATAATGCTTACAAAGCAGAAAAATTAACATGTGAAACATCTATAATTAAAGCATTGGATGAATCAGTGAAAATATATCAGAAACTTAATCAGAAAATTTGTAATTCAGTATCAAAAATGGAGTGATAATATGACACATTGTTGGTTATGCGGAGCAAGTGAAATTAAGTCACCTAATTCAAAATATACTTATTATGGCAAGATATTAGGGAAAAGAGTACAGAAAACAATTCGAGTTTGTAATTGCTGCAGTGCTATGAGGGCTGATGAAGATATAAGAGAAGAAGTTGCGGAAATATTCGGATGGGATTATAACGAGGAGGATGATTAGATGTGGAAAACTGGATGTTTTGGAGTATATATAATGGAATTGAAAGACTGAATTTATTAAAATGGAGGTATGATATATGGGACACGTTAATATTTTTAAAACAAAATCAAAAGAAGAATTAGTAAAATTGTATGGTGAATTTCTTAAAGTAGAAGAAACTGGATTTTTTGATCCTGAGACAGATTTGGGTGGAATCAGAGAAATTTACAGCTGTGATTTTGGAGCAAATACGACATGGATGTTGCAAATAGAATTAACTCATGCAATTTCTGATTTGTGGTACGAAGAAAATAAATAAATTTCGACTTTCATTTTGTGAGAAAGATGGTGTTACAAATGGCAAAAGTAAAAGACACAGGGTATAGAATGATTATAGAAAATCATGGTGGAAGATGGATGTTTGTTAATGATGATATTTATAGTTTTATGGAATGTTCAGGTTGTAAAGAGCAGGTTTTAATTAAAGATGTTGAAAAGTATTGTCCTAATTGCGGAGCAAAATTAGAAGGTGTGGGAGATTAATATGGAAAAATTAAAGCAAGGTGTGTGAATTTGGAATAACTGTCAATGATTTGTTGTGAGGAGAAATTTTATGTATGATCGTAACGAAATCAAAGAAATAATTGACGAAATTGTGTTTCTGAAAAAATATACATTATTTGACAAGCAGGAATATGATGAAAAAGCAAAAGTTATAGAAGAATTAAAGTCGGATTTATACAATGCGTTTGGAATAGATGAATAAACAACATATTGATTCATTAGATGACTTTATGTATTGTGAGCAAAAAGAAATATGAAGAAAATTTTTCATTTATTATGATGAATTTTATGAACGGTAAATTATAAATTTTTGATTGGATGTGAAAAGATGATTAGAGTAACAGGAGAAAAACAGAAATCTGAAATTGCTTATGCAATTCAAAAATATAACAAATCTACTATTTATTCTTATGGTGACTTCTGTCCAAGTTATCTGGATACTTATATGACGTATGATACAGAGTGCGATCCTATAAGTTTCTGTAAGTTTGTGATGGAAAATTTAGAAGAAAAAGTAAGAGATAACGAAGGATTACCTATTCCAATGATTGTGATTTATACAAATTTAGATGATTTGGTTAAGATTACCGTCATTGAAAATTATATAAAAGAAATGGAAAATGAAAAATTAGTCGGAAATGTAGTATTTATGACACGATAAAAAAATTGCTTTCATTGTAAAGGATGTAAATAATATGACGTATGAAGAAACACAAAAAATCAAACATTTACGAAAAGTGACTTCTGTTATGGTTGAGGAATCATCAAATGGAATTGAATGTACTAAAAATAGATTTGGAAACAGAACTATGGATGGCTGTAAAAATGTAACTTTTGAAAAGATTGAGTTATCGAAAATTGACAATGATATTCATCATATAAGAAAAGAATATTATGGTAGAAATCTATGGGTAGTGTTATGAGATTGAATTGCTTTTAAGGAGGTAAAAGTATGAACAAGTATTCTTTAAGTATTAAATGGAAATTTAATGAGGAATTTGAATCATGGAACATGATTATTATATCTGACGATAGTAAAGAACATGTTACAGAAGTAATTAAAAATTATCAGAAAACAAACAATGTGGAGTTTGAATCACCAGTAGACCTTATGGATGCTATTTGTGATGAATACGGATGGCAGTGGGAAGATTTTTATTATGATATCGAGATTGTTTCGGATTAAGAAAGAATGAGGTGTATGTTATGGAACAATTGCTTAAATATGTAGAAGAATTGAATACAAACACTCCGGATGGTCAAATTGTTGATGCTGACACTATTTTAAAAGATATAATGGACGAGCAGGATTTTGAAATATCTGGTATGGCTCAAGACATATTCAATATTTATCATAAAAGTAGTGACAAACAAGCGGTAAAAGAAATGTTCTTTGAATTTACTGGTATGGAATTTGATCAGTATTTGATGAAATGTAGCAGAGAAATTACACGGAAATAAGATTTTTGATTTATAGAGGGACTAAAAAGAGGTAGCTAAGAGCTGCCTCTTTTTATTGCAAAAATATAATACGATAACAATATAATAACATAGGAGCTGATGAAATGAAAGCAGTAAGAGAAAAATTTTTAACAGTAGTAGAGGCTGAAAAGGTAACTGGAGTTCATTATACTGTAAATCATTCAGGGAAAATGGAAGGAATGCAGAGTTTATCAACTAGCTGCTTGTGTAATGAATATTGCAAGAATCGATCAAGCAATTCTGAACTGGTGTGTTCACATTGTTATGCACAAAGACAAATGAAAAGGTATAAAAATTTGAATGCATGCCTGGAGCGAAATACAGAGATTTTAACTAGCAGAATATTAAAGGAAGCAGAGATTCCAATGATCAATGCTTCCTTTTTTAGATTCGAGAGTTTTGGTGATTTAATTAATGTTACACAAGTTATTAATTACTTTAATATTTGTAAGAGAAACAAGCATGTACACTTTGCTTTATGGACAAAAAATCCTTGGATTATCGAAGAAGCGTTAGAGACCAGCGAAAAAAAGCCAAGTAACTTACAGATTATATATAGTAGCCCTTGTATTAATGATCAAGCAGATCCTGGATATGATTTTATTGATAAGATCTTTACAGTATATGATAAAGATTATATCAACGCGCGCGATGTAAATATTAATTGTGGAGCAAAGAGTTGCCTTACATGCCATAAATGTTATGTAAAAAGTAAAATAAAATATATCAATGAAAAACTGAAATAAAATTTAATTATACATGATTAATAAAATATTGAAAACGTAAAAGAGGAGTGGTATAATGAAAACAGCAATTGGTTATAAGCTTTTTAGGGTGTCTAAAAAATATCCGGGGAAATTATTTCCTCTGTATGTAAATGCAAATACGAATATTCCAATTGGAGAATGGATTAGTGCAGAACCAGGAGAAAGATTAGAAAATGGAAAAGTAAAAAGTAAACTTGGGCCATTGAGATATCGTCCTGGCTTCCATATTAATGATGTAGCTCCGTATGTCTCACATATAGGGCAAAAGGTAAATGGCAAGATTACTTATATGCGGCCGGATACTGTATGGGCTATGGTTGAATATTGTATTGATCATGATTACTGTGAAGAAGCAGAAGCAAATGGGATTTCTGAATCTGGAAAATTTAATTATATAAAAGCTGACTTAGATTATATTCCAAAACATGGATTTTACCGGTATAAAACGTCTCCTGTAATGACTGGAGAATGGATCATTGCCGGAGAAATGAAAGTAATCAAGATATTAAGCGATCAGGAAGTCAAAGAAATTTGTGATTCATGTGGATCAGATTATTTACCTCGAAAAGAAACAATTAATTTATCAGAATTTGGATTTGCAGCATAAGGAGGAAGTATTAAAATGTCTAAAAAGAAACGAAGCACTATATCAAATTTTATATGCCCAGAATGTGGACTTGAGTTCCCTATCCCAAGAAAAATTGGACAACAGAGAGAAAAGGGGCATATTAAAGATTTGTATTGTCCGATTTGTAATAAAATACAAAAATTTACAGAATATACATATAAGCAGTCTTATAAAACATTAGAAGGTGAAATAATAGAGGAAAAACCATTAACTGACTTTAAAATAATTATGGAGGATGGTCACTCAAAAGAAGAGACCATATCATATTTAAAAAAATGGAGTTCTTGTTTTTGATAAAGAAGAATTTATTGAGAACTTTAATTCTTACATGATTGAATGGTGTTTTGACAGAAGGCGAATTGAGAAATTGAAGAAGATGATAGATACAGGGGTTCCAATTCGTAATTGGGGAATAGTTACTAAAAATGGTAAAACTTATTATATTAGATATACTTGTTTAGAAAGGGGTAAGGTGATTTTAAAATGAGGTTAACAAAAGAAGAAGCCAGAGCATATAAGGGATATGCTCTAACTCCTAAGCAACTCATTGAGAAAGCAAAGAAATTTTATGATGATTTAACACCCGAAGAAAGAGATGAGGAATACATTGTCTATGGAAATAATATAAAATTTGAAAAAGTGGAGGTAGAAAGGCTTACTACTGGAGAATTTTATATGCGTTGTGTTAATGACATTGAAAAAAGATATGAAGAATTTAAAAATAGGGAACGTATTTACAATTCTTCAGCTGTAGCACCATATGATCCAAGATATAAAATGGATGATTTTACAGAATCAGAAAAAATGGTAAGTTTTCTATATTATTTAATGGACAATGGATTTTCTTTAGCAATATTATATCCTGAATATCCAATCGAAGTAATAGAAATGATTTTTTGGAGTATACCGGAAGTAAGAAAGACACCACAAGAAAGAGCAGCATCAAAAATAACAGAAGAATATACTAAGTATATAAAACCAGGAGAAAAAAATGTCGGAGGAGCAGAACTTGTTAAAAGGAGAGCGAAAGCAAACCCACCACAGACTTCTTTGACTCCAGATGAAATTGCGAGTTTTGATCGTATGAGCGAAAAATGGCTAGTAAGATGGTGCAACTTTTCTACGAATTGGTTATGGGTAGCGCCATGTTTATTATTATGTATTGTGGTGAACAAAGGACTTATTTCAGCAATTGGATTACTTTTGTTTATGGGAATTGGAGAGTGGTATTCATGGAAAGTCAAGGAATATTGTAGTGTGATATTGCCATGGTATCAACAAGCTGGAATTATGTTAGAGAGGAGAATGAAGTTATGAATGGAAGGTTGGAGCATGAATTAAAATTAAATAAGAATGTTAAGAAAATTCTTAATGATATGCCACAATGCGTGAGTGATTTTTATATGAGTATTCAGGCTGTTCGCAGCCCGAATACTTGTTTAAATTATGTCAGAAAACTTCATCATTTCTTAGATTATATAGATGTAGAAGATATAAGCGAAATTGACGCAGATGATATCGCAAGGTATCTGGAGCATATTAAATACGTAAAAGATGGTAATGGTGAAATTAAAAAGTCGTCTGTGGCATATACTAAATTGGTATGTTGCACATTAAATAGGTTTTTTGATTTTTTGTATCGGAGAGGAGATATTGAAAGGAATCCGATGGACAATGTAAACCGGCCTATTAGAAAAGACTCGATTAAAAGAGTGTTTTTATCAATGGATGATTTAAATGGAATATTGGGTGCCGTAAAATATTCTTACATGCCAAAAGAATGGCATTCAAGAGATTATGCTATATTATATTTATTTATGGTTACCGGCATGAGAAAAACTGCATTAAGCGAAATTAACTTAAGTGATTTAAATTTTGAGACTCACAATTTGACTATTATCGACAAGCGAGATAAAGAACAGGTATATCAATTAAATGATGATTCCATACGTGTATTAAGAGATTGGATCCTTGATCGAGATAAAATACTATATAATATGGGGATTAAAGAGGATGCTCTTTTTATATCAAAAAATGGAAAACGTATGGATCCACAAACGATCTATTGTATGGTAGTCAAATATGCCGAGAAAGGAATTGGTAAACATGTGTCTCCGCATAAGTTAAGAGCTGCTTTTGCTTCATTATATTATAAGGAGACAAAAGATATCGTTGCTACGAAAAATGCTGTAGGGCATGCGGATATACAGACAACCAGTATTTATACAGTTGAAGAAAATAACTCAAGAAAGGAAGCAACGGAGTTCATGTCGAAAAATTTATCATCAAAAATATAGACAAAATTAACTTTGCGTGATATAATCTGAGGAAAGAGGTGAGAAAAATGAATGTCGATAGAAGTATTTTAGAAGATTATTTATCCAAAAAGTTTTTTAATATCTTAATTAATAAGAGTGAAGAACTAGAAATTTACAATTATGCATATGAGAAATATAATTATCCAAAAGGCATTTTTTCAGATTTTCTATCTAGTAGAAAGAGTATTGAAGAAGCAAATGATTATACACTTTTTGTAATTGCAGATAGTATTTTAAATGCCACTAAGAAAGATTATCGCAAAAAGTTATCTGACTTTTTTACAGACAGAGAAATAAGTAAATATAGTGGGATGCGATACGAAGAACCAAATAAAATTGAATTCCCGTTAGTATTCAATATGATTCAGGTAAGCGATGATCAATGGATAGGATCTTTAAATGTAGATGCATTTTGCGCTCTGCAAGAATCAGGATTAATTAACTATAATCCTGTCACACAACGTGCTATGACTAAAGTAACACGAGATAATAATGAGCTATATCGTATTACATTGAATAAGAGTGCAGTAAAAGAAATTACGGCAGATATGTTGGAACATATTTATGTTCCGGATACAATCACTTTGAATATCCCGAAAGATGATATATACGCAGATTTTCATTATGATGAGCAATCACGTCAGCTTATTATTCATTCTTTAGAGGCATTTGATATAAACGATGGATATCATAGATATGTATCAATGTTCCAGGCCAGAAGTAAAAATCCAAATTTTAACTATCCAATGGAGCTGAGAATTACAAACTTTGACATTGATAAATCTCGCCGTATGATATATCAGTATGACCAGAAAACTAAAATGAGCAAACAGTTAAGCGACACATATAACTCATATGCAGCTCAAAATAAAGTGGTCCAGCGTATTAATGAAAGCAGTATGTGTAATTTGCAAGGGAAAATAAAAATAGGTGGACTTATTGATTCAACAACCCTGGCAGAATGTATTAAGAGATTATATTTCAGTAAAAGGCAAAGTGATTCTCCTGAGCAACGAAAAGAAATCATTAGAGTATCAAAGGAATTTATCGAAGATCTTAATATGCTTACAGAAGAAGATGACAAGTATCTTGAAAAAGAATATTCAAAGAAAGAAATTATAATTCTTACGATCTTGTTTCATTATTATGATGGAAAAAATAAAATATCAATGATAGAGAACTATAAGCGTTTTCTTATTGATGATGCGGAACGTGAGGAAAAAATAATATATGATTTTTCGAGAAACTTTAATAGGATAAGGAAAAGATTAATTCCTTTTTTAGAGGAGAGAATGTAAATGTATAACGAAGATAGAAAACAAAGGTTTTACGAATTTAAGTTAAAAACTGTTGCAAGCGTTACTCCTCTTGTGCCTAGATTTAAGAGAGTTGCGCCGTTTGAACATATGTATCAAAAGGATTTATGTGACTTTAATTTAAATGAGATTACAGAAATGTATAAGTTGTTCAAATTTACAACATTAGAGTCCATTATTGTAGTAAATAATACTCTTACACAATATACGGACTGGTGTGTTAATGAGAATTTAGTGTTAAATGGACAAAATATCTATGCAACTATCACACCTGATATGCTGGCAGCACTATTAAATAAGACATTGTTAAATCATCAGATTGTATCAAGAGACACGATTTTAACATGGATCGAAGCATTAAAGAATCCTAGAGATCGATTCATGATTCTGAGCATTTTTGAATATGGCAAGTCTAAAGATTTTGAAGACACGATTAGAGCAAAACTTGATGATATCGACGTAGAAAATCATACAATGAAATTGTATTCCGGAAGAGTTGTAAATGTAAGTGAAGCATTAATTTTAACTGCACAAAAGAGTAATATGACAATGGAATTAACATATCCATATGGAACTAAATCCAAACTCATGGATGATGGAACCATTATAAAAAGATCTCATATTGTAAAAGATGATCCGCATTGTCTTGGAAGGCAAATGTATAATTCATTAGCAGCAGCATTGAAGTCTATAGATGTATCATATATGACTGCTGAAAAAATTAACATTTCCGGACAAATTCATATGACAAATGAATTAATCCGGAAGTATAATTCAAATAAAAACAAGATTTTATATGATGTTGAAACTCGGTCTATGATTGAACACCAATATGGAATTAAGATTAATAGACCTTCATATTTTCTTAAAAAATATGGTGACTATTTAATATAGTCGCCATGTTTAAATAAAGTAACAAGTTAAATTAACTTTCATTAAAATCAAATTTATTACGAGGAACAAAAAAATGGTTAGAGAATTTGTAAAGAATGCAAGTAAAGTAGCTCAGAAAATCGATATTATGTTTGAAAAAGCAGCATATGACAATAAAACTGTTGCGGTACATTTCTCTGTAGGAGAAAAAGAATCTGCAATAATATCTCATATGCAGTTGAATCCAGTTAATATTACAGTAAATGATAATATTATTACTTTTGAAGAGGGAACAGCAGAGCATTATATTGATATTTCTCAGTTTGATTCAGTCAAATGTGATGACGAGTGCGTTAACGATATCGCGGATGCAACAATTGATATGATGTGTGATCATTGGTCAGTACATTTTGATATTTTGACGATTTAATTATACATAATACAGGAGGAAAAAATGAACAAGATTGAAGAAATGAAAGCATTGGTTGAAAAACTTAATCAGTACCGAGATGCTTATTATAATAATGCAGAAAGTATTGTTACGGATCATCAGTATGATGATCTGTGTGATCAGTTGGAAAAAATGGAAAAAGAAACAGGAGTTATTTTAAGTAATTCTCCAGTCCATAGTGTTGGATATGAAGTAAAAAGTAAATTAGAGAAAATTGAGCATTCACATTTAATGATGTCTCTTGATAAAACTAAAGATGTGAATATACTTCGAAAATTTATTGGTGATAAAGATTCTTTGCTAATGTGTAAGATGGATGGATTGACAATTCTTTTGACGTATGAAGATGGAGAGCTGATCCAGGCTGAAACTCGCGGAAACGGCGTCACAGGAGAAATTATTACTCACAATGCAAAGGCGTTCGAAAATATTCCTATGCATATTAATCAGAAAGGCCACGTTGAAATTGAAGGAGAAGCTATTATTACATATACAGATTTTGAGAAAATTAATAATTTAATTAAACACGAAGAAGATAGATATAAGAACCCGCGAAATCTTGCTTCAGGATCAGTCAGACAGCTAGATAGTAAGATAGCAGCCAAACGTCATGTTCGTTTTATAGTATGGAAGGTACCTGCCGGTATGGATGAACTACCTTTAATGTCAGCAAGATTTGAAAAAGCAAGAGAACTTGGATTTGATATTGTACCTTATATTCGTGTATATAAAGAAAATCAGAATCTTGAAGAGCTTATTAATCTGTTAAAGGAAAAGGCAGCATACTTATCTTATCCAATTGATGGGCTTGTTGCTGCATATAATGATATCGCTTATGGATTATCACTTGGAGTCACAGATAAGTATCCACGTCATTCTCTGGCATACAAGTTCTATGATGATGAATTTGAGACAGTTTTGACTGATATTGAATGGACTATGGGTAAATCTGGACAATTAACGCCTACAGCAGTTTTTGAACCGGTCGATATTGATGGAACATCTGTAAGCAGAGCGAGTCTACACAATGTGAGTATATTCAAAGGATTTTATCTCCATAAATATGATACCGTATCTGTGTATAAGGCAAACCAGATAATTCCGCAGATTTCTCAAAACATAACAAGAGGTTATAATACCGGTGAAAAGTTTATAATTCCTAAAATATGTCCAATCTGTGGAGAACCAGTGTCTGTCGTAAAAGAGAACGATTCTGAAGTATTGATGTGCATGAATGCTGGATGCAAAGGCAAACTTTTGGGTGAGATGAATGCTTTTGTAGGGAAAAAGGCCCATGATATTAATGGATTATCTGAGGCCACATTGCAGCTATTGATTGATACTGGGCTTGTGACATCACCAATTGATCTGTATTATTTGAAGGATCATTCTACAGAATTGTCCAGATTACCTAGAATGGGAGCAAAGAAAATTGCGAATATTTTAGATTCTATTGAGTCTAGCAGGAATACTACCATAGAAAAATTTATTGTAGGATTAAATATTCCGTTAATTGGTGGTAGAGCTGCAAAGGATATTGCTAGATATGAAGAAATAAGAACCAGGGAATTAGGAATGCTATATCCATTTGAAACTTTTATTAAAGATGCTGCTTCTGATTTTAATTTTACCTGTATTGAAGGATTAGGGACGGAGCGAAATATTTCTATCCATAGATATTTTAAGGAAAATTATGATTACGTTGTTGCTTTGGCAGAACAGTTCATATTTTCGAAACTTAATAATGATAAAATATCTTCTGAAAGCGATTCATTGTCCGGAAAGAAATTCTGTATCACTGGGAAGTTACATATTTTTGCTAACCGGGATGAACTTGTGGCGGATATAGAATCAAAAGGAGGGAAAGTTGTGTCCGGAGTTACAAAGGCAACTGATTATCTAATTACCAATGATAAAAACAGTGGATCTAGTAAAAATAAGAAAGCTTCTGAGTTGAATATTCCTATTATCAGTGAAGAAGAATACAAAAACAAATTAAATTAACTTTTACTATTGACAAATGCAAATAATGGTGATATAGTTGACCTATCAAAACGAATTAGATTAACTCAATCAGAAAGGCATGAACAATGATATGTTACTATTTAAAAGGAAAAAATGGAGAGTACATCGCAAGAGATCCAACAGGAAGAATCAAATTAGTATCTGATCTTGGTGATGCACTCTTGGTTCCTGAAATTGAAAAGAAAAAGATTAAGGCAATTCAAGCAAATAATATTCCAGACGTATTAAAAAAATTTGGACCATATGAAATTTGTGAAACCGATTATAATGGAGTTGAAGCAATTACGACAGATGATATAGTTGGTGAAATTATCGGTAGTATAAATGAATTTTCAAGTAAGATGAATGAAATTACTGATTATTCAAAAGAACTTAATTCTATTATTTCATATACTGATTTACAAATTTCAGACATTTTGCATTATATTGAATTTCATAAGTTTTCTGCGGCAGAAGGATATAAATTATGCAAAAAGTTGCAAGAGATTTGTGATAGACGAAGAGAAGCCAAAAATAAAATACAAATTATAAACACGATAAAACATCAATCGTGTGCAAGTGTTTTATCTGGAAATGCTACTAAAATAATAGAAAAAATTGTACCAGATAAAAAATATACTCCAAGAGTATTTGATGAATTGTTCAAAAAGAATCAGTCACGAATAAGAAAAGAAAAATCAGTGAAAATAAAAATTTAATTAAACAATAAGGAGATAAAAATATGTTTAAAAATTTTGTAAAGGCAATCCAGAAAAATTTACAGCAGATGTCTAAAGATTCTTCAAGATTATTCACAGTAAATGTGGATACCGAGGAGCTTTATAATTTATATCTGGATTCGTTTCCGGCAGGTACAAATGAAATTTACAGAGAAAGAAGAGAATATGACTGTAGTTGCTGTAGACATTTTATCAGAGACGTTGGTAACGTTGTATCTATTAAAAATGGTGAGTTACATACCATTTGGGGAATTAATCCAGTATCAGATGATAAATATAATGTAGTCGCAGCTGCGCTTGATGCCTATGTAAAACAGAAAGCGGTATTAGGGGTATTCCTCAAAAAAGAGAAACGAATTGGTACTCCTAAAAATAGAGAAATGCTCCCGACAGGAAAAATTAATAAATACGAGCATTTCTTCGTAGATCTGCCAGAAATTTGTATCTTTAAGGAATGTTATGGACATACACTTGAAGGTGATTTAAGTCAATTCAGAGATGTCCGTAATGTATTTAAACGTTCTCTTGATGAAATTAGTAAAGAAGCTGTAGATACTGTACTTGAACTGATTGCTCAAAATTCTTTATATAAAGGTGCCGAATGGAAAAAGCAACTTACTGAATTTAAGAATTATCAGAAAGAATATGGAAAGCTTACGGATGAACAGAAAGAACTTTGGATCTGGGAAAAGTCAATTGCTGCAGGTGCCGTTATCGGTAAGATTCGTAACCATAGTATTGGAACATTGCTGGTAAATATTTCCGAAGGAATGGATCTTGACCTTGCCGTTAGAAAATATGAGCAGATTGTAGCCCCTGTAAATTATAAACGTCCAAAGGCAATTTTTACAAAGAAGATGCTTGAAGATGCAAAGAAGACTATTACAGAACTTGGTTATATGGATTCATTACAGAGAAGATTTGCTACCTTGGATGATATCACAGTGAACAATATACTTTTCTCTAATAAAGACGCAGCAAAGAGAATTACCGGCGCTATGGATTTGTTTGATGAAATGGAACAGGATGTTGCAATTGATCCAAAACGATTCTCTAAGGTAGAGGAAATAAGTGCAGAAGATTTCATTAAGAATGTTTTGCCAGTGGCAAAGGAACTGGAAGTATACCTGGAGAATAAACATATTCAAAATATGGTATCTTTGATTGCTCCAGAAGTTGCTGATGCGAAAACAATGTTCAAATGGAACAATGGAATGTCTTGGGCGTATACCGGTAATATTACAGATTCAGATATCAAAGAAAATGTAAAAGCTGCTGGTGGTTCAGTCACAGGCATTGTAAGATTTTCTATTCAATGGAATGATGGAAACGGTAAGGATAGTTCAGATCTTGATGCTCATTGCCTCGAACCACAAGGCGGAGATCATATTTATTTTAGTCATAAAATATCAAGATATACTGGTGGTGAATTAGATATTGATATTACCGATCCAATATATCAATGTAAATCAAATGGTGGAGTAGCAGTTGAAAACATCACATATCCATCAAAAGAAAGAATGAAACCTGGTACATATAAATTCTATGTTAATCAGTATTCATTCAGAAATTCTCAGGGATTTAAGGCTGAGGTAGAGGTAAATGGTGAAATTCATTCTTACGAATACAATACTCCAGTACGTGGTAATGTAGATGTTGCAGAAGTAATCCTTGATCAGTCAGGAAATTTCAAAGTAGTGGACAAACTTCCAGGAAATTGTGCAACAATCAGTAAAGATGTCTGGGGAATTAAAACTTTGCAGTTTACACCGGTATCAGTTGTATGTTACTCACCAAATTACTGGGATGAACAGAAGGGAATTGGTCATCAGCACTTATTCTTTATGCTGAAGGACTGCATCAATCCAGAAGAGCCGAATGGATATTATAATGAATTCTTGAAACCGGAACTTGAGCAGCACCGAAGAGTATTTGAAGCGCTTGGAGCAAAAGCACATGTAAAAGATGTTGATGATCAGCTTTCAGGAGTAGGATTTTCACTTACAAAGAGAAATGATCTAATTATTAAAGTAAAAGGCGCTACAGAGCGAGTATTAAAAATCAAATTCTAATACAATTTAATTAAACAAAGAAGGGAGAAAGTTATGAAATTTAAAGAAGCATTTGAAGAAATGAAATCTGGAATTCCAATAAAACTTCCGTCATGGGCGGGTTATTGGTGGTGGGATGAAGAATCCCAGACAATCCTTATGTACACAAAAGATGGCGGCTGTCTGGATATAAGAGAAACACAGAATGTGGAGTATACGCTTCAGAATATTCTTTCCGATGAGTGGGTTTATGCGGATAGTCGGAACTGCCCAATACTTGGTGGAGAAGCAACATTCTCATTCGGAGAAGCGATTAAGTACCTGAAAAGAGGATTTAAAGTGGCACGTAAAGGCTGGAACGGTAAGAAACAGTATATTCAGCTTGCGACTGGGATTTCTTATAAGACTGCTGATAATGAGATTGTAAATTGTGAGCATGACGCAATCGGAAATAAAGCCATCGCTTTTGTTGGAACATCTGGCGTACAGATGGGATGGCTTGCTACCCAGTCTGATATGCTCGCAGAAGACTGGATGTTTGTTAAATAAAATTATATGTATTGGAGGAATAAAAACATGGAACTTACAAATATTTTTGAGGCGGCAACAAGATATAAATACAGATTCCCGTTCAAAGGAATGATTTCAGTAGAGGATTTATGGGATCTGAAATTACAGGATTTGGATTCAGTATTTAAACTGCTGAATAAAGAGAAAAAGCAGAGTGATGAAGAAAGTCTGTTACAGGTTAAATCTGAAGCAGACCAGGAGCTGGAAAATAAAATTCAGATTGTGAAATTCATTGTACAGGTAAAACAGGCAGAAGCTGCAGAGAGACTTGCTGCGAAAGATAAGAAAGAGCGTAATCAGAAGATTATGAGAATCATTGAGAGAAAGCAGAACGAAGCTCTGGAAGGCAAGAGTCTTGAAGAACTGACAGCTATGTTAGAGGAGTAATATATGAGAATACTTGGAGATATTGCAGCATTTTTGTTTATGGCAATTGTGATATTAATTTTATTGCTAATTTTGTGTTTTATATGTGCTGCGGTATTAGCTGTAATTGTAGAAGCTATATACGAGGAAACCGGAAAATTAGAAGCTTTGTATAATATTTTACGCCATCTTCTTTAAGGAAAATAAAATTCAGATTGTAAAATATATTGTTAAGTTTAAGCAGGAAGAGATTGAAGAGCGTCTTCAGGCAAAAGACAAAAAAAATACAATCAGAAGCTGCTTGAACTGATCGAACGCAAACAGAATGAGGAGCTTGCCGGAAAGTCTATTGAGGAACTGCAGGCAATGCTTAAGGCATGATGTTGATTACAGAATTGTTAAATATTACATTACTTACTGTGTACTTTGTATTGGTATCAATGGGAATATTAGTCTTTATAGTGTTTCTTACAACCTTTATGTACGCAGTAGTAATGATAATATATAGATTCACTGGAAAGCTGGGAAAGCTTTACAGAATACTAGAAGAAATAGAAAGGAAATTTTAAATGAAGAACGGCTTATCAAATGAACAGGTCGAAGAGAGTCGAAAATTACATGGAAGTAACAAGCTTCCTGAACCTGAATTGAAAAAATGGTATCATTTTGCTAAGGAAGCATTAACTGAACCAATTACTATGATTCTAATAATAATTGCTTTATTCCAGTTAGTTTTAGGAGCTATGGGAGTAATGTCTCTTTCTGAACCTGTAATGATTATAGTAGTTTTAGCTATTGTTACTGAAATTGCTGTTAAGACAGGTCTAGGCATACAGAAATCTGCAGCAGAGTTAAGAGCAAAAACGGCAGTTAGATATTGTGATGTTGTCCGAAATGGAAGCGTACAGACAATTAATAAAGATGATCTGGTAGTAGGTGATTTAGTTCTATTGAGAACTGGACAAGAGATTTTCGCAGATGGTTTTATTGTTGAAGGAGAAATTTCTGTTAATAATGCCGCTATCAATGGAGAGACAAAAGAATGTAGAAAAATTCCTAGTGCTAATTATAAGCATGTTAAAACAACATCTACTGCTGCATATACGGATCAGTGTTCGCTCTTTGCAGGAACAGTTATTATGTCTGGTGAAGGAAAAATGATTGTTACAGATGTTGGTATTAATACAGTTAACGGTGATACCCTTGTCAAAATGCAGACTTTAGAGCCTCCTAAGACAGCTCTTGATATTGCTCTGGATCATTTGTGTGATTTTATTTCAAAATGGGGAACAATTGCGGCAGCATTAGCATTTGTAATTATGACAATTACAGGTATCTTAAATGCTGGAAGTTTAAGTCAGTATTTCTCAGGAAACATTCTTGAAAATATTCAGAAAGTAGCACAGAATACCTCAAATGCATTAACAATTATTGTTGCGGCTGTACCGGAAGGTCTGCCACTCATTGTAAAACTTGTAACTAAACAGAATGTATCGACAATGGAAAAATTCAATATTCTTGCGAAAAATACTGGTAAAATTCCTGAATTGGCATATGTTAATTTAATTTGTACGGATAAGACAGGAACTCTCACAACAGGTGAAATGACTTCTACAGTTATGATTAACGGTAACTGTCAGGATATTTTTAATAAGGAAAGTTCGCTCAACGAGCTAATTGATTTAAACATTTGCATGAATAATAGTGCAGTGTTCGATTCTAATGGGAATATCACTGGTGGCAATTCAATTGATCGAGCAGTACTTGATATGCTTTCTCCTGAAGACGCAAAAAAAATACAGAATAAAGCTATTATGAAGAAACGTGTTCCATTTAGTAGCGAGAATAAATTTTCTGCAGTAACTTTAAACAATGGAGCAAATGATTTTACTGTTTATAAAGGTGCACCAGAGAAATTAATTGAGAAGTGTAAATTTTATCTTGATAATGATGGCATTGTAACTGAGCTGACAGAAGAAAAAAGAAAAGCTTTAAAGAGTCATATTAAGGGATTAACAGAGAAGGCAATGAGATGTATTGCATTGACTATCTCAGATAAAACTGATGATGGTCTACCCGATGAAATGAATCTCCTTGGAGTCATTGGAGTTGTTGACCCGGTTAGGAATGAAGTTCCAGAAGCAGTAAAAATTGCTCATAAAGCTGGAATCCAGGTAATTGAAATTACTGGTGACTGTATGGAGACTGCTAAGGCTGTTGCTATGGAAGCTGGCATTTATAAGCCTGGAGACTTAGCAGTTACCAATGATGAGTTTGAGGCAATGTCAGATGTAAAAGTAAAAGAAATTATTCCACAGTTAAGAGTAATTTCCAGATGCTCACCGAATACGAAGCTTCGACTTGTAACATTAGCACAAGAAATTGGAATGTCTGTGGCAATGACCGGAGACGGTGTGAACGATGCTCCTGCACTAAAGAAAGCAGATGTAGGCTTTGGAATGCAGGATGGGTCTGATGTGGCAAAAGAAGCAGCAGATATTGTTTTGACAGACAATAATTTTGCAAGTGTGGTAAAGGCAGTCGAACTTGGTAGAACATTTATGCATAACATTATGATGTTCCTTGAATTCCAGCTGCCTATCAATATTTCGTTGTTGATCTTAAGTATGGTATTTCCAATTATTTCTGGTGGCTCTGCTCTATTAGCAGCAGTTCAGATCCTTATTGTAAATATCATCATGGATTCACTTAACTCATTAAGCTTTGGCGGAGAACCACCAAAAGAAGAATATATGAATGAAGAGCCTATCATGAAAGGATCCGGATTATTTATCCGTGGAGCGAAAGGGAGAATTGCATTAAGTTCAATTGTATTTATTGCTTTATTTGGTGTAATTACATTTGGTCCAGTTGGAAATATGTTTGCAACAAAACTTTCGGCTATGACAGCGAGATTCGCTTTATTGTGTTTAATGGCAGTATTTAATGGATTCACTATTAGAACAGATAGTATGAATCTTTTCAAAGGAATTAAAAATAACAAATTATTTGTGTATATCGCATTGGGTATTTTTGCAATGGCTGTAGTTTTGTGTAACTTTGTAGGAAATCTAGTACAGACAACTCCAATGGATGCTAAACAGTGGATTGTAGTCTTAGTGACAGCATTTATGGTTGTGCCTGTAGATTGGATTAGAAAAGCAATTTGTAAGAAAGGAAGTAACTAAAATGGGATTTTTGGGAAAACTATTCGGAAAAAAAGATGAGGAAGCAGCAGTAGAGTTATCTTCTGCTGTAACTCAGCAACCTGTATATGAAGAAAAGTTACAGACAATTGATATGTCTAAGCACAATGAAAATCTTGGCAAAGTACTTATTGATATGTCTAAGGGAAGCAAGATTGATATGACAAAACATACGGCTAGAGTAGCTCTTGCAATGGATTATTCAGGAAGTATGGATTGGCTGTATGATAATGGATCTGTACAGGAAACCATTTCTCGTTTGTTGCCTATTGCTCTAAGATTTGACGATAATGGAGAACTTGAGAGTTGGCTGTTCTCAAATGGAGCAGAGCGCTTAAAAGCTGCTAACGCTGATAATTATAGTAGTTATGTTAAAAATGTTATGAAAAAAGCTCATATGTATATGGGTGGTACTAATTATGCTCCTGTATTGAAAGAAATGGTTACATATTATAAAGATATTGAGCCAAGTGAGATTCCAGCATTTATCATCTTTATTACAGATGGTGAGAACAGTGATACTTTTGCCACCAATGCAGTTATTAAAGAGCTTTCAGAGTACAACATCTTCGTGCAGTTCATAGGAATTGGAGATGAAGATTTTGACTATTTAAAATCTCTTGATGGTATGGAAGGCAGAAAACATGACAATACTGGTTTTACAGCAGTAAAAGATATGAACAAAATGACTGATGAGCAGCTGTATACAGAGATTCTTCGTCAGTATAAAGATTGGCTCAATAAAAAATAAGTCTATACTGTAAATAATAAATTATATATAAATAACGTAAATTAAAGGAGATTAAGATTATGGCAACAATTAATATGAGCAAAAAACAGAAAATCAGTATGACAAAGGAAGATGGATCTGCAGTAAAGAATTTTTTTATTGGTGTGAACTGGGAGCAAAATAGATATGCCGGAGAAGCCGATATTGATTTTGACATCAATGGAATGCTTACTAATGGAGATCGGAAGGTGACATATCCGGGAGATTTGGTAAATTATAATACATATGGAGATGGATCTGCTTATCCGTGGATTGATTATTCCGGAGATAATCTCACTGGAAATGATTCTCAGGGCATGATGTTTAATGGAAAACATTACGATGAATATTTTATTGTCCACGCAGATCAGTTTCCGGAGAATAAAACAGACTTTACCATTTGTCTTACTATTTTTAGAGCGGTACAGCGCCTTCAGAATTTTGGTATGGTAAGTAATGCAACTATAATGATCTGTGATTATGATAATCCAGACGGAGATAAGTACGAATATAATCTGTCTGAGAATGAGAATTTTGAAAATCTGAACGCCGTAGAGATGGGAAGGCTTTATAAATACGGAGATGGATTTAAATTCCAGGCACTTGGATCAGGATATACCGGAGGAATGACAGAATTGTTTAAGAATTTCGGTCTTGACATTGATGAGGGAAGGGATTAATCATGAAAATTACATTTGGAGCAGTATTATTAATTGCTATTATTATTGCAGCGTTTTTCTTTTTCAGAAGTAAAACAGGGAAACGAGTAAAAACAAGAGCAACGGGTACAGCAACGGAGGCTATCATTAAAGATGCCTCCACCCCGGAAGGGGCAAAAGCTTATTATAACGAAGCTATTGATGCTAAAAAGGATCAGTATAATAAGGCAAATCAGATCTATACACAGATGCTTGGCAAGATCACTTCTTATGAGGAGCAGCTTCGAGCATTACAAAAAGAAAATATGCAGCTTAATTTAAACATTAACGCTTGTATCGATAAAGGCGATGATGAAGGGGCTAAAGTATATTTGAAGAAACAGCAGGATGCAGAAGATAAGATTGCTGTTTTAAAAGATACACTTAAAGAACTTAGATCTAATGCAACCGCTCAAAAGGAAATGCTTGACAGTGCGCTTCAGGCGGTAAATGATCTTAAGTCTGAAAAGGATAAGGCAATTCTTACTCTTGAAACGGCGCAGGTTACAAAATCCTTACAGGTTACTCCTGGCGCTTCAGACAAGGAAGAAGACAAAATGCTTGAAGTTGTTCGTGAAGGTATCAAAAAGCAAAAAGAAGCTGCAGACGGTACAAAGGCTGCATTTGATGCATCTGCAGATGTACAGCAGAAGCGCCTTGATAAGAAGATGAAAGACGAGGCCATTGATAAGAAACTGCAGGAGTTAAAAGCAAGGAAAGGAAAATAAAATGGTCGCATTAAATATGGGAACATTTGTTGTATGCCTCGCGCTTGCCTTTCTGGCAGGTATTCTGGTTACAAAAATTAAATTAAAGAAATAAAGGAGAAAAATTATGGGATTTACATTATTTGGAGAAAAATATAAATATGAAGTAGACAGTATTAATATTGGGATTTTTTGTCCAGATGGGACATTATTAATAGTTTTAAAACTTAAAGATGGTACATATAAATCAATTGATGTTAATCTTGGAGCAGAAAAATATAAGTCATTATGCAAAGAGAATGACATTACAAACAATGTGCCGGTTCTTGTTACACAAGAACATGTTAATAAATTAGATAAAGAAATAAAACCTAAATATGAATGGGGAAAATGGAAACTTGATTATTTTCGTTTTACAGATCCGTTCTGTTATGGAAGGAACGTATTATTGGATTGTATTGTTAGAACAAATGGAAAGAGAGTGCAGGTTAAATACAAGGGAATAAAAGCCAGTGCGTCTTGTAATATAGAAGCAGGGGATGAATTTAGTTATGAGTTTGGGAAAAACCTTGCTAAACGTAGGTTGATTGCAAAATTAATTGAGATATATGCAAATGATATAAGTGGTCAAAAGCACGATATCAAATTCAAAGAAAACAAATTAAATTAACTTTATGTATTGACAAACGAAACTTGATATGCTATACTAAATACATAGTCAAGGATGACAACAGCACAGAGGAGTGAAAGCTCCCTGTGCTAAATAAAAAGAAGAAAGAAATTTAATTATACAAACAATGGGCTATCGCCAAGCGGTAAGGCACAGCACTTTGACTGCTGCATTCGCTGGTTCGAATCCAGCTAGCCCAGCTTGAAAATTTAATTATACAAAAAGGAGATAAAAATGAGTAAAATTATTAGTACAGGTTCCACTTTTAGAATCTACGGAGATGATCTTGTAACACATAATCAACTTCCGGCACAAATTTATTCTATCAGATGTTCACAGATGACAGGATTTTATTTAGAGAAACATGCTGATATTGAGATCAATGAAGATAAAATATACGGTGTGCACATGGAAAAAGTAAATAAAGTATTAAATGCTTTTCCAAATTTCAATAAAAATCTTGGCGTGATCTTATCTGGAGCCAAAGGAATTGGCAAATCTTTATTTTCTAAGATTCTTGCTGTAGAAGCTGTAAAAAAAGGATTGCCAGTAATTATTGTTGATACATATATCCCTGGAATTGCTAATTTTATTGAAGAAATTGAACAGGAAGTATTAGTAATGTTTGATGAGTTTGATAAAACATTTGGTAATATTAAAGCTGCTGATGGTATGGCTAATCCACAAACAGAGCTGCTTACATTATTTGATGGATTAGCTCAAGGGAAAAAGTTATATGTTATTACTTGTAATAATCTTAATACTCTGAGTGATTATTTGGTAAATAGACCTGGAAGATTTCATTATCATTTTAGATTTGATTATCCGACAGATTCTGAAATCACAGAATATATGAGAGACAAGTTACATAAAGAGTATTATGGAGAAATTAGTAAGGTAATTGCATTTTCTAAAAGAGTCAGCTTAAATTATGATTGTTTAAGAGCTATCGCATTTGAGCTTAATACAGGATTACAATTTCAAGAGGCAATTAAAGATATGAATATCCTTCATATAAATAATACCGTTTATATAGCTACTTTGTATACTAAAGATGGAAAAAAGGATACAGAAGAAAAGAGCCTTGATTTATTTGATAAGACTTCTAATCATAGTTTATATTTTACAATAGATGGAAAATGGTTCTATACAAAATTTTCTGGTGTTGATGTAAGATATGATTTTGACAGACACATTGATTTTGTTGATGGAAAAGATGTTGAAATTATTCCGGATGAAGACTATGCGGATCTTACAAAAGAAGAAAAGAAAAAATACGAAAATATTAAAATTGATCGTATCGTTTTTGCAAGAAAAGAAGAAAAGGGACTTCATTATAATCTTTCTGTATAAAAATTTAATTAAACATTCCGACGAATAAAAACTTTAGATATGTGGAAGTTCGGTTATAAGCATGTGGCTTTCATTTTACTTTTTACCTCTTATAACTCGTTTGAAGCAGGTCTTACGAGTATAAATAAACTGTATAAGGGTAAGCCAGTAGTAACCTTATACAACAAGCGGATATGACGGAACTGGCAGACGTAGAAGGCTCAAACCCTTCGGAGAAATCGTGTGGGTTCGAATCCCACTATCCGTATTCGGACTATTCTTACGGATTTACTTGATGGCCTAAATAGTAATGAGGAGAAATAAGTCCGAGAGGTTAACCTTTATATTATATAGCGTCTATAGGACATTAAAGAAGATTGAAAAGTTGGTGGAATACTGGAACCCAGTGATGAGGAAGCTGCGAATGTGTTGGTTGTATGGTTTGGACGCATTGAAAGGAAACATTTATATAGATGTGCTTTGTGCTAATGAGGTTGTGAGTGGGCGTTGGAGGAGGATCTGGTAGCAGATGTGTAATTAGTTACGAAGCGAAAAGTAATTGAGTCAGTGAGGTAGAAATAATGTGGGAGGGCTTTTGAGAGTGATGACGATCGTTCGTGTAACTGACACGATTGCATAAGCAAGTTTTTTACAGATATTGTTACATTTCTATATTGTGGGTGTAATTATAACGCCCACTACATGGAAACTTAGCTCAGTTGGTTAGAGCAACCGGCTCATAACCGGTCGGTCCTGGGTTCGAGTCCCAGAGTTTCCATTTCTCCTGACGAAGGAGTGACTTTTATAGGCTGTAGAGTTCCAATAAGAAACAAGCCGTTTCTAGTTAGGGCGTGAAACTGGTGTTTTTTTGAGATGTTTTATAAGTAAAAATATCCAGCTTTAGAGAAAATGTAGTGAATTGAGCTGATCAAAGAACACATAATCCTGTTAGGACTGCAGCACGACAGGTCATGCATGAAAAGTGATAAGTAGCTCAGTTGGGAGAAAGAGCGCACTACAAAAGTGAGGTCGGTGGTTCGAGTCCACTCTTATCACATTTGTAATGATGACGCGCGGATCGTTACAAAAGAAAATAGTAACTACTGAAATGTATATTTAAGGAGGCAGTAAACATGACAAAATATGATTTATGTACGGGTGATATCGTTCTTTCTACAAAGGGAAGCTACGGTATTGTGCTAATCGGAACTAATGGAGATGATCAAATCAAATGGTACAGTAATAATAAAGGACAGGTTATTAACAGATTTAGATCTTTTTCTATGATTAACGAAGATCTTACATTTAAATATGATTTAGGTAATCGTATTATTAAGGTATGGAGAACGAAAGACAAACATTATCTTGGTGATAAAGCAATTACAGAATATAATGCAGCAGAATGTCATGGATTTGAATGCATCTATGAAGAGTTAATTAAGGAAGTAACTATGGCTGAAGTTGAAGAAAAGTTTGGCTGCAAAGTAAAAATTGTAAAGTAATAAAATTTAATTATACAGGCACGTATAAATGAGGAATAGGAAATAATATTTGAAGCACTATCTTAAAAGATCAGTGCATAGATGTCAGTGTGACAATAAACTGCAAAGTTATTCCACTTCGGAAAGCGAGGTGAAATAATGGAGCAGAAGAAATTTATGGATATTCAACGTCTGAAAGAAGGATATGCAGATGGATTTGTACCGGGTGACTTAATTGTTATCCAGGAAAAATTCGACGGATCCAATGCAGCAGCTAGATATGATGCAGAGACTGGCAAAATGGTAGCTTTTTCCAGAAGACATACGTTGGATCAGAACAATACATTAAATGGTTTTTATAATTATGTGCAGGAGTTAAATCCTGAAGATTATAAAGATGTTCCGGACTATGTAATATTTGGAGAATGGTCTGGAGCAAGAAATGCGATTATTTATTATCCAGAAAATACTAAGAAATGGTACGTATTTGATATTTATGATGTAAGGGAAGAAAAATATCTTCCTCAGTCAGAAGTAAAGGCATTTGCAGAAACGCATGGACTTACATATATCAATACATTTTATGTTGGACCGTTTGTCAGTTGGGAACATGTACAAAGTTTTATGGATCATCCGGGATATGGAGAAATTCAAGAAGGTATTGTTATAAAGAACCAAACAAGATTAAACGATCCGAATAGCAGATTACCATTTGTAGTGAAAATCGTTGGAGATAAATTTCATGAAGTCGCAAAAATGAATCATGTTAAAAAGATTCAAGATCCACAAAAGTTGCAAGAACGAACAGAAGCACAGGAACTTGTAAAATCTGTCGTGACGCGGCGTAGAGTTGAAAAAGAGTTATATAAAATGCGTGATGAAGGAATCATCCCAACAGAGTGGTGTGAACAGGATATGAAAACTGTTGCAAGGAATCTTCCAAACAGAATTTATACAGATTGTGTAAAAGAAGAACCGGAAGTAGTTCGAGCAGCAGGACAATATTTTGGAAAATTCTGTTCCGTTATTTCGATGAATTACGCACGAGAGATTATTCTCGGTCCGACTGGAGCAAAGTAAGGCGAAAGGAGGACACGAATGGTGGCAACAGCATTTAGTAGATTATGTACTTCTTGTAAAAAAAGATTTGCATACAAACAAACAGACGCCATCTTTGATGAGAATGGATATGGATATTCAACCAAGCTTGTGAAATGCAAACATTGTGGGCGATTAAATGTGATTCGATATTTTGAAGATGACTCGATGAAATTAAACAATGATAGAAAATATTATGATTATGACATGGTATAGAATAGGAGAATAATAAATAATGGCAAAACAGAAAGAAAAAAAACCGTTAGATAAAAAAGGTTGGGTTCAGACATTTGAATTGATTGGAAAGGCATGTATTAAAGATTACACATTCAAAATTGATGAACATTCTAAGAAAAGCGACTGGATTTACAATTCTATTAACCTGAATGTTGACTGCGGTGATAAATACGGAAAAGTTGGCTGCGAATTAATGGGTGGTTATGGAGCTGGTAGAAACAATGTGATTTATGTTCATGGCAAAGATGAGAATGGTGGAGATGATTTTGATAACAGATACCAGATTGATTTTGATGATCGATTTGACGAGGATATTCTAAAAGATATTGGAGAGCTTTGCTTTATCAAAATTGGTATTGAGAAGGATACAAAAGGTGAAGTTGTTATCAATAAATTCTTACATGCATATGATGCAATTAAATATCTGTCTGAAGCATTGCAGGATGGTATGGAGATTAAGGTAAGAGGGCAGTTAAAATATACTGTATATGACAAACATGTACAAGTAAGAAAAGAAATTAACAGTATTTATCTTCCAAGGGAGAAAGAATTGAATACTTATGAAGCAGCATTTACTCAGTCGATGCTTCTTGACAAGTATTCAATCGGAAAAGCAGATAAAGATAAATGTGCGTTCCCGATAACGGCATACATTCTGGAGAAATTCAAAGAATATAATGGTAATGACTTGACTGAAGGTGGCGCCGTAAAAGGCGGAAAGTTTGTACCTTTGAGAAAGACATTTGAATATGTTTATGATCCGGAAGATGAAAAATCTATTGAGCGCGCAGGAAAACTTTTCAAAGTTAAGAAAAACGTGACATTGATTACTTGTCAAGGAGTATTTGTTGAAGGCGGTGCAGTGATCCAGACAACTGAAGACGATTTACCAGACGATATTAAAGAACTGGTAGAAATGGGAGCTTACAGTTTGGAAGAAGCATTAGCACTTTGTACAGAAAATGCTAGTAAAGAACGCAGGATGTTACTTACTAGACCAGTTATTAAGTTAGTTGGAGAAGACGGATCTAAGATTCCACAGATTCAGAAATTTGATTCTATGTATTCAGAAGATGATCTTGTATTAGATTATCTGATTGAAGCAGATGATGACGAAGAAGTGGATGAAGTAGAAGAAGATTCAGAAACTGATACAACGGATCAGGATGAAGAAATTGATTATGACTCAATGTTAGATTCGTTGCTTGATGATTAACTATAAATAATTAAATTATACAAAGTACAGAAAGGAAACAAATACTATGGGATACGGAAAAAAGAATACAATTAAAATTGATCCTTTATCATATAATATTGGACTTATTGGGGAAAGTGGTATCGGAAAAACAACAATTATTAAAGAGATGTGCGAGAAACTTGTAGGTGAAGATGGATATCGTTTTCTTGAGTGTGGTAAAGAAGATGGCGCTGACGGTATTAATGGAATCAACTATTTAAATTGTCCGGAATGGTCAATGGATTATGATGAAGAAACAAACAGTATTGGATTTGAAGATTTTGTGGATGATGTCGTTGAGAATAAATCCACAGAATATCCTGATCTAAAGACAGTTGTTATTGATACATATGATCAGCTTGTAGAAATTGCAAAGCCAGAAGTTATTCGTATGCATAATGCGGAGAATCCTGAGAAACCGGTAAAATCTATCAAAGCAGCTTTTGGTGGTTATATGGCCGGAGAGGATAAGGCAACAGAAATTGTTCTGAATAAGTTATGGGAACTGAAATCGGTTGGTGTTCATTTCATTATTATTGGACACGTTAAGCAGCGTACACAAGACGATGTAACAACAGGACAGACATATACTTCTCTAACAACTAATATGTCAATGAGAGATTTTAATGCAATTAAAACAAAATTACATTTTCTTGGTGTTGCTTCTATTGATAGAGAAATCGTGCAGGAAAAGACTGGCAAGACTAAAAAGGAAGGTAAAAAAGATGTAGATATTATGAAAGGTGTAATTACAAGCGAAAGCCGTAAAATTACATTCCGTGATGATTCCTATTCTATCGATTCTAAATCAAGATTTGCTGACATTGTTCCGGAAATTGAATTTAGTTCAGATGCATTAATCAAGGCTCTTACAGATGCTATCAAAGCCGAAGCATCTAAAGGGAGTAAATCTGTTGATGAATTAAAGAAAGAACAGGATTCAGCTGCAGAAAAAAGAGCTGAAAAGATTGCGGAAGCTGAGGCAGAAGCTAAAATACAGAAAGAACTTAGTGAAATCACAGAAAAGATTAAGGCGTTCTGTATTGCTAATAAAGGTAAAACAGCAAAATTAAAACCACTTGTAGCTGCAGCTAAAGAAATGGGTTATGACAATCCGATGAAAGTAACAAATATTGATGACGCAAAAAAGATTCTTGAACTTACTGTTGCGTAAATAAATATTGATCCCAGGGCTTTTGCCTTGGGATTTCTAAGGAGAATAACATTGAGTAAGGAAAATAAAAAGGACACAACTGGTTGGAAAAATGAAGACTTCTTACAAATGTGTAATTGGGTTGAAAGAGAATTGATGGGGTATTCTGGGACGCAGCGTTTGCATAAGAACGCATGTCTAAGATTGCAGGGGCTAAGAAAAGGACAAAGTATGGCAAATAATTCTCATGAAATGTATGGAGAATATCCTATTGATGTTATTTTTAATACTTTTAAAGCGAACAAATATGTCATTTTAAAAGCAATAAAAGGGAAAACATTTAACAGCGAAGATCAGAAAATGGCTTACATTTGTGCTATTGTAAGCAGTCGAATTAATGATATGTACACCAGAATGAAAAATGCAAAGAAAAGCGAAGAGAAATCTGAAAAGATTGATATAGGAGCGCAAAATAGTGAAGCCGCTAAATATCAACGTCAGACGGAAGAGGTCGTAAATTCTACATTCGAGGGGATTTGGTAATTGACATCTATCACTACTAAGACGAAAGATCGCAGTAGTGCGAAAACAATGTCCCCTTTTGAAAAGGAATGTATTGAGACTATTAAAAAGGTAAATGAATATAAGTTAATTGCAGAAGCAAATGCAGTGTCTTCTATTTACAAGAACCCGGATTTAGTCAGAGACACTTCTTTGAAACTGGAAGATATAACAAATAATGCTTGGAGAGTATATTTTTCAATTGCGAACGATATCATCAATGTAGAACAAAAAAATACATTAGATGAAATTACAATCAATATGTATCTATCGAAACATTCAAAATTAAGTAAGAAATACGATGAATATGGTGGATATGGGAAGATTGAAAGTTCATTTACATACATCGAAGAGGCTAATTTCGATTCTTATGTGAATGAGGTAAAAAAGTGGAATGCTGTAATGAAATTAGCCCGAATGGGCTTTCCTGTAAAAGAAAAGTTAAGTAAATATGTCGATGCTAAAGCTGAAGATATATATAACGAACTTGAGGCACTTTTGAATCACACATTTATTAATGTGGAATCTGAAGTTAAAACTTATAATGCCTGCGACGGATTATTTGATTTGATTGATAAATTAAATGCTGGAAGTCAGGTAGGAATGCCACTTAAACATTGTGATATTTTGAATAGAGAAATTGGCGGCATTAATTTTAATGGAAACATTTATGGTCTAGGTGCCAATTCAGGTGTTGGAAAATCAACAACAGCAATCAACTACTTAATGCCTTCAGTATTAGAACATAATGAAAAAATGGTCATTATGATTAATGAAGAAGATCAGGACAAAGTAAAGAAAGAGTTGCTTGTCTGGGTTGCAAATAATTTATATAGTGCTGGACTACATAAATATATTTTGCGCGACGGCCATTTTAGTAAAGATGTTTTAGATAAGCTTCGTAAAGCAGCAAAATATCTTGAAGAGTTAAAAGAACGCAGAAATATTACAATCGTTCCATTTGAAAAATATACTGTCAAAGCAGCAATCAAAGTAATAAAAAAATACTCTAGCATGGGAGTAAGGCTGTTTGTTCTGGATACATTAAAAGAATCATCTGATTCAAGAGACACAGAAACATGGAAATCTATGGAACGAGATATGGTTGATCTTTATGATGTTGTGAAACCAGCTGCTAAAAATGTAGCATTATTTGTTACATATCAGTTAGGGAAAGCTTCAGTAAAGATGAGGTATCTTACAAATAATGAAATTGGACAAGCAAAGAATATATTGGATGTATTTAGTGTGAATTTAATGATGCGTAAACCATTTGAAGATGAGTTTCCTGGTGGTTCACATGAGATTAAAGCTTATAAGTTGGCGGGGAAAAATAATTCCTCAAAGATTCCATATCATCTGGATCCGGATAAACATTATATGATCACATTTATTACTAAAAATAGATTTGGGGCTACAGACCAATTCCAGATAATCTCAGAGTATGATCTGAGTACAAATATGCACAAAGATGTTGCTATTTGTAATATAGCACAAGATTTTTAAGCGGAGAGTAAATATGACTGCATTAGAGATTAAGGAATACATTCAAAAAAATGGAAAAATACCTTATGTTTTAGAAAGCATTGGGTGTAGCAATATAGTATATCATGATAACAAGGATTATTATAGCTGCTCTAATGCGGTGGGTGGTGACTGTAACAATCCAGCCGCCATCAATATAAGAAATAATAAATATCTGAATTATCGAAATTATACCAGAGGAGTTGAATATGACGATGGTAAGGATTTAATTTCTTTAGTTCAGTATAATAAAAATATTGATTTTGCAAATGCAATGAAATATCTTCATAAACTTTTAGGATTGAAAAATTTATACAAAGTAAAAGAGGAGAAGAAAAAGCCGGATGATTCCTGGTTCGTGTTCTCAAGATTTGTGGTTAAGCGTAGGAAATGTGTCGTAAATGATTTTGATCCTATGAGTGAAGATATTTTAAATGATTTTGTTCCATATATTCATATTGATTTATTTCGCGAAGGGATTATAAAACGAACAATTAAAAAATTTGGACTTGGATATTCGTATAGATGGAGGAGAACAATATTTCCAATTAGATATTGGCTAGATGGAACTCTGATGGGATATAATGCCAGAAGTTCCATCGAAAATTGTTCTGAATTTGGAATATCAAAGTACTTTATAACACCTGGGATGCGAAAAGAAATTAATATATATGGATTGTGGGAAAATTATAAAGATATTCAGAAAGCAGGATATATTGTTATATTCGAAGCCGAGAAATCTGTTCTTAAAAGAGATAGCAGAATGGATCCAACCGGCGGTGCAATTGAAGGCCATGTACTTTCAGATGAGCAGGTGCGAATTATACTTGGCATCGGAGTAGAAGAAGTTATTATCGCGATGGATAATGATGTTCCAATAGAAGAGGTCTGGAATATGTGTGAGAAGTTTTACGGATTACGCAAAGTTAGCTACATTCGTGATAAATGGAAACTGCTTGGGCCAAAGGACTCACCTGCAGATGCGCCAAATAAAATATACAATTTTCTGTTTAAATGGAGAATTCCTTATGATGAAAGTAAACACAGAGAATATTTAAAGAGTTTGAAAAAATAGTTGAGATTAAGCTATGAAGAACTGCAGAAGATGTGCGAGGCACTTGGAGTCGATAGACTCAATTCATGGAGCCGTGTAAACTGCGTACACAATGGTCTCTATGAGTATTTTTTGAAGTATGTATTGCATAAAAAAGAGGATCGTGATGATTCTATTTATAAAGTAACTGGCGGTATTAGTCATGATATTATAGAGCGATTTTATACTGAAGAATTAGCTTATGAAAAAATGGCTGAAGAGTTTGACGAAGGATGGATGATGGCATTTGATATTGCTGATCTAAAATTTGTTCGTGGAGATGGTGCCAGAAACAATAGTATTGCAACTAAGTATTATTATGATTTGAAAAATTTCTTTGAGACACACGAGAAGATTACTGATCATATTGATATTGAAAAGTTTGTAACTGTAAAGGTTGGTGACGAATATTACCAGGGGTATATTGACGCTCTGGTGACAGATGAAAATGGTAATTATACTATATTAGATTGGAAGACAAGCAGCATATATAAAGGAGATAAAGCGAAAAATGAATGTGGGCAGTTGGTAATGTACTCTCTGGCTTTACATCAGATGGGAATTCCGTTTGAAAAGATCAAAATTGCATGGAACTTCCTTAAATATCAGTGTGTAACTGTTCAATCTAAAAAAGGTGTAAAGAAAATAAGAGAAATCGAACGCTTTGAGCTTGGGGAGAAGCTACAGGCAAATGCAAAGATGTGGTTAAAAGAATTCGGATATGAAGAAAACATGTTGGAGTATCTGGATAAATTAGCTCAAACAAATGATATTACCTGTCTTCCACCGGAAGTACAGGAGAAATATGAATTGCATGATTGTTATGTATATGTTGATTTGACTCCGGAGCTGATTCAGTATTGGGAAAATTTTATTATCAATACTATGAAAATGATTCGTGACAAAGAAGCTACATATGCGGAACTAAAGGCAGCAGGAAAATATGATGAAGCAGATAAACTTTGGTGGGAAGATGAAGAGAGTCTAAAAAAGCAAAGTTATTATCTTACGAATTTGTGTGGTTATTCCACTAAACTTTATAAACCGTTAAAAGCTTATCTTGATGCTCAAGATGCAAAGAAAAATGGAGATATTTTGGGTACGAAAAATAAGCAGGATGAAGAATACGACATTGACAATTTAGATTGGCTTAACGATTTATAAGGAGATAAAATGGGACAGTATACTATTTACCATTGCCACTCAAACCGTTCTCTTCTTGATAGTTGTACTGATTATAAAGAATATGCAGACCGTGTAGCGGAGCTAGGGTATAAAGCCTTAGCTCTGACGGAGCATGGGAATGCCTATAATTGGGTTGAAAAAAAGATGTATATCAATTCAAAAGGGCTAAAATACATACATGGAGTTGAATGTTATTTAACAGCTTCACTAGAAGAGAAGGTAAGGGACAATTATCATACAATTCTTTTGGCTAAGAACTATGAAGGTGTAAAAGAAATCAATCTTTTGATTGATAAATCTACACAACCGGATCATAGATATTATAAACCACGTATTACATTTGAAGAGTTCTTTAATATTTCAGATAATGTAATCAAGATTTCTGCTTGTTTGGCATCGCCTTTGAATAAATACCCAAAGGATATCCAGAAACAAATGGCAGAGAAAACTGCTGCATTGAAACAGGAACTGGCAAATAAAGTTGCTGAACTTGAAAAGCAGAAGAATGATCAAAAGGCCATGATTACATGGTTGAAACAGTTTGATGAAAATGGATGCATCCCTGAAGATTCATATTTGCATTATATCGAAGCTCAAATTGATAAGTTGAAGCAATATTATGATAATCTGCTTGAAGAAGTTCAGCTTATGAATGTGACAGCGAGAGAGACTTTTTATAAGTTACTGGAAACATATGATTACTATGAAATTCAGCCGCATGATTTTCCAGAGCAGAAACGATATAACGAATTTTTATATGCTGCATCAAAACAGACAGGGAAACCTTTAATCGCCGGAACAGATACACATAGCATTGATTATTATAAAGCTGAATGCAGAAGCATTTTACAGAAAGCAAAACGTATCGAATATGCTGACGAAGATAAATTTGATCTGACATTAAAGACTTACGAAGAGTTGGTTGAAATGTTCCGTATTCAGAATTGCGATATTCCATTTGATGTGATTCTGCAAGCAATAGAGAATACAAATGTGATGGCCGATTCTGTTACTGATTTTGAACTTGATACTTCTGTAAAATATCCAAAATTATACGACAATGAAGAGGAAGTATTAAAGAAAAGAATTTTTGATAAATTGCATGAGAAAATTGATGCAGGAATTATCAAAAAGAAAAAAATTCCAGAATACGTGAAGCGTATCAAAGAGGAAATGCGTGTATTTAAAAAGATTAATATGATTGGATTTATGCTCTTTATGTCCGAACTGGTATGTTGGTGTTGGGAAAATGGTATACCAGTTGGGCCATGTAGAGGATCTGTAGGTGGTTCTACTGTTGCATACATAACAGATATCATTGATGTTGATCCAGTTATCTGGAATACAATTTTCTCACGATTTGCAAATGAAGATCGTGAAGAGGTTGGAGATATCGATCTTGATATTTCACCAGATCAGCGAGAATTAGTTTACAATCACATCATTGAGTCATTTGGATATGATAAGACAGCGTATATTCTTGCTATCGGAACCGTATCTGATAAAGGCACTATTGATGAGATCGGGCGAGCTTTAGATATCCCGCTTGATGAGGTTGCACATATTAAGGAAATGTATAGTGCCTATAAAGATACAATTGAATCAACCGGAAAAAGAATTAAAGAAATCGAAGATATGATTCATTTCGATGAAATTAAACAGGCAGATAAAGAATCAAAATATTATGGCCTACGTCGTGATTATGAAAATAAAATAACTGAGCGTGACAAGGCTATAAAGCAAATGAATGATCTGAAAGATAATCAGTACAGGAAATTGTTCTATTATTTTGATGGAATTAATGGCACTCCGGTTTCTCAGTCAATTCATCCAGCCGGTATTGTAGTTTCTCCAGTAACACTTCCAGATAATTATGGAACGTTCTGGAATGACGGAAAACGTATTATGTGCATCAATATGGAAGAAATTCATGATGGAGCCGGTCTTGTTAAATACGATTTACTTGGCCTAAAGAATCTGGAAATTATTCGAAAGTGCTATGAATATGCCGGACTTCCATATCCAAAATCACATCAGATTAACTGGAACGATAAGAAGGTATGGAATGATATTGTTCTTTGTCCTGCTGGCGTATTTCAGTTCGAATCGCCATATGCATATGAAATGCTCAAGAATTACGGCCCACAATGTATCAACGATTTATCAATGATAAATGCGTCACTAAGACCATCTGGGGCTTCATATCGAGATAGGCTACTGGCAGGTGAAACAAATAAAAATCCATCACCACTTATTGATGAATTGCTGAAAGATAATAGAGGATTTCTTATTTTTCAGGAGGATGTAATTGCATTTCTTCAAAAGATATGTGGTTTAAGTGGATCTGAAGCAGATAATGTAAGACGTGCGATTGGTCGTAAGCAAATGGGTCGATTACAAAAAGCACTTCCGAGTATTCTGAAGGGATATTGTAAAATGTCTCCGCAGCCTCAAGATGTCGCAGAGGAAGAAGCTAAGACGTTCCTTAAAATCATTGAAGATTCATCTAATTATATGTTTGGATACAACCATTCAACAGGCTATTCTATGATTGGTTACATGTGTGCATTCTGTAGGTATTATTATCCAGAAGAATTCATTGCTGCATATTTAAACTGTGCAAACAATACAGACGATATTCTGATGGGGACTGAATTGGCGAAGATAAAGAACATTGAGATAAAAAATATCAAGTTCCGAAAATCCGGCGCCGAATATACCGTAGATAAAGCGAATCATGCATTATATAAGGGTATTGCATCAATTAAATTCTGTAATGCTCAAATAGCAGATGATCTTCTTGAGCTAGCAACGAATCGATATAACAATTTTACAGAAGTTCTGGCGGATGTAAATACAAAAACATCTGTGAATTCAAGACAGTTAACGATTCTTATTGGATTAAATTATTTCGAGGAGTTTGGAAAAAATCAGTATTTGATGCAAGTAACGGATCTTTATAATAAATTTGCTACATGCAAAATTATCAGTAAAAAGAAATTGGAAGATCTTGGACTGACTGAGTATCTGATGAAAAAATATGCCGGAAAAGAAACTGCTTCTCAATATAGGGATTTGGATAATACAGGGCTTATAGCTGAGTTATCTAGTCGTTTAGAAAATAAAGCAATGTCTGTCATTGATCAGGTAAAATTCGAAAAGGAATATCTTCAGTATGTTGTATATGTAAATCCAAAAGTAAATCAATGTTTTTACGTCGTGACAGATTATAAAACATTCAAGGAAGTCAGAAAACCATATTGTGTATTACATAATATTAAAACCGGAGAGGATGTAAAAGCAAGAGTAACCAGTATAAAAGTATATCAGGATAATCCATTTGGTGAATTTTCTATTTTGAAAGTTCCACACTTTACAAAGAAAAAGAAGAAAAAATGTGTGAATGGAACATGGCAGGAAACAGACGAACTTGAAAATATACTTGATGAATATGAAGTAATTAAATAGGTGTAAATATGAGTAAAAAAGAAGTGAAATTTAATTGTAAAATCGTAAAGCGTATGTATAATTCAGAGAATTACAAGATTTATGCTACATACGTAGATAAAAAAGAGTTTCCTAATATTAAGCATAATAAATATGATAACGTCACTATTTATGGAGACGTACATAATTTGGTAGTTTCACAGTCGTATGAAGTTACGGCTGTGGAGCAGCTTGATAATAAGTATGGATATGGATACGATATTGTAAATATACGGATGGATAAACCCAAGAATGAGGAAGAAGTCTATATGTTCTTAAGAGAAATTTTAACTGAGAACCAGGCAGGAGTACTTTGGCAGCATTATCCGGATATTATTGATATTATTTTAAGAGGAGAAGCAGATACCGTTGATTTGGATAAATTAAAAGGTATTGGCGAAAAAACGTTTGAAACTATTAAGACAAAAATAATTGAGAATTATTGTATCTATGACTTAGTAGTTGAATTTGGTGGAATTCTTACAATGTCTATGTTGAAAAAACTATACGATGAATTTAAATCAATTCCCAAAATGAAACAGGAATTGAGAAAACGACCATATAAATCATTAACCAAAATATCTGGGGTAGGTTTTATTAAGGCAGATAGTATTCTTTTAGAATTGCAGCGATTGGGTAAAATTGATTTTCCTTTTGAATTAAAATCATCCGCTCAAAGATGTGCTGCTTGTATGGAGTATTATTTGGAGGAGAATCAAAAAGAAGGAAATACAAAAATGGATCTCCGTGATCTTAGAAAACAAATTGTAAAACTTGTTCCGGCTTGTTCTTCACATTATGTTGAGTGTTTAAAAGATTCAGATATTTATTATAATAAAGAAACTTTTGAAGTAGCATTAAAAATCACACATGATACTGAATGTCAAATAGCAGCTTCATTATTCGTAGCAAACTTAAAACCTAAAATATGGGATTTTGATTGGAAAAGTTACCAGACAGCAGGAGAATATTATTTAACTGATGAACAAACCAGTGCATTGGAATGCATATGTAATAATAATATCATGATATTAAATGGCTTTGCAGGATCTGGTAAAAGTGCTACTTCTGCAATGATCATCAAAATGCTAGAGGATAATAGTATCTCATATACCTTGATGGCTCCAACAGGACGCGCTGCAAAAGTATTGAGTGATTATACTGGCAGGCCAGCGGCTACAATTCATCGTGGATTAGGATATATGCCAAAGAATAGATGGGGATATAATAGCGAATACCAATTACCATTTGATGTTGTTCTTGTAGATGAATTTTCAATGACAGATATATTCCTGTTCTTACATTTATGTGAAGCAATTGATTTTAGTAGAACAAAACTTATTGTTGTAGGAGATTCCGCACAGCTTCCATCCGTTGGGCCAGGAAATTTGCTTTATGATATGATTAATTCATTTGTTATACCTACAATAACTTTAAATCAGATTTTTAGATACGCTGAAGGCGGATTGATGAAAGTCGCTACGGATGTTAGAAATATGAAACCATATTTATACGATTTGAATAATGGTATAGCAAAATTTGGGAACGATTATACATTCATTAATGCAAATAATGAACAATCAATAAAATGTGCAATTAGTTTGTACCAAAAACTTCTTACCAAATATTCTTCCGAAGACATTCTTGTTTTATCTGCTTTTAATAAAGGAGATTGTGGCACTATTGTAATTAATAATTCGATTCAAAAAATTGCAAATCCAAATTATGGGTCAGAAAAATGTATCAAATCTGGAGACACGACATATTATGTTAGAGATATAGTTATTCAGATAAAAAACAATTATGAAGCAGAAGTAGATATGGGTGATATGAAGATAGAAAATGCTAATCCTAGAGAATATTCTGTTGATACAACATTTATTCCTAATGGTATGTTAGGAAAGATCGTTGATATTTATGACGAAACTATCCCATATACAAACGAACATAAAACTGGTGCGATTATTGATTTTGACGGTGTTAGAGTAAAATATGAAAAATCAGAAATGTCAATGTTATTATTGGGATATGCAATTTCTATTCATAAAAGCCAGGGAGGAAGTGCTAAAGTGACAATTACACTTACGCCATCTTGTCATGCATACATGATGAATTCTAATTTATTATATGTGGCATTGACACGTACAAAAGAAAAAAGTTTTCATATTGGCGATAAAGATACTGTAAACAGAGCAACTAAAAAGAAGGAGAACTTTAAGAGGAACACTTTCTTATTAGATGTATTAAAGAAAATAAAAATTAAATTAAACAAAAAGGAGAACAAATGAAGTCAGAATTATTTCAGAATGAATTAAAAACGATTCAATCAGACGATATCCGTGATTTTGCAAAAGTTGTCTTGGATGATGCTCCTGACTATTTTTTCAAGGTTGCGGCGAGTTCTACAGGTAAATATCACCCGGCATATGCGCTGGGTGATGGAGGTCTTATGCGGCACACGAAAGCAGTATTAAGAATCTATAATTATATTGTAGGGTTAGAGCAGTATCCATTTGGAGAAAGAGTAATAGATTTAGGTCGAGTCGCATGTTTAGCACATGATATTCAAAAATCCGGGACAGAAGAATATTATAATGAAAAGTTAAAAGATGGGAAAAAAGTATTCACTGTATTTAACCATCCTTTATTGGCAGCAGAATATATTCGTAATTATAAAGGAATGTATTTAGAAGATGATGATCTGGAAGATATTGCCAGACTTATCGAAACGCATATGGGGCAGTGGAATACTGATAAGCGTGAAAATATTATCTTGCCTAAACCCAAAAGCGAAGTAGAGAAGATTGTGCATTTAGCAGATTATCTGGCTTCTAGAAAGGATATTGATATTTCTTTTAAAGAGGATGTTAATGCATATGACTTGCCGGATATTGAAACATATAAATGTCCGTATAAGAAACATAAGGATGAATTACTGGTAGACGTTGCAAAGACAGACCCTGAATATCTGGAATGGTTATCTGAGAATGTTAATATGAGAGAACCTATGAAAACATTTGTAAATGAACTTTTAAAAAACAAAACAAATTAAATTAACTTTTACTATTGACATCATAAGCCTATGGTGCTATTATAATGACACAGGGAAAACAAATTAAATTAACTCAAGGAGACATGTAGACATGAAAGTAACCCTTACAGAAATGCACTCAATTAGAGATGCAATCAGAACAATGTACATGAGCAAAAGAACATGGAATGAAGAGATAGAGCAGCAGCTCAAAGAAATGGTAGATCATTGCACAGATCGTTATGGAAGGCCATTAGATCTGCCAGAGGATGATGAATTAAAAATTAAATTCGACAAAGAAGTAGCAAAACTTCTTAAATGGGGACAAAAGCATATCACAATGCTGCGATTTGAAGATATTTCAGTTGTTGTAGAAGGTCTTCATAGAGGAGCAACTGACGATCTTGATTCCCACGCAAAGAGAATGGATAACAGAATTATTCGTAGCAGTACAAGGCTTGCAGATTACCATGAAGGAGAAGTTTCTGAATGGTACGAAGATAAAATTATCACATGGGATGAAGTATTAAAATATCTTGGTACGAAAATTCCTGGTGAGATTAGTTATTATGGTGATACTTATGTAAGGTCAAATAATGGTTTCATTAAAAAAGGATTAGAAAATAATAAAGATGTAAAACGTGGTTTATATCCACTGGCGATTCCCATGAATTTTACTTTCAAAATAAATATTACTGAATTAGCGCATATTTATGTTGAGAGAGGATCAAAAGATGGTGGCGCTCATGGAACAGCTGCTCCGGAGCTTCAAATCATGATTGAAGATTTAATTAATCAGATTGAGTCTTGGTATCCGGGAATTAATAGAAAATTACTTTTAAAGATTGCGAGCAATAATGTATGAATGTATATTTTGCAAACGGAACTAATATTGTAGTTGGATGCGATAATGAAAAAGATAGTTATTATTTTTGCCAGAAAGATGGTAATGAGTGCTGCAAGAAAGATACTTGCAAAAGATTTCTTGATTCAGATGGCAATATAAGCACAAGACTTTTTAAGATTATGTGTAATGATGAAAATCATCACATCTTATATATACCGGAAAGGAATGAAACAAATAATGCATAAAAAGTTAGTATTTTTATTTATTGGAAGAACCGCTTCTGGTAAATCATCACTTGCAAGATATATATGCGAGACATTAGGACTTCGACAGGTAAAAAGCATTACAACAAGACTGCCGCGCAAAGATGAAATAACAGGATATGAAGATCATTACTTTGTATCTGAATGTGAATTCGATGAAATTAAATTTAAAGAAGGCTTTGTAGCGTATACTGAAATTAATGGAATTAAATATGGAACTACATACGATGAGGTTTTGAACTCAGATATTTATGTAATTGATCCGAACGGAGCAAAGTATTTGAAAGAACATTGCAAAGATGAATTTAAATTTATCGAGATTTATTTTTCTTCACCATTTGAATTAGCAAAAGACAGGTTCCTTAAAAGAGATGGATCAGAAGAAGAATTTTACTCCAGATATAACAGTGAAGATGAACAATTCACTAAATATGAAGAAGCTGAAGGGTATGACCACTTGTTTGTGAATGATATGAGCTTTTCGAAAGCTGCAGAAGCATTATGTGACTTACTTAAGAGTGAAATGGAAAAGGAGAAATCGTTATGACAGTACAGGAATGGCTAGGACATGATAATCAATTAGGCATAGATATTTGGGAAAGAAAATATAGATATAATAATGAGTCATTTGACGAATGGATCACCCGTGTTTCTGGCAAAAACATAGCAATAGCAGAATTAATAAAAGAAAAAAAGTTCTTATTTGGAGGTCGCATTCTTGCTAATAGAGGTCTTGAGAATAAAGGACGTAAAATTAGTCTCAGTAATTGCTATGTAATTGAACCACCGGAAGATAACATTGAAAGTATCTTTGATTGTGCTAAGAAACTGGCACGTACATATAGCTATGGTGGTGGATGTGGAGTTGATATTAGTAAGTTAGCTCCAAAAGGCGCGCGAGTAAATAATGCTGCTAAAGAAACAACCGGTTCTGTATCATTTATGGATCTTTATTCTATGGTTACTGGATTAATTGGACAAAACGGTCGAAGAGGGGCTTTAATGCTCAGTATTTCATGTGAGCATCCAGATTTAGAAGAATTTATTGGTATAAAATCAGATCTCGATAGAGTTACAAAAGCGAATATTTCTATTCGAATTACAGATAAGTTTATGGCTGCTGTAAAGAATAGAACTCCATTTACTCTGTCATTCACAAGATTGGAAACAAAAGAAACGATTACTAAAGAAATAGATGCGTATGCAATGTTTCATAAAATGTGTGAAATGAACTGGGATTATGCTGAACCTGGAATGCTTTTCTGGGACAGAATCAATAATTGGAACTTGCTTAGTTGTGATGATGAGTTCGAATATGCAGGAACAAATCCTTGCGCAGAAGAACCTTTGCCAGCGGGAGGTTCGTGCCTTCTTGGTAGTATCAACCTAGCTGAATTTGCATGTGATACAGGATTTGATTTTGAGAGCTTCAAGCATTGTGTCAAATCGTCTGTTATTGCATTAAATGAAGTATTAGATGAAGGACTTCCACTCCATCCATTAAAAGAACAAAGAGAATCTGTATATGATTGGAGACAGATTGGACTTGGAATCTTTGGTCTTGCCGATTTGCTTATTAAACTGGGAATTAAATATGGTAGTCCAGAAGCCATTGATTTATGTGACATGATTGGACATACTATGGCAGATATGGCGATTAAAACATCTGCTGTGTTAGCAAAAGAATATGGTGTATATCCTAAATATAAACCAGAAGCGGTAGAACAATCAGCGTTTTATAGTAAAAATGCATTAGGAGAAACAAAAGAATTAGTAGAATCATTTGGACTTAGAAACTCTCAGTTACTTACAATTGCACCAACTGGATCTCTTTCAACTATGATTGGTGTATCTGGTGGCATTGAACCTATTTTTGCAAACTACTATACAAGAAAAACAGAGTCTCTTAAAGGTCATGATGAATATTATAAAGTCTACACTCCAATTGTAAAAGAATATATGGATAAACATGAATTAAAAGATGATTCTGAATTACCAGATTACTTTGTAACTGCGCAGACACTGGATTATAAGAACAGAATCTATATGCAAAGTATTTGGCAGTCACACATTGATGCATCTATTAGTTCTACTGTTAATGTTCCAAATGATTTTACAGTTGAACAGGTTGAAGATTTATATATGACAGCGTGGGATGCAGGATTAAAAGGTGTAACTATCTTTAGAGACGGATGTAAACGTGCAGGTATTTTAACGACAACTATTAAAGAGAAAGATACAAAGCCAGCTGATGTCAAACCTCATACTTTAGAAAGAGGAATGATTATTAAAGCAGATGATAATTGCATTGGCAAGAAAAGGACACTTACAACTGGATGTGGAACATTACATTGTGAAGCATTTTTTGATCCAGAAACCGGACAGCTTCTTGAAACATATTTCAGTAAAGGATCTTCCGGTGGTTGCCAGAATTTTATGATTGGCTTATCCAGAGCTATTTCACTTGCTGCTAGAGGCGGAATTGATATTTATTCTATTGTCGATCAGCTTGCATCATCTGGAACTTGCCCGTCATATGCAGTGCGAAGAGCAACAAAACATGACACATCAAAAGGAAGCAGTTGTCCAGTTGCAATCGGAAATGCATTAATAGATATGTACAATGAAATGCAAAATGATCTATTTGATGATGGAGATGGTGATGAATTTATAGAAAGTACTAATAAACAGATAAATAAAGCTAAGTGTCCTCAATGTGGAGGAGAGTTAATTTTTGAAGGTGGATGTAACACATGTAAATCATGTGGATGGAGTAAATGTGATTGATAAGCTATTAAAGCTTTGATATAAAAATTTAATTAAACAAAATACGGAGAAAAAGGAGAACTAAAAACATGGCAGAAATTACAATGAAATCAACAAAAGCAGAAATTATGGAAGCGTATAAGGCAGCGGTGGAGAAACTTGATACAAGAGACCGAATGATTGATGATCCTGCAAAAGAAGCAGCAGCAAAACTGAAAACAGAAGTAATCAAATCTGCAGATGCAACAGCAAAAGAGGATATCTTTAATCCAGAGATTATCAAGAAATACAATGATCTTACAGAAGCTATTGAAATTAAACAGCTTGAGTTAGATGAATTATATGGCATTGAGACAAAAGCAAATGCTATGGCAGCTATGATCAATGCTTATAAAGAGAAAAATGAAGAGTTAAAAGAGGCTCAGGCAGCGAAAGAAGCAGAGATTGAAGCTGAATTGGGTGAGAAAAAAGATACACTGAAAGCTGAAATTGAGGCACTGAAGCAGCAGAAACAGGAAATTATTTGTTCTATCAATGCAGAAGCTAAAGCAAGAGAAAATGAAATTAAATTAACTCGTAGTCGTGAGGAAGATGAATATACTTATAATCTGAAACGCAGTCGTAAAGCCGAAAATGATAAATGGGAAGATGAGAAAGCTGCTAGAGAAAAGATTTTGGAACTTAGAGAAACAGCGGCTCTTGAGAAAGAAACAGAACTGAATGCAAAAGCTGATCATGTAAAGGAATTAGAAGCAAAAGTAGAAGAGATTCCGACATTGATTGCGGCAGCAACAGAGGAAGGTATTAAAAAAGGTAAAGCCGATGCTGATAAATCAAATGCGTTTGAGGTCAGAGCACTTAAGAAAGATGCTGAATATCAGAAACAGCTTCTGGAAGATAAAAATGAAAGACTTGCAGAGGATCTGGCTAATGCGAGAGCAGAAAAAGTTGAATTACAGCAGAAACTTGACGATGCATATGCTCAGATGAGAGAACTTGCTGCTAAGACTGTAGAATCTACCGGTGGAGTTAAAATTCTGAACGGTCAGACTCAGCAGAATAATAAATGATAATTTAATTATACGGTATGCGTAAGAAAACGCATACCGTAGTAAGGAGAATTATATGAATCCGGTATTTATATTTTTAGTATTAGTTGGAGCTGTAGTTTTATGGTTTCTATTATCTGCACTGTTTTATCCATTTGGGAGATTCTTACATAGAATCTGGAAAGATGCAGCAGATGAAATAAATAGAGAAGAAAATAAAGAAAAAGATAAGGAGAATGAGTAATGAGAAAAGGATTTTTAGGTGGGGTTGGATTAGCAGTAATAATTGTAGCAGGATTAATTTGTGTAGCAAAGTGTACGGTAAGAGTTCCTGCTGGTTATGTAGCTGTAGAATACAAGATGAACGGCGGAATTTCAAATGATACTCTTCCACAGGGATGGCATTTGATTTCACCTACAGTAAAAACATCACTGTATTCAATTGGTATTGAACAGTCTTATCTGACTTCAGAAGATAAAGGTGATTCACCAAAAGATGAGAGTTTTAAAACACCTACTGCTGATGGAAAACAGCTTCTTGTTGATTTGGAATTCTCTTATAAGTTCGATCAGGATCAAGTTGCTGATGTATTTACAAGATTTAAAGGTCAGTCCGGTGAAAGTGTAAAAAATACTTTCATTAAACCAAAGATGAAAGCGTGGACACAGGAAGTAACTGCTAAATATCCGGTAACAGATGTATTTGGTGATAAACGCCAGGAACTGAATGAAGCACTTGACAAATACTTGAAAAAGAAATTTGAGCCATATGGAATTATCATTGATACTGTAAACTTTACTTCGATTTCAACCGATGATGAAACTCAGGCAGCTATTCAGAAGAAAGTAAATGCACAGCAGGAACTGGAACTTGCAAATATTGAAGCTAAGACTGCAAAGGTACAGGCAGATAAAGATAAAGAAGTTGCTCTTATTGCAGCAGAACAGGATAAAGAAAAGGCCGCTATTGAGGCTGAACAGGCGAAGATCACTGCTGAAGGTAAAGCGGAAGCAACAAGAATTAAAGCGGATGCTGAAGCAGAAGCAAATAAGAAAATTGCTGAGTCTCTTACTCCAGAGCTTATTGAGAAACAGAAAATTGATAAATGGAATGGTGATGTGCCGAAGGTGCAAGGTGGAAATGCAGCAACAATTGTTGACGCAGGAGACTTAACATCAGGAACGGCAACTGTAAAAGGAGAATAATATGACGGGAATTTTACTTATTATTGTGTCATTATTGGCATTAGCTTTAAGTTGGATCGTAACATGTGTAATTATAAAATTGATCACATTATGTTTCGGGGTCGCTTTCAGCTGGTTGATTGCTACAGGAATTTGGCTTGTATTCTTATTACTTAAATCAGTATTTGGGAAATAAGCAGATATGGTTAAGTTTAAAACGTATGAAGGTTATTTATTAAATATAATTAAATCAGAAGAGGAGAATGAACAAATGGCAAAATTAACAGGGTATTATGCAGTAGCAGTAATTGAAGAAGTAACTTGTTGTTGTAAAAAAGACTATTATTATGCAGTTTTTGATGACGGTAATACATATAAGGCCGGGGACCAGGTTTTAGTAAGTGGTTGTAATAAGGATGTTCTGACAATTAAAGAAATTTTAACAGTACCGGAAGCAGAAGTAAAATATAATAAAAATATTACTGCTGAAATTATCTGTAGAGTTGATACATCTGCATATGACCAGCGTGTTGAAAATAGAAAGAAAGCTGAGAAGCTTAAAAAAGATATGGATGCCGTTATCAAACAGATGGATGTAACAAAGAAATATGAAATGTATGCGACTGAGAATCCAGAACTGGCGGCCTTGCTTGATCAGTATAAGGAGTTAACGAAATAATGATTAAAACGATATTAAAAAATATTGTGTGTTTCATTATCAGTGGGATATGTATGAGCATTGTTCTGAATAATGTTGTTCCGGGTGGTTATTGGCCTTCTGCAATATCATTATTTATTTTAAGTGTTAACTACTTCATTTGGGGGTCACGCCAATAATCTGGGTAACCGGAGATACGCATGGGGATTGGATCCATAGAGTTAATGTGGATTCTTTTCCCGAACAGCGTGAGATGTCGAAGGACGATTATGTGATAATTCTTGGAGATTTTGGGATATGGAGAGATTCACCGCAGCAAAGGTGGTATCTGAATTGGCTTGAAGAGAAGCATTTCACAACACTCTTTATTGACGGAAATCATGAGAATTACGATATATTAGATTCTTATCCGGTAGAAGAATGGCATGGTGGTAAGGTGCATTTTATTAAACCATCGATAATTCATCTTATGAGAGGACAGGTATTTGATATAGACGGATTAAAATTCTTTACCTTTGGAGGGGCTGCCAGTCATGATATTTCAGATGGAGTATTAGAGATTGACGATCCAAGAGTAAAGGAATGGAGAGATGATCCAGATAAAATGTACCGAATCAATCATATTTCATGGTGGGAACGAGAAATGCCAAATCAAGAAGAGATGGATGAGGGTATAAAGAATCTGGCAGAACATAATAATAAGGTAGATTTTATCTTAACACATTGTACAGCTTCTTCTACAGCAGCATTATTATCACATGGACTATATAAGCCGGATAAGTTAACAAATTATCTGGAAGAAATAAGGCGCAATGTTGATTATAAGCGTTGGTTGTGTGGGCATTACCACGACAATAAAGCAATAACAATAAAAGATATAGTTATATATGAACAGATTGTGAGGATCGCATAATGGTAGATATATCAGAACTTACAGAAAGTGTTAAGGGTTACATTGAAGGATTGCAAGCTGTATTACAAAGAAAATATCAAATTTCAGAAGAAAAGGCTTTAAATATGATTACTTCTTCTTATATTATGGATTCTCTTATAGATTACCCAGAAGAGACGTTACATGATGACATTGAAGCACATGCAGATAATATATATGAAGACCAAGTATCAAAAACAGAACGGTTATTGTTAGAGGCCGGGTACGAGGGAACGATATTTTTTACAAATCCATCTTATGAAGATGCGTTTCTTGGTATTTCTTCTGATGATAGAGCAATATATGATTACGAAAAAATGGTTGAATCTTTAGTTAATCATGAGGATATGACAGAAGATGAGGCTAGAGAATTTATAGATTACAATGCGACGTTCTATATTGAAGGTGGACCAATTATTTTGTATAGACTGGAGGAATAGTAATGCCGGAACGTAACAGAGGATATTTGAGAGAACAAAGGTTAAAAAGTATTAAAAAGAGACGCAGATTAATTAAGGGCCAAAAATATTCCGGAAGATATCTTGGAGAATGGATTGATGAACCTGAATTTAAATCTGGTGTATTAGCAAAAGGTCATAATGGTTTGCTTGGTCGAGGTGGCACTGCAGTAAAAACTAATACTCGTAAAGGACATGCTTCATATCGACATAAAGGTGCTTATGGTCCGGCAGACAACTATTCAAAACATGATAAGCAGCAAGTTGAAGATGGATCACAGCAAATTAAAGAATGGGAGAACAGAGATGGAAAAAGAGAAAAAGAAAGTCTTGATTGTGATTGATGTACAGAATGATTTTGTAACCGGTTCACTTGGTACACCGGAAGCTCAGGCTATTATTCCGAATGTAAAAGAGAAATTTGATGAATATAAGAATAATGGGGATTATGTAATTCTTACAAAGGATACTCATCATTCAGATTACGCAGATACTTCAGAGGGCAGAAAACTTCCTGAACATTGTATGTATGGTACTAAAGGTTGGGAAATTGTTGATGAACTTGATTATAAAAATCTCGATAGTTTTATGGTATGTTGTAAATCTACTTTTGGATTTGATGACTGGGATTGGGAAGAAACATTTGGTATCGCATATGATTCTTCTTTATTAGATATTGAAATTATTGGCATATGCACAGATATCTGTGTTATTACAAACGCTCTTTTGATTAAAACTTATTATCCAGAGGCAAAAATCACAGTTGATGCATCATGCTGCGCAGGATCAACACCGGAAAAGCATAAAGCGGCTCTTGATGTAATGGAAAGCTGCCAGATTAATGTAATCAATAGAAATTAAATTAAACAATGGAGGGAATTAAAATGATGAATAATTTTATGAATGGAATGTTTGGAAAAATTGGTAGTGGAATGTGTAAGTTATCTATGAGTGGTAATATCGCAGTAAAAACCTCTAATGGATATAAGAGTTACAATGTTAAATCCGGTAAGCTCACAAACTGTGGAAATTTTGTATTCCCAGGAGTAGATGAAAACTTTTTCTTCGTCATTCCAACAAATAAGGTGGCTAAAGGAGACATCATCCTTGTAAATGGCAAACCTAAGTGCGTCATCGAAGCAGATAAAACAAAGATCACTGTAATCAATTATGAAGATTCTACAGTTGAAACAATTCTGCCGGAGCGCCATGTATTTATGGGCAATACTTATTTCTATGGGAAAATTGTATCTATGTTCGGAAGTAATCTTGGAAAAGATAAGAATAGTGCAAATAAAATCTTTAAATATATGATGATGTCCCAGATGATGAATGGAGCGGCCGGTACCGGAACTGGAACAGACAGTAATCCAATGAGTGCTATGATGCCATTTATGATGATGAATGGTGGTATTGGTGATGTATTTGACGGTATGTTTGATTTTAGCATGGATGATACAGACACAGAAGATAGTGAAGATGATTTAGAGGAGGATGAATAATTATGGGAAGCGGAAGTTGGGATACTAGAAGTTTTGTAAGTTATTCAACATCAAAAGGATATGGCACTGATTCACGAGGAGTAGTTACAGGAAGTTATTCTAATCAGGAAATGTTTAAAGCAAAAAATATTGATGCAGCACTCGATCCTAAAGGTGTTATTAGAGAATGTTGTGATAATGAAGAGCATCCGAATACTTTACCAGTCATTTTAGCTTTGGATGTCACAGGATCTATGGGACAGACCGCAGTAGAAATTGCAAAAAGACTTAATGAAATCATGACAAAATTATATGGTCAGATTAAAGATGTAGAATTTATGATTATGGGTATTGGTGATTTAGCATATGATAATTATCCAATTCAGGCATCACAGTTTGAATCCGATATTAGAATTGCGGAGCAGCTTGATAAAATCTATTTTGAATTTGGCGGCGGAGGTAATTGTTTCGAGTCATATACTGCTGCTTGGTATTTTGGATCTCGTCATACAAAACTTGATTGTTGGAATAGGGGTAAAAAAGGCGTAATTATCACAATTGGGGACGAACGTCTTAATCCGTACTTACCAGTATCAGGACGACGCTCTGGATTAGGAATTACAACTGGCGATACGCTTCAGGCCGATGTAGAAACTAAAGATTTATATATGGAAACATCTGAGAAATTTGATATTTATCACATTAATGTAAATCATCGTGATGGATATGACCAGAGAGGAATAGTTGAGTCTTTTTCAGAGTATCTTGATGATAATCATTTTAGGACCATTAATCGTCTTGATGATATTGCAGATGAAATTGTAAAGATTGTAGTTGCGGCTGCAGAAAATAATGAACCTGTAGTAGTCTCATCCACTGTAATTTCTGCAGAGACAGATGAATCAGGAGCTATTGTTTGGTAAGGAGAATAACTTATGAAAGATATAAAAATTGTCATCGGAGCAAACTTTGGTGACGAGGGCAAGGGTAAATTAACAGATTATTATACTAAAAATGCAGATAACTGTATCGTTGTGTGTTCAAATGGCGGTGCTCAAAGAGGACACACAGTATTAAAATCAGACGGAACCCGGCATGTCTTTCATCATTTCGGCTCTGGAACATTAAACGGAGCAGATACTTATTTACCGGAGGATTTTATTTTAAATCCTCTGGTATTTAGGGAAGAATGGGAAGAGTTGAAGAAATTAGGATGGGAACCTTATGTGTACGTTCATGAACAATGTATGATTACGAATCCTCTTGATATGATGGCAAATCAAATTATTGAGCGAAGTCGCGGTAATAATAAACACGGAAGCTGTGGAATGGGTATTTATAATACAATTCAACGCTATAAAAAACATATTACTTCATATTCATCGTCATGGTCATATTATATGAATATGTTCAAGCGCATGGGAATTACGTTATCTGAGCAGGAAGAAGAATTATTTAATCATTTCAAAAATCCTGGGCTTCAAGACCATTACAATGAAGATTTTGATTTTATGATGTCGCACATACATGTCGTGAATGATGATCAATTACTTGATGGATACGATATCATAGTATTTGAAAATGGGCAGGGGCTTCTTTTAGATCAAAATAATACTGAATATTACCCACATCTTACTCCATCCAACACTGGTATTAAAAATCCTGCAAGAATTATAAAGTCTGTAAATTGGACTGATGAGATTAATATAGAAGCTTGTTATGTGACACGTACATATATGACTAGACATGGAGCCGGTGCGTTCCCAACTGAATGTAATAAGGAAGAGATTAATCCAGACATAAAAGATTTAACCAATGTTCCAAATCCGCATCAGGATACTTTGAGATATGGGAAGTTAAATGTTGAAGAACTATATGAAAGATGTCAAGCAGACATAAAAACCTCTGGAATCCCATGTCGAAAGACATTGGCTATGACTCATATGAATGAATATTGCGAGTCTAATATATCTCTTTATGAAATACATAAAATATTCAAAGATAACTGGAAATTAAAATTGTTTGAACGTGAGGAGAACTAAATGATTAAATTAAACGACGTAGAAATCAAACTTGATAAATATCCGGATGGGACATTCTTATTTAAGAATCTCCCACCCATCGGAGGATGGCGCAGAGATAATATTGAATGGTTCTTTGAATCAATGGAAGAGTTAACAGCAGTTGAATATATTACTAGATATTGTTGGGATCATAGAGTAGTGCCTAATTTATATATGCCTTATATCCCAGATGCACGTATGGACCGAGTTAAGCATAAGAACGAATTATTTACTTTAAAATATTTTGCTCAGACTATTAATTCATTACATTTTGGAAAAGTAGAAGTTTTAGATCCGCATTCTGATGTATCTGCCGCATTATTTAATAAAGTACATGTAGAATCCCCGAATCGAATGATTGAGGATGCTGTTAAGAAGATTGCGAGTAATAACCTTATGATGTTTTATCCGGATGCGGGATCCATGAAGCGATATTCTTCAGCAGTACATCTTCCATATGCTTTCGGTATTAAGAATAGAGATTGGGAGACCGGAGAGATTAAAGGTTTAGATTTATCTGGTGAAATTGATCAATTACCAGGTAAAGACATTCTTATTGTAGATGACATTTGCAGCAGAGGTGGTACTTTTTATTATAGTGCTAAAAAGCTGAAAGAGGCCGGTGTAGGTAAGATTTATCTTTATATTACTCATTGTGAGAATACTATTTATGAAGGAGAACTTCTGAAAAATAATGGATTGATTGAGAAGATTTATACGACAGATACGATTCTGACAAATCTGGAAAGTCCTAAGATTGAATTGGTTGAGAGGTTTAGATAATGAATATTGGATATAAAATATTTATCTTATTTACAATGATTTTCTGCCACATTGTAGATGATTATTATTTACAAGGATGGCTAGCATCTGCTAAACAAAAATCATGGTGGGAAAAGAATTCACCAGGAAAATTATATAAATATGATTATTTAGCAGCGTTGTTTATGCATAGCTTTAGTTGGTCATTTATGATTATGTTACCACCAACAATTGTGCTTATGATTATTGGCGGTAAATGGAATCCTTTATTATTGGTTATGAATTTATTGATACATATGTTAGTAGATGATATGAAAGCCAATAAAAAGAAAATTAATTTAATTCAAGATCAGATAACTCATATGTTTCAGATTGCTTTTACTTGGGGCTGTTTGATAGGAAAGTTATAAGGGAGATAAAAATATGAAACCGATTATTAGTCCTTGGTTGATTTATTTTGCTAGTAGAGCAGATAATTTAACAACATTTTTTGGAATTATCGCAGGAATATGCGGAGTTATTGCTATGTGTGCTTTATTTGCTGGATTAACCGGATATAACGAACCATTTAAGTTTAGAAAAACTATTAGCAAATTAATTATCGGATGTGTTGTAATGACTATCATTACAATCATGACACCTAATACAGAAACAATATATACGATGGCAGTTGTAAATGAAATCACACCAGATAATATTCAAACAATTGGCAAAACTGGTAAAGATGTAGTGGATTATATTATAGATCAGATTGATAAAGTTGTAAACGACAAAGAGGAGAATAAAAAATAATGAATACGATGGCAATTTTGCTCTCAGACACATATAAACAGATACATAATAAAATCTATCCGAAAGGACTGACAAAATTAGTATCTTACTGGACTCCACGAAGATCAATGCTCAAGAATCAGAACAAAATGGTTTTCTTTGGTCTACAGGCATTTATTGAAGAATATTTGATTGATTATTTCAATAAAAACTTTTTTGAATTAACAGTAGCAGAAGTTGAGCATACATACAAATATAGTATGGATATACAGTTGGGAAACAGTTATGACCTGGAGCCGATTATAAAACTTCATAAATTAGGATATCTTCCAATTCAGATATGTGCTATCCCGGAGGGAACATTAGTACCAATGGGCATCCCATGCATCGAAATTACAAACACACATCCAGATTTTGCTTGGGTAGTACAGTGGATAGAATGTATCCTGCAGGTTGAACTCTGGAAACCATGTGCTCATGCAACAATTGGTCATATGTATAGAGAACTTGCAAATGACTACTATAAAATGACTTGTGATGACCTTTTAAGACCTGAAATGGCCTGCTCAGACTTTGGTATGAGAGGAATGTCATGTATGGAAGAGGCAGTAAGATGTTCATCTGCTTGGTTATTATCATTTGATAAGACAAGCACAATTCCTGCTATTGATTATATAGATACATATTATGATGCTTGCTGTTGGACTGAAAGAATCGGAATTGGTGCTGTATCAACAGAACATTCAGTTATGGCTTCAAATTATGCAGTAGACGGTGATGAAATCACATTTGTAAAAAGACTACTTACGGAACTATATCCTAATGCATCTTTTAGTATGGTATCTGACACTTATGATTACTGGAACATGATTGATAATATTCTTCCGGCTTGTAAAAAAGAAATCATGCAGCATAATGGCAAACTTCTGGTCCGTCCAGATTCCGGAGATATGGTAGAAATTGCTGTAGAGACAATTGAAAAGCTTTGGAATACATTCGGCGGAACAGTAAATAGCAAAGGATATAAAGTACTTGATTCTCACATTGGAATTATCTATGGAGACGGATGTACTCTTAATAATGTAAAGCAGGTATGGGAAGAACTGAAGAAAAAAGGATTTGCTGCAAACAATATCGTATTCGGAGTCGGAGCATTTTGCTTCTCAGCAGTTATAGAACCTGATGGATACATGGTTGTTGTAACTAGAGATATGTTTGGCATTGCTATGAAAGCTACATATGGAATCGTCAACGGTGAACCAATTATGATTTATAAAGATCCCAAAACCGATACGAGTCATTTGAAAAAATCTCATAAAGGGTGTTGTTGTATATATTACGATGACAATGGAGAATTACAGTGTGAAGACGGGTATAATGATGTATTTCGTGACGGAGCGTTAAGTACCGTATTTGTAGATGGGAAAGCTTGCAATAAAGAAACATTTGAAGACATTAGAGAAAGATTAAACGGAGGAAACAAAGATGAGTAAAATTACAGATTATTTATTAAAAGATGATGTAATTGTAGTAATGGATGTGGACGGTGTGCTTGCTCCATATGAATTTTCAGAACTGAGTCACAGTATGACTGATGATGAATGGGATAGACTTGTAGCTTCCGGTGAGAATCCGTATAAAGATGTACGTCCGATTAAATTAATGCAAGAGTTTATTCAGAAGAAAGGTATTGATAAAGTATATACCTGTTCAAAGAGTCCTTTCAGTGAGATCCCCGGCAAAAGAGCTTTTATCAAAGATAATTACGGCCTTCCGGATGATAATATCTATTTTACTTTAGAAAAGACAGAAAAACTTACTGTGCTTCAGACGCTGCAACAAAAGCTTGGGCTTAAGCCGTCTCAGATTGCAATTGTAGAGGATACAGTAAAAACTTTGGATTATATTCGTGCACATAGTGATTTTGTAACTGTACACGTTTCATCATTTATGGAGTAAAGAGGAGTAAAGAGAATGAATTTACAAAGTATTAGTAGATATATAAGTCTTATATTAAGACATAAGCCTGAAGTTATTGGTATTACTATAGATGAACATGGTTGGGCGAATGTAGAAGAACTGATTCAGGGTATCGCTAAAAACAATCCCGGATTCAACAAAGAAAATTTTTAGAGGAAATTGTACGGACTGACAATAAGCAGCGATATTCTTTCAATGATGACAAGACATTGATCAGAGCGAATCAGGGACATTCAATTCCGGTAGATGTAGAACTGGAAGAGAAAGAGCCACCTAAAATTCTTTATCATGGAACTGGCGAGAAATATATAGCGTCTATTGATCAGAATGGACTGATTCCTAAAAGTCGTTTATATGTTCATTTGTCAAAAGATGTTGAAACCGCCAAAGCTGTCGGCAAGAGACATGGTAAAGAAGTTGTTTATTCTATCAATAGTGAACAGATGTACAAAGATGGATACAAATTTTACTTATCTAAAAATGGAGTTTGGCTGACTAAAAGGGTTCCAGTGAAATATTTAATGAAGGAGGTATAAAAATGAGTAGTACATATTTTACGGATTCAGTTTCAGATCTTTGTCAGGGGATTGTTGATAAAGCAGATACTTATGAAAAACGAATTAAATACTTAGAAGAAGAAAACAAGAAGCTCAAAGATGAGCATTATAAAGATTCTGAAATGCAGAGAATGGAAGCAGAACTGAAAAAAGCGAAAGAGGATCTGTATAGAGGATTTCCAATTTCAGAAAAAGAACAAGAGAAAATCAGAGAGTGGGAATTAAAACATGATGCTGAGAAACATGGTTTGAAAACTATGGAACAGAGAGCAATGGGACATGGTTGCATAGGCGGCTCTCTTACATGGTGCTTTACACCAACATCAATCGGAACTATTGGAGAAGTGATTTGCTCCTGTGGCGAGAAGTTTACATTTCAGGATTTATAGGAAAAGATTTATGATTAAAATTATTGAAGGTAATATCGTTAATGCAAAGACAGATTTTATAATTCATCAGGTTAACTGCCAAGGAGAAATGAACACTGGAGTCGCTAAAGCATTAAGAGATTATGATGAAGGCATTTATAAACACTATAGAAAGTTTTGTGAGTTTTGTAAGTTCGAGTCGGAAGAACTACTCGGAACGTGTGATGCATATTTATTGAAAGATAGAGGTCAAATTGTATTGTCTTTATTCGCACAAAATAAATATGGATATGATGGTAAACAGTATACAGATCTTGAAGCTTTTAGATATGGTTTAAGATATATTTCGCAACATTTTGGAGTATGGCGTGAAAAAAATGGACTAGAAGGAAAAGATCTTTGTAGAACCTCAGTAGCACTTCCGTATAAGATTGGTTGTGTAAGAGGGGGAGCAGACTGGGAAGTGGTTTATAAAATCATTGAAGAGGAACTTAAAGATTATGATGTGGAATTATGGAGGCTGGATGAATGAACAGAAAAGATAATACATTAGAAGGAATAGGTGCGTTTACAGTAATCATCCTTGCGATTTTCACTCTTGTTATTAGTCCGGCATTATCATTTATGTTTGCTTACATAGGTGGATGTATACTGAAATTTTTTGTAGGAGACGCATTGGTTAATGGACTAAATATCATATTTAATACAACTAGATTTACGAAACCAATGATCCCTGTTATTTGTGCAACAATTGCAACAATTGGTAAATATTTTAAAACAACAGTCGATATGTCAAGACATAAAGGACAGTAGGAGTTTTATATGAGAGAATATCATATTTATATGCAAAGAACAAAAGTAGTTGAATATCATTGCGAATGGGCCAAATATAAATGGTTACCATGGGAATATCTCGGATATCTAACAGGTACTAAAGAAGTGTATACATATTTCGAAACAAAATACGATAAACAATTTTATAATAAGTTTAATTATTTTGAAGATGAATACATGCACGGTAGATGTTACTTTACGACAACAAAAGAATATCACAGATATTTGATTATGGATGATTATGGTAATGTACGAGACTTTCATCAGCTTACTAAGAAATATAAGAAGAAATATTATCGTACATATCATAAACATCATGGATGGAATATTCATCGGGCTTCAACAGAGCCGGATCAGCGTAAAAGTATTACACCAGAAGAGATTGTAGAGGTAAGAAATGAATATGGTATTACTCTCAAGCCTATAAAACCAAAAAGAAAAATAGATTCATGGGATTATGAGAAAGGATCCAAAGTGTCTGGTTGGAAGATGCAGAGTAAGAGAAGAAAACAGTGGAAAGCAATGGAGGGTATTTAAGATGATTAATAGTTTTACTGGAGATTATTACTTTTTAAGTAACTTTTATATGGCACCGGTAAGTTACAACGGATGGGACTATACAAATAATGAAGCAGCTTTTCAAGCGCAGAAAACAAAGAATCGTAGACTAAAATTCCAGTTATTTTCTAAAGCTAGCCCATCAGAGGCAAAGGCAACAGGTAGAAAGATTGATCTGAGATCAGATTGGGAAGAAGTAAAAGATAAAGTAATGTATGAAATCGTACTGGCTAAATTCACTCAGAATCCAGACCTTAAGGAAAAGTTACTTGCTACAGGTAATGAACATTTGGAAGAAGGAAATACATGGGGAGATACAACTTGGGGAACTGTTAATGGTATTGGAGAAAACAGGCTTGGTAGAATTCTTATGAAAGTAAGAAAGAAACTGCAGGAGGAATCAAAGTGAAAAAGGCAGCTACTATATTAATTCTTCTGCTTATCAGTGTATTTATGTTGACTGGATGCGCTAAATGTATTGATAAGAAAGAAGAAAGTGTAAAAGTCAAAATTGTTAATGAATACTATAAGCCGAAAGAAGTTCATTTTACAGGTATGATTAATCATGTTCCACAATTTCGGACAGATTATGCCGAGTATGAAATTACGGTAGACTATAACGGAGTGGAATATTCACTTAGTGATGAAAGTACATATCGTAAATATCATGGAAGAATAGGACAAACAGTGTCTGCCGTATTGATTACAAAGACATATGATAATGGCAATGTTAAACAATATATTAATTGTTTAGGAGGATTATAAGATGAAATATTACAATGGATATTTTAAAGAACTCAAGAATGAAATTGTACAGTGGATCAGAGACTGGTTCGATCAGAATGGTCCCGGATGCAATGCAATTGTAGGAATCTCTGGCGGAAAAGATTCTTCTGTAGTAGCAGCACTTTGTGTAGAAGCTCTTGGAAAAGATCGTGTAATTGGTGTACTGATGCCACAGGGTCAGCAGAAAGATATTTATGCTGCGTACAAACTTTGTGAATTTCTTAATATTAAGTCTTACGAGATTAATATTGGAGATACGGTTCGAAGTGTACTGGCAAGGCTCGAAAGCTCAGGAATCGAGATCAGTGAACAGACAAAAATAAATCTTCCGGCACGTATTAGAATGTCTACATTATATGCTGTCTCTCAGTCTTGTAATGGAAGAGTAGCAAATACATGTAATCTTTCAGAATCATATGTCGGTTATGAAACCAGGTATGGTGATTCGGCAGGTGATTTTAGTCCGTTAGGAAAATTAACTGTATATGAAGTTAAAAAACTTGGATATGAATTATTGCTTCCTACAGAACTTATTGAAAAGATCCCGATAGATGGCTTGTGTGAAAAGACAGATGAGGACAATTTAGGATTCCCATATGAAGTTCTGGACAGATATCTTCGTACAGGAGAGATTGACGATCTGGATGTAAAAGCTAAGATTGATTTAATGCACAAACGATGTCTTTTTAAATCAGAGAAGATCCCGGTATTTAATCCTGGATTAAAAGTGGAGGTAGCATAATGGATGACGTAGTATTTACATCATTCTTTTTAATCGAAATTTATTTCACAATTGTTTTAGTGGTTAATTGCGCGATAGATGAATTATTACCAATAGGAGAATATAAAACGTGGCTCCAAAATAAAAACTGGTTTGGGAAAATATATACTGCTATCGTAATTATATTTACTATTCCTGCAGCAATTATTATATATATCGTTCTTTTCATTGTGTTCTTAATACCATTTATTCATATGCTTGGAATTAAAAAGGAGAAGAAATAATATGAAACCATATGATGTTGGGCTTGTTTGTGGACGTTTTCAAACATTCCATAAAGGCCATGAAAAACTTATTGATACTGGGTTATTACTTTGTGATCGAATGCTTATTCTCGTCGGTAGCGCTCAAGAATGCGGGACAGAACGTAATCCTTTGAATGTCAATACTAGAATCAAGATGATACGTGAAGTGTATGGTGATAATCCGAATATTATGATTTATGCATTATCAGACCTTACTGATGAAAATGATATCACACCAGATTGGGGTAGATATCTTCTTCAAAATGCAGATCGATATATTTATAAAAATCCAGATGTAATGATTTATGGTAATGATGATAGCCGGAGTGGATGGTTCGACAAGAAAGATTTAAAGAACACCACTGAATTAATCATTAATCGTGAAGAATTACCCATCTCTGGAACCATGTTGAGAGCACTTATGATACAGGATAAACGGCGAGAATGGATGACTTTTGTTAATCCTAAACTACATAAAATGTATGATGAAATTCGTAGTGAACTTATGGAAAGCATAAAGGAGAATTAAAATTATGATAAAAACATTAAAGGAATTATATTAAATTAATGGAGGAAGCAGATATGAAACCAGGAAGGCCGCAACAATTACCTTACGTATCACCACCAGATAAAAAAACGTCTCAGGAAAAATCTGGTAGTAACATTGTTGTTGAATGGATGTCTGAAATAAAAGAGCTTGCGAAAAATGGATATGAGATATCTAGCGTAAATGCCTGTATGAAGGATGAAAAATTTCAAAGAATTATTGGTATCTGTGATGCAGTAATTATGGTATTGAAGGAGAATTAGGATATGGAATTTGCAAAAGCAGCAGCATGGATTTCAACTGCATTAGCAGTAATTGTAGGCATTGAAGTCACGCATTCAGCATGGTGCTTATGGGCGTTTTTGTTACCATTAATGACATATTAAATAAATATGAGGAATAGAGGATGATTAAACCAGCACAATTATATAAAGAAGAAATAAAAAAGAAATATATAGAGACTTGGTATAACGAAGAATACATGTATTATTCTGGTTGGTCTGGAGTTGAAGAACCAGATATTCCAAACAACAATTATGATTCTCATCATTTTGTTTCTGTTGACAATAACGACAATATATTAGGATATATTTCATATTCTGTTAGCTTTGTAACAATGAGCGCTGATCGTTTTGGTGCAATTAGTTTTGATAAAGGTAATGTATTATTTGCTAAAGATTTATATCAAATCATATGTGACATCTTTGAGAAATACCATTTGAATAGACTTTGTTGGAGCTGTATAGCAGACAATCCGGCTATTCGTGGGTACAGAAACTTTATTAAGGAGCATGGCGGCAGAGAGTGTGCTTATCATAAACAAATATGTAAATTAATGGATGGAAAGTTGCATGATGATGTGGAGTTTGAAATTTTAGCAGAGGAGTTTAAAAGATAAACATGAATAATATTTATTTGGTTATGAGAGGAAAAAGAAGAGGTTTTAAATGGCAAAATATCTAATGAAATATAAAGGTACTTACAGACTAAAAGCTGCGATAGATCAAAGTACCAATGATTATCCCAGAGATGATTCTGGAGGAATAGATTCAAGTTTTGATGATATTTATATTAAGTGTTATGGTGGTGCTCAAATATATCATTATGGTTTTTCTACTCTTGTAGCTTATATCCCATCTATAGGAAGAGGACACAATATTTTAAAAGCTATAGCTAATGATATTGGGTTACCGGAATATGAAACTTATGAAGAATTATATAAGGCACTTGAAGATGAAGGAACTGTACGAAGTATCATGGAAAACGACAAAGAAATAGAGTTTAAGTTCCATGCTCGTAAGTTAGAATACATAGCACTTTTTCTTAAACCTGCGATTGCAGGAGCTGATATTAGTCCTTTCTCGACTAAGAACTTACCCAAATGTGATTACCCTATTCCTGAGGAAGATTTAGCAGAATACAACGCTATTTTGGATTCTATGGACAGTAAGGATTACTTGTTAGTCTCTAGGGTAACCGATGCTTTTTTGACCAATAAACTTCAAAAAAGTAAGCAGTATAGGACAATTGATTTGAAAAAAGATATGAAGAAAAAATGTTTAAAAACTAAAGAATATATCCATTCATTAGGCGAATGGAATGAATATATTGAATATTTAAAAAAGGAGATTTGTAAATGAAAAGAATAGCAAAGTTTGAAAAAGTGAGCTTAGAAGAATTCATGAAAGATTGGTGTGATACATTCGAATTAGACGCCTCTGATGCTGACACGAGACGTGAAATAGAAGGCATTTATGGTAGTATTGAGCTTCCTAAAAGAGCAACAGTAGGAAGTGCCGGTTATGACTTCTTCACACCGCTTACACTTAATATGAAACCAGGTGAAACAGTAAAAGTGCCAACTGGAATTAGATGTAAGATTGAAGAAGGATGGGTACTGAAATGCTATCCAAGAAGCGGCCTTGGATTCAAATATCGTCTGCAGCTTGATAATACAGTAGGTATCATCGACAGTGATTACTATGATTCTGATAATGAAGGTCATATCTTTATTAAAGTTACTAATGATAGTAAAAGACCATGGAAAACTCTTAATGTACTTCGCGGAGAAGGATTCGCTCAGGGTATTTTTGTTGAATATGGTATTACTATTGATGATGAAGCTGCAGGAGTACGAAATGGCGGATTTGGAAGTACAACAGAGAATAAATAGAGGTGTAAACGCTTATGAAGAATAGAGAGAAATTTGCTAAAGAGATTTTGGATATTGCTTGTAGTGGTAGGAGTATAGCAGTAACAAAAGAAAATAAAATCGCTTATTGTAGTAATATATCATGTGAATCATGCATGTTTGATGGTTGTGGTAAACATATTGGACGTTCACAGGCATGATCCGATCGATTACGTGAATGGGCTGAATCAGAATATGTAGAGAAACCTACAATTACATCAAGAGAAAAGAACTTCCTTGATGCCCTTCTGTCTAATTGTAAATATATTGCAAGAGATAGCAATAATGATCTTTATATTTACTATAATAAACCAAGACGTAATTCTATGAATGAATTGTGGATAACTGAAGATAGTAATTATTTTTATGTATCAAGAGATATGTATGGTAATATGTTTAACTTCATTAAATGGGAGGATGAAGCACCTTGGGGCATTGAAGACTTGAAAAAATTAGAGGTGAGAGACGAATAACATATGATTACAACAGACAGAGAAAAAGCTATATGCGAAAAATATAGCGCATATGATAAAAATAATCGTGTCCATTGTAATGAGTGTCCACTTAGTAAAGGGAATCCTACTCAATATGACTTCCGGTGCAAAGCGAATAGTCATTATAATAGACACACTCGTGCATGGGAATATGATGATTAAGAAAGGATAATTATGAAGATTCGTTTAAACAATTCTACAGATGCTAAAACTGTAGTATCTATTGCAAATAAATTTAAAGATTGTGATATTGATGGTAGTATAGGACGATGCATTATAGATTTGAAATCTATATTAGGAGTATTATCATTTGGCCTTCCGAAAGTAATTGATGTTACAGTAAGAAGCGATGATAAAGCTTTAGTTAAAGAATTTGAAGATAGTGTAATGTTCTGGAGGTGCGATGACGATGAATGAAATGTTAACTCCAACAGATATACAAAAACATCTTAAAATAGGACGTAACAAGACATATCAGCTTATTCAATTAAGTTCTTTCCCTAAAATAAAGATAGGAAATACATACAGGATTCCTAAAGAAAAGTATCTTAAATGGATATCTGATAATATACGTAAAACAATATTTTTATAGTAAAAAATGGGAGCTATATCGAAATGATATAACTCCCTTATTTTTAATCAAGTAAATTTATGACTTCTGATTTATGTTTATTCATGATATGCATATATATGTTATAAGTTGTAGAAACATCTTCATGTCCAAGTATCTCTGATATCACCTTAATATCTACAGGCTGGTTCTGTTCCCATCCTTTCTGCAGCAGCATGGACCCAAATGAATGTCTGAGATCATGTAAGCCGAAACCATCAGATTCAATATCAGCTCTCTTGAGGATCGCTTTAAGCGTCCTAGTAAGAGTTGATTGTGATGGCGGAATATTGTTCTTAGTTACGAATATATGGTCATCTCCGGATGCTTTCAGCCCAGGAGACACAGTTTTAAGCCAGAGCAGCTGTTCCTTTGCACGATTTGCCAGAGGAATGACTCTGATTGACTTAGGACGCTTTGGTGTATCTATGAGCCACTGATATTTGCCATCTACTTTGATACGCTCCATTGTCTTATCTATGTTAATGGTATTATTCTTAAAATCTATATCTTTCCATGTGAGAGCATAAGCTTCTCCTATACGCATGCCAGTATAAAGAACTAACAGACAGAACCTGGCATTACGTCCATAGATATAATCACCTGTCCTTACGCCTGGTAAAGCAGAATCTGCTTTCATAAGAGCCGTATTATAAAACTTCTCAGCTTCTTCTAAAGATAAGAAAGAGTGTTCTTTCTTCTGTACTGCATATTTTGACTTATGCGGCATCTTAATCCCTTTTGCAGGATTCTCTGTGATAATGTTACAGGATACAAGATAGTCGAAAACAATATTGAAAAGAGTGCGTGTCTTTTTAACAGTGCTCTCAGAATATTTCTTCGACATATTTGTATAGTATGTTTGAATGACAATCTTGTCTATGGCAGCCATCTGGACATCAGCAATCGGATTAGTTTTAATATAGCAGCGATTTGTAGACTGAAGAGTAGCATAGTTATTTGTCTTGAAAGTCGGCTCCAACGTCTGCAGGATATTATCTATACATTCCCCAAGAGTCATCTTACGATAATCTTTTTGGTTAACCCTCATACTCTTAGCTTCAAATTCTTGTATCTTGCGTTTTACGTCAGCTTTTGTCCTTCCTACAAATTCTTTTCGGCTTGTCATACCAACATATTTCTTACGGTACCTATAGTATGTAATGTCATTCTTTGTTACAGTATCCCATGATCCTGAACCTTTTTCCCTTCTTGCCATATACATCCCTCCGTTGTACAAAATTACACTAATTTTACTTACAAAATAAAAAACTTTACTTTTTTCCAAAATTATGATAATATGAATTATGTGTTAAGTAAATTATAGCATACGGATAAGGATGAAGCAATAATTATTTCCCCCTTATCAATGTGGAAAATGAAATATTCCCCCTTATTTCCCCCTTATGAATTAAATTTAATAGGGTGAAAAGGGTATAACTTAACACGACTAGGTATCAAGTTTGACAACTGAATATCTCTTATAAAGTGGCTTTAAAGCCAGTAAAATCAATACTTTTCAGTATTTACAAAGGTTTCAAAAGATTGATTTTCAAGATACGCGCCTGTAGCTCAGTGGATAGAGCAGTGGTTTCCGGTACC